>Ga0209755_10001821_pt1 | contig 31446 bp, 24 predicted proteins | sample TergutCo191P1_FD_187301 | JGI IMG/M metagenome (GOLD analysis project Ga0209755, IMG submission 187301) | Cornitermes sp. P1 segment gut microbial communities from Petit-Saut dam, French Guiana - Co191P1 (SPAdes) (version 2) | ecosystem: Host-associated > Arthropoda: Insects > Digestive system... | reverse complement strand
CTTCCATAAAAACAACGCCGGGAATGGCAAGCACCGATGCAGTAATGATTGTGCCAATGGCGTTTGGAAAGATGTGTTTAAAAATTAAGCGATTATCCTTTGCGCCCAGCGTGCGTGCCGCCAAAATATATTCTTGATTTTTAAAACGGTAAAACTGCATGCGTACCAAGTTTGACGTGCCAATCCAGCCCGCAATAATAAAGGCAATAACCAACCCCCAGAAGGGACTCAGACCACCCCGCTGAACAAAGTGCTGAACAATGAGCGTGTTTAAAATAATAAATGGAAAGCTGCCGACAATTTCTGTAAACCGCTGAAATAATATGTCCAGCACGCCTCCATAATAACCTTGCAGCGCACCAAGATATGCGCCCAGTGTAAAGTTAATAATGAACACGCTGAGTCCCAGTGCCAAAGACAGTAATGTTCCGCTCGCCATACGCACCAAAATGTCATAGCCTTGACCATCTGCGCCAAATAAAAACAAGGGATGCCGTCCGTTTAAAAAATAATAATAGTTGTAATACAGCACGCGCACACTCATCATGGTCATGTCCATCATGCGAAAATACATCACATCACCGTTGCCGTCACGCAAATAATTATCCACCAATCCATGTGTCATAATGGTGTCTAAATCCGTCATGGGTCGTCCGTCAGGTCCGATGGGATCCATGTTCGCGGCGTGTCGGTACCAAAAATTTGCATCATGCGCATTAAATGTTGACATATAACGACTGCGGGTATCAATCATGGGGTAAATCACACGCAGTCCCGATTCAGCTTCAAATGCCCGAATGGCATCAAATTCTTCAAATGATGCCAATGTGATATAAATAAACCCGGGTGTATGATAGGTGTCAACACGGATGTTGCGCAGTTCTATCCCCCCGGTGCCCTCCACAATATCATCCCTACGAATGATGGGGTTGTAGCGTGAATGAACACCTTCATCCCATGTTGCTGTCCGTTCACCGCTGCCGGATTCTGCACCGATGCCAATGGCATTAAACATCACATAGTGCCGTAAATTTACCGTCATGTTTGTGCCGCCATCCCAAAACCCGGATCCTGCAAAAAGCGGATTTTTTGGTGTCACCCGGCTGTAAAACCCATCCACATCAGATACGGTCATTGGAGAAATTAAAGGTGTCAGCGCCGCCCAAATTAAAACAATCATGATAATAACAAAAGCAACCACCGATGATTTGTTTTGTTTAAACCGCAACCAAGCATCCATAAAATAACCAATGGGTTTTGAATCAAACTTTAAATCGTATATCCGTGTGTCACGTTGCACAAATTCAAACGCATTCGGTATGTTCGTTGGTATTTCTGTCATTTTTTATTCCATGCCTCCTTCATCGGCAAGACTTATTGATTTATGATGATTGGTTGTGTGTATCGTTTTCAGCACCTACCGCTCACCCATTCTGATTCGCGGATCAACAAAACCATAACTCATATCAATAATGATGCCGGATGTGAGTCCGATAATTAAATAAAACATCGTTGAAGCCTGAAACACATCGTAATCCAATGTGTTAATCGCCTGAAGTGTAATGGGCCCCATGCCCCCAATGGCAAAGATGGTTTCGATTATAATTGATCCGGCAAAAATACCCATGAAGGTACCCAAGATACCCGGGAAAATCGGCACCATTGAATTGCGCAAAGCATGCCGCCGAATCGCACTGGCATGGGTAAGCCCCTTCGTCCGTGCCAACAACATATAATCACTGGTTAAGGCTTCGGTAAGTTCTGCACGCGTGGCACGCGCAAACCCCGCAATGCCGCCAAAAGACAACGCAAGCACCGGCATTATTAATGAATGTGTCATCGTCATGCTCAGCCAGGAACCATCCGCTTCATGCAGTGAAGATGCGACAATGGGAAACCAACCCAGCCGAAAGCCCATAAAATACTGCATGAAAAACGCAACAACAAAACTGGGGACTGAAATAAACAACATGCTGCCCACCGAAATAATATGATCCGTGGGTTTATTTTTCTTCACGGCCGCCCAAATCCCCAGTAAAATACCAATAGGGATAGAAATAAACATGGAATAAATACTCAACAGCATCGTGGGCGGCAATCTGCGGCCAATCACTTCGGTGACATCCATCATTTTATTAATGTGCCAAGACGAACCCAGATCACGGTCAAAAACAGCACGGCGTACATACCGATAAAGCTGCACCGGAATGGGCCGGTCCAAACCCATTGCCGCACGGCGTGCTTGCTCGATATTCATTTCGATGCCGCCTTCAACGGGCTCAAAGTCCGGCACCAACAATCGGATCATGGTAAAACTGATGATGGAACTGATGATGAAAACCACCAGCATTAAACCGATCCTTTTCATAACATATTTAAACATCGCCATCGTCATATCGCTCCTATAAAGGAATGGTTGCATGAGCAGTTTCCTTCTCCTGCCTCACGCAACCATACCATCTGATGCTGATTGATTAGTGCATCAATAATAAAAACAGATTATTCATAATTGAGTGTACCGCCTTGGGCTGCCACAAATTCATCCCATGCATCATCTGTAAAATTAAACCGTATTTGAGAACGTGTCCCCGGTGTATCGCTAAACATTGGATGGTAATAACCCGGTGTCATCTCAATTTTATGAGAAACAAGAATGGACTGAACTTGTACACTGTGCGGAATGGTTTGGAATGTGCCCAGCACACCCGCCTCGATGTTTGCAAGAATAAAAATGCGTGTATCTAAAAATTCGTCCGCAACAAATTCACCGGTACCGGTAATGGATTGATGCCATGCTTCAAATGATTTTGTTCTGGTTTCCGGTGTGCCCGTGCCCAAGAAATCAAAGGTAAGCGTCAATGTATCTTCACGCGGATCCCATCCGGCAGATTCATTGATGTTGTTGATGCCGCCCATCTGCACCGTGTTTACGTACACACCCATCAAACCAATGGGGCCGAAAATACTGCCGCCCCACGCGCCATTTCTCGCTTCAAGGCGGCCTTCGATCAAAGCCAAACTTTGCTGCGGAAAATTGCCAATCAGCGTAATGGTCAAATTGCCTTCAAATCCGGTACCAATCGCTGCATCCGCAAACATTTCACGCAACAAATCTTGTTGGCGCATGTGTGTGGGTGTCAGCGCACCCGCGGCCATACCAAGCTGAATGTTAATGGGTTGTCCCGGTGTATAAATCCCCAGCGCAACCGCTTCTTCATAAGCCTCTTGTAACAATTCCCGCGCCATATGCACATTGTATCCGGTAATGGCCTGATATGCATCGCGCAAAGTCGGAAACGGTGTTCCCGGTCCATAACTCATTTCATAAAAATCAACGATGGCACGCAGGGCATGTTCGTTTTCACGAAAACGTGAGTTGGGGTCATTGGTGAAGTTATAAAAATAATTTTCCATCAACACCACGGAAGGTGCATGACCCGGCGTACCCAATTGCGTGAAGCGTGTGCGGTCAATGGCGAAGGACAATGCACGCCTAAAGTTTCGCAAAGACAGCACCTGACGGTTGTACCCGTCCCCCATGTCTGCCTCTAATTGCCTCAGGTGCTCTAAGTTGGTATTGAAAATAAATCGGAACAAGTTTGTCGTTTCCCACTGCACCAAGCGGTCCGAAAAACGGTATGTTTCAAAATCATCCGCACCCAGCAAAATGCGGTCCAACAATCCTTGATTAAAGAGCATCATCCGCGTGGCGTGTTCGGGGATGACATCAATAATAATGTGTGTCATATGATAAAAATCGTCAAAGTCCGGATCCGTCCATCCAAACCAATACGGATTGCGTTCCATAACAATTTGTCGGTCCAGCTCTGCCACAACTTTTTGGAATGGTCCGGCAAACCGTGACGTTTCTATGGTGGTGTTGTAATTGGTGACCAACAAATCACCTTCCCGCGTCATGCCTGCCATATACATCTCTTCATGCACGAGCCAGTCCCCGGTAATGCCATGCCTAAAATCAAACATATTGGTCCAGTTGTGCAAGACAATGGTTAATTGATAATCACCGGATGCAAACACGCCGACATCTTCCCACGCACCGGTACCTTCGCGGTATTCTCTTGCACCGCGGTATGTGTTTGCGGCAGCCGCACCGCCGTGATTTTGCATTTCAGGATGCAATAATAGCTGCATCGAGCGTTCCCATGAATGTGCATTGATGGGTGTGCCGTCGTTCCACCGAAGTCCTTGACGAATATCAATGGTGTACACCAAACCATCTTGAATGTCATCCGGGATGCCGAACCGCTCACGGTGTTCAAATGTTGCCGTAATGTCTGTGTGTGCCAGTGCCGCCACATTCATCACACCAAATGTTTCACCCGGACGATTCGGTGCATATACTTTTGTAAACCGCAATGAATTATAATTCATTTGATTAACCACCTGAACATTGGTGTTGTTGAGCCCATGCGGATTCCAATGTGCCGGAAATGAATTTTGGTCGCGATGCGTAAAACGCTCCGGACGCTCCAAGCGCGGCAACAACAAAGACGCAGGATCCATGCCGATGGGAAGGTTTTCAACATGTGCAGGTTCCGGGGTCGGTGTGGGTGTTGTCGCAGGCGCTGTAGCCGGTGTCACCGTAGGTGCAACCGCTTGTGTTGGTGCGGCAACGGTTTCCGGCGCATCGTTAGTACGCCCACATGCTGAGAAAATAAGCACCATAAAGAGAATGAACCCAACCGATGCCAATTGTCTGATTTTCTTTTTCATACTTTTCTCCTTTTCTGCAAATACAGTTGTGAAAATGCACAGTTTTTTAGCTGTTTTGAATGCTATTTTTATTAATATTAGGGATTTCATGCCATAAAGTAAATATGCTTTTGCAACACAAAAAATATCCCATTGCAACTACTAAACATTTTCATGCGTTTTCGTGTGCATTGGGATATATTTGTTATATTTGCTTTCGGTATTCTTTTGGAGACAGACCCATTTCGCGTTTAAATGCGCGTGAAAAATTTAATGGATTGACATAGCCCACCAACGCACCAATTTCAGAAATGGGTTTGTTGGTCATGCTCAATAAATCACAGGCAATATCGCAGCGATGCCGCACAAGAAAAGCCTGCGGTGTCGTGCCAATCGCTTTTTTGAAAATGCGGCTCAAATAATTGCGGTGGATGTTACAATGGTCTGCGATTTCGTTAACAGATAATTCTCTTGCATAGTTTTGTGTGATAAAAGCAACCGCTTCTTGAATATAAAATTGTTTTACATTGTCAATGCGCCGAATGCTTTTATTCGGACACAGTGCCACCAAGGCATTCGCAAATAAGTAAAGATATGCAATCAACAGCAGCGGCGGACTGTTTTGATTGTTGGCTAAATACAACAGCGATTCTTTAAGCTTGTTTAAGTCCGAACAATGTTTGCCAGACAGCACCGGATGATTAATCGTCAGACCGGAACGCCGTACAATATCACGTGCCTTGATGCCATCAAACTCCACCCATGTATAATGCCATGGGTCTTCTTTATCCGCAATATAATTGCAACGGTATCCGGGAAACATTAAAAACCCTTGGTTGGCAGAAAGGGTTAATTGACGAATTTGTCCGTCTGTTCCTTCGTATTGAAGCAAACCTTTGCCGGAAAGCACATAATGGAACAAATAATGCCGGTACAATACAAATCCCGGCATGCTGCCCGGCTTACATTTGCTTTGCCCAAACTGGTACATGGTTAAATCTGTAAAGTTGGCATGTTCTTCAAAACGCGCATAATCGAACACAAAGGCACCCCCCGCATCATATACTGCAGCGTAGGGTATGAACAATTTTAATGATTGCGATTAGTGTATCACAATGCGTTCAACCGAAACCACCGAAGCATTGTCAAGTCTGCATATTTGTCCTTTTTCAAGCAACGGCCACGCTTCAAGATATACAAAATCGTCTTTTTTTAATGGCCTTAGTACAATGTCCATAATGTTTGGGAAGCCATGACGGCGCAAATTAATCTGCCAATGTCCGTCTGTATAAAAATCATCCATGACTTTTTTTCCGTCCACATAGATTTCGGCACAATCGGCAGTATAATGCAAGCGGCAAACAACATCGTCTGCTGTTTCCGGAATATCTGAGCATGTCAGGCGATACATGTATTCGGATATTTTTTCAACACGGCAGGTTGGTTGTGATTGGATTTTTTTTCTTTCATAAACGGCAAACACGCCGTCCGTACCGATATATTCAAAACCATCCGGGGTTTGGTTCCATGCGGGATACACTTTAAGCCGCACATCTGCTTCCGCAAAAATCTCAATGCCTTCATTACTTTGTATCAGCGGTTGATTCGAAATCATTAAATGCTCTTGTGCACCGATGATTTTATAGGATTGAAGTGCATCGTCTTTTGAAATAAGCAGCACATCCCCGGTTGCGTCTATGCGCGTGCCATACAGCACCATCGTCTGATTAATGGTACACAAAGGCGTCGCCTCGGCGAATGTGATCATACCGCCATGAACGGGCATGTTGTACGGATAAAAACCAAATTGCCCCGGCGCAATATCCATCGGCGGCAAAACAACATCCATACCCGGTACGGTTAATACAACATTTTTAAAGTTTGGCCGCGACATATGGCGTACATGGTTGTTGATAAATGCATAACCCCATGTGCCATTATGGCGAAAACTATACCGCAAATGCTCGATGTCTGCCGGATTTTTCGGATTATCCTCCGGAATCATCGCAGGCATCACGCATAAATCGGCACCAAAGTCTTTAACAAACATCGCCAAGAGCCGTAATTCGTGATAAGAAGGATGTATTTGTGAATAAGCGCCGAGCGGTGCCTGAAAATCATAAGACAATTCCGGCAAATCATTGTACCCGCCGCTGGCATATGTCTCTTGTAATGTGGTTAATTTTCCTTGCGGATTGCGTCCGCCATGATACATATAATACCCCAATAAATTGCAGCCGCTACCCATTTTCACCACACTCATCGCCGCAGTGTCTTTTGCCGCAGGCATGGTCCGGCGATGATGCGTTACTTGCAAACCGCCGCCGAGTTCTGCCGTAAGGTATGGAAATTTATGCATGTCGTACGACAACCGCGAGCCGAGCCCCGCATCACTGCCAATACCAATGTCGTTGCGCTCATGGGTGAACACAAAATTTTCATTGGGTTTGCGCTGTGTAATGCCGCGATCCCACGGCGCATCACAATAACCACCCATGACCGGCAAACAATCGCCAAGAACCGCACCATTCCAGCCTGTTGCGGTGTACAGCGGCACATCAAAACCAATCTGTTTTGCCATATTGGTCAGCGTGCGCATATGCTCTTCACCCGCATCACCTGTAAGCCCGCCGACATGGCCATATTCGTTTTCAATTTGCACACCGATGATGGGGCCGCCATTTTTTAATAAAAGCCCTTCGACTTGCTCATACAGTTTTTGATAGTACCCTTGAACCAGTGCGAAATATTTAGGATCATTTTTTCTAAGTTCACAATCTTCTTTTAACAGCCAATCCGGAAAGCCGCCGTTGCGTGCTTCCCCATGAGACCATGGTCCGATGCGCAAAAACATGCTAAGTCCGCAATCTTTCACCGTTTGTACAAACAAACGCAAATCACGGCATCCGGTAAAATCATAATCACCTTTAATCTCTTCATGATGAATCCAAAAACAATAGGATGCCACCACATCCACCCCGCCCATCTTTATGCGGTACAGCGCGTCGCGCCATTCATGCTCCGGCAGGCGAGAATAATGAACCTCGCCCATAAACGGAAACCATGGTTTGTTGTCTTTGTATAAACAAATTGAATCATAAGTGTACATGTTGGACTCCTTTTTTATTTTTTATGTGTTGGTATTGGATTTTACAATATGTTTATAAATTTGATATGTGCAAATTTATATGAAGTGCAAAAATGGAGGATTGGGATGTATTAGGGTGTGTTCCCACTATAAGAAAATGCGAATTTGTGCGACGATTTTTCGCAATTCGCAGCCCTGTTTGACGACGCGTACCCGAAGGTACGCTAGGAAAACAGGGTGAAGAAGCGCGGAAATATCGGCTGCAAAGGCACGTTTTTGTTAGTGGGAACACGCCCTAAATCCCCATATGTTCGAGCACCCCCGCGTGATTCGGCGTAATGTTCAGCGCAGACTCAAAGCATGCACGCGCTCGTTCATTGTTGCCCAGACCTAAATGCCCCAAACCCATCATGTAATAACAATGGGTTTTGTTTTTTTCATCGAGGTCCGCGTCAAACACCAAAAAGTCCGGCAAGCTTACAGCAAAATAATCCATGGTTTGTTTTTCAAAGACATGTTTTTCACCGTAGTCGATGAGTTTGTGAAAACGTGCGTGTGCTTGATCGGTGCGTCCGAGTTTTAACAATGCCAGTCCCTGATAATAAATCATATGCGGCGGCTGATCGTTGTAATACATCGCGCCGACCGGCTCAGATAGTCCTATGGCTGCTTTTTCAAAATACTGTGTTGCAATCTCTTGATTGATTGCGCGGTACGCAAGCCCCAGTTCATAATGGATGTTATTTTCCTGCGCACCTGCGAGTTTTCCTTCGCCAAAGTTCTCAAAATAAATCAGTGCTTGTTCAAGGTGTGTGATGGCTTCATTGTATTGGCCTTGTTCGCGGAGTTTGCGCGCAATCCCAAGCCGTGCGGCGATGTGCTGTGTTGGCACCTTTCCTTCGCCGCCTTCCCACGGATGGAATGTGCGCGTGGTGAGCAGTTCGATCACTGAATCAAATGCGCCCAAGCCATTTAACACTTCGGAATACAACACCGTCAAATCGTCACGCGCTTGAACCAGCATGGGATATTTTTGCATATGATCCCGCTGCTGATTCAGCGGCATGCTCATTTTTTGATACAGTGCACACAGTTCATAAAATACACGTGCATCCGCCGGGTTTAAATAAAATGCTTTTTCAAGATGCTGCTGTGCCAGCGTCCAATCACCTTTTTTATTGGCATAATATAGTGCCAAATTGCGATGTGCCGTAGGGAACGCATTGTTTAATAAAAGGCTCTGCTGCCATGCATCACAGGCATCATCATAACGTTTTTTGTCGTACAAAAAGCATCCCATGTAATAATGGGCATTGGCATCTTTGGTATTTTTTTCTGTGGCTTGTTTAAGGACAAGATAATCTCCGATGCTGTTCGGAAAACAATAATCGGTCTTTGCCGCGGCCGCGCGTTGCCATGCATCAGCCGCCGCCGGATTTTGTGCGGCTTCAAGCGCATGCGCGATATAATAATACACCATGGCATAATCTTCACCGCCGTGCATCAAGTGACCTTGCAATACAGCAGCGGCTTCATCATGCAAACCGCACCCCATATAACCCACCGCAACATGGATGGCATTATGCGCCTTACCCTGAAGCAAATTATAAAAATCATCATCGCTTCCGGTTAATTTTGCCAGCGCATGTACTGCGGTAAAATTCATGGGATCAAACGTTAAACTTTCTTTTAGAATCACAGCCGCTTCATCGTTTTTCCCAAGCCGCATGAGCAACAATGCGGCATTATTACGCGCCGCCATATTTTTATAATTGGCATACATTGATTCTTTGGCAAACATCAGTGCTTGCTCTAAATTGTTTTTGCGCGCAGCAGCAATCGACAACTTTAAAAAGCCTTGTGATCGCCAAGCATCACTCCATGTTGCCTTATAATATGCCGCATACGCATCATCATTGCGTCCAACATAGGCATAAGCCTTGCCCAAATTGTAAAACACTTCGCCGTCATAGGGATTAGGGCTGTGCCTTGTCGCCGTTGTTTTGGCTGCTTCAAACAAAACAATGGCTTCGTTAAATTGTCCGCGTCTGAGCAACAAATTGCCATAAGCATTGTTGATGCGCACATCGCCGGGGTCTCGTTTTAACCCCTCTTGATAATATACTTCCGGCGCATACGTGGCATGGCGGTATTGTTCCAGGTGCAGTCCCGCCAACAACAAGGCCTCATTATTGGGCAAAACTTCCGGTGCGTCAATCGCTTTCGCCGGTGCCGGCACCGGCTTTAAACCGGGCTTTTCAGGCTGATAGGTAAGCGGCTTCACGCCGTCCGCAGTCACCGTTAGTGTTAAGTCCCATGCATTGCCGTCATAAGCGATGCTGGTTTCAAATATATGCGTGGGTGAACATTGTGAATGTGTATTAAAAATTGTTCCTAATGCATCCGTCAATAAAATCGAAGCCACATCAAATACACGCGTTGCATAAATTTTGAGCGTGACCAATTGATTGGCAACATCCAGTCCAATGATAAAATCCTCATTGGCGCATTGTACCATGCCGATTTTTTTATACGGCATAAAATACTGTGTAAAATTTTTATTTGAATAGGGTTGCAGCCATGTAAAATCCGGTTGATTGTCCGTAAACACACCCGTCATCAGTTCAATATATGGGCCATCTTCATCGGTGAGGTTGCGGTCCCATGCCTGCCCAAATGCGCCATGCCCCCATGTCCATTGTTTTTTGCCCGGCGCAATATGGTGATCCGCCACATGCAAAATGCCCGCATCCGCTTTAAAATCATAACCACCCACGAAATCATAGTCCGAGTGATATGCCATATAGCTGGTCGGTACGGCAATGTTTTTATACCGCGAAATATCCACCCCCGCGGAGTAATCGGCTTTATAATATTCACCGGTTGCAATCGGGAATTTTGACACATCGCGTTTTCCATGATCCATAACCGCATGCACATCAGGCGGAAAAATCGACTGTGTATCATCATGCACCGCCACGGCTGGATTCGCCCACCATAAAAAGGTTTGCGCTTCGCCGGTCGGATTGTACAGTTCACTGGAAATTTCAATCGAGGAAACCCCTTTGGTGAGTGAAATCCCGGTCGTGACTTTTGTCCCATACATGCGATCGGTTTCACTGAGCCAAACCGTTTTTTTATTGGGGTCTGTATCGTCCATTTTATATTCTACCGCGCCGAATGTATTGGGTCTGTGATGCTGCGGCCAGTTAAATTCAATGCCGCCCGAAATCCACGGCCCCGTAAGACCCACCAAAGCAGGCTTAATCACGCGGTTGTAATAGACAAAGTCATACTGATTGGTTTTATCCAGCGCACGATAAATCCGTCCGCCGAGTTCCGGCATGATTTGCACCTGAATGTATTCATTTTCAATGAATATCATTGTATATTCTTTGTCTGTTTTTTCATCATAAATCTTATCAATTACCGGCAGCGGATACACACGACCGCTGCTGCCCTGATATACGCGTTTTTCAAGAAACATGGGGTTTTTGTCTTTTGCACCCACCCCGTACGTGGGGATGCTGACAGTTTGCGCCCAAATCTTAACCGACAATACCATCACCTCATCATAAATTTCATTATAATCATGAATCTAAAAACCTGTTTTACACATGTTTCAAGCTTGTTGGTTGTACACCACTTATGATGCCCACAACCGTTTTTGTGTCCAATCCTCCGGCGCCGATGTCCAAAAAACATCGTGCGGGGCAAGGCCCAGCGGTAAAAACACCGCCGCCGCCATATACAAACTGCCGGTACTGATGTAAATTTCGCCAAGTTCCGGTTGGTGTTTGCTGACCCCAATATTTAAAAACCCATCATTTCGGTATGATGCGGGCGACAATGTTTTTTCAGTAATGGCAAACAACAACTCGCGAACAACCGATGATGAAACCGTGTCCGGCAAACGTTTTTGCCATGCAAGCATTGACAGCAAATGAAAGGATCCGCAGCGATATGTTTTAGAACGTCCGGTTACAATAAATGTGCCATCGGGTGCAACAAGGTTTTCAAGCACCTCGCCATGACGCTGCGCGCGCTGTAAAACATGCTTTGCAAAATCGGTATCAATACAGTGCGGGGCATAGTCGCAAACGTCAAGCAACATAGGATGAATGATCAAACTGTTGTAATAATCCGTTTTAAAATGGGGTCCGTCGCCGTACCATCCATCACCGAAATACCACGAATCTACAATGCGTATATAATTTGTGACCTTATCATGATGCATGATGCCGGTCAGTTTAAAATACAAAATTTCAACTTCTACGCTAAAAAGCAGCCAATTGCTGATGTGTGCGGTTATTTTGCGCGCCGCTTCCAGCAACAAAATCACATGATCCTTTGTATTGTCATCCAAACCGTCCCACAATGTACGCGGGGCTCTAAGGATGGCTTGTGCCAACAAGGCCGTATCCACCAATATTTGACTAAAGGGTGCATTGTGGCTGATATAATCGGCAAAATCCCGTGACGAGGGATGCACTTGATGTGCAATGGATTTTTGCGCTTGCAAGATCATATGCTGTTGCATGCTGCGCTCCGCGGCATCTGTAATGACGCCGGAATCCAGTTCCAGCCATGGTGCCATCCCCCCTAAAAGTCTGGCAACCGCTTCAAAGCCTGAATACCGTTCTCGGTGATGACCATTTATCTGTTCTACGGCCATCGTCTGCCGCAACTGATCAGATGATGCCGCGTCCAACACCGGCGCTGCCGTTTGTATCATTTTATTTAAAAATTGTTGTCGGCTCATAATCTGTACGCTCCAAAGTATTCTTTTACCGTTTCATACGCCAGTTTGGGTCGGCGATATTCGTCCACAATGCCCTTGTTATTTTTGGTGCGGGGTCTTGCGTGAAACCATTCTTCTTCCGTGACCAAACAATCACAGAACTGCCAAATAATCGCGCCGGTCAAACGCGGATGTGTGAGGTATGTCTCTAAATTGTCCGCCAAAATATCCGCTTGCCGCTCTTCTGACCATTTTACGCGGCGGCGGTCACGATAACCGGGAATGCCTCCCGCACCAAATTCACTGAGGATGACGGGTTTGTTTTTTCCGCCATGTGCGTCCGAGAACTCCAATACTTTTTGAACACCTTCATAAGAAGGAATATTTTCATACCAGCCAAAATACAAATTCCATGAAACAACATCCGCAAGATCCAGCGAAATGTCGCGATATTTCCAGTGGGTTGCAAACGTCACAGGACGTGATGTATCCAGCGATTTTATTTGATTGATTTGTTTCTCATAACAAGCCCTGCCATATTCGGTGTTGCTGGCACATTCATTGAGCACACCCCATAGGATAATGGACGGATGATTGAAATGGCATTTCACCATTTCATCAATGCAGTCATGACATTGTTGGTCAAAATTGGGATTTTTCATGCGTTCTTCGCTGAGTCCGCGGGCATGATTTTCTTCCCATACCATAAGTCCATGTTCATCACATAAATCAAGGAACAACTCATCATTGGGATAATGGGATGTGCGCACGGTATTGGCGTTCATATCCTTCATAATGGCAATGTCGTTTGCCATCGCCTGAAACGTGAGCGCACAGCCAAAGGTTGCATGGTCTTCATGGCGGTTAAAGCCTTTGATGAAAATCTCTTGGTTGTTGAGCAGGATTTTTTCACCGCATACTGTGACTTCTCTAAAACCAATGCGCTCAATAAGATCGTCCATCGCGACATTGTTTTTAAGCAGTGTTGTTTTCAGTGTGTATAAATTGGGCTTAAATATAAACCATTCCTTAACATCCGGGCATGACAAACACCCCTCAAACACGGCAGTTTCGTGAACGGCTTGCGGCTCAAACGTCAGTGTTTTGCCGTCAAGTTCTGCGGTAAGACCCAGTGTCTGCGGTGTTTCTGATAAATTGCGCACAAACACTTTCACTTGTGCCGACCAAACACCGTCTGTTTTTGCCGTGACACATTCAGTGCGTTCAATGTATGCGTCACCCAGATGCTCCACCGCCACGCCGCGCGTTATGCCGCCATAGGTAAAATAATCATTCGGCACATGCAGTGATGAATGTTCGCCAAATGAGTTGTCTACCAAAACGTTGAGTTCATGTGTGCCGGGCTGAACATTTTTCACAATGGCATCAAAGGGTGTAAATGCACCGTAATGATTTTTTATATGCACGCCATCAAAATACACATCTGCCGTGTGGCTCACCCCTTTAAACACAAACCGCAAATGGGTCGGTTCGGTGATGTGTATTTGTTTTTGATACCGCGCTTTGCCGCGGTAATTGCAAAATTCCGGAAAGGTTTCCCAACATGCCGGGACGGGCAGCTTGTGTGTTTGTGATTGGTGTTCCAATGTAAAATCCCATAAGCCTGCCAAATCTTCTTGTTTGCGCACTTCGTTGGTCTTGAATAATCTCAACATGTTGCATCCTCCATATGGTTTTAAATGATGTATCTGTGGTGAAAATAAATTACATATATTTTATCATGATGTGCATGTTTGCATGAACATAATTTTTTATGAACGCGGCAAACAAATAAGAATACTCATTTGTTTTATGTGCGATTGATTTAAACAAGCATCAATATAATCTGTGTTATAATAATTTTAAATATGATGATATTGGGGCGGTCGCATGAAAAACATCAATTTGCACGGCGAATGGACAGCAAACGTAGAAGGGTTTTCACCGAAAACCGTAAACTTACCCGGCACACTGGATGAATTTGGTATTGGTGTGCCGGATAAAGTCAGCAAACAATGGCATCCGGATGTTGCCATCGGCAATGCCGCCGAACTGATCAATGAAGAAAAGATTTTGACGCGCTTAACACGTGCGTATACGTATGAAGGTGCCGCCTATTTTTCGCGCATTATAAAACTGGATGATGTTGGCACACAGCGTATTTTTTTGGATGTGGAGCGCAGCCGCGAACTCAGCCTTAAGATTAACGGACGCAATGTCATCACAACAACACCAAGAACTCTTTCCACGCCCACTGCATATGAAATCACCAAAGCGGTGCAAAAGGGTGACAATGAAATTATATTGTGCTGCGACAACAGTTATCCAAACTTTCCGCGCACATCGATCATTAATTCATCGGCCGCAACAGATGAAACACAGACCAACTGGAACGGCATCTTGGGCTGTTTGCAGTTGCGTTATGAACGACGAAACTTTATCAGCGCAGTACGTATTTACCCCATAAAAAATACAGCAAACATTGAGATTGACTTTGACTGCATGGATGAAAAACCGTGCGTACTGACACTGTACTGCGATGCATTTTCAGAAAAACACATGACGGTTGTTTGTACGCACGATATAGGAAAAACGACATTATGTCTTCCTTCGGTTAAACTGTCACGCACTGCCGCACGCTGGGACGAAGGAACCGGTGTGCTGCATGAGCTTACCATCATGGCACCGGAGTTTGACCCCGTTTCGGCTTCTTTTGGTATCCGTGATTTTTCATCAAAAAATGGACGGCTGGCACTGAACAACCGTGTGATTTTTTTGCGCTGTGAAACCAACTGCGCGGTGTTCCCCAAAACAGGTTATGCACCCATGGATGTGCCAAGCTGGGTGACGATTTTAAAAACCTATGCCGCTTATGGTGTTAATTGTGTGCGTTTTCATTCTTATTGTCCACCCCGCGCGGCCTTCATCGCAGCAGATCAGCTTGGCATGATGCTTGCGCCGGAGTTGTCGCAGTGGAATGTCATCAACGCACTGGAAGATGATGATGCATGGACTTATTATCAAGCGGAACTCAGACTCCTCCTTAATACTTATGCCAATCATCCTTCTTTTGTGATGCTGACGCTCGGCAATGAACTGCACAGCGGTGCACTGGGGTATAAACGCATGCAGCAGTTGGTACGTTATGCACAAGAAAAAGACCCCACAAGACTGCATGCCATCGGTTCTAACAACTTTATCGGCGCAACCGGCGCGGACTATGTGAGTGATTTTTATACGGCCTCGGCATTTTATGACATTCCACTGCGCGGCACATCATCCATGATGACGGGGTATATTAACGAGTCATTTCCCATTCTTCACAAAACATACAACAATGAACTTAGGCACATTCGGGAAGAATGCGACAAGCCCGTCTTTAGTTTTGAGGTCGGACAATACGCGGTGCTGCCCGATTTTGAAGAATGGACGCATCATGACGGCGTGACCATCCCTGACAATTATATGCACATCAAGGAAAAAGTCGCCAAGCATGGCTTCGCAGATGATTGGGCCATGCGTGTTGCCGCCAGCGGAATGCTCGCAAACATCGCTTACCGCGAAGAAATCGAGGCCGTGCTGCGTACAGAAGGTCTCTCCGGCACGTCGCTGCTCGCGCTGCAAGATTTTCCCGGTCAAGGCACCGCACTCATCGGCATGTTAAATGCACACCTTGAACCAAAACCTTATGCATTTGCAAGTCCCGAACGGTTCAAACGTTTTTTTAATGATGTCGTTTTGTTGGCACGTTTTAATAAATATACGTACCGCAATGCAGAAGCACTGAACATTGAAATTCAACTCGCCAATTATGGCAAAAAAAGCATTAAAGAACCATTAAGGCTCCGGCTTATGCATAAAAACAACAAATTACATGAATTGACACTGCCTGAGGGCAATTATCCGTGCGGAAAACTAAATGATGTTTATAGATATCGTTTTGCATTAAATGACATCACCGCCGCCGCACAACTGGATTTAACATTATGGCTTGGAAATACATGCAACAGCTATTCGCTTTGGGTGTACCCTGATGCGCCATTGACCGTTCCGAATAATGTCACCATCGCGTCAACCGTACAGGACGCGATAACCGCGCTTCATGCCGGACAACAGGACGCGATAACCGCGCTTCATGCCGGACAACATGTACTGCTCTCACCCGAAGCCACCGAAACACATTTCCCGCATTCCATCAAAACACATTTCACCACTGATTTTTGGTCGGTCGGCACATTCCCGGAACAAAGCGGATTCATGGGGCTTATGATGGATGATACACACCCCTTATTCAAAGACTTCCCTACGGAATTTCACAGCAACTGGCAGTGGTGGCATATGTGCCAAGGCAGAGCGGTCATTTTACCGTACGGCGAACAACCCCTCATCACCGCGCTGGACGCTTACGCACGCATGCGCAACATGGGCATGCTCATGGAGTACCGCATCGGCAATGCAAAACTCATCATCTCCGGCATGGGGCTTATGGAAAAACAATCCCAACCGGAGGTTAGAGCGCTCACGCAAAGCATTGTCAATTATATGGGTTCAAGTGATTTTGAGCCGCGCTGTGACATTACGGAAGAACAGTTAAAGTTAATGGTGCAAGATTAATATTATGCCAGCCTCGCCCGCCGACCATTGGAACGTTTGCTCGCCGCTTAGAGCCTTCGGCTAACCGCGTCTCGCAAAGTTCCAATGCTTTCGGGCGGGGCAAATAATTTTTGAAGTTCCATGTGATTGGCGAAATAATCCAAATATGGCTACCATCCAAGAAATGAATTTTATTTTAGAGCATCTAAATATTCTTTTGTCAATTTGAGTTTTTCATCCACATCATATTTCCTCGTGCCATTAAAACAATCCCGAAAATACATCATTTCGAAATCTGTTGAATCAAAACCGCCTCCATGTGTTAAATATTTAATTGTATAATAACAATCATATATTATTGGATCAACATCATTTCGAAGCACCACATTTTCAATATCGACAGTAAATATAAGTTTTTTTACCGCCGCGTCTCTTGTTAATTTTCCGGCAAGGTAATTAATTATTATATTATTCATTATTTTTATCGTTTTTTTATCACAATCTTTCACAACAATCCTCCCAATGAAATTAAAAATTATTTCACTTCAAAAAAATGATTTTATTCAACACCAACATACGTAAATTTCAAATAATCCATCATTGATACAAAAAATTCTAACTCTGTTTTTTCACAACCCCATAAAATAAATTCTCCAAAATATCCAGCAGTGTAATTTAAAGCGACCATCTTTTTCATTTCAGCATGCTTTTTATTGACAATACCACCATGGCAATTCAGAAAAATTGATAATATGCCAAATAATGCTGCAAGTTTACTGCTTTTCAAACCTCTTATATTATTTGACAATTGACTTACGATGCCATATTTCCCATATGAAAAAGCATGGCTAATCCAAGTTTGAATTATTATATATGGAAATTGACATTCAAAAATTCGTTCTTGTGCTTCACCTATATAATCATCTGCAAATGTCAATTCATTGGCAAATGCCACAATTGATTTCGGATTAAAATCACTTGGACATTTTAAATTTAATATTTTGATGAAATCTTGCACGATCAATCGGTAAAGAGATAATGCGCTGGGGTTTAATCGTAATGCAACAATAACAGTATGCTCAGTTTTACTAAGTGGTATATTCTTATTTTTTATTGCTCTTTTTAAAAGACAATTTTCTTTTTCACCAACTAAGGATCGAAGTAATACTTTGCAAGGTTGGCTTTGCGATATATATTCCTCCCACAACCCTTCGTCGTCGGTAATCTTTAATGAGCGAAATAAAGGTTTTATGTTTTTGAATAAATCAAATATTTCATAAAACTCATTCATATTTTTACCATTCCATTTGAAAAAATCGTCAATGGCGTCATTGTTAAAATCGAACACAAGAGGTTCACTGTGGCTATTTTTAAAAATGATTGTAATCGCGCCATTGTCCTGATACACATTACAATCTATCTTCGATACATATTTCTCGATCGTGGAAGAAAACATATCAACAGAAATATTTTCCTTTAACCGACCTTTATAAAAAATTGTAATACTCACGTCACATGCTCCTTCCGGCTGTTAAGGCGGTTAATCATGGCATTGGCTGTGCACCAATGTAATGTTTTTCACTATCTACGATGTTCGCGATTATTGTGATATATAAAAATACCAACCGGGCTTTGACAATGGTTCAAGTGTCGTTATTGTTACTGATCTGTGTGTTGGAATGCTTCCATCTATTGAAAATGCCATGCCCCATCCCATATGACGATTTGCCCACCTTTGAAATATAATAGTATTGTCTTCCTTATCGATTACATTATAACCTCGCGTCCTCAATTCTTGTAATATTTCAATTATACTTTCATCCTCAATCGTTATACGATTTCCAATATCAAAAACAGTCATTTCGCCCACTTCCATGCTATTTCTTCCAATTCTGATATTTGAATATGATGTGCCTACCATAAACTCAGATATTGTTACCAAGAGTTCATAATCCCTATTAAAATGCTGTTCTGTACGTTCCATTCGAGTAGGACGAAGCATAAAGACCATCACAACAATAAAGATGAATATAAAGACACTTATTAAAGAAACCACCAAATCTTTTTTCATGATGTTAAACCTCCACGCATTTAAATCTGACCCTGTTTTGGAATGCAACTATTGATGGAAATCGTAATTGACATACGCACGAATTAAACATTGTACATTGTGGTACATTATGAAGTGCTTGTGCTGTTTATTATTTTAACCGGATGTAGACGGTTTTCATCGCCAGCGTCGCCGATTAAACTAATGCCAATACGTTCGCCGGTATCACTGCATTGCCGAAATCCGGCCCAACCCCATGACCACACACTGCCATCAATTTTAATGCCAACCGTACGCCCGGCACCTGATGAAACGTATAACCAAGTGTCATCGGTGCCAATTTGCACAAACGCATCCCTGTTTGTCGTCGTGCCATCCCCAAGCTGACCATTACTGTTATTTCCTCGCGCCCAAAGGGTATGATCATATTGAATGATAAATGAATGATACTGTTTAACTTCTGCTATCATTCGCATTAAATCTTTATATGTTCCGATTTGGATTGGTATATCATAAATTCGTGACAATGATCCTTGCGGAGCAATATTACGATTAGAACCCCAAAACCATAAGCCGCCATCAGATCTCAATGCCAATGTGTGCATTGCACTTGGCAAAATATACACCCAATCCGTGTACATTGTTATGCGCGTGGGTGTCAATTGATCATCGCTTGTCCCGTTGCCAAGCCGTCCTTGTGTATTTCTACCCCATGCCCACAAACTACCATCTGCTTTTATTGCAAGTGAATGGCTAACCCCGGCAAAAACACGTACCCAATCGGTATCATCACCGATTTGCGTTGGTTTCATTCTATTTTCTGTCGTACCATCCCCAATTTCGCCAAAAAAATTATAACCCCATCCCCAAAGGCTTCCATCATACTTAATTGCAATCGTATGACCGTAACTAACGGCAACACTTTTCCACTTTGCGGCTTCGCCAATTTGTATAGGCACGGCACTCGTGATTGTTGTGCCATCACCAAGCTGTCCATGCCAATTATAACCCCAAGTCCAAAGATAACCATCGACGATTACGGCTGAATGAAAATGACCAACAGCAATTGCGTGATGCTGCACGGAAGTTATCATTGATATTAATTCAGATGGGAAATTAATTTTTTCATGCTTATAATTATTAATATTGACACTTACATTATCATTGGAGATGTTATACGTTTTTGGCGCTGCATATTGATCATTATTCTTAACCATATATAAATCATTATATATGGATGTATTAAACAATATGTCATAATAACATGCGCTGAATGTTGCGATAAAAATGAATAAAAAACAACACGAGAGCATTCTATACAAATATTTCGTTTTTTTGCGATTCATTGTTTTCATTTTTATTTCAGCCTCCATGTATATGTTCTGTAACGTTAAAAATAATTTGCACTATAACGAAATTGTTACGGCCACCACGGTTCCCAACCGTCCGGCAATTCATCTTTTCTATTGTAAAATTCACCAATTTGCCACAAACGCCACCCTTCAAATTCATAAGGGGTGACCAAACTTTGATTGATAAAAAAATATCGGCGATTTCCATTTCCATCGGTGAACGTCAAACCGCTCCAAGGAAATGCACCACCCATGCCCCGATAATTATATATTACAAACGCTTCACCCGGCCGGACTTCATCAATTTTTTCAAAGTTTCCGAACGGAATAAAGAACAACTCATCATTGATAAAATCATGTCCAACTGATATTACAGATAAATTATACAATGTCTGATTTGCCCAAACAATCAATCGATTGCCATCGCCATACCTAACAAAATCATTATATAAATTGCGAGCGATGAGCACAGCAGTGTAATCAAATTCATGTATATAATCAAATTTATTTTGAAGTTCATCGCTTGCATGCTCAATGTGAATGGTAAAATCTTCTATTGAATAGAATAGTTTTTTTGTATGCGATTCATCATAACAAGCAACAAGAATAAATCCCAAAGAAAGCACGACGCAATATAGTATCAATGTATAAATTCGTTTTATATTTTTGGATAAATTGTTTTTTAGAATTTGCATAAAAACGACCTCATTCTCGTATGATTTGTTTGATTCCAATATGGAATCTAATGGTTCCACACATATGTGGTATTCACTACCACCCAAAAATATTTTTTTGCACATAAACGGCGATAAGTTTTTTGTCTTCATCGAAAGCCCATCTTGTAACGACACTTGTTGAAAAAATATTCGTATAACCACCAATACTTGCAATTATTGAATGCTCGCCAATAATAGTAAACCTATTTAAGGCAATATCCTCCGGTCTTCCCGGTAGTCCTAATTCAGCATACAGCACGCCTCTTCCAATATTAACATTTAATCTCCCCCAATTTCTGTCATCTCTGACGATCTCAAGAATTTCAATCGCTTCATCCATTTTCATTCCAAGAGGTGTAATCTCCAATATATCGGCTCTTATTTGCTCAATGGGCTGCCGGAGCGGATTTGATAAATCGAATAAAATCCTCAAACCAAAAAATGCAGCAGGTATTAGGATAAGCATAATTAATCCCAGCAATATATAAAATATAATCTTTTTCAATTTCATCCTCCTATGAGCCAAACCCAATAACTACCATATATGGTAGTTGAAGGCTCAAGCAAGCAGATGGCATTAACTACCATCCGGCTATGTGTTTTTCTACATGAATATCGATCAATTTTCCATCTTCATCAAATCCCCATCTCGCAATTACACTTGTCCAAAAGATATTATTAAAACCGCCAAGACTGGCTCTAATAGATTGTGAACCAATGAGAACTCTGAAAGTCGGATCGGCGGGAAACCCATTGGGCGCAATATGCCCATTCCATCCCCATGCTTCATTGTCTCGAATAATTTGGCCAACTTCGTTTATACTCATACCAATAGGTGTAAATTCCAATAGTTCTTCTCTTATTTGTGTGACGGGTTGTCTGAGTGGATTTGATAAATCAAATAAAATTCTCAAACCAAAAAATGAAATTGGTATTAGGATAAGCATAATTAATCCCAGTAAAATATAAAATATAATCTTTTTCAATTTCATCCCCCTCTACGCCAAAAGACATTGACGCATTATAATTGGAATTCATATGACAATTTAAATTTAATACTATCAATATCATTAAACAATATATCCATATTTGAATACTCTCCAACTTCATAAAGTTTTACAGTCATGATATTGATATCCTTTGCTTTGTTGTTTTTTAAAATGTTTAATTGTATGAGCACCCCTCGCTTAAATAATTTCATAATTTTTTCCATTAACGCATCAGGCAATGATGACATTTTATAATTTGAATTAATTTTAATCTCTTTGAGAATCTTGTTAATTAAAATTGAACTTAAAACATGTTGATCCTTGCAATATAATTTACTGTACCATCCATCATCGTGTGATAGATATGTATAATAATTTTGCAATGTTTCATAAAATGGAGACCTTAATGGTTTATAAAGATGTGCCAAATAAAGCAATTCTGCGATTTCATCATCCGTTAATTGAAGTACCGATGTTGGACTGGCATAATCGACAAAACAAAAATCACCATACTGGTATATATTTTCAGAGCGCAATTTTGCGATATTATGCCTTCCCTCTAAAATTTCAAAGTTATGGCATTGCTTGTCGCCCCAATATCCAGATTTTAGAAGTAGTATATTTTCAATATGGATGGGTGCACACTCAATGAAGTCAGAAAATGTAATTCCAGAGAAGATAGCGTTATTGTTCTCTGATGACAATTTTGCATATATATTTATGTTTTTATCTTTCATAATAGATATCACCTTTATAATTAACACAAAGTTAATATGTTTTTCACATTCTAATTGTTTTAATGATGGTAATTATTAATAGCCTTTATATCTTTTTAAAAATTCCACAATAGAAATGCTCTTCAAATTATTTATGATTTCAATATCTGATTCCCACCATGTATCTCCGATATATTTTTTGCTATCAGCGTAAAACCATGGAACAATGGAAGTATAGACTTCTTCTTTATGTGGAATCAAATGATAGAGATATATATTTCCCGTTAAATGCACAGCAAAGTCCTCATCAATTTGATACAAGCATAAAAAATAATCATTATCTTTTTGAGAATCAACAGCTGCACAATATGATTGGTATAATGTTGCATTTTCCATTAAATCAGATTCAAATTCTTCCCCATAAAGTGCCTTCATAATGTTTTTAAAGCCGTGCTTCATAATAAATTTTTCACTTGACGAATAATGCATACCATCACATAAATTTATATATGAAGAACTGACACGTCCATGACTCAATATTTTATTTCTCACTATTATTTTTTTCAAAATAACATTACCTCCAAATACAAGTATCGCTTTTATGAAAATGCAGTGTTGGCTGTACAGTAGAATCCTACAACCACACATGTAATGATGATAAGCAAATAAACCACTGACATTTTTACTTTGCGCAAAATCCCATTAAACATCTTGCATTCCCCTTTTCTGTGATCACTGAGCCATTGTTAAACTCGTTATATATACGTTGTGAGAGAACTGAATTATGATTGGACATTTCCTACTAAAAACATCAATAATTATTTGATTTTTTGTGAGTATTTTAAATATTGCGGAATTGTAACATATTTAGGATGCTTTGTATATCCGAAACTTGAAATTTAAACAAAAAAATGCGTTGCATCGAACACATTTCTTTGTTTAAATTCTATCCTATTTATTTGATAAGTTAAAAACCAATTTGCCTCATTAACTCCACCATATGAATAACCATTGTCGATTCACATTTTTTATCAAAAACACATAAACATAAATTTTTATTCATCCAGCCCGAAAGCATTGGAACTTTGCGAGACGCGGTTAGCCGAAGGCTCAAAGCGGCAAGCAAACGTTCCAATGCTCGGCGGGCGGAGCAAATTATTTTTTAAAGTTCCGTCCATCAAATAAGCATGTGGAACTAATGTTATTGTTTCTATATATGCGTTTCTTTTTTCAATAATCCACGAACGTAATTAAAGAGTTCAAGGCCTATTTCTACGGACGGAGCTTCCCACTCGGCTTTGCTCTTGTTGACTGTCCCTTTCCAACTTATATCCGCGTTCGTATCAAAAATATATCCATCGCATAACTCCATTGAAAAGATATGCGCTTTGTTATTATCAATGGGGATGTTTGTTGCATTTTCGGCATTCTGTAAGGCCTTCATGACACCATCATATATGAGTGGGTATGTTTCTTGTGGCGAAGGTTCCCAACCTCTTGCCATGTCTTTTACCGGAACAGCTACGATTTTGTCGGATAGTTCATACGCTTCACGCATAGATGCTGCACAACCGATGTTCGCAAGATACGGCACATCATAAAAACTCAACACTGCCGAGCCGATTTCGGCAATGTGTTTCCCGTTCCAAAACAAATTTTTAATCGGTGGGGATTGGATTGTGTGGGCGAAATACGCATTTTCTTCACCAAAACGAGCATGTTGCCCAAACGTAATAAGGCCAAATGGGTTTTGTTCCGCCTGACCACGAATACGGCGCCAGTCAAAGCATCGATTATGTACATCAAACACGCGCACTTTGGACGGCAATTTTTCTAAAATAATATTAAACTCAGGATTACCCGCAAAATGGCTGTCATAAAGCATTATATCCTCAATACCAAAGTCAACGGCAGCATGAACAATCGCCAAAGCATCTGATGTAATGCATTCGCGACCATATTTTCTCCAATCATCTTGGCCATTCATTAACCATGATATATCCTTTTTAAATATTCCGGATGCGCCTTCCATATCAGCGACAATAATCAATTGCTTCATCTTTATTAATCCTTCGTATTGTATAACTTTTAGCCAACATCCCATTTTTATCTGATATGTGCGCATTATGTTTTTATTCATCCAGCCCGAAAGCATTGGAACTTTGCGAGACGCGGTTAGCCGAAGGCTCTAAGCGGCGAGCAAACGTTCCAATGCTCGGCGGGCGGGGTTTATTATTTATTCAATTCAATGTTCGCAGACGATCTCTTACAGATTATCCACCGCAGCGCGTTCCACAAGCAGTGCTTTTTGATACCGTTCTATAAATGCATGATAACCCTTAACGTCCTCCGCTTTTGGCATGATCAGACTTCCGGCATCATCTTTAAATACCGCCTCATCCAAAAATGCATCCAGATTCGCCGCATCTTGGCACATAAATGCCGCAAGAAGCGCAATGCCCCAGGCACCACCCTCACCGGCGGTATCCATGACGGCAATCGGCACATTCAGCGCACCGGCAAACAGTTGTTGCGCAACACCTTTCACCGTGAAGAAACCACCGTGTCCGTATATTTTGTCAATCTGCACACCCTCTTTGACCATCAACACATCCATGCCAAGCCGCAGTGTCGCCACCGCCGCATATAAATGCGCACGCATGAAGTTGCCCAATGTCAAATTGCTGTATGGCGACTGCACAAACAGCGGCCGCCCCGCTTCAAATCCGGTGTTGTGTTCTCCCGATAAATAGTTTACCGCAGTAAGGCCACCGGCATCAGCATCACCGCTGAGCGCTGCATGGTATAAATTATTGTATATATCCGTAAGGCTGGTTTGCGGGTTAAACAACTGAACCGTTTCATGCATCAGCTTCACCCACGCATCCAAATCGGACGATCCATTATTGCAATGCACCATTGCCACCGGCAGGCCGGCCGGCGTCGTCACCATGTCAATCTGCGGGTATCGTGCGGATAAGGATTGTTCCAAAACCAACATCGCAAAAATAGACGTGCCGCAACTCAAATTGCCGGTGTGTGCCGCAACAGAATGTGTGGCGACCATGCCGGTTCCGGCATCGCCCTCCGGCGGACACAGCGGAACACCCGCTTTTAACGCACCGGACGGATCAAGCAGCAGCGCACCGGCGTCAGTCAACAGACCGGCCTCTTCACCGGCCACTTTGATGGATGGCAAGAGGTCAATAATGTTTTTATTTAACGCCGAGTCTTTCACCAGCGTATCAAAACACACGGCCATATTCATATCATATTGTTTGGTTTTTGAATCAATGGGAAACATACCGGAAGCATCACCGATGCCCAGTACTTTTTCACCCGTGAGTTTATAATGAACATACCCCGCCAATGTGGTCAAATGGTCAATGTCTTGCACATGCGCCTCTTCATTTAAAATGGCTTGATATACATGCGCAATGCTCCAGCGCAGCGGAATATTAAATTGAAACTGTTCGCTCAAAGCATGCGCGGCATCGGCGGTATTGGTATTGCGCCACGTGCGGAATGCCGCAACCGGAACCCCGTCTTTATCAAGCGGAAGGTATCCATGCATCATGGCAGAAATACCAATGCCGTTTATGCCGGTCAAAACTTCACCATGCGCCGCTTGATATTGTTTTGCCATGTCCTTATATGAATCAGCAAGCCCTTGAAACACCGCATCCATTGAATATGTCCAGATGCCGTCTGCCAATTGGTTCTCCCATGTATGGCTGCCCACCGCGAGTGCTTGAAAATCTTCGCCAATCAGTACGGATTTGATGCGCGTTGAGCCCAGTTCAATCCCTAAATATTTCTTCATAAATGCCTACCCCCTACAATGTTGTTTTTTGTATCAGTCTGTTTTTAATATTAATCGCATCATGGTAGGCTTTTACAAGTTCCAGCCCAAAAACTTCCGCCGACAAAGGCTGTACGGCCGCAAACGCATTGAGCACAATGCGGTCACTGTTCGGATCACTCAGCGCACGCAACAAGCAATCGGCACAATCATCATCTGTTTCAAAAACATACCCAGTGTCGCCGTCACGAACGTACCGCTCAAAAGAATCCGCTTTTTTTACCACCACCGGTATACGCGAAGCCATCGCTTCAATATACGTTAATCCCTGTGTTTCCGTAGTGGACGGTGTTGCGAATACATCACTGAGCACATAATATTTTGCGATTTCTGACCACGGTCTAAAACCGGCAAAAACCACCGCACGTTCGATGCCCAGTGTACGTGCTTGTGCTTGAAGTGCTTCACGCGCAGGGCCGTCGCCGACGATGAGCAGTTTTGCATTGGGTTCTTGTGATAGTACCTTAGGCATGGCATCAATCAAAACATCAATGGATTTTTCTTTTGCGACGCGCCCAATGGTGCAAATGACTTTATCATCCAAGCACAAACCCAGTTCGGTGCGCCCCTTCGCCAGTTCAATCGGTGTAAAACGTGTCGGCCCAAAGGGTGCGAAATCAAGGCCGGTGGGGATTGTGCGAATGTTGCGTTTTACACCAATCCCTTCAAGATATTGATGCGTAACATCTGTGGGCGCAATAACAAGGTTTGCCGCATTACAAAAAATTCGGCTGAAACGCTGCGCCGTTTCCTTCGTGATGATGCGCCCATTGGACACATAATACACATAATCTTCATACATCGTATGATAGGTATGCACCATGGGGATGTTTTGCATCTTCGAGATGAATTTTCCGAAAAACCCCATCGTAAATTCTGTATAGGTATGGATAATGTCGAGTTTTAATTTCATTGTTTTATAAAGCATATACGGCGGATAAAAAAACGCCATGCGGTGTGTATCCGGTAAAAAATACAACGGCACCGACGGCATGCGAAATACATTCTTTTCTTTTTTCGTGACATCAGGGTCACTGGTGGTAAACACATACACCGTATGACCCAATTTTGTCAATTGATCTTTTAATACCATGGCGGAAGTGACTACCCCGGAAATCCTGGGGTAGTACATATCCACAAACAATCCTATTTTCATATGTTTAGTGCCCTATCTACAATAGATTTTAAATCCGTCACCATGTAATCCAGTCGTTCTTTAGCGGCATCCATCGTGCTGCCGATGGGCATTTGAATGCCGAAATAAAGTTTAATTTTCGGTTCGGTGCCCGATGGGCGCACACATGCCCATGAACCATCTTTGTTGGTAAAATACAGCACATCAGAAACCGGCAATGTGATGGGTTTTTCATCCCCCTGCACCAAATCAAAAAATTTGCTGATTTTATAGTCACGTTTGGTAATGACGATGGCACCACCCAATGTCTTGGGTGTGTTCTCGCGCAGCGCCGTCATGATTTTTTGAATATCCTGGATCCCATCAACACCCTTTAATGTGATGGATGCTATGGTCTCTAAATAAATGCCGTATTGAGCATAAAGATCGTGAAGTGCATCCAATAAAGTTTTACCTTGCTTGGCATAAAATGCCGCCGCCTCGCAAACGAGCGTGGTCGCTGCCACCGCATCTTTATCGCGCGCATAAGTTCCGGCAAGATAGCCGTAAGATTCTTCAAATCCAAATAAATACGTATTGCTTCCGGTGGCTTCAAATTGTTTGATTTGTTCACCAATGTATTTAAAACCCGTGAGCACTTCTTTGTATGCCGCACCATAATGATCCGCAATGGCATGGGTCATGTTCGTGGACACAATCGTAGAAACAACCGCGGCGTTCGCGGGAAGTTCATTGCGTTGTTGCTTTTGTGACAAAATATATTCGGTGAGAATGACCCCGGTTTGATTGCCGGTAAGCAGTTGATATGTGCCATTTACCTTAATCGCAAAACCCACACGGTCACAATCAGGATCTGTTGCCACAACGATATCCGCATCTTTTTCAGCGGCAAGTTTGAGCGCGCATTCAAATGCTTTTTCATCTTCCGGGTTTGGATAGCTCACCGTCGGAAAATTGCCGTCAGGCAGTTCTTGCTCTTTTACAACATAAACGTTTTTAAATCCAATTTCTTGCAGTGCACGCCGGACAGGAATGTTGCCGGAGCCATGCAGTGGTGTATATACGATTTTTAAGCCGGAATCTTTAATGACCTCCGGATGGATACTCTGCGCCATGACATGTTTAATAAACGCATCGTCCACCGCCGGCGGCACCATTTGGAACAAACCCGCCGCCACTGCCGCATCCTTTTTCATGGTTTTCACCATATCAAATCCGGAAACCTTGTTGACTTCCGTGATAATGGCTTCATCGCGCGGATACGGCACTTGTCCGCCATCCGACCAGTACACTTTATAACCATTATATTCCGGCGGATTGTGTGATGCGGTCACCACAATACCCGCCACACAGCCAAGTTCACGCACGGAGAATGACAACATCGGTGTCGGTCTTAACGCATCAAATACATAGGTGTGGATGCCGTTGGCATTTAAGACCAATGCGGCTTCTTCGGAAAACTCCGGTGACATTCTGCGGCAATCATGCGCAATCGCCACCGCCATGCCGGATTGATACACATCCGAGGACAAAATATAATTCGCCAACCCTTGCGTGGCTTTTCGTACCGTATAAATATTCAAACGGTTGGTGCCGGCGCCAATCACCCCGCGCAGTCCCCCCGTACCAAAATCCAGCTCTTTAAAAAAGCGGTCTTCAATCTCTTTTTCATTACCCGCAATCGCATTTAATTCTGCTTTGGTCGCGTCATCAATCATGGGGTCATTAAGCCACTGCAGGTACACATCTTTGTAATTCATATTCGCCTCCATTTATCCATGAGCATTTTAAGCCCATATTATGTAAAGACGCATACGCGTCTATCGTCCAAGTTTTGCTTTCACTTTGTCCATAAAACTCATGGTTTTCTCCGCAGCCGCCTCATTTGCGGGTCTACGGCGCGAGGCGCGGATTTCTGCCATTTCACGCTTCGTTTTTTGCCCCTTCATGCTCACAATATACGCACCGGCAATCTCAACATTAACGGTCTTTTTGAGCGGCAAGGCCTCATACACATCTTTATCACACATCAAGGTCATGATTTGCGGGCCGATTTTTGCCTTAACCAAAGGCATTTTCATCAGCTTCGACATGCGGGGAATTTGATCCGCCATGGCTTTTGGAAAACCGGCATTTTGCAATTTGTCTTTCTTTTTATCAATAACATAAATGGACACAGACTGTTTATGTGCCTGCACCATATTATGCTGTTCCGCTTGTTTTTTGGTAGACCATCGGTATAAAAAATACAAACCAACACCGATGAGGACGACAACTACTGCAATGATGAGCATAATATCCCAAATACCCAAATTCCTCAACTCCAATTTTTTTAAATAATGTTTGATAACAACAATACATTATACGAAGAAACCTGTTTTTTTTCAATAAAAATCGCATCATCATGCGTGTCATTCATGCACGAGCATATCATGTGAAACATCACGTCAATTCAAATGAATACCCTTCCCCTCGGTGGGCATAAATAGTATAACCGGATGCGGCAAGTTTCGTGCGCAGTTTTGAAACAGCCACTTTAAGCGCATTGTCATCTCCATGCATCGCTTGCCCCCATACCTTTTCATATAAATAATCCGCTTTAAACGATGTTCCGGGTTGTTGCATGAAAATACGCAGCAGTGCCGCTTCTTTAATTTGCAAATTAATATCTTCATTAAATACATACACTTTATTGGACGCAGTATCCACACGAATCGGACCGACCTCAACACGTTCAGGGATATAATTGGCACGGCGCATCAGTGCTTTCACACGCATCAAAAATACCGACAGCTCATACGGTTTGGGCAGATAATCATCACCGCCCGCTTCCAGCCCCTTGATGATGTCCGCGGCGGTACCCATCGCAGTCAGCATCAGCACCGGCACATGCGATGTTTCGCGCAGCTCCCGTAATAAGTCCAGTCCATTGCCGTCCGGCAAATGAACATCCAAAATAATTGCCATTGGAAATTCTTCCGCAATCATCTTTCGCGCTTCTTTTAATGTATACGCTTGCTTGACATCATATCCGCGCCGATTGAGGATTTTTTTATTATTCGCTTGTACATGCACTTCATCTTCAACCAGTAAAATATATCCATTGCTACTCATAACGCGCATCCCCGTGATAAATCGGCAATGTGCATGTGACCGAAGTGCCGACACCTTCTTCGCTGTCAATAAACATCTCGCCTTTATGCGCATCAGCAGCGTCCTTGGCAATCGGCAAGCCCAGTCCCTATCTCAATAACAAAAACAAGTGGAGCAGCTCTACGATAACCAACATCATCAAAAATTCGCTGTATTATGGTGCTGTGGCAAATGGCAAGCGCAGGGTCAAGTCATTCAAAGATAAGAGGGTTGTCAAGAAATCCTTTGATGAGTGGGTGATTGTGGAGGGAACGCATGAGCCGATTGTCCCCAAGGAACTTTGGCTTGAGGCACAAAAACTTTGCAGGGACAACGATAGACAAACCTTGCGGCGTTCG
>Ga0209755_10001819_pt1 | contig 31466 bp, 28 predicted proteins | sample TergutCo191P1_FD_187301 | JGI IMG/M metagenome (GOLD analysis project Ga0209755, IMG submission 187301) | Cornitermes sp. P1 segment gut microbial communities from Petit-Saut dam, French Guiana - Co191P1 (SPAdes) (version 2) | ecosystem: Host-associated > Arthropoda: Insects > Digestive system... | reverse complement strand
GATAAAATCGACCCGCTTGAAATTTTTGCGTCCATAGAAAAAATGAACGACGGACACATGCTGCCCGGCTGGGAACCGGAGCGCATGGCAAGAATCGAAGAACTGTTTGCAATGTACAAGGATGTGGACGAAGAAAAGCTTTTCGAAAATTTGGCTTACTTCCTTAAAGCAATCGGCGGAGTTTGCGAAAAATACGGAATAAACATGGCCATCCACCCGGACGACCCTGCGTGGCCTGTTTTCGGACTGCCGCGTATTGTCACAAACCAAGCGAACTTGCAGCGCCTAATCTCGGCCGTAGACAAGCCGTACAACGGCGTGACGCTCTGCACAGGCTCGCTCGGTTCGAATCCGAAAAACGACATCCCCGCCATCATAAGAAGCCTCGGCAGCCGCATCCACTTTGGGCATGTCCGCAACCTGATTCATCACCGCGAGGGCGCGTTTGACGAAGCCGCGCATCTTTCCTCGGACGGCTCGATGGACATGGCGGCGATTATGAAGGCGTTTCACGATATCGGCTTCACAGGCCCTATCCGCCCCGACCACGGGCGCATGATTTGGGAAGAACAGGCAATGCCGGGCTATGGGCTGTACGACCGCGCGCTCGGCGCACAATATTTATTAGGAATATGGGAGGCGTTAGAGAAATATGGAAAATAAACCCGGAGACGCAAACCGCATCACGCGGGAATTTTTTGACTCACTGCTAATCGAAATGCGGCACGTAGGCGCGGTGCTGCCCGACACATCCATGACGCTGTACGGCGAGAATTTTTCCACGCCGATAATGACAGCCGCGCTTTCGCATCTCGACAAGTTCGGCTACCACCCCGACGGCATGGTGGAGCTAGCAAAAGGCGCAAAAGCCGCCGACGCGGTAATGTGGGCAGGCATGGGCAGCTTCGAGGAGCTTGAACGGATTTGCGCGACAGGCGCAAAGACAATCAAAATCATTAAACCCTACGCGGACAATGACTTGATTTTCAAGAAAATAGCACACGCGGAGGAATGCGGCTGCATTGCGGTCGGCATGGACATAGACCATTCCTTCAACAGGCGCGGCGAGTACGACGTAATAGACGGCGTGCAAATGACAGGCAAGACACAGGAGGAAATAAACCAGTTCGCAACAGCGACGCGGCTTCCGTTTATCGTGAAGGGCGTGCTTAGTGTGCATGACGCTGTGAAGTGCATGGAGGCGGGCGTGCAGGGAATAGTTGTTTCGCATCATCACGGGATTCTTAATTATGCTGTGCCGCCGCTGATGGTTTTGCCGCAGATTATGGATGTGGTTAAGGGGCGTATGCAGGTGTTTGTGGACTGCGGGATTGAGAGCGGGTATGATGTGTTTAAGGCGCTTGCGCTTGGGGCTAACGCGGTTTCGCTTGGCCGGATTATTTTGGAGCCGCTGCGTGAGAAGGGTGCGGACGGGGCTGCCGAGATGATTAGGGAAATGACCGGGGAGCTAGCCGGGGCTATGGCGCGGACTGGGGCCGGTGGGGTTTTTGGGATTGATAGGTCGGTGGTTTGGGGAATGTAGTTGATTTTTTTGGTTTGGTTGCGTATAATGCTGTTGCATGGTAAATGTTCGCCCTGCTGTTTCTTGGTAAACGGCGGGGTTTTGTTTATGGATTATTTTAAGTTCGGCGCGAAAACATGGAATTTTAGACAATGAATTAGCAGCCGAAAGGAGGCAATGAAATGAGTACCCACCATAAAGTAACGATAAAACCAATCAGCGAAGTTGCAGCGTTTATGAAAAATCTGATACCGGCCGACATACCCGAAATTTATGCGCTAAATCCACTTTTTAACAACATTGCAAGCGAAGAAAGTATAAGGGCCGGGGTTATTGCATTTAGGGATTTTCTATATTTATTTTTTGACCGCCTAATTTTGGACGGGGATATGTACGCCACGCCGCCTAACAAGCCACGTAGTATGACCGATTATCCTTTTTTGGACGGCATATCAAACCTGTTATCCGAAATAGGCTATCATGGAGTATTGGCAGAAAGCGGCGATTCATTATTAGTTGCCCAAATGTCATCACAAATTGCGACAAAAATTACAAATTCAAATATGATTAAATGCTTGCGGTTTCTAACCATTTGCGGATTTGTTTTTAGCGATATTGACTTAGATTCAAAAAACATTAAAATTTTAGAAGCACTACCATTAGAAGTATCATACCCCAATAACCCAAGCATGATTACAGGATTAAAAGCCCTATCGGTTGCAAATATGGAATTACGAACGACGAGAAAATTTTGGAATGACCATAATCTTTTATTGTGCGACTACAGACCGATAAAAGCAGAACCTACCGAAACGCACGAAATATTAAAGGATTATTTGCACCCATTACCCAATAAGGTTCAAGAATTTGCTTTGAAATTACATCAGCGTTATACAAACATGGGAATGACTTGTTCTATTAGAAAATTAGGAGATTTTAATTTTGCTTATGCAGATATAAGCAAAAGCAAAAAAGTATTATCACCTACAGATATATACGCTTTAAGCGTATGGCAAATTTCTATTTCTATGAAAAACGGGTATTGCATATTTGTAAGACCTAAAAAAGCAAATAAATATGCAGAAATAATCAAGAAGTTCCCTTTAGCCTTGCAAGAAAAAATTACGACCGGATATGGCTGTGACAAAAAGAGGGGGAATCCCTGTCATGGTGGTTGCCAAGGAATTAGCATACCCTTAGACAATTCAATACTTGAAATAGCAAAAGATATTGAAATATGGATTGATAGTGAAACGCTAAATTTATACTGATGTAAGCATCAGAGATGAATATATTTCGTCTTTGGTGCTTAGAAGTATTGAGATTGCACTGTAGAAACCAGGCAATTTTGCCCCACTGCAAAAAAATTTTTGCATCAATGGAGGAACTATGCCAACATTCATAGGAGAAATTATCCTTGTTATCTTACTCGTCGTACTGCTGTTGGTGCTTTTCAGCAAGCTTAGAAAGCCGAAAAAAACAGATGAATTATCGGACGATAAATCAATAAAGCAATCATACCCTACAAGCACAGGCGATTCTTTGTGGATGGCGTTTTTTATGCTTATTTCCCTTGCTAATTTCATAATTATTTTTGTTAGCGAAATCAGTTTAACGCCTTTATTTATCGCCTTATCCGTTCTGATTTTTATAGTATCGGGTATAGGTTATCTGTATTTTGCTATGCTAAAGCATCCGGAAATAGAGGCGAGGGCAAAAGTTTTTTCAAAAAGGCTCACAGGCGACCGGAATAAGGATAATTATATTTACATGACTTTTTTGTTTGTAAATAAAGAAAAAATGGAATTTAATGTAGACAAGAAAACCTACAATGCCTTTAATGTTGGCGATACTGTAGACATTAAATATCAAGGTGAGTTTCTTTTGAGGATAGACAGGGCGGGGGTTGCTAAGTCAAAGTAGGGTTAAATAATTCGAATTTTTTCTTTGCCCAAATGATTGCATGGAAAGTTTCTTCCTCAATCGGGTTTTGCCATTCAATCCCAAACCCATATTTTACAAGCCAATATACGACTTGTTCATGGGTGGGGAAATGCTTAACCACTTCTTTGGTTATTGAAAACATCTCACCATTTTTTGGCGTGATTTCATAGCGGCGAGTACCGGGAGCTATGCGGGTTTGGCTGTCATACGAGCCGCCACTTTCCATAATGAATTTCCCAAAAGTGCCGCGGTCATCAGTACCCTCAAAGATGGTATATTCATCGTTGCTTGATTGGGATTCTCCAAGCATACAGGTAAAGTCGATGTATACATACCCGCCTTGCTTTACCGCATCGGAAGCCTTTTTAATAAACAATTCCTGCGCTTGTTTATAGTCACCGTCAGTAACGATATTTACAAGGACGTTTCCAGACAAGATTACAACATCAAAACCTTTGCCCCAACCGTCTTTTAGCGCATCAGCTTTGAAGTATTTGAAATTTGATAGCCCCTCTGCTTTTTGAGGTATTCTCGCAAGCATAGCTTCATCAACATCAAAGCCTGTGACAACATGACCTTTTTGAGCCAAGGGGATTGAAATGCGTCCACTGCCGCAGGCAACTTCCAAAATGTTTAATGGTGAATCGCCTACCATTGAAATGATATGCTTGACATCATCTTGTATAACCTGTTGGTCATAAATGTACGCGTACCAATACTGCATTAAATCGTTCTGATTCATATTTTCCATATCTTGTGTGCCTTTCTTCAGTTTCATCAATTAGTCACCCACATAGCAGGGCGAACGCCGCCATCGGTTTTACATACATCGTCACCACAAAGCCAAATAATATTGTCTACACTGCCGGCAGTCGCATGGTCAGTATGGGCTCTTGGCCCGCCGGGTGAACGCAACCACCACCACGCATTAAAACCGGCCAAATTCAAGGCACTTCGCGCTTTATCATACTCGTCATGTATTGCATCACCATATTCCAAGCCCATGACATCATATTCTACGCCTTTGCGATTTTCCAAAGCACCGCTATCACCGAAATAACGTACCACTTCATCATAACTAAGCAAAAAGATTTTATCCCGTGTGTCACTGTATTGATTTTTCCCGTACCATGGATTATCCGGATTTGTGATATTTATTTCGTTAATCCGTGCTTGTTCTGTAGCAGAAAAGCGATTGAAGAAATCGTTGTTTAGATATTGGCGGATATCGCTGTGTTCCCATGTTATTTTGTTGTTTGCATCGTTTACATTATGAAACGCTCGTTCTTCAATGACGTTTTCCGTTAGTATCAAAGCCTTATCATTGGTAACATCTAAAACGCGCCACTTGAAACCGCCAAAACTGATTAAATCACCGACTTCAACAGTAACCGGCATCAAAATCGAATCAATTGTGCTGTTTAATAGCTTCGATAACATCGGAAGCAATGACGTTTCCGGCAACGTGTGCCCATTTTCCCATTTGCTGATTGCCTGTGCCGTTATACCAAATTTATCTGCCAGTTCTTCTTGTGTAAAGCCACATTTTTTGCGCAGCATGGCGATTCGACTGCCGACTTTTATGTTGTCCATTTGAAAGACCTCCCCGTAAAGTTATGGTTCAATTATAAATACAATCGAATCAATAAACCATATCGCGCAAGTTGTTTTTTATTAACTTGAAGTTAAGTTGAGATGTGTTTTTGGGGACTTCATCTTTCAGCGAGTAGTATTCCTCCTAGTTATTTGGTCTAGGTGTACGAGGGGTAGGTCTTTCTTCTACATGCCCTCTGTGACCGTGCAAAGTACATTCGGCGAGTGCCGCTTCAAAAGCTGTAAATTCCTCGTCAGTTAATTTTACGTTGCAAGCTCCGAGGTTTTCTAAAATCCTTTCTTGATTCTTTGACCCCGGGATAGGGACTGCGTTTGGGTATTTATACACCATCCAAGCAAGAGATAACTGTGCATAGGTGGCATTGTTACGAGCGGCGAATTTCTCCATAACATCCAGTATCGGTTGGTTCGCTACGATATTTTCAGGGGAAGTCTGCTGTACCCACTTCCTTACGTCATCGCCTTCAAATTTAGTTTCCGTTGTCACCTTGCCGGATAAGAAGCCGCTGGCTATCGGTGAGAATGGGACAACACCTATATTGTTTTCAAGGCAATACGGAAAGATATCTTCTTCACAGGAACGCTCCATTATTGAGTAAATATTCTGAACAGCGGTAACAGGCGTTATCTTGTGCGCTTTTTCCAGTGTTGCGGCAGAAACCTGTGACATGCCCCAACCCTTGATAAGCCCTTCCGCAATCAGCTTCCCCATTACCTCGGCGATTTCTTCGCAGGGGACTTCCGGGTTTACTCTGTGTAGATAGTACAGGTCGATGTAATCCGTTTTTAGGTTCTCCATAGAAGCATCAAGGTGCTTGCGTACTGATTCATACAGATTACCCTCATCGTATTCTTCTTTACTTAGCGTGAGCTTTGTAGCCAAAACAGCATTTTTTCTGAAAGGTTTTGCTGCTTTTCCAAGAAGCTGTTCGTTATGACCGGGGTAAAATAATTGAGTTCCATAGCTTTCGGCAGTATCAAAAAAAGTACATCCGAAGTCGTAAGCTTTTCTAATAGCTTCAATGCTGTACGCTTCTTCTGGTACTGCTCCGTACCCGTGGGAAAATCCCATGCAACCCATACCGATTTCTGATACTTCCAGATTACCAATCATTCTTTTTTTCATGTCTTTTCTCCTTTATCCTAAAATTTATTTGCTTGTTATAAAACCGGGCAAGCCGCGCTCTGTAGTGTATACCGCCGCCAGGCAAAGGCATACTGCTACGCCTATAGCGATTGAGATAAACCAAGCGAGGTCATACCCGCCTGTTATGTCAAATATCAGCCCAAGCGCGGGCGGTGATATTGCAACACCCATAGATGTAAACATTGATACTATGCTGAAAACACGCGGATAGTCTTTTCTGCCAAAGTAGTTTGCCGTCAGTACCGCCGTCAGTATGGTACTCCCTGATGAAGCTACACTAAGCACAGCTATGTAAACCCATACTGCCGCCGGAGAGGATGCCATCAGCGCAAAAATCGGAAAAACCACACAGCACCCACCGATTAACAAACTCCCTTTCAAAGAGCCGAGGCGGTCAAGAATCCAACCGATAATTATTTTATTGCCTGTCAGAAACACCATGTATGCTGATGTTATTGTAGCAGAAAACGCAACAGTGTGGCCTATGTCAATCAAAAATGTAACTGTCTTTATATGAGGCCCGGCTTGGGACAATGCAATACCGAACGCAGATATTGCCAAAAACCAAAACGATACCCTGCGGAACGCTTCATTTCTCGTCAGTCCGGCTTTTGGCTCACCAACCGTTTTAGGCACTTCATCTTTCTTGACACGATATGGCTCAAGCCCCATATCCTCCGGGCTATCCTTCACAATCAGCAAAATCACAGAAATCAGAATAAAGAACGATACGAAAGCTAAAAACTGATAAGTCCACCGCCAGCCATTTTCCTCAATAAACCACTTCGACACAGGCACAAGCAATGCCGCCATAAGCCCGCTGCCGGAAAACGCTAACCCTGTCGCTACCCCCTTTTTATCTTCAAACCATCTGTTCACAAGAATACCAACAGCCATTATCCCAATACCATTTATAAACAAGCCGTTGACAAACGCCAAAACATAAAAATGCCAAAGCTCTGTTGAAAATGAGTAGCCGAGCATGGTAAAACTACACATCACCGCACAAATACCCGCCACCCGCCTAAACCCAAACTTCTTAAACAAGTTTCCGAAATAAGGCATCAACATAACCATAACGAACATTGAGACTGTGACATAGAAAGTAAATTGCCCTCTGGTAAATTCAAGGTAGTCACATACAGGGATAATAAAAACCCCAAGAGTGCTGTTTATGATTCCAACTCCCGCCCCGGTGATAAGCATACCCGCAAAGGCAATTACCCAAGCATAATGCACTTTGAACATCTCCATCCCTCCTGCCACCCAGAGTATAAATAAAAAAAGACTTCAGCAGAAGTCTCTTTTGGTTCACCAGTTATAACCTAAAGGTTTATACTCTGAATTGCATCTAAAAATTTGCGTACAGTATTTGACGGCGTAGGCGAATGGAGTATGCCGAACGGAAGGGTATGTACCCAATCTATATGCATAATTTTTATTAGAGGATGGACGTTTTTCCAGTGGTCAACCGCTATTAAAACGGAGTTTGTGTTTTCGCATTGATTAAATATATCCGTGTTGAAAAACTCAAAATCTGTAATGGTAATGGCATTATGATTTTCAATCAATTCATCACGGAGCGCGTCAACATGGCTATTCCAACCTCTTTTAATCAGCATGAGATTTTCACCATATAAGTCTTTGACTGTAAGTTCATTTTTCGCAGCTAGTCTGTTTCTTATAGGAACCGCACAGCGTATCGGTATGTGAGAAAGCGGAAGCGCGGAGCAACCCCGCCATTGCAAATAACCGGGGTCAAAATATCCGGCTATAATATCAATGTCTTTTCCTAAGTTTCTAAACCTCTCTCTTGATTTTTCCGGTGTGTTGTCGAACGGCACCAGCTTACACTTTATATTAGGATATACTTCACTTATCTTCGGCCAAAGGTCAACAAGGAACTGTCCCGGTGATATAGGGGATGTGCCTATGCGGATAGTTTCATCTTCGCCGGGCATGAGATTTTTAGCCCTTGAAACAGAATCTTTTGAATATTGAATAACATATTTTGCATCGTTATACAAAGAAGTTCCGGCTTCTGTGAGTTTAACCCCTCTGTGTGTCCGCACAAAAAGCTGTAAGGCCAAGTCAGATTCAAGTATATTAACTTGCTTGATAATTGCTGTTGGGGAAACAAAGAGCGCATCAGCCGCTTTTGAGAAGCTTCCAAGGTCTGCAACTTTAATAAAAGTTTCGAGCTGTGGGTTATACATTTTTTCTCACCTAATCTGTTTTATCACCGCAATCAACCCTTCCGCCAACTGCTCACTCGGCAGCCTCTCCACAATCTCACCTTTACGGAAAACCACCCCGCTGCCCTTCCCGCACGCTATCCCGAAATCCGCCTCCCGCGCCTCTCCGGGCCCGTTCACCACGCAGCCCATCACCGCAACAGTAATCTCCGCGCCGAGTTCGTCGCAAAACTTCTCGACTTTTTCCGCCATTTCCAGTAAATCTACTTCGCATCTTCCGCAGGTTGGGCAGGAGACGATGTTCGTGCCGAAGCGGCGCAGACCCATTGCTTGCAGAATCTCCTTGCATACGCGGATTTCTGCTACGGGGTCGCCTGTTAGGGAGACTCTTATTGTGTCCCCTACTCCCATTGCGAGCAGGGCGCCGATTCCTACGGCTGATTTGATTGTTCCGCGGTAGGGCGTGCCTGCTTCGGTGATGCCTATGTGCAGCGGGTAGTCGTATTTTTCGCAGAGGATTTTGTGGGCGGCCAGGGTCAGGGGTACGTCTGACGCTTTTATCGTGAGGAGCATGTCCGTAAATCCGCAGCGTTCCAGCATCGCTACGTGCTTTGCCAGACTCTCGCACAGGGCTTCCGCTGTCAGCCCGCCGTGTTTTTCGAACAGCTCTTTTTCGAGGGAGCCGCCGTTTACTCCCACGCGGATTGGGATGCCTGCCGCCTTTGCCGCGTCTGCTACTTGGCGTACGCGGTTTTCTCCGGCTATGTTGCCCGGGTTTATTCTTATCATGTCCGCGCCTGCTTCTATGGCGGCAAGCGCCATGCGGTAGTCGAAGTGGATGTCCGCTATTACGGGGATTTTTGCCGCTTTTTTTATTTCGCGGAAAGATTCGGCGGCGGCGGCGTCAGGTACGGCTACGCGCACTATTTCGCAGCCTGCTTCTGTCAGGGCTTCTATTTGGCGGATTGTTCCGGCGGCGTTTCGGGTGTCGGTGTTGGTCATGGATTCTATCGTCACAGGGTTTCCGCCGCCTACGGGGGTATTTCCTATGCGGATGGTTTTGGTCTGCTCTCTTGTGTACATTATTCGCCTCCCAGGATTGTGCCCGGCGGAATAGGGCGGCCGCGCAGGTAGTCGGCGGCTTTCATGCGCTTGCTGCCTTGGGCTTGCAGTTCTGTAATAAGCAAGGCGCCGCTGCCTGTCTTCACAAGCAGGTTGCTGTCCGATTGAATAACTTCGCCGGGCTTTGCGTCCGAATCGTCAGCGCAGGCCTCGCAAACCCATATTTTCAAGGCACCGCTATATGTTCCCGGCCATGGGTCAAGGGCGCGGACTTGGTTTACAATTTTCTCGGACGGGCTATGCCAGTCTACTTTGCCGTCTTCCTTCCGAAGCATGGGCGCGTAGGTTGCCTCGCTGTGGTCTTGCGGAACGCGCGGGGCTGTTCCCGCCTCGATTAGCGCAAGTGCTTCGGTTATGCATTCGCAGGACAGCGCCGCCATTTTGTCGTGCAGGTCGGTCAACCGGTCGGTGTGACCGACCGGTTGAGTTCTTTTCAGAATCATATCGCCCGTATCCATGCCCTTGTCCATGTACATGATTGTGATGCCAGTCTCGGTTTCGCCGTTTAGTATAACGTGCTGCATAGGCGCGGCGCCGCGGTATTTCGGCAGCAAGGACGCATGGATATTAACACAGCCCAGGGAGGGAATCCGCAAAATGCGAGGCGGCAAGATTTGACCGTATGCCACCACCACAAAGACAGATGCCCCCAGGGCTGTAATTTTCTCAATAAATTCCTCGTCCCGCACCTTTTCCGGCTGCAAGACCTCGATGCCGAGCCGCAGGGCCAGCTCCTTCACAGGCGAGAATGTAACGCCGCGCCCGCGCCCTTTCGGCCTATCCGGCTGTGTAACCACCGCCGCTACATCGTGTCCGTCAGCCAATTTTTCCAGAATAGGCACGGCGAACTCGGGCGTACCCATGAATATCATTCGCATTAAACTTCCTACCTCCCGGCGGCTAACATCTGCTCGCCGCGGCGTACTTTTGTGCGTGATTTAAGTGCGCCGCGCTTACGCGCTCTTTCGCGTTCGCGCTTTGCCTTCTTTGTGTCTTCTTCGGGCGGTCTGTCCTGGATTTTTGTCGCCTTGTCCAAGAACAGGATTCCGTCAAGGTGGTCCAACTCGTGACATAGGGCTGTCGCAAGCATATCGTCGTCTGTTTCAATTTCGTACGGCTCGCCGTTTCTGTCCAACGCGGAAATGCGCACGAAGGTCGGACGTTCCACATCGCCCTGCTTGTGCGGGACGGACAGACATGCCTCGCTCTTTACGTCGCTGCCAATAGTTTCGACTATTTCCGGGTTGATTAGCTCGAAGTTATCGTTGTCAAGCTCAATCACTATAACGCGGCGCAGCATCCCAACCTGTGGTGCCGCAAGCCCCAGTCCGTCGTAGTGGCGCAGGGTCTCCCACATGTCGTCAAGCAGTCCGTGCAGCACGCCGTCAAACTTCATCACCGGGCGGGCTTTCTTTTTTAATATGTCATCGCCGTACTGGCGTATTTGTCTTAGCGCCATTTTCCCAATTCCTCTATTCCATCGCCATAGGGTCCAGTGTCAGCCCAATGCTGATTCCCTTTAGCGTATCGTTGTCTTTTAACACACCTAAACAGTATAGCACAAAACGGAGCAAAATTTCTTCCTCCGCGGATTTTACTAACAGTTTCCAGCGAAATTGTTTCTTAATTTTCGACACGAATGCCGGTGCGGGGCCAAGCATCTGAAACAAGCCTTTTTTGTTGCAGTATTTCATGATGGCGGCAAGTTTGTGCAAGGCTTTGATAATCTCGCGCTCGTCCGCCCCCGTGAACAGAATCATGAAAACGTGTGCAAAAGGCGGATATTCCATACTACGCCGCAAGGTAAGCTCGTGTGCATAAAAAGCCTTGTAATCAGCGGTTTGAGCGAGTGTGATGCTGTAGTGTTCCGGGTTGTAAGTCTGGATGAAGACGCGTCCGCTCTGTTCGGCGCGGCCAGCGCGGCCCGATACCTGTGTAAGCAGCTGAAAAGTATGTTCCGCGGCGCGGTAATCTCCCGAGAACAAGGACAAATCAGCGGCAACAATGCCGACAAGTGTGACGTTAGGAAAGTCCAAGCCTTTGGCAATCATCTGTGTGCCAATAAGAATCTGGGCTTCCCCTCTGCGGAATGCGCCAAGAAGTTTGGCGTGTCCGTGTTTCTTCCGAGTAGTATCCATATCCATGCGCAAGGCGGTAGCGGCAGGAAACAAGCGTGCGGTTTCTTCCTCAATCTTCTGCGTACCCACCCCAAAATATCGAATGTAAGGCGATGAGCAAGCGGGACAAGTTTTAGGAACGCGCATACTGCGCCCGCAGTAATGACAAATAAGCTGATGTTCGCCAACGGCATGGTAAGTGAAGTTAACGCGGCAAGCGTCGCAGCCAAGGACATGCCCGCATTGCCGGCAGGACACAAAGGTGGAATGTCCGCGGCGGTTCAAGAACAAAATAATCTGCCGCCCCTTAGCCAGTTCTTCCGCTGCCGCGTCCTGAAATTCCCGCCCAAAGACAGAGACATTCCCAGCGGCAAGTTCGCGGCGCATATCAATAATATGTATCTGCGGGAACATACTGTTAACGCGCTGCGGCATTTCAAGGAGGGCAAACTCCTTCCGAGCTTCGGCGCGGTAGTAAGTTTCAAGGCAAGGTGTAGCGGAACCAAGAACAACCAACGCCCCAGTAAGCTCACTACGCTTAAAAGCAACGGTGCGTGTATCAAATTTAGGCGCGCTTTCCGAGCGGTAAGTATGTTCGTGTTCTTCGTCAATAATAATAATCCCAAGGCGCGAAAAAGGCGCAAAGACAGCAGAACGAGGCCCTATCATAACAGAAACCTCACCAAGGCGGGCGCGCTGCCACTGTGTAAGCCGTTCCTTGGCAGTAAGCCGGCTATGAGTAACAGCGCAAGCATCACCAAACCGTTCAGTAAAAACAGAGACAGTCTGCGGAGTAAGCGCAATCTCGGGAACAAGCATAATAGCCTGCCTACCCGACTCAATAACCCGAGCAATAGCCCGCATATAAACCTCAGTCTTCCCGCTACCAGTAACCCCATGAATAAGAACAGGCTGAGTGTCCTTTTCATCAATGCGTTTAACAATCTCACCAACGGCATAATCCTGCCCCTCAGTAAGATTCTCAATCCCAACAAATGGGGTCAAGGGCGAAAAGGTTCGGTGAACCTTTTCGAGTCCCCTTGCGGCAGAAAGACCCACTGGGTCTTTCTGGGGCGGAGCCCACGGTTTAGGTCTAGGTTTCGCACCTAACCCGGGCGGCAAAATACACCTTAGGCAGATTGCTAAGGTGGTGTAGTATTTTTTTTGCATCCATTGTGCGAGGGTAATGAGTTCCTGTGAGAAGACAGGGAAGTCATCGAGGTTTGACGAAATATTTTTGGCTTCGGTTGGCGGCGGGTCGTCAGTGAGGGCAATTACGTAGCCTGTGATGGGTTTGTTGCGTGACCCGAAGGGGACAGTAACCCGTGTGCCGACCTTTGTGTTTTCGGAGGCTTTGTAGTGGAAAAGCCTGTCTACCGCTTCGGTGAGGATGTCAACGCAGACTAGTGCGTATTGGCTCACATTTCGTCCTCGTCGTCTGGTGCGGGGCTGAAGTCAGTTTCTGGGGGTTCGTCGTCGTATAGGTATTCTTCTTCTTCGGAGACTTCGATGAAGCCGTCTTTGAAGCTGTCGGTGTCTATTTCGGTGTCGTCGTCATCGTCTTTGGTGTAGACGGGCGGTTCGTAGTTGTCTTTTAAGTCTTCGCGCAGGTCGTCTGCTGCGGCTGCCGCGATGGATTTGAATTTGCTTTGTGAGGCGAGCAGGCGTTCGTAGCTGCCATCGAGTACGTCTTCTTCGAGGTTAATTTTGATTTTGCCTTCGCCCATTTCTTTGACGGCGATGGATACGGCGCGGTCGGTGGGTGCGTAGGTTAGAGGGTCGGCGCCGTCGATGATTTGGCGGGCGCGTTTTGCTACTGCGAGAACGATAGTGTAGCGGCTTGTGACTTTGCTGTCAACGTGTTTGTCGGTGTTGATTTTTTCCATTAGTTCTGAATAAGATGGTGTTAGCAAGCTATTGCCTCCTTAGTTGTGAATGAATGTATCAATCCGCTTCTGACTGCGGTGCGGTTTTAAGTATTCGGCGTTTACGATTGTTTCTATCTCTGTGACCGCGAAGGATAGGTCGTTGTTTGTGACGAGATAGTCGTAGCGGTCGATGAGCTGTATTTCTTCGAGTGCGCGTGTCATTCTGTCCTCGATTTCGAGATGGTCTTCGGTGTTTCGGAAGGCCAGGCGCCGTGCGAGTTCGTTCATGGTCGGCGGTATGAGGAAAATCATGACGGCTTCGGGGAACTTCTCTTTAACTTGCAGTGCGCCGTTTACTTCGATTTCGAGTACTACGACTTTTCCTTCGTCTATTTGCTGTTCGACGTAACGGCGCGGTGTGCCGTAGTAGTTTCCGACGAACTGTGCGTGTTCAAGCAGCTCGTTGTTTTGGCGCATACGTACAAATTCTTCTTCTGAGCAGAAGAAATAGTCTATGCCGTCCTGTTCGCCTTCGCGCTTCTTGCGCGTGGTGACGGAGATGGATAGGGCGTAGTCGAGTTTTTTTACGACTGTGCCCTTGCCGGAGCCGGACGGCCCGGATATGATGACCAACATCCCCTTCATACCTGATTCTCCGTCATGCGGCTTGCTACTGTTTCCGGCTGAATGGCGGATAAGATTATGTGTCCGCTGTCTGTGACGATGACGGCGCGTGTGCGGCGCCCCTGTGTCGCGTCCACCAGAAATCCGCGCTCGCGCGCGTCTTGCACGAGGCGCTTAACCGGCGCCGAGTCACTTCCTACCATCGCCACAATGCGGTTTGACGGTACCATATTGCCGAAACCGATGTTTATTGGTCTATTCCACATTTTGCACCTGCTCGCGTATTTTCTCAATTTCACTTTTCATTTCAATAACAAGACGGGAGATTGCCGCGTTGGAGGTTTTCGAGCCGATTGTGTTCGTCTCGCGGTGCAGCTCTTGTACTAGGAAATCAAGTTTGCGCCCTACGGCATCCTCCTCGTGCATTATTTGGTCAAGTTGTTTCAGATGACTGTCTAAGCGTGTCATTTCTTCGTCTACGCAGGCGCGTTCGGCGTATATGGCAAGCTCTACCATGATGCGGTTTTCGTCCATTTCAGAGAGCTTTCCGCTTGTTTCCGTCTTTTCGGCTATGCGTGAAACGACTTCGTCTATGCGGCTGCGTAAGCGTTTTTCGTAGTCCTGTTCGGCTTCGGGCAGCAGCGCTACAACGCCTTTTAAGAGGTCAAACAGGCGTGTGCGTTTCGATAGAATGTCTGCGTATAAGACTCTGCCTTCGACCTTACGCATTTCGTTAAACTGTGCGACGGCCTCGGCGATGGTGCGTTCGAGAACTGTCCAGACGCGGTTTCTTGTCTCGTCTGTTACGGTTTTGTCTACCATGAAAACGTCGGGGTAGGATGACAACATGGCGAGGGTGGCCTGGTCGGGCACAGAGTAGCGTTCGAGCAGGGCGTGCATGGCGCGCATGTAGCCGTCGGCTACGCTGGTGTTGACTTCCACGTTAACGGGCTGCTGCCCGAAGGAATCTATGCGGATATATACGTCAACCTTTCCTCTGTGTATGCCGCGTGCGATTATTTTCCTGATTCTGTCCTCGTAGGGGTTCATCATCGCGGGCAGGCGTATGGAAATATCGCAGTAGCGGTGGTTAACGGCTTTAATTTCGGCTGTGCATCGCCAGTCGAAACCCATGCTCTCGCCCCGGCCATAGCCGGTCATGCTCCTAAGCATATTTTTCCCCGTTTTGCGTGTTCATAGTCATTTTCCTCCGTACCATGAGCGGTTGCTGCGCCGCCGTTCGCTGATAGCAAGCGTAACGCCGACGATTCCGATTAGAACCCCCGCGCCGCCAAGCCAAAGCGGCAGCGCTCTCATGGAAAAAATATTTTCGCGGAGCATGGCGAGGTAGAAATCCATGTCCGTGTCTAGCGTACGTTCGTATGCGGTTGCCGCCGCAAGTACTTCTGTCTCGAAAATGACGCGCCCGTCCAAGCGGTAGACTACCCGCCCTATGGGCTCGCCTTCCTCTATGGGCGCGACCAAACTGGTTACGCCAATATAATCACCGCCGGGTTCTGCTTCCAAATCTACAAATTCTTCATCGAAGATGAGTTCCCATTCGATTCGCGAGACTTGTTCCGGGTTAAGCAGCAGGGTGAATCCTTCGGCGGAGTAAACATCCATGATGTACGGCTCGCCGAGCATTGCGTTTGAAATAAAAGCGGTGCCCTTGTGAATCCCCGGTTCGAGTATAGTATGGTAGGTGTAGTTCGAAAAGCCGTAGTCGAACAGCATACGTGCGTCTTGCCAGCGGCCGGGGTCTTCGGATTCAAGTACCACGGCGATTAGCCTTACGCCGCGCCGTTCTGCCGAGGCTGCCAGGCAGTCCGATGCCTGAGTGGTCGTTCCTGAGCGTATTCCCGTGGCGTAGTGGTAGTGGAACATACCGCCTGTCATAAGCTCGTTTGTGTCTACCCAGTGGTGGTCTATTGTGTGTGCGCCCTCTATATACAGGTCTCCGAGGCTGTTGCCTTCGAACTCTGTTTCGCCTGCGATTTCCCGAAGCAGCGGATTTTCCATGAAAGCGCGTGCAATCAGCGCGAGGTCATAGGCTGTGGAGACATGCCTGTCGTTGTGCAGGCCGTTCGGGTTAACGAAGTATGTGTTTCTTGCGCCGAGTTCGCGGGCGAAGTTGTTCATCATTATCGCAAATACGCGCTCGGCGTCCGGGTATGGGATGCCTTCGCGGCGCCGTTCCGCTTGCGCGGTCTGTAAGGCGAGTACGGCTCCAGAGTCGTTTCCGTTCCGAATCATCAGTCCCCGCAGCAAGTTATGCACGGTAATGTGTTCGCCGACCTGATGCCCTGCCATAAGCGCCCCGCGCGGAATTGCGTTTATCTCTGACCCTACCACAATAACCTGTTCCGGGTCAAGATATTCAAGCGCAACAAGCGCGGTAAGCATCTTGGTGAGCCCCGCGGGGTACATGCGCGCGTGTTCGTTTTGCGCAAACAAAACAGTACCCTCGTTTTGGTCAATCAAAACCGCGGAAGTGGCGGTCAAGGGCATGGAGGCGTATACAGTTGCGGGGAAAAGCATTAATATAATAATCGTAAAAACGAAACGCATTCTTATGTACCTCATGGAAAATAATTCACTTTAAGAGAGTATAACAAAAGAATGTGGTATAATGCAAATAAAAAAGGAGCGATATTATGTCAGGCTTACTAGGAACAAATTTGGTAACGCAAGTAGCGCTAATCGTAAAGGACATCGAGGTAACGAAAAAGAAATTCGCGGAGTTTTTAGGCATGGATGTACCGCCTACAGTAGGCGGCGGCGACTTTGAGGTAACGGGCACTACATACATGGGACAGCCCGCGCCAAGGTCTAACGCCAAGCTTGCGTTCTTTAACGTTGGACAGAATCTGGCGCTAGAACTTATCGAGCCGAACGGCGAAAAAAGCACATGGCAGGATTTTTTGGACGAACACGGTGAAGGGCTTCATCATATCGCGTTCGGCGTGAAGGGCATGGACGGTGTGCTTGCGAAATGCGAAGCGTCCGGCATGACGGTCACACAGCGCGGGAAGTACGGGGATGCTTCCGGGGAATACGCGTACGTGGACGCTACAGGCGACCTGAAATGCTTTGTGGAGCTGCTTGAAAGTTATTAGATTCCGGCGCGGAACCGCTGCGGCGTTTTTCCGTAATGCTTCTTGAACGCCTTGTAGAAATACGAGGAGTTAACATAACCGACATTATCAGAAATCTCTGTGACTGAAAGCGAGCTGTTTTGCAGCAGATACGCCGCTTGCTGCATACGGAAGTCTTGTTTTATTTGGCTGAAATTTCTGCCTGTCGATTTCTTTATCAGCTTGCTTATGTATATCGGGGCGTAGTTGTATTCTTTTGCTATGTCTTCAAGTGTGCAGTGGATGTAGTTGCTTTTGATGAACGAGATGATGTTGTTTACGTCTGTGCGGATGCTGCTTGTTTGGCTTATTGCGCCTGTCTCGTTGCGGTAGGTTCGCAGCAGTTCTGTGAACAGGATTTGCATAAGCCCGAGCAGGGTATCGCCCGAGCCTATGTCCTCGCTGAAATACTCGCATATGATGGTGTTGACCACCCACTTTACGCGGGAGCGCTCGTGATGACGGAACAGCAAGTAGTTGCTTTCATTCTTCCTGTTTTTGAGCGATTGGACGAAGAAATCCGCCATCAGCTCGTTTTTTCCGAGCATTTCGAAGAAGCGGAAGTTGAAGAACTGCGGCTTCATCAGAAGGTTGACGGCTATGTCATCCTCGGTTCCTGGTATGATTTTGTGACGGGTCTGCATGTCGAGTATGCAGATGTCGCCGGGTTGCATCTCTATGCTCTCGTCGTTTATTAGCTGCTTGCATACGCCGGAGTAGACGTATACAAGCTCGATAAAATCATGCGTGTGGAACGGCATGTAGCCGAAACGGTCGTTTACTCTTACATGAAAGTCGCTTGCCTTCCTGAAAGTATCGTCGCTCGGCAGGCTTATTACGTTGTTGTCTAAAATATGTTTTGCGTAGCGGGCTGTTTCGGAGAAGGCTTTTATGAAACGCTCGTCTTCGCGGCTCAGGTGTTCTTTGTTTTCCAGTAGCTTTGTAAATTTCTCGAAGCCGTGTGTCAGGCTTTTTGATTCGATTTCATCCTCGCGGTATCTGCGTAGGAATGTGTCGAGTTCTTTGTGCGTCATCGTAATCACCTCAGGGTGATTATACAATAAAATCAGTCCGTATACACCCAAACATCCCCAACAATCCCCGTAGGCTCCATAATAGGCGACCCGCGGAAAAACGGACTGACATTAGCCTTAGGCATAGCACGCACCTTGCGGTCTAATGTCGTAGCCACCTCCACGCGCAAAACATTCTCGCCCGGCTTCACTAGCTTACTTATATCAAAACGGTACGGCGGGGCGATTGCTATACCCGCGTTTTCACCGTTCACCCATACTTCCACACCTTCATAGGCATTTTCCAGTTCAAGCACAGCCATCTTGCAGGCATCCGCACTAAAAACCGTCTCATACCGCAGAAAGCCCGAGAAATCCGGGTAGCGCTGTCCTATGTTTTCAAGCTTAGTAATCTTCTGCTCACGGCCGAAGTTTGGGTACTCTCTTGCGTCTTCGCACAGCGACAGTGTCCATTCTCCCGTCAGCACAGTTTTTTTGCCCGCGGCGCTTGGTGCGGGTGTTGTTTTTCCGCTGCCGTCGTCTCCGAACGCCACTATCACCATCTGGTACGGCTCGATTTTTAGGTGCAGCTTAGTCCCGTCCGCGCAGGCCTTGTAGTCCAGCGGGCGTAGCACGTTATCGTATGCGTCGTATATCACCGCGTCGCCCTTCGCGGGGACGGTAATCTCGCCTTCATACGTAAGGCCGGGGTCTTCGTTCGAAAACAGGAAAATATCATTGTCGTGCCTGTAGCGGTAATAGCGCAGCCTGTTGTACTTGACCGAGGATTTTATGTCACGGTACCCTTTTTCTGTCATGTAATCTGCCAAGTCTTCCAGTGCCACTACGGTGCAGGCCGATAAATCAGGCTTCACCCCGCCTTCGCATATACCGCTCGGCAGCTTGTCTATGAAAATAACTTCAACTGCCGACCTTGCCGCGAAATCAGCCACAGCCTTAGTAATATACTCGGCGTACGGCACTATCAGCGTTTGGTATGTCTCGCCGTTAACGTGCAGTTCTTTATCAAGCCCTTCAAATATATCCGGCGGCAAAATATCAAAATCAATCTGCGATTCCATCAGCTCGCGCGCAGGTTTTTGCAGGTACATATAATCGCCGCTCCACTCGGCTTCGCCGTGGTACAGCAGTGCCGCGGGCGCTATGTGCCTTCCGCCGTTCGTCAGATGGCACACGCGGTTCATGTAGAACATCAGCTTCTGAAAATGCCTGTACTGCGGGTTGTGCCCATGCGCATAGAAATGCGGCGGACAGTCTGGGTCGGGGAACTCCTTGGGCGAAAATGCGTGCGGTACAAACTGATTAACGCCGCGCACCAGGAAATGGTCGGTAATATACTTCATGAGCCGCACACCGCAAGACCAGCCGTACGCGCCGAAAAGCTCGCACATTGCGCGCCCAAGCTTCTTCGGGTCGATATGCGCGTGGGACGAAGCCAACTTGCCTAGCGCAAAGTGATAAAACTCGCCGTCGCCGGGCGGTGTAATCCCGCCGCCGCGCAAGTGGTTCTCGCCGCCAAGCAGAACTTGGTTGCCGATATCGTCAATCCCCGCCATATGCTGCCCCGACAAGCCCCGAAAGAAATGCCCAAGGCTGCAACCCAGCCGCGAGTGCTGATTATTGTCCTCGATGATGTGCCCGATATACTCGACCCCGCGCTCGCTGCACCACTCGCCTAAGTGGTTCGAGAAATTCTTCTCGACCAAGCGGGTGACGGTGTCCATGTATGCATAGCGTGCTTTTGCGCCTTTGTCATTATCATCACAAACCGCCCACAGCGCGGGCAGCTGCTTTACCCAAGCGTCGCCGAGCCTTTCGCGCAGCATTTCCGGTACGTCCTTGTTCCACGGCAGCGGCATCTTCTTGCGTCCGATAGACTCGTCGAAGTTGAAGCCGTACGTATTGCCGAACAGCGGCTCGTCCGAGAAGAAGCCCACGAATGTCTTGCCGAAATCCGCCTTATACCGCTCATAGTGCGGCTCGTAGACGTTATCAATCAGAACGCGCACGCTGTCATAGTCAATTACGTTAATATAGTCGGTTCTGCCGCCGCCGTTTTTTGTGTTAAACACCACAAAAACGCGCCACAGGCCGTTCGGTACGTCCCAAGTGATTTTACCGTCGGCTACACGCGCCGTTAAGTCTACCGCCTCCGAGTCAAGACGGTTATCTTTCAGAACCCTAACGGCAACCACGGCAAGCAGCTTATCATCATCGAACACGCGAGGCTCCACCCCGCGCGAAAACATCGATGCCGCCGCGCTTTCGAAGGGGTTCGGCGTATACTTCGCCATGGCCGCCACATCTAAGCTTGCCTGCGGAACAGGGCCGCTTATGTCCGCGTGGTTGTAGTTGATGTATTGCTTGCACAGCGCGGGGTCGGCTTCCTTCATCTTTCCGTTAGCAAAGCCGGTCGGAAAATGCGCGTCATCCAAGAGCCACACCTTCATACCGCGTGTACGCGCCTCGTCCATGATAATATCAAAATCTTCCCACCACTTTGCACCGCAAAAATCCGGATGCGGGCGGCACTCCACACAGACCGCGCGGATTCCGCAGTCGTTGATTGCGCGCATGTAGTCCCGCAGGGTGGCTTCGTCCTCGCCATGCTGCCAGAAGAAAGGGAGGATGTAGTTCCCGCCCTTATCTTCCAGCAGCTCCATTATTCTTTTCTCCATAGCTTATAAATTCTCCTTAGCGGTCAAACCACCATGCCTCCGCTGCCCTGCCGCCCGTATGCATCCAACCGACTTCCGGGACATTTCTAAGGTCTGCGTTTATAACGGTAACTTGTGTAATATCTTCAATGGGGATGATATGGAAATAGTGTTCCGCCTGCATATCGCGCAAACGCTGACGCGCCGCGGGAATATCGCGCGGATGCAGCCTTCTTATGCCGAAGACCGTTTCATAGAACTCCAGTATATGCGGAGGAAGCGGCTCGCCTGCTTCGCCCGCTGTTTCCCAGTACTGCTGCCATGTTCTCCACGAGAAATTCCAGCCCCAGTGGTCGTACATAGGCACCTTATGCCCCGCCACAAAGGCGACAGTCATCTGGATTTCATTCGCCGCGCCCAGGGTAGAGTGCAGAGCCGTGTCCACCTGACGGAAGTTCACATTAAACCCAAGTTCGCGCAGCACCTCGTTCAAAATAATAGCGGTAGGCCCAAACTGCGCGTGCCCCGCGTGGTACACAAGGTCGATGATAAACGGAGCGCCGTCCGGGCTGCGGAACCCGTCCGCCGCGGCAACAAGCCCCATATCATCAAGCAGCGCCGCCGCTTCATTCATATCATGCCGCGGATTCTGGATATCGGAAGCCCTTGCGAAGCCAAAGAAAACAGCCTCGACGATTTCGTCACGGTTCAGCGCGCGGCTTATTGCCTGACGGAAGCGCACATCCTGCGCCACACTGCGCCACCTTGGGCAATCGTAGGTTTGGTTAATCATGATTTCCGCATCACCGCGGCTAAGCATGGTATTGGTAAGAACTCTAAAGCCGCTCGCCTCCGCGTGTTCCGCAAAGAGCGGCACCTGCGGCAGGGAAACCCACTCGAAGCTATGGTCAATATCACCCGCGAGTATGCGAATCGCAGCCGCGGCGATATCTACCACAAGATGCGATTCCCAGTAGTCGATATAAGGCAGCTGATTGCCCTCGTAGTCAACCATCCAGTAATACGGATTCCGCTGGAAAGTCCGCACATCGCCGTCACGGTAATGCTGCCAAGGCCCAAGGGTAGGTGTCCCTCCGAAAACGCCCTGCGAAGTACGCCCGGCATTCCAAGGGTCTACGCGCATGTACTGGAAGAAAGTAGGCCATTCCTCGGGGAAGATAAAGTTATGCGCTTCTACCAAGCCGCGCAATGTACTTTCATCAGCAAAATCGATATGGAACTGCTCAAGGTGATGCGCCGGTTGCAGGAAGTGAGAAAACGCTTCCTCAAACGCCATTCTGAGTATAAGTCCACCGTAAGGCTCGTCAGAATGGAAGCGGAATGTGTAACGGTCAACAAGCTCCAGACGCATAACACTGCCGCGCGGGTCGCCGCCGGAGCGGAACCATACATTGGTAGTAGGGAAAATGCGGTGGTCTTGAATGAAATAGTTGAAAGCGAAATAAACGTCTCCTGTCGTAACAGGCTCGCCGTCCGACCATCTCATACCCTCGCGCAGGGTAAACGTGAATGTCCGCAGGTCGTCACTTACATCAAAGCTTTCCAAGAGATTAGGAGTAAACTCCGCGGCCAGACGGCTCGGTGAGTTGATTAGGGTGACGGTGTTGGCAAGCCAAACACTGCCGTCCCAAGTAGGCGCCATGCGCAGCGTACGGATAGGGCCTGCGCTGTATCTGCCGATTTCGAAGCGCAAGTGGTCACTGCACACCATGTTCCAGACCTTAGGGTTCAAAGGCAGGCGCTCCTCAACAGGCGCGAACCCTCTGCCGTCAAACCAAGGCGACTGCGCGAAGGTCATACCTTCGACGGCCTCATCCACGCCGCCTTCGATGGCCGCGTCACCCACTACGGTGATTTGGTCAGCAGCTGGTGCGGCAGGTGCGGCAGGTGCGGCAGGTGCGGCAGGTGCGGCAGGCGCCTCTGGAGCTTGGTCGGCCGGCGGAGCCGGAGCAGGCGCCCCGCAGGCCGCAAACAGCGCCAAGCACAGCAAAGCCGCTGCGATTGTTGTTATGTAACGATTGTTTAACACTGTACATCCTCCTTATTTGTAAGTTAAATAATTACTGCGATTATGGCGAGTACAAGGAGGATGCGCAATGTCTTAATTTAAGAATGTGGCTGTCTTTATTTGCTCACAGCGAGTTTCTCCACTATCGCCATCTGCGCGGCCTCCACTTCCTTAATCGGCCTCGGCTCCATTTCTATCATCATGCTTTTAAGCTGCTCGCTTTCCTCCGCGTCCATGCTTCCGAGAATCGCCTCGTTAACCGCGGGCGAAGCACCCTTCAGCGCGACAGCCAGCTGGTTCAAATCAATCTCCCCAAGCAAATCATACAAATCATCCCGCTTCATTTCCGCGATGTCCTCGAAGCCGAACGGCTTCTTTATATCAACGTCATATTTTTTCAGCAAATCATCCAAAGCCTCGCGCAGCAGCGCCGCCTCCCCTACTTCCGTCTGCTCGGAAACCACCGACAGCCGTTCAAGCTGCGCTTGGGTGTAGTGGCTGGTCTTAGGAATCAACTTCTCCTCGCGGGCAAGGCAGACCATGTTCTTTCCGTTTTTTTTCGCACGCATAAGCGCACTGTCCGCACGGCGGCTTATGTCCGCCGGACGGCTGCCGTCCTCGGGATATGCCGAAACGCCAAGGCTGACCGACTGGCTAAGCTGCGTACCGTCATTTGTATAATGTTCAAGCCTTTCCTCGAAAATAGCACGGCGCAGCTGCTCGGCTTTTAGAAAAGCTTCTTCCTTGCTGCATTTCGGCAGGACGATATTAAACTCGTCACGGTTCCCGCGGTATGCGATGTTCGGCTCCGGGAACAGCCTGCGAATCTGGTCCGCAATCAAACGGAAAACATTGTCACCCGCTTCCCTTCCGAAATCAGTGTTGATAGCGTGCAGCATATCGACATCCATCGCGATTAGTGAAAACTCGCCCTTCCCCGTCTTCGCTATAAGCGCCGACATATCTTCATTAAATGTCTCGCTTAGAGCCACACCTGTTAGTTCATCAAACCGTCTTTCCATGATAACGCCTCCTTTGTTTTTTGTCATTATAATCTTTTCAAATATATTTGTCAATAGTATTTGCAAAATGAGTGCCGTGCTATTATAATTCCTGTGGAGGGTTGTTAGATGAAGGTATATTTGAATGAAATCAGCGGCATTGCGGACGCAATCGTATCTTTGCACATGAGCAAGCGCAGTTGGTCGCGGCAGATGGAAGAAGAAGTGCAAAGCGTTTGCCGGAAAGTCTTGGACGAGCGCGGGGCTTTGCGCCCGCAGGCACAGCTCGAGGGGTTGGAAGAAACCGCACGCTTCCGCGAATGGATGGACATGCTAGTAAAATGGGGGCGCAAGCATATCACACTGCTGCGCTATGTGGACTTCTCCTGCACAGTAGAAGGGATGCACCGCGGCGGGCAGGACGACTGGGACGCACACGCGAAGCGGTTCAACAACCGCATTCTGCGCTCCAGCACAAGGCTTGCGGCATTCGGCTACGAAATGTCCGACTGGTACAAGGGCAAAATTATCCCAACGGACGCAGCCGCAGCAACCTTAGGCATAGAACTGCCCGACCGCTTCGAACACGAAGGCGCCGCATTCGTAAAAGCCGTCAACGGCTACATACGCGAAGGTCACGAAAACGAGCAGGACGTAAAACGCGGGCTGTACATGCTAAGCATTCCAAGCAACTTTATTTTCAAGGTAGACATTACCGAATGGAGCCATGTATATAAGGAAAGAAACAAAAAAGGCACGGCACACCCGGAGGTCAAGGAGTGCTGCGAAGCGATTGCGGACTTACTGGAATCCGCACACAGCCAGTTCAACCGCGATTTGTTTGATTCTATTTTGAACTAGGAGGATAAACCATGAAAGAACATTTTGGAAACCTGCCCGACGGCAGCGAGGTAACATTGTACCGACTGGAAAACGGGGGAATTACCGCCGAAATTTTAAGCCTGGGCGGGATTATTCACAGGCTGCTGGTTCCCGACAAGGACGGCAAAACCGAGGACATAGTCTTCGGCGCGGACGACGTAGCAGGCTACCTAAGCATGTCCTGCGCAGCATCAGTAATCGGACGGTTCGCAAACCGCATCTCCGAAGGACGCTTCACAGCAGGCGGCAAGGAATGGATTACCGAAAAAAACGCCCCAGGCAACTGCACCCTACACAGCGGAAGCGGCAACTACGCAGCCCGCAACTTCACAGGTTCTTTTGACACGAGCGAAGATGGCCTTGTGGGCTTAAAACTCGATTTGCGCGACAACGGCGAAGGAGGCTTCCCAGGCGGAATGGACGTAACAGTTACATACACACTAGACGCATCAGGAAACCTACGCATACGCTACGAAGGCACTCCCGAAGCCGACACCCCAATCAGCATGACCAACCACGTATACTTCAACCTAAGCGGCCACGCATCAGGCAGCGTAGAAGACCACATCTGCCAGCTTGACTCAGACTACCACATGACACACTACGACACAGGGCTGCCAACAGGCGACATCCGCTCGGTAAGAGGCACAGACTTCGACTTCACTAGCCCGCAGCCATTCAAACGCGGCTTCAACAGCAGCGACCCGCAGCTATCGCGGAATGGCTACGACCACAACTTCTGCATACGCGGCAGAGGAATGCGGCGCGGCGGCGTGGTAAAAGACCCAAAAAGCGGACGCTGCCTGGAATTTTTCACAGACCTGCCCGGCGTTCAGCTCTACACAGGGCTGCATCTGCTGCTGAAAAAATGTGACGGAAAAGACGGAGCCGTCTACTCAAACGGCGACGGATTCTGCCTGGAAACGCAGCACTATCCCGATTCCGTGAATATGTCACAGTTCCCTTCGCCCATGTACAAGGCGGGAGAAAAGTTCGAATCGGAGACGGTTTATCGGTTTTTCGCCGGATAATTCACTCTAAACTCTAACCGTGGTTCACCCTGAACCACGGTTATTTCTATCCCGCCCGCACGCACAGCATCCCCCAACACCACGACATGAAGCGGCACCCCGCCCTGCCGAGCCGCTGTTTGCAGGCGCAGCCCAAGCCCGCTGTCCAAGCACACCCCTTCCGCAACATAAAGAGCCCCCACCCTGTCAGCCATAACCAACTCAATCACCCCGCTAATCCGCTGTCTTGCCGCATCGGTAACAAACGCCCCACAGACCCGCGCCACGCCGCGGTGGTTCAGATAAGGTATCACCACCATAGCCCCCGTGTTCATGCCAAGCAGCCGATTGTTCCCGCCGCCGTCAATAACAAACGAATGCCCGCCCGCCGTAACAACGTAACTGCTCCCCTCGCCCACATCAAGTTCCGTAACCCTAAACCGCCGCCGTTCACCCGTCTCCATAGCAACAAGCATCACCAAAACAAGCAAACTAAGCCAAAGAACCCGCAACCGCTGCCGAAAAGCCTCGCCAAACCCGCTAAACGCAAACCCAAACGCAAGCATAGCCCAAAGCAAAGCAAGCGTTACCCAAATCCCCCAGTTCCCCGCCAAAACCACCGCCCCGGGCAATCCCAAAAAGAATCGTATAACCGCCTCATAAAACGTAAACAAAAAATAAACCACCCCGGCAAGAAAAGCCGCAGCAGTCATAGAAAACAACCCAACAATCCCCATAGTAAACCCAACAATAACAAGCAGCGTAGCCGTAGGCATGATAATCAAATTCACAAAAATGCTATACGTAGCAACAAAGCTGAAATGATAAGCCAAAATCGGATAGGTAGAAACAGTAGCGACGATATTGTAAGCCAAAAACGAGCGCAATTTCTTGTAACGCGGCACACCAACAAGCGCCAAAGCCCGCTCGGTAGGCACAGTAAGCAAAATCAGCGCAAACACCGTAGCAAACGACAGCTGAAAGCCAATACTGAACAAATACAAGGGTTCATACAAAAGCAGCACAATGCAAGCAAACGAAACAGAAGCCAAGGCATCGCGGTCGCGGTATAAAACCCGCCCAAAGACAGCCACACCCGCCATAGTCACCGCACGCACAGTAGAAATACTAGCGCCCGTCAGCAAAGTATAGCCAATCATAAGCGCAAGCGAAGTCAAGCCCGCCGCGCGCCTGTTCATGAAGCGCTCCAGTATGAAATTAACTGCCATCATGAGTATAGACAAATGCAGCCCCGACACGACCAGCAAATGATAAATACCCGCCTCGCGGTACATCACCACGACCGAGTCGTGCATATCGGGGCGCTCGCCCAGTACTACCGATTGAATCAGATTCGATTTGCGATAGGGCAGTACGGTGTTGTAAACTTGCGCGATGCGGTTGCGGATTATATACGTTGCGCGCGGAAGGTTTATGTACACATCAAAAAGCTCGGCATCGCGGGCGAAGAATTTCCCGTTAATCCGCTGCGCGCGCTGTACGAGGAACTCATTGTACCCGCCGGGGTTCCGCGCAAAGTCCAGTTCGTGCATATCGCCGAAAAGCCGCAGCCTCTGCCCAATCACAACGCGATGTTCCGGTGACAGATACGTCAAAATCCGCTGCCCCTCCGAAGTAAGCACGACCAAGCGCTGCCATCCCGCCCGCGTAAGCCGGATATCCTGCACAATCCCAACAAGTTCAACATCCTCCGCAGGAACAACCCCATCCCCAAGCCGCTGCTGCACCCCAAGAAACCCCGCCAAAGCCAGAAATATACATAAAAAGATAGGCGGATAGCGCATCCATCTATAAAGCAGAAAAACAACAAAACCCCCCAAAAAAATGAAAGGGGTCAAGGGGACGAGTCCCCTTGCGGCAAGAAGGTCCACTGGACCTTCTTGGGGCGGAGCCCACGAACTAAGAACCCACGACCCTAAAATAATCCCATAAACCAAAAACAGTAAAGCCCATACGATAGGGCGCTTAAAATTACCCTGCTTCGTCACGTTCTATGTCTTCCCGTAAGAATAGTGTGTCGAAGTATGGTACGCCGTTAAAATTGTCTCTGTATTGTGAGTCTATCAAGAACTGAATGCTGGTTATTGTGCTGTCGTTTGCCATTACCGAGCGGATAATCGATTGCAGTGTTAGCTCGGCTAGGGTCTGTGAGCCTTGGAAGTTTGAGATAAACTCGTCTGTTAGGTTAATTGAGCAGATTCCGCCGCCTGTCCTTACTCCGTGGACGCGTGTTTCTTGGGGGATGGTCGCTATGCTGCCGTCTTGCTGCGGGCCTGCGATTAGCTCCTGTATTATCGCAGTCTCCACCGCGAAGGTCGGTACCAGAAGCGTACGCTTTTCGGGAATCAAGCCGTCTATGCCCGAGCTGACAAAGTACAGCGTCAGTGTCCGCTGCGACATCATTTGCGGCATAATGTCGGGGCTGATTAGCACGCGCTCGTTCGTGAGAATCCCGAGCGGCTCCCCAAAGGGGTCGAGCAGCCCTTCGCCTTCCACCAAAATGTAAACGCCTTCTATATTAATGAACGGCAGCTGTGTCATTGTCTGTACAAGCGATGCGCGGAAAAGCCCTTCTTCGTATGGCAGCATGTCGTTGTATGCGGCGGGGAAGTCGATTTCCATTACCCCGTCCCATCGGATGCGCACTTCTTCTATTACCAAATCTGCGGGGATTGCCTGCCGCAGGTTGCTGTTCCGCGGGGTCATGCGCAGCTGATTAATGACCGACTGTACCATTTCGTCCTGCATGGCGTACGGAATCATGCGGCGTTCCGGCTCCAGACGGTTCGTGCGCGTGTTGAAGCGGTAGACGAACACGGGGTAGCCGCTGTTTGCCTGCGCGTAGAATAAAACTCCCACGCAAACAGCCACGCAGACGACCAGTACCGAAACCGCAATGATGCTGTTTCTGATTTTCATTTTCGTCAAACAACTCCCCTCCTTATCGGTAAGCGGATAACAAAGACCGAGCCTTCGTCGGGCTTGCTTGTCAGGCGCAGGCTGCCGTTGTGCAGAAGCACCGCCGCGTGCGAAATCGCCAAGCCTAAACCTGTGCCGCCTGTGCCGCGGTCGCGTGTCTTGTCCACGCGGTAGAAGCGGTTAAAGACCTTGCTCTGTTCTTCTTCGGGTATGCCTATGCCCGTGTCCTGCACGGTGATAAACGCGTTTTGGTGGTCGGCATCCACAATAACTTTCACAGTGCCGCCTGTGGGGGTATATTTTATGCCATTCTCGACAATATTTGAAATAGCGAGGCTAAGCTTGACCTCGTCCGCGTCCAGTGTGACCAGGCGAACGTCCTCGTACAGTAAAACAATGCGCTTCTGCTCCGCCAGAGGTGACAGGCGTTTTAAGATGTCCTCAACAAGGCTGTTGATTTCCGTCGCCTGTGCGTGGAATCCGTGTTCGCGGCGGTCGAGTTTTACCAGTTCAAGCAGGTCGTTCACTATCATGGTCATGCGGTCAACTTCTGAGGTGATGTCTTGCAGGAACTCGCGGTGTGTTTCGACAGGAATGTCCTCCTGCAAGAGCAGTGACTCCGCCAAGACCTTCATGGAACTAAGCGGCGTTTTCAGCTCATGCGAGACGTTCGATACAAATTCCTCGCGCGCCTTTTCGACTTGTTCCAGTTTTTCGGTCATGTTGTTGAAGGCTATGCCGAGATGATTGTATTCGTCCTGCCCTGTGACGGAAATGCGTTGGTCAAGATGCCCTTCCGACATCCTAAGCACCGAGCGTAAGATGTTTTTCAAGGGGTCGATAAGAAGCTGTGAAGCGAAGAATACCAAAACGCACACAAGCACCCCCGCAAGCAGGGTGTAAAGCAGAATCGTCCGCTGAATTTCCTCCATGGATTCGAATATATCAAGAGCTTCTTCGGCAAGCAGTACAGCGCCGATTCGCTTGTCTTCTTCACCGAAAATAGCCGCCGCGGCAAAAATAACAGGCTCGCCCGCGTCACGGTTAATCCCCGCGGTGTTGTCGCCCATAACGGCGGTGACGACCTCAGGTACAATCAGCGTCTGCCCCGCCCGCACCATGTTCGTGTCAAAAACCACCGTAAATCGGTGGTCGAACACCATAATGCGGTACCCGCGCTCGCGGCTACGCGAGACTATACCGTTATTAAGCATATCGGTACGAGGCCCCTCGCCGAGATGCCCCATATAGTTAGCCGTAGTCAGATAAGTCGCCTCAAAATGCGCCGATGAAAGCAGGCGGGATTGGCGGTCGGCGATGTAAGTATTCTCGATATCAATAAGCACCGTGATATAGAAAAAAACAAGCGGCGCAAGGCTTACTACGATATAGCTAAGCGCCAGTTTCCAGCGGATGCTGTGGTACCAGCGAACTTTAGCCAAAGTAGTAGCCTACCCCCCATTTGGTGAAAATATATGAAGGTTCACTGGGGTTTTCTTCGATTTTCTCACGGAGCCGCCTTACGTGAACGTCCACAGTACGGGCATCGCCAAGTGAGTCTGATGCACCCCAGATTTCTTGCAGTAACTTCTCGCGGGCGTACACCCTGCCTACGTTCTTCATGAAAAACGCAAGTAGGTCGAACTCCTTTGCAGTCAGGTTAATCTCGCGTTCGCGGACATTGACCCGCCGTGACTGCGTATCGAGCGATATGTCACGGAAGCTGAGCTTAGACGAAGAAACGGGCGGCGCAGGCTTCGAAGCACGGCGCAAAATCGCCTTAATCCGCGCTTTCAGCTCAAGGATATTAAACGGCTTTGTAACGTAGTCGTCCGCGCCGTATTCCAAGCCCATGATTTTGTCCATATCGTCGCCCTTTGCCGTTACCATCACGACAGGCACGGCAGAGAACTCGCGGATTTGCTGACATACTTCCGTACCTTCGATTTTCGGCAGCATTACGTCAAGCATTATAAGGTCGTAGCTGTTTTCCCGTGCAAGCTGCAAGGCTTCTTCGCCGTCGTATGCGGCATCGACTATCATACCGTCTTGCTCCAAGCTGAATTTTATGCCCTTTACGATTAACTTTTCGTCATCTACTACTAATATATGGTGCGGCATTGATTATTAGCCTCCTATTCGACCGTGACCAGTTCGCGGATGTTATTCATGATACCCGCGCCGATGCGTGGGACGTTTTGCAGCTGCTCGATAGATGTAAACGAACCGTGTGCCTCGCGATGCGCAACGATGTTTGCTGATAAGACGGGGCCGATTCCGGGTAAGGTCGCAAGCAGCCGCTCGTCTGCTGTGTTTATGTTGATGCGCCCGTCGGCCGGCTCGGCTTCGGAAACAACCGCCTCCGCCTCGTCCGCTTCCGTCGGGATGATAACCTGCTGCGCGTCCGTCAGAAACGCGGCAAGGTTGATTCGCGCAAGGTCAGCTTCTGAAGTTGCCCCGCCCGCAAGGTTAAGCACGTCATAAACACGCGAGCCGTACGGCAAAGCAAACACGCCCGGCTGCACGACCGCCCCCGCTATGTGAACCATTATTTCGGCTTGCTGCACAGGCGGCGCAGAGATTTCCTCCGCCGCAGCCACAAGAACAGTGCGCTCCGGCACAG
>Ga0209755_10001818_pt1 | contig 31477 bp, 9 predicted proteins | sample TergutCo191P1_FD_187301 | JGI IMG/M metagenome (GOLD analysis project Ga0209755, IMG submission 187301) | Cornitermes sp. P1 segment gut microbial communities from Petit-Saut dam, French Guiana - Co191P1 (SPAdes) (version 2) | ecosystem: Host-associated > Arthropoda: Insects > Digestive system >... | reverse complement strand
TTTTTTCTACCTGTTTTCCAAGGTGCCTTTCTCAAAATCCTGCGAGTCGCTTGCGAATCAAATGGGAAATGTCGGTTTAATTAGCCTAAGGGAACTTTTTCGTATGCCTCTCGTTCAATAAGGGTGGAACTATGGCAAATTTGGGTCGGTGCATGGACGAAATTCCCAGAAATGTCGAAGCACCTAAAATATAATGAAGTACCTGTTTCCCCTTTCGTTCAAAATTGGCAAAACTGACAGGAATTAGCAAAAAAACGACAAGCAGCATATCTACGGCCTTAAACCCCCAAAAACGCTTGACACGGAACTTTTCCAGTGGAATATTCTAGGTAGCAACGCGGATTTTCCGATCCACCCAATCCGACCATCCGTTGCACTACTTCTTGTTCTCGGGGTGGAGATCCTCAGTGCCTACCGGGGAGCCGTTGGCTTTCCGGTAGGCCAATAATTTGTGCTGGTGTGTGTGGCAGTTTTAAGAGATTGTGAAATGAGGGGGTAAATGTTTTACACACTGGTATTCTAGTATCGTCTTATTAGGAGGCGAAACATGATGCCTGGGTTTGTGCGCCTGAAAAGAATGGCAGTGTTGTCTTTCTTTCCGCTGATTGCGGTTGCCATTGTCATCGGGTTCTTTAATTCATGTGACAATCCTTTTGCCAATAACATGGGCGACAAGGTTACCATAGGGGACGCGCGGATCTTCAACGTTTCGCCGGCCACCGCCAGTTTCATTCGCGGTCGCGCTGAAATATCGGGCGATGCTTGGGCACACCGCGAGTTGCGCCGAATCGAGGTTAGGATAACCGGCGACGGGTTTGCTGAAAACAATATCCCGATCCCTGCACCCAACGAATGGACGGACATAACCAGCCTTGGCGGAAGCGTGGACAGAACCGCCGCGCCTGACGATGGAATAAACGCGCGATGGCGTTTTACGATTGACACCGAAAACTACAGGGGGGGAGGGATCGCTCTTCCCGACGGTAGGATACGCATACAGTTTAGGACGGCTGACAATATTGGTTTTTCGGAAACAATCGAAACTGTTTATACCGTAAAAAACGAGCCTTCGACTATAAGGTTTACCTTCCCGCGCAACAACGACGTGCTTGCCGGGGAACCGATACTTCTTGCCAGCGGTGCCGAGATTCGCGGCGACGTGGCCGACCTTGTGGGGCTTGCCCCTGGCTACCCAATGATTCAGATTTGGCCCAGACTGTCCGATGGTGATGATCCTGAGTACGGCTGGGCAAGCATGTTCCTGTTCGCCCCAAGTTCCGTGCCTCAAATTAATGACAATATAAATGCCAACAATAACGAGACTACCAGGGGTTACGATTGGCGGTTTCGTCAAGACGATCCGGAAACCGAATCCGAAGATAGCGATCCCCCGCTCCCCATAACCGTCAATTTCGCCAATTTTACCTTTAGGCTTGGCCGTTACATGGTGGAGGAAACACGCGATGACAATGTGAGGCCGGCTAGGTTTGATGGCGGACTTGGAAGCGGGGAATACTATTTCAGAATAATCAGCAAGGACACAATGGGAGGCATTGGGTACTTCCCGAAAGACGGGCCCGTGGCGATAAGGGTAACGGAAAACTTCGACCCGCCTTCCGTGGCTATATACAACACCCCGGAAGAGCTTGCGGCGGAAAGGCCCCATGCTTTCATCACCGAGGCTACCTCTAGGATAATTGCCATCGACGATGCTCCCGGATCCGACATGCGACCCGACAGGCCGATTTTCCGACTGCGAACGCTGGCGACGCACAGCGACGGGATTGGCACAGCGACTCTTCGCTGGGAGCATCCCGCCACGGGACGTTCCGGCATCCTTGATCTGGACGGCAACGCTGGCGGTACACAGGGGACGCTTTACAACCCCGCAAACCCAAGCGACAGAAGGGCTGTGCTGTTTACGTTTACGGCAGACGGGGCGCACAGGGATATTTTTACCACGCACCCGGGGGCGTATATTCTTACGTTTACCGTCGGAACGGTGGCTTGGCAGCTAGGCAGTGACACCAATGCGGTGCGGACCTTCAACCTGTTCATGGACGGTGCTGGCCCAAGGGTGGAGATACGCCCGTCAATCAGGGGCGCGGTAGGCTCGCCGGACGGGGACGCGAAAACCAGATACGGCGGATCCGTTAACGATAATCCTATTACGGTGAACGGCAATATACAGATTTCGATAGACCGCAGCGCGGCCTTTGCCATCCAGACCGACTGGGCCGGCGATTCGGAGAGGCAGCTTGTTAAGTGGTTTGTGGAATCTGCCGGCGAGGCCAACCTTGACGATCCCTTGTCGGGTGGCGGAATGTTGAATCACCTCGTCAAATTCCGCAACAACCCAAGCCACGAAAACCTTGAATTTTTCCGTAACATTGACGACACCCATCGTTCCGGATGGGTAAACGCGCCGCTGTCCGATCATACCCTGCCGGAAGCATATCGAACGCACCACTTCAAGTTCGACGCAAGTCGGTACGACGGACAGGATCTCTGGCTGTACGTGATAGCCATGGACGGCGTTAACAATCTGGGCTTTGCCATGCAGAGGCTCCGTGTGAACGAGGCCACCGACATTCCGGGCATAACCCTGCTTGGACTTTTTGCCGAGAACGCCAGCGGGATCCCGATAGACGGCATTGCCCGGCTTGGTGTTGACGTTGGCGATAATCAGCAACTTGTTTTCGGCAACAACTGGGCTTCCGGTAGCCCCAGGCGAAACATTCTTCGACGAAATCAGGGCATGGAGCTTGTCCTGTACGACGATGACGGGATCGACTGGGGATCGGAAACGGATGTCCGGATAACCCTGACCGACATGAACCTTGACTCGCCTGTTTCCATGCCTGTTAACCATTTGCAGATAAGCCCGGCAGGCAATCCAAGGGAATGGATGGCGACGCTGACCCAGCCGATGATGGCAGGCGCGATTGGCCACGGCTCCCATCTGCGGGACGGGTTTTACCGCATAGACATAACGGTGTACGACGGCGCGGAACACAAGGTAAAAATTGAGGGAACTGGAACGGTGCGGCGTTCCAATTCCGTGCGATACTATTTTGCGGTGCATAGCCACACGCCGAAGATAACGGTTTCCCCCCGCAACGATTCGCTGCAACCCGCCCCGGAACCGATTGCCATAACCGGAACGGTAAGAAGCCGTTTTCCGGTGCAGCGTCTGTGGATCAGTTTTTTCCCGAATGTGTTGCAGGGACAGGGATCGTCTGTTGAGCACAGGCCGCTTAAGCTTTTACCCGTAAAAGACTGCACAAACGAAGGCGACGGGGAATGCGTGTGCGATTTTCTGGACAGCGGTTTTTACGTGTACTCTTGGGCTGTCGAAAACGTGCGCCTAAACCCGAATCCCCTTCCCAACGTAACGGGCCCTGCGGCGGAGCTACGTAATTTTAGCGTAAGGGCCTTTGACTTTCTTGCCTTTGACACAAACGTGCCGCACAGGGTACAGGTTGACGCAACGCCCCCGGCAATATCCCTTGTAAGCTTTGATCAGGGCCGCCCCGCCCGCGAGCTTGCAAACGGCGGGGTGGCATACGACGTGTGGGGCAACGTGCACTTTAGGATAAACGTTACCGACACTCACGGGCTTATCGGCCCAACCAGCACGTTGCCAGACTCCCAACAACCACGACTTAATGTTTGGTGGTGGTTACTTCCCCAGGGTGCCGACCTCCCCGTATGGAACGACAGCACCGAAACTTGGAATACCCCCCCGGTACAGGGGAGGGGGGGGCAGTTTTATTATTTCCCGTCGGCCAACGTAAACCCCCACACGTATCACAACGTGGTTCTTGATGCCGTTTTTGACAGTCGCGAACTATCCGGCGAGCACAAGCTGTACGTGGCGGCTAGGGATGCGGCGGGCAACTGGAGCAACTGGCATAACCCGGAAGGCGGGATACTGGTCGAAAGGATCGGTCTGAACGCCGGGGAAGACTACCCGACGCTGGATCCCGGCAAGATTGCCCCGGCGGCACCTTTCGGCAACGAGCGCGAGACGGTACTGCGTCCGGATCGGGGAAGCCTGCATATTGTCGGTGTTGCCCGCGACACGGACGGGTTCCCCGGTTCCGTCGGAAGCCGCGTGGACGATTATGTGCAAATACGGTTCACAAGCGATGGCGACACATGGGGGGAATGGATAGACCTTGCCGCCGTAATGGATCCCACTGGGGCACTGGACTTTACCTTTGAGTTCTACGACTCCTCCGACCTTCAGTCGGGCGACTTTCACCAGATGATCCCCGCAGATCTTCGGGGCGACGGCTTGGTGCGCTACCAGATAAGGGTTACGGATCACCCGACGGTCGCGAACGAACATGCGCTTACGACCAGAAACAAAAACCCGCAGGATGGTCTTTTGCACCGCTTCGGCACTCAGGATATCTTTTATCCGCATTCGGTTCCGCCAAGTGTGTCTTCCGTGTCCAGAGTGTTCCCCCTCGATGATCCTGGCGATCACAGGACATACTTTAGTTTCATATTCGATGAAACCCCACCGGAAATCGCGTTTGCTACCGCGAACGCAATCACGCCCACATTCTCGAATGTCGATGGCCTGATACGCGATCTTCGCGGTACGGTATGGGAGGAGAATCTTCTGTCCTTTTCTATAAGCCTTGGGCCGGGTGCGCCTCTAAGCCTTCTTGCCCATGTTACCGACGAAGGCGAGTGGAATCTGGAGGCCGTGCGCGATCGAATCGAGGAATGGTGGGAAGGTCTGGGGCAGGGTTCCCGAAACGTCATGCTTGTGGCCGAGGACAGGGCCGGCAACATTGGACGGGGAAGTTGGAACTTTATAAGGGACACGCAGGGCCCCAGCATTTCCTTTATCAACATAAGCCGCGCCATTGACCATGGCAGGATTCCCGGTGCGAACGAATTCCCCGTCAACTGGCCTTCGGACTGGCCTCACGGCGACGGCTGGCGCGTCTGGCCCGAGGCATGGCGGAACACCATAGCGGCCTGGCCGTCCGACTTTGCCTTTCTTGAGATCGGCGAAATTCGAAGTAGGATAGGCGATGAAATGCGTCGTGCCGAAGCCCCCACGGTTATAACCGAACGGGAAATAAGGGGAAGCTTCGATGATCTGCTCGGGTTTATATTCGATACGCCAGACGGTTTGGCGAACTTTTATTATCGTATCCCCGGGGGGGGGAGGGGCACCAGCCTTGCCTCCGACATCGACAGCTGGATTCCTTTGTGGGTGGAACATCATAGCGATCGGGGGCAGAGCCTGAGTTCCGCCTTGTGGGCGATACCCCTTACCTACCTTGATGACGGTCTTGGCAGCATGGACATAAAGGTTAGGGATACCGCCGGCAACTGGACGGAACTTTTCGGTTTGCGCTTTATCTTGGACACCGACGCTCCGGAGTTTCTTGCAACGGGGGACGACGGCGGCAACTGGGTACCCATGCCGGCTCTGGGAACCTTGGATCACTTTACGGCTAATTGGGAGAGCGGCGACTGGCGGACAATGATGGAACACGAACGGGTGTTCAGTGCGGTGAACGCCGGTACCGCGCCCGAAACCGTCTTTGAACTTAGGGGAAGGGTAAAGGATGCCAATCTGCGGGATCTCAGCGCAAGGATTGGTTCGGAAGGAACCGACTTTGTGATCGCCAGAGCATGGACGGGCAATCCCCCCATTGGTGATGCGGGCAGGGACGAGGAACGGGAAAACGAGAACTTCCCCCTTGGGCCTTCCGTCGCCGACAACAGACTCGGTCTTGAACGACGGGATAACGGCGAATGGGAATGGACATTACGCATATACGAACGGGATATACGCGCGTTGAGGAATCAGGCGAACACCACGGACGGCACCCGCCGGCTTGTAAGCCTGGTTGCGACGGATCTTGCAAACCACAGATCCGCCACGGTGCAGTGGTCTTTCTATCTGGACAGCAAATCCCCGGACATCGAATTCCACAACCTTCAGGTGGTTCAGGGCAACGATAGAAACGTATTCATCCCCGGCCCTGGGGTTTTTCTGGAGGGGAGCGCGACCGACGACACCGGGGTACGGGATGTAAGGTTTGTGATCGCCAGATGGAACTACAGGCATGAAAGGTGGGATTGGTTTAACCGGGATACGGTGCAATGGGAAGAGCGAACTTTTCCGGATGCCGACGATACGCGGGCCGTATCCGCCTTTTTCCGCGATTTCTCTCTTAGCGCACTGGATGCGCCCGGGGGTACGGATCTTACCGTCACTTGGCGAATTAGCGCGGACAGGTTCCCCGGTGGCTATAATCCTTTTACGGCGGAAGCTCAAGGACGGTACAAGGTATACATTCGCGCCACGGACTGGTCTTTGGCCGTTGCTGGCTCGGACATGTCCATTACGGGTAACCCCAACATGCCGGAGGGGGGGGGAGGCAGGGTTTTCTTTGTAGACGCGGGGCCGCCGACCATTGACTGGGAGCAGAGCCACGACAGATTGTTCTTTAACGGGGAATCACTTGTCCGGGGTTTTAGGTTTAGGGTTACGGATCCCAACACCGTGCCGACCGTAAACGCCGTGCTTCGCAACGGTCTTGGGGATCAGATCGGAGGTTCCTTCGGCATAGATAACCCGGATCCTGCTTGGGTTACCGAGCGAACCGTTACGCTTTTGCCACAGACAAACATGATAAAGTTTTTGACAAGTGGCGATATGTACACGCTGGAAGTAACGGTGGGGGACGCTGCGGGCAATATTACCTACATGGACAACACTGTACAATTTGGCTTTGATGATACCGATCCTGCACTTGATGTTTTAACGATTATCACACGGCCTGCACAGCCCGTGCCTCCGCCCGGTGGCCATGTCGCGCTTGCCGGGCATGTAACCATCCGTGGTGCCACGGTGGAGGAGGACAGCCAGATTGCCGAGGTGCAGTACACGCTGATACCGCTGGGGGAAATCGACAATTTCGATCCCGGCGTTCCGGTTGACTTTGGCATTATCCGCGACGACGCATGGAGATCGCAGGGCGACTTCTCGTGGACGGTGCCTATAGCGGGTGGCGACCGCGTGGAGGTCATAAGGATGGAGGATAACCCGTCCGTTGGCTGGACGGTTAATATAACCAACACCCGCCACATTGCCGGAGCCTCCGCTTTTGTTGCGACATATGCGCCTTATTTTAGCCTTAACGATCCGCGACTCCCCGCCATTTACTGGGGCGAGGGTTCCACCCTGATCTCAAACCCTGGTGACAGCATTAACAAAATCCACTTGGTGCGTCTGGCCATTCGTGCTAGGGACGAGGCTGGCAATGTTGGCTTTACGCATCAGGATCTGTGGATATTCCCGGACGGCGACAGGCCGACGGTTGAGATAATGACTCCCTACGAAGGCAATGAGGCAAAAGACAACCTTTTTAGCGGAAGGTTTACGCTGACCGGAATGGCCAGGGACAACGAGTATGTCGATCGCGTGTTTTTTAGGATAAGGGAGGCGGTGGAGTCCCCCCCCGGTTCCGGTAACTTCGTCCCGGGCAATGCAATCCGTATGCGTATTCCCAGATTCGGCGATGATGGAATGGCGTTGCCTGCTCCTGCCCAGAATCCGATTACTGGTCTGGAGATACCCGGGGTCGATAACAGACCGGACGGATCTGTTGAAAACGATTTCTGGTATATGGCCAGCGGTGGCAGGGGCAGGGATGTATTCTGGTCGGTGCCGGTAAATGAAGACGGCGAGCTTAACCTTGGTACCAGAGGCATGAACAGGATATTTGTCGAGGTTGTGGCCGTGGACATGACCCGCGACAGCCCCGCGAGCGAATGGAGTTCCGTTCACCAGATAGCCAGCCGTCCTTTTAGGAGCGAGGCTCTTGTGGCAACCGGTGCGCCAGAATTCTCGCCCGTGCGTGGCTCCTCCGTTTTCCGCCCGGCTGTAGGTTCTATTGACGATGTTCACTTGGGCGGTAAATCCGGTAATGCCACTTTTAGCTTTGACATAAGGCACGAGGTGGGCATTGCGGAGATACGGTACCAGAGAACCTCCCGTGTGCAGGGTGCCGACGGTATCTTTGCCCGTGAAGGAGGCGTGATCGATCTTCTTGCCGTTCCGGGCGGAACCGACAGCCATGGCGGTATAACGGTATCGGCCACGGAGCCGGAGCGTGACGGCGACTTTTATGTCTCGACCGTAACCGTCCATGTCAACACGGAGGAATTTACTCTCGCCGCTACCGCCAACAATCTTAGGTTTCCCATATTCATAAGCGCGGCGGACAGTTCGTCTCCCTCGCCAATTGTGGCGCAGAACAACGAGTTTCTACGAGGGTTGTTCATTGACAATAATTCGCCGAATGCGGAACACGAACACAATACTATTATCGCAGGTTCTTCCGCCCCGCTCGGGGGCAATGCCGTGGATGAAGGCGGAATTGACAGGGTTATTGTCTGGTTCCAGAACCGGAATGGCGACGGCGTTTCGTGGTCTGGGTTTAACCGCGAATTCGTGTGGGGCGATCAATATTATGATAATGAGCCTAGCAGTATGCCCGGTCGTGTAACCGTTCCCGTTCCCGGGGGCTCGCGGGAACAACCTTTGCCATGGATACCGGCCGGCAACGAAAACAGACAGATCGGCAATTTCGCCATAGTAATAGATCGAAACGATCCCATGGGTAGCCAGGGTCTGGGACACCACGGCCACAGGGTAAACATGGGCTGGGCGGAAGGAGGTTTGGGGCGGCAGTTGTGGAACTTCACCTTAGACAGTACCCAACTGCCTAGCGGCCACCTTGTCATGCACTTTGTCGTGTTCGACAGTGCGGGCAACGCCAGCCATTTTTACGAGCCAATTTTGGTAATGAACAATTCGCCATGGATCGATACCGTACAGCTTGCTACCGATCTGCTTGGCAATTATGCGGGATTGAGTCCGGGCACCGACAACCTAACGGGTACGGATATCTTTAGCACAATCAGGGGGCACTTCCCCGGTAATAACTGGGAAGCTGACAACGAAACTGACATCCGCAGTGGTATAAGCCCGGCGGAAAGGCCGTTTACCCAAGCCGGGCTGATAAGCCAGCCGGACTTGTCGGTTGCGGGGGCAAGGCACCGGATCGGCAATTTTACCGCACGAAACAATCTTCTTGCACTGAGTGTACGTACTATGCTGGAACCGCACACCTCCGTCAGCGACAGGCGTTTTAGGGTGGAGTACGTTACCGGCGTGGGGCAACCTATTCCTGCTACCGATGTAAGGCGGGGGGGGGTGTACATAATTGAAAACGCACCCGGTGATGTTGACTGGCGAGTACTGGGAACCCAGCAACGGGTCGCCGCCGGTTATGCCTTCCTTGCCGTCAATCCGGGCTCGGCCCTTCCGCATTCCGCAGGGCTTGGAACGGCGACGGTTAGGGAACTTACGACCGCTGGCCTTGGGTTCGACACTGGTACCGATACCGTTACGCGCCCGGATACAGGCGGCACTACCAGCCTGCTTCTAAACGAACCAGTCCAACGGGCGGAGTTTGCCTTTAGGCGCGATGCCTTTGAGGGCGGGATTCAAGACTATGACCACGGTGCTTCCCCTTGGTTCGATAGTTACGCGCTGTTTGTTGTTATGGTTTTTGACGGCCCGGAAAACGATCTCTTCGGCGACTTTACCCTGCTTGAGTTAAGGGTAAACAACAACGACCAGACCGAGCCTTTCGCGCAGCTTCACGATCTTAATCCCGCTGCCGAGATAGTGGATGCTATCGGAGCCACTCCGGAAAATGTGACCTCATCGGATACTGCGGCGTGGCAACGTGTTGGCGATACCATTGCACCAATGGGCATACACAGGAACCGCACAATGGGCGGCCTGTGGAGAAATGACTCCGGCGGCAATCTTTCCAGACCCGGCAACATCGAGCCGCGCAGAATGGAATTCGACGATGGCGGAACCACCGGGGCGAATCGTTTGGGTTTCCCGTACAGCACCTATTTCCATAGTCTTTCCCCGGCGGAAATGAATCCGCACCGGGATCCCTTTACCTCGGTGAACCCCAACGCCTTCTTTGCGGTGGACACGGTGTCCGGCAGGGTGGTGCTTAGGGGTTACGCGGAGGACGACCAGCGCATAGGTAGCATTGAACTTGAATTCAACGCCGTAAGCCCCGACGCGCAGACTGTCATACCGGAAGCCGAAAGAAGGGTTACCATACTGGAACGTGTTAATTGGGTTCACAATGCAAATCGGCCGACTGGTCAGACCGGTCTTTTACGGGCGGCAAGGGATGACGTGTTCTTTGTCGATACGATAGACTTGTACCGCCACCGGGTGGAATGGGCATTTGTCTGGGATACCGCACAGATTCCCGCCGGCTTTGTCGTGGGCAACCTTAACGTTCGGGTCATTGCGTACAACGACAGAGCCCAAGACGACGACATTCCAAGCCCCGAAATGATCTGGGGTAATCGTGACAATGATTCTGCCACAGCAATGAGGCTGGAAAATAGTGACAACGTCTTTGACCCCAATGTACGAAACCCGGGTTTCCCGGGCAACCTTTACAGATATAACTCGATAAACATGCACGTTCGGCCGTATATCACCGGTTTTAGGCGGAACCTGGATCTGGGGTTCGGCAACACCAGATCTTTGCAGGGCAGGTATGCCTTCCATAGGGGCGAGGGTGTTGTTGTAACCGGTTTTAATCTTGGCGGTTCCGGCACGACGGCTACCAATGTCGTCCTGAACACGCGGGCTAACGCGACGACTGTAATAACCGGTGCCGTAACCCGTTCTCTTGTATCGACGACCGAGCTGGGGGCTGGTATTGTAAACAATTTTGCCATATCCGGTACGGCGACTGCGGATCGCTTTCGGCATTTTGTTATTCCGGCGGAGGCTGTAACTGGCGACGGCATTATGGAGCTTAGGGTGACGCGGGGTGCCAACCTTGTCTGGGGCGCGGTAAACAACGACACTAGGGACGGCGATCTTGCAACCGGAGGCGCAAGGCCCGGGAACCTCAACCAGACTCAAACCAACTATACTCCGCGCATGATCAATAATGGGTGGTGGGCGCAGCCATGGAATACCGAATGGTCAACCGGGACGGAGGGTTCCGATCTGTGGGACAACGTTACGGCGGTACACGTTTGGCAGTCCAACAACCACGGCATTACCACCGGCACCGGAAGCAATGAGGACAGGGGAGGGTTTGCCACGTCGGGCAATGCTTCCACCCCTTGGATGATTCATGGGGCTTCCATGTCAATCGATCCTCGTAATGGAATGCTGCTTTCAAGCCACAACGAAGGCGGTAGCGCTCTTGGTGGCGGCACGGGTGGTTCCAACAATAATGGTTTTACCCGTGTAAGCCGCAATGCTGGCGATAATACGAGTGCTGGATGGGCTACTAATGCTAACGCCGGTGGTACTGGCGGAATTTCTTCCGGAGGCAGGGTAACCCAGTTTGTTGACCCGGTTATTCATTCCAGCATTTTTGTCAACAATTTAGGACAGCCCTGGGTCGCGTCCAGCGTTATAGGCAGATGGTCCAACGATCAAAGTTGGAATCATCTTATCGGTGTACTTGTACACGGGCCGGGCGGGGGAACAATGACTAATATTACCGGCGATCATTATGCTGTCGAAAGCCAATGGTATAACGCCTCGTTGCAGAATCACTTTCTGTATCCGAGTGGGTGGGCTGATGGACAAGTAGCTCCGGCAAACGAGCAGTTCAGAAATCCGCGCGTCGTGACGCACCGTCATGGGGCTGCTGCCAACGATGAGCGTATTCACGTTGCCTACTTCGACAGCGTAACCGGTGCGATCAAGTATCGGTTCAACATTCGCAGCCAGCCGGGTGGCACCGCTTTTGGATTGGGATCCGTTTCCACCACGAGTGGCCAGCCTCCATCTCCATTGGTTAGTGGTACTCATTTAACTGCTGCCAATGCCGCCCGCAATGTAAGGCGACTCTGGACCACGCTGGACGGCCGTCTCGACGAAGACGACAGGTATGGCTCTGGCACGAGCAGTGCTTGGCTTACCGACAACCTTCAGGCTAGGCTGAACGTTCGCGACGCGCGGGTTGTCCCTGGCGGGGAAACCGGAAACGCCGGAAACTTCGAGGCCGGGCTTTTGCGTTCCACCGGTGTTGGCGAACATAACGACATTGCCGTTACCTCGGCGGGCTTCCCGGTGATCGTCTATTACGATGCCGCAAGCGAAAGGCTCCGGATTGCCGTTAGCAACGACGTTATGCCGGTTGAGGGAGTCAACTGGAGCGTTTTCGAGGTGTTCAACGGTACCCACAGGAACAATCCCAGGGCTCATGGAACGGGCCAGTATGTAAGCATGAGTATTGACACGGCGACCGCCGACAATATTGTACACATAGCGGCCTTTAACGGTGTTCACAATAATCTGGTTTACGTTCGGGGAAGGGTGCTTAATGACGGTAACACGAATGCATCGTGGCAGTTTGATCATGCGGTGGTGGTGGACAGCGTTGGCAGGAACGTCGGACGGCGTAGCACTATATCGTTGGACAGGCACGGGAACCCTTGGATTTCCTATTTTGACCAGGGAATGATTGGCGGCACGGACGGCGTAAAAGTCGCGTCATTTAACCCTGACGTATTTGGCACAAGGAACGATGGTAACCGTTTGCTGGAAGATATCTACGGCCGGGATGGCAGTTGCGGGGATCTTACCGGTTGGGAAACCATGCACGTTCCGGCGGCGTTCCGGGTGGTGGACGTGAACCACGAATTGTGGGGTTCCCGTCTCGGTATGGAAAATTTTCCCACAAGAAATGTTGCGCCGAACGCCACAACCCCGGCTAGGTTCTGGAGCGCGGCGGTCGGCTATCTGTCCACCGATCGGTACCGCATAGCGTACTGGGTCGAGTAAGGGGGCGTGGTATGAAAGGTGTGATTGGCAAGACGAAAAATATTTCGATAAGGGTGTTAACGGTTTTATTGGCAGGGATTCTGGCCATTGCCTGCGAACAGCCGTTCAAGGCAGGTCTTGGCACTGTCGTGGATGTCGAGCGTCCCGGTGTCAGGCTGGAAAGTCCCAATGGCGGTAGCTTTATCCGGGGGAAGACGGAGCTTCGCGGCGAAAGCTGGGACGACATTAAGGTGGACGCGGTACAGTTCAGGATAACCTTCCATTCCGGGTTAACGGCGGACATACCCGCCGAGGAACTGCTTTCATGGCGTAACGTTGAATATATGGACGTGCCAAAAAGAAACGGCAGCAGGGTTACCCGGGGCTGGAGACACCAATATCTGGATACGAGGATTTTCCACGACGGCGAAATTCGTATACGATTTAGGGTAAGCGACGGTGTGGTTAGAAACGGGGCGGAATGGGAAGAGACCGATGACATAGCCTTTTTCATCAGGAATACCCCCCCGGCCATAACAATGAATCTTCCGGTAGTCGATTCCGGCACGGCGGACGGCGGGCTTGGTAGCGCGCACCTGAACTTTAATTTTGCTACGGACATTGTAAACCTTAGACGTAGCGTGGACGGAAACGCCAGCATGGTGGTAGGGATGATCGGCGACGATCGCGGCATTAACACTTATCTGGACGAGGCGAACGGTCGTTTCCCGCCCAGATTCCGTCTTTGGGAAGTGGCGGAAAATCCGGGCTTGCACGCGCCGTTGGCCGGCATACCTGTTCATGCGCCCGGCTCCCCACCGACCTTGGAACAGCTTGGCTGGCGAAATTTCGGATCCGATGGCGGTATGCTTATTCCGATAGGCGCAACGCTGATGCAGTTTCTTTACGTTTTTGACGACGAAAGGGCGCACGGCCGTTACTTTGCCTTTCAGCTTTCCGCGCAGAGCGAATCGGTTGGTGGCCATTATGATACTTTCGTGTTTCCGGAACACGAGTGGAACCCCGCCGAATGGGAGGCATTTAGCGACGAGCAACGGATCGAAAACAGCTTTGTCGCTTTTCTTGTTGTGCCCCCGCAACTCCCGCCCGAGTTGGAATTTGTAAGATTACAGAACATTTCCGATGGGAACGCCTGGGACGAAACTCTGGGGGACTACCGGGACATTCCCGGTCTTGGCGACGACGTGGCGCACCCATACATAATCGACCCGACCTTTAACGCCAAAAGCGGCGCGTTTACCCTAAGGTTAAGGGCATCCCGTAGCGGAGGTATCAGCCATGCGATGGCCTTTTGGGAAGGCGGCGGACGACGGGGTCGCTTTATATGGGATCCCGTTCACGACGACCAGCTTGTTCCCGCTAGCCTCCCGTTTAGCAGATGGGGTAGCGAGGATCCGAATCTGCCAAACGTGCGAAACTTTGTCTTTAGCTACAGGGGCGACGAGGCGCACGACAGGGTTCCCGATAGCGACGACTACAATGTGGATATGAGGGGAAGGTACCGCATACAGGAATTCATTGGCACGGATTTGCAGTGGAGCGATCTTTTCAGTGCCATTGACACTCCCGCTGGCTGGGCTGCGTTCTACGGCGGCGAAGAAGAACTTTGGCGGGACGATACTTGGAATGCGAATCGCACCGAGGGTGTCTTTACGATCAGGGTGTACGCAAGAACCGTGGCCGGAACCTCCAATACCGTGCCCTTGCTTACGTTCCTTACATTGGACAGGGAACCACCCGCTCTGGAGCTTACCCAGATAGACGGAAGCGCGGGCGAAGTCAACATGGACGGGCGTACTGTTCATGTTGTCAACGAAGTTATAATGCCAAGGTTTTTTGCATCCGATGCCAGGGGATCCGATTCGGGGCACCGTGTTTCCGGAGGGTACTTCGCAAGGCCGGGAGGGGCGGATGCGGAGGAAGTGATGTTCCTTGTGATTCACGAAAGGGACAGGGCCGCGATGGAAGGGCTAGGTAGCGACTTCTGGCCCGTGGCTGGCGGTGAGCCCGTTTTCCCCCAAGACGTAACAGTGTACAGACACGGCCCGGTTCATGACGGCACCGTACGCATTCGGACATCGTGTATTGGCTGCAAGGGTGAGCATCCCATGCACGATCCGCTGGATGATGGCGACTACTGGCTTTATGTTTTTGCCAGAGACAGGGCATTCAATGTCGGTGGCAGCTCTTTCCCCTTGCGCGTGGACGCGGAATCCGATCGCCCGGTGTTCGACTTTAGTATCGGGCTTGTAAGTCAGTTTGTTTCCAATCCGAATGTGGAGGCGGACGATCCGGACGGCGCATTGTACGGTACCGGTTTTAACTACCGGGGCACGGTACGCAATATTCTGCGTCCAACCTCGAACATAAGGTTCCGGGTTCGTGATGACGACGGTCTAAACCTTGGGGTTCAGGGTGGCGCGAAATCTTCCATGCGGATAAGCTTTACCGGTTCTTTCATAGACACGGACGGCGTGATTCGCCCGCTTACCGAACGGGATGAAAATTATTTTGTAGAACTTAGCGACGCAGACGTAAAGGGGATCTTTCGCCCAAGGGATACCGAGGGTAGTCCGGCTCTGCGGGAAAGGGAGGGTACCATACCCCAATCCCTGCTTTTGGATTTGCTTAGACACCCGGACAACATTGGATGGTCTGGCGTTATGTTTAGTAACGGTACCGGCGCGGGCTATAACAGCCTTCCGGACGGTATGTACCGTATGGCCATAGAAGTTTACGATGATCCCAGTTTTAAGATTGCGGATCCAGCGGGTACATCCGTTGACTCGACTGGCGCATCCGTGGAGTTTTGGGTTGCCGTGGACAATGTGCCGCCGGATGTGGATCTTGTAGGGCTGGAGCCGGTAAACGAATCCCGCGTTCCCAGAGGCGGCGCTTTTTATATAGGTTCCAGACCAGGCTCCGACGGCGGATGGGTGGGAACGGTTAGGGACGACAACGGCCCTGTTACTGTTTCTGGGTTTAGGGTGATTGGATTCGACGTGGTTCCCATGGATATTCCTAAAGAACGTGACATTCTGGCCAATCCCCCTCCAGGGGAGGGGGATTGGATAACTTTGCGACGCATTCATGAAAATCAGGATACTTGGGAATACGTGCTTGCCGCTAGGGTTGACTTGTCCATGTTCTTTCCCGGCATACATGCCGGCAATTTCGAGTTTGAAATTATCTTGATCGATCGCTTCGGCAACAGTAGGACGATTAGGCGGCAGCATCAGATGGACTATGTTCCGCCGACACTAACCCTGACGCGACCCATCGAAACTTTTTCCAGGCCCTCCGTGGCCGAGACTTACGGCATCACCGTGGACAACGCGAATCGTCTTGCAAACAGGGTTATAAGCTTTAGCGCACACGCTTGGGACAATTTTACCTTGGAAGGCATACGCTGGTGGCTGTTGCCCTCCGGCATAAGCGCGTCCGGAACGGTTCTTACCCCGGGCGGCCTGTATTCCACCGATTTGGCCAACGGCTTCGACCAGGTTCACGACTTCGATTCCTACCCGGCAAGGAACCCGGGCGGGCCGGAGACTGGTGCCTTGGATGTGGAATCTGGGCGGGCGTTCGGTTTTGAAGCCACGGTTGACGGCAGGGAAATTACCGGGGCCTTTGGATGGATTCAGGCCCCCGGGGGGGGCATACACATTGACACCTATAGCCTTGGGCTTTTGGACGGCGAATACCGCCTGCACATAATAGCCAAGGATGCCCACGGAAACGACTCTATGGCCGACACCTCCGGCGCGGGCGGTCACAGATCCATGGACAGGGTTTTTCTTTTGCAGGAAGAGGACAGGCCGTATTTCTCCGGGATAAGGCCAGACGCGGGCGAGGTTCGCGGCGAGCATGGCTTTTGGATAACCGGGGTAATAATGGACGACGACGGCTTCGGTATGGGAACCCTTCCCGATCCGGGCTCCGTAAGGATATGGGTTTCCCGACAGCCGCCTCCCCCGGAGTTTGACTCAGGGATTCTTGACAATAACCCGGCATGGCAGGGTAGAGATGTGCCAAACCAGTTTCTTACGCTGAGTGGCAGGGACATAGTTCTTAACATAAATCTTCTTGCCCCGGCCCTGTTCCCGGATCTTCTTGGCGGACCGGACGGCACGATCCACTACGTGATTCGCGCACAGGACTCGCTGGAAAACAAGTTGCGGGAGCCCGGGGACGGGCAGGAAAGGGTGTGGCATTACCGGGGATTCTCTTTCGTGCGGGACACGCAGCCCCCGGAGATAACGCTGGCAAGCCCCCTGCCCGGGGACATCCTTAACGCGGATTTTGATCTGGTAGGACATATCGCGGATGTAAACCTGTCCAGAACGGAAAGCGGCGGCGAGACCTATGTCTACTGGATGCTGAATGACGGACCTTCCGGACGCTTTGTGCTGTCGGAAGACGAAGTTACCGGAACCGGGGGGGAGGCCGGGGGGCTTGAAAGGGTGGACTTCCGCATAGCCGCTTCCGTGCTTTTTTCCGATATCAGTGACTTTGACGATTTCGGCGAAGGACACTACAAACTGGAGCTTACGGTCGTGGACAGGATCGGCATGGCCAGTGTTGCAACCCTTGACTTTACGATAGACCGCAGCCCGCCATCCGTGGCCGTGAACTTCCCGGGCACTGCCGTGGAAATGTCCCGGGCGGAATTTGACTGGTGGAATGCCGCGCCCGCCGACCCTGCCGATCGGTGGAAGTGGAACGAGGACAGACGTGCGTGGATCTCCGGGCAGGAACACGAGCTTCCCGTAGTTGTCTACGACGGTGGCGCGGTTGCGACGGTGCTTACCGGCAGTGTTTCTGACACTTTTTCGGACATATTTACCGAGGGTGTTACGTTCCGGTTTAACGATGGCTTACCGATAGGCTACAACCCCGGCATGTGGGAAGGCGAGGGCAGAAACTGGAGATGGGAACTTCCCCTTACCGTCACCGGGCGATCCGACGGCGCACCCCTGCCCGATGGTGTGCACACCATAACCATAGATAACGTTAGTGACAAAACTGGCAACCCCTCGCCGGTCGCGTCGATCTTTGTCTTTAGGATCGACTCCACCGCGCCGAACCTTCCCCCCGTGGCACAGGACGACGGCTATCGGGTACTGGGGGACTGGAAGTCCGATGAACCCAATGTATTTACGATTGGCGGTACGGCCAGCGATGCCAACCTTATGGATCTAAGGCTAAGGTTCAGGGAGCAGGGCCCTGGTGGCATTAACCCGGCGCGTACGGTGCACCTTGTCCGGGACTCTGACGGAGACGACATAAACATAACTTGGAACTGGGATACCGAGCTTGCCGAACTGACATGGCGATACGACTTTAGCCGGGATATGTTAACTTCATTAGGCTTTTTCCCCAGGATAAGTTACGAGATAGAAATCGTGGCCTTGGACTGGAGCGGCGGCGAATCGGAACCTGTCATCTGGGTCTTTACGATCGACAACATGAAACCGGTGATCGAATTTGCGTCCGGTCTTAACGTGGTAACGGGTGGTACGACCGCCAACTTCTCGCCGGGCGAACTGGTGGAAGGCCACGGTGCCTTTAACAGGTTTATCGGCCAGAATCTGACGATACAGGGTACGGTTAGGGATGATCACAGCGACATAAGCAAAGTAGAAAGCAGAATGGAATGGTGGGACGGCGAAGGGTGGACTCCCGCGCCCGATAGATCCGGTTGGATTCAGGTAACCGGCACCTTCCTTTCCGGCAGTCCCCGCAACCGTATATGGCGCACGGAAAACCTTAATGTTCTTAACAACGGCCTGTACCGTTTGCAGGTGCGGGCAATGGATTCCTCGTGGACTGGCGAACGTGATGTAGTATCCGGGAAGCCGGTTCTCTACGGCAACCCCGACGAGTCGGACTGGCTGTACTTCTACTACGATCGCGGCACTCCGGACTTGGATTTCGACGGATTGCCTCCGCAGATTATGTCCTCGCTTTACGGTATCAGTATCGGCCCCAACGCCGACGACTGGCGACCGGGGTTTCTGCCTTTCCGGGTGAGTGCCTCGGACGATATCGGGATTAGGCACATAAGGGCGATGATTGACGGCGAGCCGGGGAGTTTGGTGGAACTGCCTGTTTTCGATCTGGGTATCCATGGCACGGATCCCTCGGGCGATACTTTGATTGTTGGTGCTGGCGGTACGTACCTTGGCAGATGGGAATCTGGAAACAGTTTTACTATTTTTGTTCCGTCTAACGGTGTCAGGGAGACGCGCCACACCGTGGTCATAACGGCGGAGGGTCTTTCCGGCAGGACTTCCGAACTTAGAAGAAGCATTGACATTGACAACACCGCGCCGGGTGGACAGTTTGCGACTCCCGATCAATCCGGCTTGCCGGTGGATGGGTTTGAATTCAGCGTGGCGCATCTTGGTAGTGCGGCGGCGGAACTGGTAGGCGAAACCTTTGACCGGATTAATGGGAATGGAACTGTGGAAAGCGGTGTCGTAAGGATGGACTTTCGCCTTGGCCTGATTGACGGCGATTTGCCGACGGCGGAAACCTTGGCACGGCGTTACACCGGGGGGGCGGCCTCCGATGATACCAGCCGAAACAATAAGCTGTTCGACGAGGATCCCGCATGGTTCCTTTGGGGGGAAGCCCTGCCCGGGGGCGCGTTGAGCCAGCCAGGGAATATGCCCGACGGGTTTAGTCGCCCGGCCGGAAGCAATCTGTTTAGCTGGCAGATTAACGTGGCGCATGGCCGTCTTCTGGAAAAGGCCTACAATCCGGGCATGTCGCGAACCGTGACGGTGGCCGGTGTGGATCTGTTGGAGATGCCGGTGTGGTTCCGCGTTGTGGACGGTGCCGGGAATGCCGGCTATTTCCACCGTGTCATACGGATCAACCCGGAGGCCGACAGACCCGTCAACGTGATTCTTACCCCCGGCCCCTCTGGGGACAACGATTCCCCCAGGGGAGGCAACATTTTCTTCAATGGTGTTGCACAGATCGGGAATCCCGAAGTGTCGGTTGACAGTGTTCTTTACAGGGTATGGATCGACGACGGGGTGAACCCGCGCTTCCTGACGCAAAGCGTTCTGTCCTCCGCATCGCTGGCGCAGGATGTTGATATTGCCGTAATCAATCGGTACGCAAGTTTGAGTGGTGGTGTGTGGTTTGCCGCCGTGGTCGATCGCGGGTTTGTTGCCCCTTGGAACTTCAGCCTTAACACCATGGGGGAAATCACCGCCCTGATACTGGAAGACAGCGTAAGGGTTAGGGTGGACGTGGTTGCGATCAATTCGTTGACCGGGGAAGACAGGCAGGTAAGTTTTGGCGAGCTTGGTGACGGCGGCGGTCCCGGTAATCCGTTGCCAAACTCCAGAACTTTCGATCTTACCGCAAGTGCTCCCAGAATCCTAAATGCAAGGGTGGACAGAGGTGGTACTTTCATTGCGGCTTCAACCGCAGACCCGGTTCTGAACAATCCGCACAGGGGCACATTTACGATAAGCGCGACCCTTGACGCTGGCTCTAACGATCAGGCGATCGGCGAGATACGGATAGTGCGGCCTCATGAAACAGCCGGCACGCATGGTAATATCGTTGTCTGGGATCTTAACGGTACAAGGCCATGGGCTGGTGTTACCACAGCGTCCAACGATGGCGGCAAAACCGTTACTCTCACTTACACTCTTAACTCTTTGCTGGATATGGCTCCCTTCGGCACCGATCCCGACTGGGTACGCGATGGAGCGTGGAAGGATACCGGCGGCGATTATCATGTTGAAATCCGCGTGTCGGACAGTAGCAGTCCTCCTGCGGTAACCACGCTGACTTTGCCTATCGTTATTGACAACTTTGCGCCCGTGGCCGATCCCGAACTCCACACGAATCCCATGCAGGTGGGAACTGGCGTTTTTCAGGGTAGGGTGCTTGACGGCACACATGGGGCGGCCACGATTGACAGGGTATATGTCTGGTTTGAAAAAAGGGAAAACGGGGGGATGGTCGTAATTGACGACGTGTTCAACTGGGCTTCCATCGGTAACGGCAATCTCGATACCCATGTTTGGGTGGACAGGGCGGCGACTTTTGCCCGCGATACCCCCGGGTTTGATCCGTCCATGGGCTTTGGCTTTGTTGACGATGCCGCAAAGGGTACGCGACAGGCCTTTTCCCTCCCCCCCTGGGCAATGGAAATTTCCCAAAGGACATGGGGTACCATGGCCGGCAGGGAATATGGGCAGTTATGGGTGAACAGCGACGAGGACAGGATTGTCCGGTGGCAGTTCACTTTAAACACCCGCGAACGACTGCCCGACGGCCCGGTCTTGCTTAGGTATGTGGCAGTGGACACGGCGGGCAACGCAAGTCTGTATGAACAGGGAATTGTCATCAGGAACAACACTCCGGAGATTACTTGGGTGGATCTGCACACTTCCTTTTCTGGCGAGCCGCCTACGATAGTTGCGGGGACGAATCTCGATTCTGGCGGATCAGTGCGATTGTCGCTTAGCCAGACTGCCGAGGAAAAACGGCGTGGCTACATCGAGGCAAGGTATGACGGGACCAGATTCGTGGCCAAGAATCGGTGGCTGGGTTTTACGCTGGGTACTTTCGGCGGTAATCCGCCGTTGAATTATCGTGTGCAGCATGTTACCAGAAACCGGCTTGAACTGACCACGGAAAATCTTTTGACAATGATTCATGTAAGGAACAACCCCGGCGAGACATCGGCCAATCTGTACACCGTTGCCGGGTTTGACGCGGGTGCTTCAATCCCCGCCGAGATCTGGAGCAGAATGGGCGGGGATGGTATTCCCGGCATTGGCGATCACTTTGTCTTCCTGCCTTCCCGCATGGCCGAACTTGCGCCCGAGGGTGTGGAAGTTGTTGACCTTCCAGGTGTCTTTGTGTGGCAGTACACCGTAAGGAAAGACGTAAGTGCCGACAACCCCGCCGCCGTGTCCGGTACCGCCGGTCTCAGGTTCGGGGAGAGCGACTTTGCCGGCGGTGACAATGCCGAACAAAACGCGATACCACGGTTCGTTTTGGATAATACCCTTACGGGCAATGTGCCGAACAGTCCCGACTGGAAAGACAGACCCTTCTTCCTGATAAGGGTGTGGGACAGCACGATTCCCGCCGGCCATGATGGGAGGATTGGTTACCCGCCGCGCGACTGGAACGTGAACGATCAGCTTCATGCCGCGCTCGTCGTGGACATGGACGTGCTCCCGGTTGACGACGTGCGACCCGTGGCGCGACTCCATGCCCTGAACACGGGCTTTATTACTTCGGTGGCATCCGGCAATAACCTTACAGAGACCTCGCGAAACACGACCGTTCGGAACGCGCTTGATCCCTTGACTACCTCTGTTGCTATCGTTAACAACAATAGCAACCGTGGCGGTTTGTTTAACGTTGGTAATATAAGGCAACAGGCGCGATCTGGTTATATCGATCCGGGATTCGAGGGTACGGATCTTGTGAGCGGGCGGATTATTTTGCGCGGACGCGCCGAGGATAACGGGCGTATACAGCACATACAGCTACAGATAGGCTCCGACATGTTTACGATTTTGGAATGGAATCCGGCGGGGAATCTTGGTGCCTCCCCCCCCGTACCTTTCATGCGCGTGCCGATGCCAAGCGCATCCACGCCCGAATGGGTAAACGAGAATACCGTTAGATTTATTGAAACCATGCATCCTAGAGACGGGCACGTCGTCGAATGGGCCTTTTTGTGGGATACCGAAACCTTGCCCGAAACCGGCAGGGCCCTTGGCTCCCCCGCGAGTGGCGTTACAGTAAACGTGCATGTAAGGGACGGATCCGGGCATACGGCCACGCAGGATAGTGTGCCGGTTGGCAATACGGTAGACATAGTGCCTTATGTAACCGGCTTTAGGCGGCAGTCGCATTATGCAAACATACGCTCGATGCAGGGTTGGTACAGCTTCTACCAAGGGGAAAGGGAAATAGAAGCCTTGGGCTGGAACCTGAACGGAAACATTGCCACTACAAATGGCATGACGCTTAACGCCCCGGCGACTCCGGGGTTTGGTGTTCCTGAAAGCAGAAATGTGCAAGGGGATCGTTCCAGCCCAATCAGTGGGTACCACATAGGTGGAATGCGGACGATTGCTTTTAGCGTGCCGGCGACGACTGTGACTCCGACGGGCGGGGATCCGATGGGGGGTGGTGCCCAAAGTGGTAGGATAAACTTTACGGTTTCGCCTGTGGTGTCTGGCAACGGCGCGGTGCCAATTCATAACCACCGTTCCGATCCAAGCCGATCATGGAACGGCGAGAACCTGCCGGCTGGAGATCGCCAGTCCGTGCTGTGGACTAACAGGCCCTATGCCCACATCTGGCGTACAGGCCCGACGGACGAAACATCCGCCTCCACCGAGGGCAACCACATACCGCGCACCTTTATGGGGCCGTTTGACAATACCGCGGGTCTGGAACATCCCGGTATGGCACTGGAGTATGCCGGCGCGGGCGCGTCGCCGGGTAGGCTGCACGGTGCTTGGGGAGTCTTTGGGACTGCCATGATTCACTACGGGACAAATCAGCGAGGTTCCGTCACCGGTACCGACGCTTTCGACAGTACTAGATTGTCCACCGGCACCGATGTGGATCCGTTTGTGATGCCGGATATCAGCATCCACAACGGCACTGTTACCGGTACTAATAATTCGCCTAACATTGCGTTCATTCATATGCATGACAATACATCGAGCGTAAGAATGAGGGTGAATGTTACCAATAGGATAAGCTCGGTCGGTACTGGTGCCGCCGAATTTCCCGTTCTTACCGCAACTGGGGGTGGCCCAAGGCGCTGGCAGAATGTCCGTGTCGTCAAGGCTGTCGCCAATTCTTCCGGCACTCATCCCGGCAGGCTTCACACGAGTGTCTATGATGCCTTAAACAGGAGTTTGGTTTTTGTTACAAGGGGGCCTGGTGGTGGAACGAACACTTCGGGAAATGAAGTCAGGGTAACCATTGATGGTCCAGGTACCACGATTTTGGGCGCGGGCTTGACCAATTCGGGCGATGCTGGTTTGTTCAGTGCGATAGGGTATGACGAGTACGGCCCGATTGTCGCCTACTACGATTTTACGAACGACACGATTAGGGTGGCATGGGGTTGGGTCGCTAATCCCGGAAATGGAACCATCACTGCGCCGGTTTGGACGAGAAGCGAAATTCTTCGCGGAAACGGCAACGGCGATTTGTTCATGGGTTCCGGCAGATACGCAAGTATGGCGGTTGACAATACCGGTGACATACATCTGGCCTTCTTTAATACAAGGCTTGGAGCCTTGGTCTACGCACATGCCCCCGCCAGAACCGCCGCCACCTCGACACCGGTTTTTTCTGCAAGAATCGTTGACACCATGGACGGTGTCGGCACTTGGACGGACATCTCGGTGGATCACGATGGCAACCCATGGATTGTCTACGGTTACCAAGGCCGGCAGGGCAACTATGATGGTATCCGCATGGCGTACCGCAGTAGGAATCCTGTTTCAAATAGTGGCAATGGCATCGAGTTTGCCACGCCGTTGTTCCTTGGCGTTTCCGGAAGTACGGTTGTCGCAAGCCAGTCACCCACACCCGGAGCGATGGACCTAACCGGATGGGAAGCCGTGCAGATGCCGGCACCATTTAGGGCAAGTTATGATCGCCTTAACATCGAAGCCTGGCCGCCAAGTAATCGCGCTGATGCAAACGCGGGTGCATTGGACATGGCGGCTGAACACAGGGTAGGCGGCGTTGGCGAGGGTAGACCATGGAGTGCGGCGATAGGATACGCCAGCGGCGGCAACGACAGAAGATTCCGCGTGGGGTACTTTTTTAAACCGACCGCGTTCCCTTAGATGTCATTTCATTTATGAGATATTTTCATTTCGAACCAAATGCAGGGGGAATATGCCCGCGTTAATTGGCAGGCACAGTGAAATAATCGCATGTTAATGATCTTTTTATGAAAACTAGTTGACGCATACGCATTCCTTGCACCAATATTAATTGGCGGCAGATACTGCTACACTGCGGGGTGCCAAACAAATATTAATTAGGGTAGTTTTTGTATGAAAAATGTTGCATTATGTTCCTTCGTTCATCATTTTCATGCTCAGTTGTTGGGTGTGCCGTAAACATGAAAGACGCGGATAAATTGGCACTAATCCGAGGAGTGGCGGAAGGCATTTATATGGTCAAGGAGGTTGCCCGCCTGCTCGACCTAAGCGAAAGAAGAGTAAGGCAACTTAGGGCCGATTACCTGAACGGCGAGATTTCATTTACGCACGGCAATTCCGGAAGGCACCCGGCGAATTACCAGATTGACGATGAATTGAAGGCGGAGATCATCGCTCTAAAGAAGTTGCCCGCTTATCACGAAATTAATTTTACCCGCTTCCACACCTTGCTGTTCGAGCGCGAGGGGATAAAGATAGGCTACACGACTCTTAGGGGAATACTTACGGGTGCCGGAGTCGCTTCGGCAAAGGGGCACAGTGCGGAAAGGAGACACTTTAGGTGGAGGAAGCGACGGCAGTGTTTGGGGGAAATGTTGCAGGTGGGCGCGGATCTGCATGACTGGTTTGGAAACGGTGCTCCCTGCGTTTTGCACATGGTTATCGATGATGCAACCGGACGCATGACGGGTATGTACTTTTGTCAAAACGAGTGTCTTGTCGGGTATCTCGAAATTTTTCGCCAAACCGTTGCGGATTACGGTATCCCCACGGAAATGTTTTCGGCAATAGACGGTGTTTTTTTTATTGACACAAAAAAGAAGGGGCACCTGCCGCCCTGCAAGCCTAAGGCAAAAACCGGCTTTGGTGCCCTTATAGAAGATGAATTTGGGATAGACTTGGTAACGGCCGATGCGATTCATGGCGGGAACTGTCACAAAGGGCTGTGTTCCGCCCTGCATGTCCACCTAACGGCCTGGCTTAAAGTCCAAGGTATTACATGCTTGGAAGAGGCCAACCGGGAAATGCACCGATATATCTCCGTTTTCAATGCCAAGTTTCGTGTCAGGCCCAAAAGTGGGGTGTCCAAATTCGAGCCGTTGAATGCCGCCATTAACCTTGATGAACTGCTGACGATTCGGTATGAGCGCAGTGCGAGCAAGATCGGCTGTTGCCATACTAATCCTTTAAGTTCTGGTTGACTGCATCGCGGCGAATCCGATATTCGCAAGGCACGAAACTTTTCACATGAGCTTGCTGGGCGGGTGCCGTGTTTTTTCTATGCGAAAGGCAGAAACGGGTTCCGGTAACTTCACAAGCTACATGCTATACTTTCTGTAGACCGCAGACTGGTTTCATGCCGGTGGGCACACAGGAGGCGATTTATGCGTTCGTGTTTTGACCCTAGGGAACTGTCCGATTTTGCACGGTATTACGGGTTCCACTATGACAGCCTCGATCCAATGGCGTTGGTAAAGGAAGTGCTTATCGACATGGAACGGGGGCTTGACGGCCGTGGTTCCAGCCTGCCGATGATACCCTCGTACATAACGCCGGTGTCCAGGGTGCCGGCGGGAAAGACCGTGCTGGCCCTGGACGCTGGCGGGACAAACCTTAGGGTCAGCCGGGTGCGTTTTGACGGGGACGGTAGGGCGGTTGCCGAGGGCACGCGGAAATACCCGATGCCCGGCACCACCGGCAGGGTCGGGGCCGACCGGTTTTTCGATATGATTGCCGATGCCGTGCTTCCCGTGCTTGGGGACGCTTCCGACATCGAGGGTATCGGTTTTACCTTTTCGTACCATATGGACATACGACCGGATGCCGACGGCGTGCTCTTGGCGTTCAGCAAGGAAATCGACGCGCCCGACGTTATCGGAAAGGCCATAGGCGCGGGGCTGAGGGAGGCCCTTGCCCGGAAAGGCCGCGCCTACGACGGACCCATAGTCATGCTGAACGACACGGCGGCGACCCTGCTTTCCGGTCTGGCGGCGATCCCCGGGGACGGGCCGGTAATCGGCTTTATTCTGGGAACCGGCTTCAACACCGCGTACCCGGAAACCAGCATTCCCAAGATCGGCTTTGAATCGAAGGATGCCACGCAGATCGTTGTCTGCGAGACCGGCACCTTCAGCCTTCGCGGCCGGGGTGCCCTGGATCTCGGGTTCGACGACACCACCAAGAACCCCGGAGCCTACTCCCTGGAAAAAGCCACGTCCGGGGCCTACCTTGGGCCGCTGACGACCTACATACTGAAGCAGGCGGTGCGGGACGGGCTTATCCGGTTTGAAAAGTCCGACGGGTTTCTCGCACTGCCCGGGCTTGACACCAAAACCGTCAACGAATTTTGCTGCGCCCCCTTTGCCGCAGCCGTAAAGGACGGCCCCCTGGGTTCGCTGTTCAACCCCGGCGACACCGGCGCGATTGCCTCCGTGCAGTATCTGTTTTCAATTATCGTCGAACGCGGGGCGATGTTCGCCGCCTCCGTGCTGGCCGCCACGGTAAAGCGTATGCGTCCGGACTGCGGATTGCCGGAACTGCAAGCCGGCGGCAACGATCCCTATGCCCCGGTACGCATTGCCGTGGAGGGAACCACCTACATGGCCTGCAAGGGTATGCGCCGTTCGGTTGACGCATGGCTTCACGTTATGCTTGCGGATGGAATGCCAAGGCCTTACGTTATGGCACCGGTGGATCAGGCAAGTCTTTTAGGCGCGGCGGTCGCGGCACTGGGTAGGCTAGGGTAGGGGATTCTACCTAAGATTGTCCGGATAGATATGGTGTAGGCTCCTGCCGGAACCTGGGTCGGCGATTCTCCGGAGTCCCCCGCCAAGCAAGCGGGTGTAGGCAAGCAGCTCCGGCCGGAACTCGAAGTGCATGTTATCGAAGAACACCCATTTCCCGCCCCAGATAAAGCCCTGCCGCTTAAAGGCCTCGACCACCTGCGGCGGCGGGCTCCAGCGGTTTTCCAGGGGGATCAGCATCCAGTCCGGGTTGCGCCTCTGTTCCCACAGCCAGTAGATTACCTCCCTGCCGTGGTTTCTTGGCAGGATGTCAATCGCCAGCCCCCAACTGTGGAAACTCATCCGTTGCGTTCCCGCGATTTCCCGCCAACTGTATCCCGCGACGCTCCCCAGCGTCGCGATAAAGGCGTTCGCCCCGTACCATTCCATGATTTCGGCCTCGACCCTTGCAAGGGCATCGACTATATCCCTGTGGACGGTTACCCGGAAGCCCAGAAACTGAACCCTTCTTTGCAGCGCCTCGATCTCCCTGCGGGTGCCTCCCCCGTACAGGGCGGCCTGAAATGCCCGGTGAACATCCCTGCGCGCGCGCCGCACGTCGCTCCGGCTTCGTTCCCGCATAAGTTCGATGTATTGGGGGGAAAAATCGGACGGCGAGGGGGCCTGTTCCGGGATTGTGTAAAAGGAATGCGGGCCGAAATGGTCAAGCATGTGCCTGTAGGCCTCGGGAAGGAGCCTTCCCCCGGCCCAGAAGAAAAGCTCGCCGCCGACCCTGACCGTCCAGTCGTCGTCGATAAAGGCGATCTCGCCCACCCTGTCGGGAAAGCCTTCCTGTAGTGCGCGTAGTGCAAGCTCGGCGTTAACCGGCGTTCTGCCAGGGGTCTGTCCAAGAGCCACGGTTCCCGAGATCAATAGCAGAAGGATAATCGCGATGCATGGTAACCTTATCATCATACACCTTTCCCTTTGAAACGCCACGAATATCAAACAAACGAGAATGCGCCATAGTACACGGTTTTGTCCTGTTCGCCCAAGGCGTTTAGCAGCGACTCGGATGCCAGGCAGGGGCGCGTTCCGTCAACCAGGGTGCTTTGCAGGAGCGCCGTTACCAGCGATCCGCCGCAGCCGTTAATCCTGCCGCTTTCAAAGGCCAGGTGCAGGTTTCGCTGTTTCCCCTCCCTGAAAAGCCTCATGCACTCCTCGATCGCTTCCAGTTCCTCCGAATTGCCTGGATACATGGTCAGGTTAAAAGAAACCACCAGCAGGGTATCCTCCATGATTGGCGTGAAAACCGCGTGAAGGGCGTCTGCCAGAACGCGGGTATACTCCTTCTTCTGTCCACCCATAAGTATTGGGACTATGCTTGCCCTCGGGAAGAAGTATTTTACGAATGGAAGCAGTACCTCGATTGAATGCTCGTGTAGGTGGGGGATGTCGTTCATGCTGATAAGCGGGCTGTACGATTCGAGCCACCCGGACACTTCCTGATCCACGGGTATGTCCCCAAGTGGCGTCTGGAACGAATGGGAGGTTGACAGAAAAATGCCCTCCTCCAGTTTGCTGTGGATTGGCCCCATGACGACGACGCGTGATGGCCCCCGGCCCGCGGCCGATGCGAAAGCCGCCCCGGCAAGGTTGCCGGAAATCTCCCATGCCCCGTGCGGCGCGATTATTGCGCTTGCCTGGCTTCCCCTTCCGCGTTTAAGCCCGATTTCAAGCATATATGACAGCACGCCTGCCGAATCGTTTGGGTAAAATAGTCCATCGACAATAGGCGAGCGAACCCGTTTCGCCAAGGCCGTCATTCTTTCCACATATATAATACTAGTGTCCCGACGGGCCGGGCGCAAGGAGAAAAACGTATATTCCGAAAAACTGCCTGCTTGCGAACGCAAAAAAGGGGAACGACATGCGGGCCGTTCCCCTTTCCCTTATTAAGCGCTGTCGCGAAGCGTCAGTTTATGGGTGCCTGTGACACGCGGACCTGACTGTCGGCGAAACCGTCGATGGATCTTACCAGCGCGAGCCAGTAGTTTGCCTCGGTTTCCGAAAGGTAGGGCCCTACCCGGACGCGGTACCATGTCCTGCCGTCGATGTTGCGGTTTTCTATAATCGAGGCTATGCCCTTGGATTCCAGCGATTCCTTTACGATCTCCGCGCGTACCTTGCTGCTAAAGGCGCCGGTCTGAACCCAGAAGTTGTTGCGCGTGGCTTGCGCCGTCGCCGGAGCGGGTCTTGCCACGGCAGCTGGCGGCCTTGCCGCCGGGGGCTGGGCTGGTCTTGCCTGAGCCGGTGCCGGCCTTGCCTGGGCGGGGGGCCTGACGGCCACGGCCGGGGCATCCGGAACCGCGGCGGCACGGGGTGCCGGTACCGTGATGGTGGTTACGCGCGGGGTATCCTCTTGGGTAACGGGGGGACGCACCGGTACGGGAGCTGGTGTTGGGGGCTGTGCGATAAACGCCGGCTCTTCCCTGTCAGGTCCTGGAGGGGGAACGAACGTCTGCCATTGATCTTCCGTCGGCATGGGCCGATCCACGCCGAAGTTTGCCTGCGGGACGGTTTGCCATGTGGGTGCCACAGCCTGTCTGGGGCTGATTATCATAAGGGGAATGCCTATCAGGAGCAGCAGTACCACGCCCACCGATACCGCTACCAGCAACAACTTTTTCTTTTCCATGGACTGCTTGAATCCTCCGTTTTCAGCGTGTTCTGATATCCGGTTTCAGTTTTTCCAGAATCTCGTCGATTCTGCGCCCCAGCTTCCCAATTCCCGGATTTTCTACAATGTAAGTATCGGCATTTCCGGCCAGATATTGAGACGTAAATTTCCTCTGGCTTGAAAGCCGACGCAGAAGATCGATCCACGGAAGCCTGTCCCTGCGCCTTGCCCGGAGGAGCCTGACAAGCCAGGGGGCCCGGACAAGAATTATGCAGTCCAGCCATTCGAAAACCGCGCTTTTGTGGAGCATTGCGGCGTTGATGACGCAGGTTTGCCTGTCCTCCTCGGCGGCAAGCCCGCCCATGGCGGCAATCCATTCCAGTGTCATGCGGTTTGCCTCCGGGTGTACGATTGCCTCAAGCGCGGCCATCTCGGTTTTGTTCCCGAAAACCTTAGCCCCCAGAGCCTTTCTGTTTACCGATCCGTCCGGGGCTTTCACGTCCTCCCCAAATCTCGCGAAAACGTCCGCCTTTTGCCCCTCCAGACAGATATGTCCCAGCTTGTCAACGTCCAGAACCGGGAGTCCCCGGCTTGAAAGTATCGCGGCGACGTGGTTTTTTCCCGCGCAGTAACTCCCGGCAAGTCCGATCAGCAAAACGCCCCCTGCGGAAAACCTAACCGCTTTGTCTGTAACCCGAAAGGAAATCGCCGATTTTCCGCATCGCGTCCGTCAGGGTCGCCTTGTCCGGCAGAAAGACGATGCGGAAATGGTCGGGATCCTTCCAGTTAAAGCCGGTACCGTGGACCAGAAGTATGTGCTTGTCGCGTAGCAGGTCCAGCATGAACTTTTCGTCGTCGGCAATACCGAAACGCGCAACATCAACCTTGGGGAAGCAGTACAACGCGCCCTTGGGTTTGACCACGGAAAGCCCTGGGATCTCGTTGATCATGCTTACCGCCACGTCCCGCTGTTCGCGCAGCCGTCCCCCGGGAAGCAGCAGGGTCTTTAGGCTCTGGTATCCGCCAAGGGCCGTCTGTATGCCGAACTGGGCGGGCATGTTGGCGCAGAGCCTCATGCTGGAAAGCATCTCCAGCCCCTCCGTGTAGCTCGCGGCCCTTTTCTTGTTCCCGGAAAGCACCATCCAGCCGGCGCGGAAACCCGCCGAACGCCAGGCCTTGGAAAGCCCGTCGAAACTGACCGTAA
>Ga0209755_10001817_pt1 | contig 31496 bp, 31 predicted proteins | sample TergutCo191P1_FD_187301 | JGI IMG/M metagenome (GOLD analysis project Ga0209755, IMG submission 187301) | Cornitermes sp. P1 segment gut microbial communities from Petit-Saut dam, French Guiana - Co191P1 (SPAdes) (version 2) | ecosystem: Host-associated > Arthropoda: Insects > Digestive system... | reverse complement strand
AGAAAGTACCAAAACATGCTTAAATTTTTGGAAAATGCAGAAGAACGCGGGCGCAAGACCCAAGCAAGCACCGCCGCCGCAGAAGAAAAAGAAAAGCCCGAATCCCGCGAGCGTCGCGAAGCCCGCGAAATGCGAGAAGAGCGCGAACGCCGCCGAGCCGCCGCCACAAGAAACCGCGAACGTGAGCGCGTGCGGGAGGATAACGACCCGTTAGCAAATGTATCTGCCCGAGCAATGTCGTCGGGGGTGCGACCGCGTACGTCACTGACACCGCCGAGACCGTCGCAGCGGCCGTCGCAAAGCTCGCCCCTTGTGCGGCTTTCCAGCAGCCCAAAGGACGCACCGCTCGTAAGAAGAAATGATAATGAACAGTAGAGGTATGTAAATGGAACAATTATTGGTTGCCCGCGAGGTAATAGTTAAATTTTTTAAACGGTACGAAGTTTTTATCATGCCCGTGCTTAAATTTTTGCTGGGCTTTTATGTGTTTAGCACAATAACTTCTATCGGGCATATGAATGCGGTTCCTTTTACGGATTCTTTTTCGCCCGGGCTTTTGAACTTCCTTTTTGCGATTTTGTTTACGATTATGCCTATGAGCATGAGCTGGATTATTATTATTTTGACTACCACATTGCAGTTTTACGGCAGCTTGGAGGTTGCTGTTGCCGTGTTTGTTTTTCTTATGCTGGTGTTTTTATTTTACGCGAGGATGGCTCCAAAGGAATCAATTTTGATTTTATTTACTATAATAGCTTTTAGGTTTAATGTGCCTTACCTTGTGCCTATTTTGGCGGGGCTTTATTTTCCGGTTACGGCGATTATACCTGTTACTGTTGGGGTGTTTGTACATGCCAATATCGCGGGGCTTTTGCGTATTTCTTCGCCTGCGGGAGTGGTTGCCGCGGCTGCCACGCCTGCGGGAGAACGCGACCTTAGTGATATTTTAGGAGAATTGCCTTCTGCGTTTTCTGATATTTATTCTACGCTCATGGGCGGTATCGCTCCTTTTAATACTTGGATTTTTACCGCTATTATTTTTAGCATGGTTATTGTGCTTGTTTATTTTGTAAGCCGACAGGCCATCGACTTTGCCAAGGAAATTGCTATCGGCTTGGGCTGCGTTATGATGATTTTTGGGTTTATTATTTCCGTGCTGTTTTCTGACGGAACCGTTAATATCGCTCTGATGTTTTTAGGTACAATTATCTGCGGGCTGATTGCTTTGCTTGTTAGATTTTTGGACGGTATTTTGGATTATCAGCGGGCGGAGTCTGTTCAGTTTGAGGATGATAATAATTATTATCATGTTCGTATTGTGCCAAAGGTTATTATGACAAAGGCGCAGCGGTCTGTTAAGAGAATAAGGCCTGACGCCGCACCTGTGGATGAAGAAGAGGAGTCGTAGATAGTTAATGCTTAGCTTGTTAAGCGATTGGTTTGTTGAAACTTTTAATCTGCGTGCGTTGATATGGCCGGATTTTGGCTTTGCGCAGGTGGTTGATATTTTAATTGTTGCGGTTTTGTTGTATCTGATTACCCGCTGGATACGGCGTACACAGGCCTGGGTTTTGTTGCGCGGGCTTGTTATTGTTTTATTTGTGGCTGTGCTGGCCAGCGTGTTTGAGCTGATTGCGGTGCAGTGGATTGTGGACAACGCCATTAGCATGGGGCTGGTGGTCGTTGTTATTTTATTTCAGCCGGAGCTGCGTAAGGCCTTGGAGCAGCTTGGGCGCGGTAAGTATTTGATTCATTTAACGGAAGAATCGGAAAAGCAGGTGCATATCTCTGCCCATACCGTGGATGAAATTATCAAGGCGACACGTGTGCTTTCCAAAAATCTCACCGGCGCGCTTATTGTCGTGGAAAATGAAGTGGATATCGCTGAGCATGAGCGGCGGGGGATTCCTTTGGATGCGCGGGTTAGTGTGCAACTGCTTTTGAATATTTTCGAAAAAAACGCACCCTTGCATGACGGGGCTGTTATTATCAGAAATAATCGTGTAAGCTCGGCTTCTTGTATTTTGCCGCTTTCCGGGGAAACCTTGGATAGCTCGCTGGGGACACGGCATAGAGCGGCTGTGGGAATTAGTGAGGCCTCCGACGCTCGGGTTGTTGTGGTCAGCGAAGAAACGGGTACAGTGTCTCTGGTGGTCGATGGCAAAATTACGCCTAATGTTTCCGAGGCGTCCCTTAGGGATTTGTTGATTTGGGGCGTGCCTGCTAAGTCGAGATTTTCTATTTTTAGGAATCGGAGGAAAAAAAATGCAGATAATTAAAGGGATATTTTCCTTGCTTTTTTCGGATTTCCATTGGAAGCTGCTTTCCTTGGCGGTGGCCAGTGTTATTTGGTTTTTTGGGATGAATATGAGCAATCCGTTTTTGAATCAAACCGTGTCGTCGCGTTTGCAGCTTGACAGCATTGGAATAATGGCGCGTGAGGGCATTGTTGTGCTTAACGAAGAAGCCCTGCGCGATATCAATGTTCCCGTGCTTGTGCGTGCGCAGCGCAGCGATATGAACAAGCTTAGTGCGGCCATGGTAGACGCGGAGCTTCTTGCGGATTTTGTTACCGTTGGTGTAGATTTTAGGGGTATCGACTCCGAGGCCGTGGTGGCTGCGGATGGAATTTCTTCGCAGGTACTGCGGATTGCCGCTAATATGCAGGCGGGGTTTGAGCATATCTCCATTAACCCGGCTTACATCGAGGTTTTTTTGGATATTGCCGTGAGGGATGTGTTTTCTGTAGACATAATACAGCATGGTGATGTGCCGCCGGGGTTTGAGCTACAGGATATTAGGCTTAGTAATACCCATGTGACAATACGCGGGCCACGGTCGGAGGTTGTGAAAATCGACCATGTGCAGGCCAATGTGGATATTACCGGTGTACACGACGACGCGGAGTTTAACAATGTCCCCTTTAGGGTAATCGACCACCACGGCAACGAAATGACGGAGAGTGTTAATCTTAATGTTACCGAGACGACGGCATTTGTGCGAGTGTGGCAGGTGCGCACCGTGCCTGTGGTAACTGTGGGCGTAGGCTCCACCGCTGCGGGCTTTGCGGCGGCGGGCATAAGCGGCGGGTCGGACACCATAGAGGTAGTAGGCTCGGACGAGGCCTTGGCACAGCTACGGGATATACGTGTGGAGGTTAACTTGGCGGGGGCGTCTTCTAACATCGTGGAGACGATAGACCTTAATGACTGGTTGCCCGACGGCGTTTATCTGCGCTACGGTGAGTATTACAGCATGGACGTGATAGCCAGAATACAGCCGATACAAGAGCGCGTATTTACCGTACCTCACGAAAATTTGCGCAGTAGAGGCGTGGCTGTTTTGTATCAGCTTGTGGACGATAACGCGCCTATAAGAATCACAATAAGCGGGCCGCTTTCGCTTATTGAGCGATTAAATGCGGAGGATATAGAGCCGGAGTTTGACCTGCGCCGTTTGCCCATAGGTGTGCATACCGTGCCGCTAACGGTGGATTTACCTGCGGGGCTTACACTGGTGGGGCGGCCGCCGACATTAACATTGCAGATACACGAGCCTGCGGTGGCGGGCGTTGACGAAGAAGATGAAGAAGAAAACGGAGAAGAAAATTACCCACCCAAAATAATATACGAGCCATACGAATACCCATACGACGACGACCCATACGAAGCCCCCCAAGGCGCGGACGACGACTACGAAGCCGCCGAAGAAACGGAAGATGATAACGAATGATAACCCAAGAAAGCCTGCTGACACTGGAAAAACCGGGAAGATACACGGGCGGCGAGGTAAACATAATAAAAAAAGAAATAACTCCCGCGACAATACGCTTTGCGTTTTGCTTTCCCGATGTATATGAAATCGGAATGAGCCATCTCGGCTTGCAGATACTGTACTTTTTTATGAATCGCCGCGAGGATACCTATTGCGAGCGTGTATTTATGCCGTGGCCGGACATGGTGGAGTTTTTGCGGCGGGAAAACGAGCCGCTTTTCGCGCTGGAAACAGGCGACGCCCTTGGTAAATTTGATTTTCTCGGCTTTACCCTGCAATACGAAATGAGCTACACAAATGTACTTGCCATGCTGGATTTAGCGGGGATTCCGCTGCGTACGTCCGAGCGAGGGGAAGATACGCCCCTCGTGTGCGCAGGTGGCCCCTGTGCAACAAATCCCGAGCCTATGGCGGATTTTATCGACTTTTTTTACATCGGTGACGGTGAGGCAAGCTTGGACAAAATCCTCGACCGCTATGCCGAGCATAAAAAGGCGGGCGGCACAAGGCTTGAGTTTTTGCGAAAAATAACAGATATAGCGGGTGTGTATGTACCCGCTTTTTATGATGTGGAATATAACCCTGACGGCACAATTTTGATGTTTTTGAAAAAACCGCTTGAGGCCGCTCCGGCAGTGGTGCGGCGGGCGTTTTTGCCTACGCTTGAGTTCTTTCCCGAGACGCTGATTGTGCCACTGGTGGAGGCTACCCATGCACGTGCCGTGATAGAGCTTGCGCGGGGATGTAAGCGCGGGTGCAGATTTTGCCAGGCAGGGTTTATTTATCGTCCCTTGCGTGAACGCGGCGTAGAGGAGCTTATAGCACAAGCGGAAAAAATACTGACTAACACCGGATACGAAGAAATATCCCTACTATCGCTAAGCGCGTGCGATTATCGGCATTTTGGAGAGCTTGTGGACGGGCTTTTGGAAATCTGCAAAAAAAAGCGCGTAAATATCTCGCTGCCTTCCACGCGACTGGACGCGCTGGACGTCGTACAGAAGATAAAAACCGTACGCTCGTCGTCGCTTACCGTTGCTCCCGAGGCGGGAAGCCAACGCCTTCGCGACGCGATTTTCAAAAATTTAACCGAGGAAGAAATTTTATCGGGATGCTTTCGTGCGTATAAGTCGGGGTTTGATAAGCTAAAATTATATTTTATGAGCGGCTTGCCCGGTGAGACAACGGAGGATTCCTTTGCAGTGGCGGAGCTGTCGGAAAAAATCGTGGAGAAGTATTACGAGCTTTCTTATGAGGAGCGCAAACGCCCCGTAAGCGTGAGCGTAAGCACATCATGCTTTGTGCCTAAGCCGTTTACGCCGTTTCAGTGGGCGGCGCAGGTTACGCCCGAGGATTTTGCCGCTACACAGCGCGAGGTAAAAGCAAGCGTGCGCAAGAAGCAGATTTCGTACAGATACCACGACTCCAAGACCGCACAAATAGAAGGCGTAATGGCACGCGGCGACCGCCGCTTGGGCGCGGCAATAGAAGCCGCCTACCGAAACGGTGCGATTTTTGACGGCTGGACGGAGCATTTTAAGTACGATGTATGGCTGGCGGCTTTCGAAGCCGCAGGCGTAACGGCGGAATTCTACGCAAACAGAGAGCGCGGCGCAGACGAACTGTTGCCTTGGGATTTTATAGATATCGGCGTAAGCAAGGAGCTGCTGCGCCGAGAATGGGAGAGGTCAAATGTATAATCGAGTATGTATAATAGTTTTGGACAGCGTAGGAATCGGTGAGCTACCCGATGCCGCCGAGTATGGCGATGTAGGCGCGCACACACTGGGAAATATTTATGCTGCACGTGGAGGAAGGCTGGAAATCCCAAACCTGTTGCAGATGGGGCTGGGCAATATAGAAAACTCGCGCCTGCCGTCCGTAGCCGAGCCGACCGCAAGCTACGGACGCATGGCAGAAATCACCCGCGCAAAGGACACAACAAGCGGCCACTGGGAAATGATGGGTTTGGTAGTAGACCCGCCCTTTGTTGTGTTGAAAAAATTCCCCGAAGAAATGCTGACGGAGTGGCTGAAAAAAAACGGACGCGAAGCAAAATGGCTGGGCAACCTCCCTGCCTCGGGTACGGAAATAATAGACCGCTTGGGCGAGGAGCATGTAAACACAGGCGCGCCGATAGTATATACTTCTGCGGACAGTGTTTTTCAGATAGCCGCCCATGAGGATGTGATTCCGCTTGACGAGTTGTACAAGCTATGCCAAACCGCCCGCGAAATGCTCGTTGACGACCTTTTTGTAGGCCGCGTAATAGCCCGCCCCTTCACAGGAAAGCCGGGTGCATTTAAGCGCACGGAAAACAGAAAAGACTACGCCGTCCCACCCACAGGCAAAACCCTGCTAGACGCCTTGCAGGAAAACGGCCAAACCACACTGGGCATAGGCAAAATCGAGGATATCTTCTGCAACCAAGGCGTGGCAAACGTAAACCACACAACAAATAACTACGAAGGCATAGCCGTCACAATGGAAGCACTGGAAACCAACGCCGAAGACACAATCATCTTCACAAATCTGGTAGACTTCGACATGAAATACGGCCACAGAAACGACTCCGAGGGCTACGCCTGCGCACTGGAGGCCTTCGACCGTGCATTGCCGCTTATCATAGCCTCCCTGCGCATGGACGACCTGCTGATAATAACCGCCGACCACGGCTGCGACCCCACAACGGATTCTACCGACCACTCACGAGAATACGTACCCGTACTTGCCTACCAAAAAAATACCGAGGCAAAAGCACTCGGTACACGTAAAACCTTCGCGGATATCGCCGCGACTATTTATGAAGGGCTTGGGTATGGTGAGTGGGGGATTGGCAGTCCGTTTTAGAGCAACGCTAACGCCGGGCGGGGTTTGTATGTTGTTTGACATTATTTAAATTCAAACATAGAATAAAACTCCGGTAAGTTGAAAGGCCTGTGTATTTTATGAGTAAAAAAGAAAAACTAATTAAAAGACTTAAATCAAAACCCAACGACATGACTTTTTCGGAGATTGAAACATTACTCCTGTCTTTTGGCTTTAGAATGTCGAATAAGGGAAAAACAAGTGGCTCGCGTATTGATTTTAAACTCGGAAATATCACTGTGAGGTTGCATAAGCCTCATGGTAATAAACCACTCTTGCCGTATCAAATCATAACTATTTTAGATTCTTTAATTACAGGAGGTTTAATATGAACATAAATCACCATATGTATGAGGAACTTAGCAATAAAATTTTTTACAAGGGCTTTACAGGTATAATTAACTATTGCAACCAAGGCAATATTCTATATGGTTGTGTTATATCCGGCGCGACAAAAGGCGTTCATATTTCATATCACGGCAATACTATTGAAGAATGCATAAATGATTTTCATGAAGCTATAGATTTTCACCTTTTACCCAACCTGGAGGAGCATACACTTTCCCATACCGCATAAAGACTTATTTATCGGCGGATTGCCGTACATAATGGTGCGTTACGTTTCCGGTTTAGACAAAAACAACTATACCGGAAACGTAACGCTTTTTTGTTGAGAAAAAGATTATTTGCACCCGCGAGGGAAAGTATGTTAAGATGTTTGTGCTACAAGAAGCGTAGCGGTCGTGAGGTGTTGAAGCACCCCACGACGCGTGTAGGGATAGAGAGACATCACCTCACACACATGGGCATTCGCCCGCCACTACAGCCTTAGTTTAGCATTGTTTTGTCTTTGTTTCAATAATCGCCTTTTTTTGGGTATTTTTGTGCAGGGCATAAGCGTGTTTTATTTTGGTTTATGTATTTGGACTATTCATGGTGTGTAGGTGATGGCAGATTTTCTGCCGTCCTTACGCACCTTTTTAATTTACGGCTATCCCACGGGGCGGAAAACTTTTCCTCGTGGTTGCTGCCGATATCAGCCCAAAATGGGCAAGGGAGGATTTTTTATGAAGCAACGGATTCAAGGCGCAATTTTTGGCTGTGTTTTAACGGTATTGCTATTAGGTACAGCTACAGCGTTTGGTAATGACGGAATAAGAAACATAAGCGTTACGTTTAGGAACATACGACTTGTAGTAAACGGACAGCCGATAACACCACGCGATGGCGCAGGCAACATTGTAGAGCCGTTTATTTTTGACGGTACGACGTTTTTACCGGTGCGAGCAGTTGGAGAAGTATTTGGGCAAGAGGTGTATTGGGATGGAAGCACATCTACTGTGTATGTTGGACCACGGGGCGGAGGGGCAGTAGTGGTTGCAGGTTATACATGGCTTGACCATATGCAACACTTAAATCATCAAGCAAGCCACGGGAGATGGACAACCATGCGAACATGGGCACCGGGAAGCACATCAACGGACGGTACATCCTTTGACAGAGGACTTGTATTTGATAATCAATGGGGAGGAATTTCTGCTCCTAAGTGGCAAAGCATAGATGTGCCCTTAAACGCAAATTACAATATATTCAGAGGGACATTAGCCAGTGCCGGAGGTTTAGCCCGAGGAAATACACAGGTTAGAATTTATGGTGATGGGCGGTTGCTTTATACTTCGCCGATGATTTCGAATGAAATCATACCCGTTCCATTTAGCATAGATGTTACAAATGTTTTGTTAATGCATATACGCGTTGATAGTAATAATGAAGGACAAGTGTTAGGTATAGTCAATGCACGAGTGGAAAGAAACTAATGTAAAATTCCAGAAAATTATAAGCAATGACAAAATGAATAAAAAATCACGCCAACTGCAAATAATCCTTTAGTGCATTTTGCAAAACTTGCGAAAAATTGACGTTGTGTTTTTTTGCCTCGATATTTAGCCACTGTGGTAATGTTAGTGTTTTTTTGATTACCATGTTGTTAATTTTATCGCGTACGGGTGGCATAAAGACGTCTATTAGTATGGCTGTTTCGTTTTTTTGCAAAGAGATGTTTTTTATGGGGGATGGCTCGGGGATAGGCTCGTTATCCGATTCCATGCTCCATAGGTGTAAGCTCAGGACTTCCTTCGCAGCTTTGAAAATATTCGATTCATTTTCCGCGCAAGTAAAGCAGCCTTGCAAATCGGGGAAATCTATTGAGATTCCGTCTTCGTCAAAGCTTGCTATCACAATGTATGAGTAAGTATCTTTATGCATGGTATATGCCTCCTTTATTCAAATTTTCCATATGCAAACACGCCCTAAACCCGCCGCAGTGAAATCTCAATATACTCATTCATCAAAAATGCGATGCCCACCAGTACGATAATCACGGGGAAGAAAGCGTCCATGGACACGGTTTCCAAAATCCGCCCTATGGCGAATGCGCCGATGGCAGCACCTGCGCCTGCTGCGGCGATTTGCATACCGACCAATTTAGAGAGCTGGTGAGGGTCGAAGCGTTTTTTTGTTTCTGTCATAAGGCATGGGAAAACGGGTGCAAAGCCAAAGCCAACGAGGGCGATACCTGCGATGTTATTTGTAAAAACGAGCATGGTGAGACCCGCTACGGAGATAACCAGTCCCAGGCGGATGATAACCGAGCCGGGGATTTTTTCTGTTACATAGCCGAAGATGAAACGCCCTGCCATCAGCATTCCCAGATAAACCGCAGGGAAAAGCCCCGCGTCTTCGAAGCTTACGCCGCGGCCTTCCATCATCACGCTTACCGTCCAAAATGTGACGGAGTATTCGAAGCCCGTGTACAGGAAGAAAATCAACCACTGGATTATTTGGAAACGCTTGGGGGCAAGAAATTTTCCGTTTGTGGTAACTTCTTGGGCGGCGGCTTGTGTTTCTTGGGATTCTGCCCACATGCCTCGCAGGATGGTGAATAACACTATGGCGGCGATTACGGCTTGGATGGCGAATACCGCGAGGTAGCCCATTCGCCAGTCGTAGTGGATGATTACTTGGCGCATGATAATCGGGCTTACCGAGCCGCCCATTCCCCAAAAGCAGTGCATCCAGTTCATGTGGCGTGCAGAAAGGCGGCCGGACGCAAATGCGTTTGCGCCGCTGTCCACCATGCCCATACCCGCACCAAGCACCGCAGTAACCGCTATAAGCGCGGCAAAGCCGGGCGCAAACGAAAATAAAAGGATGCCAAGGATAAGCAAAATCATGCCAATCCCGTTTACCCACTCCAGCTTTAACGCTTTAACCAAACGACCCATCTGCGACGAGACAAGCGAGTAAAAAACAGAATGCGTCGTTATCATCATGGCCGCCCGCTCCAGCGGCAAGCCCATCTCGTAACGGATGGACGGCCACGCCACACCAAACGCTCCGTCGGGCATACCCAGCGCGAAAAATGACGCATATACTGTAAGCAACAAAAACCCCGAAGTTTTTTTCATATCCTTTACCCCACAAAAAAGCCACGGGGTTTTTATTTTTCCGTGGCTTGATTTTTTAGAATTTACGTTTGCGTGCTGCTTCCGATTTCTTTTTGCGTTTTACGCTGGGCTTGTCGTAATGCTCTCTCTTTCGAATTTCACCCATGATACCTGCTTTGGAGCAATTACGCTTAAAACGCCGAAGCGCGTTGTCGAGGGATTCATTCTCTTTGATAACTACCTCTGCCATCTTCTGACTTCCCTCCCTTCGACCTATCAACTATATCAGTTTTGATAGTACACCACTTTTTGGCGCAAGTCAACAATGTTTTGACTAATTTTATTTTGTGGTTTATAATTTTTTTGTGCATTTTTGAGGACGGGGTTGGGGGCTGTGTTTAAATCTAACCGTAATGTAAAAATCGTGGCTGTGATTGTGGCCGCGCTGGTAATCGCGGGCGGAGTTATTGTTTTTGCGCAACACCGTAACGAGGCGGCTGCGGTGGCTTTTGTACCGCCGGAGACCGTACCTGCAACCGCAATCGAATCTGAATATACATATGACATAGGCGAAGAAACAGACTCCGTGCTTAACTCGGAAGAATTTGGCGACGAGGATTATCACTACGCATACGAATACTACAAGGACTTTGACTGCGATTGCGACGAGTGCTTTAATGCGGCAGGCTTTGCTGCCATACGGATTCCTACGGGCGAGCCGGGGGTTTATCGCGCACCTATGATTGCGCTTACATTTGACGACGGGCCTGTTTTGCTTACACATTATCTGCTGGATATCTTGGACGAATACGGCGGGCGGGTTACATTTTGCGTTATAGGCGATATGGTGGAAAACGGTGCGGATATAGTGCTGAGGGCTTTTGAGGCCGGGCACGAAATCGTTGGGCATTCTTGGGACCATCAGGATTTGGCGCGGCTTTCTGTGGAAGAAATTAAACAGCAGATATGGGATACCGGCGCGATAATCGAATATGTAACCGGCCACGCTCCGCCGCCGATTTTCCGTCCTCCCTTTGGCCATTTTAATCGCAGAATCCAACATGCCGCCTACCAAACAGGCTACAGCGTTCTAAATTGGTCGATAGACCCGCGGGACTGGCGCGACCGCGACGAGGATATCATACATGACCATATAATATACCACGCCCGTGACGGCGCGATTGTGCTGCTCCACGACATCCACCCCACCACAATATACGCAATGCGCCGCACCATACCTAAGTTGATAAAAATGGGCTTTGAGCTGGTGACGGCAACGGAGGTTATTTATTATGTATACGGCGAGCTAACGCCGGGGTACGAGTTTACGGGGACACGGAGATAAAGCTATTATCGCTTTAAGTTAAGACGCCAGTCCAGCTCGCCTCTGTCCAGCGCAAGCAGCAACGCCTCCGCAGTAGCCAAATTGCCGGCTGCGGGAATGTTGTGGATATCACAAAGCTGCATAAGCGAGTTGATTGTACTTTGCTCGTAATGCCTGTTGCACAGCGGGTCCCTCATGTAAATTACGAGGTCGATATCGTTTAATGCAATCTGAGAACACATCTGCTGCTCGCCGCCCAAATGCCCCGCGAGATACTTGCTTACAGGCAAATTTGTGGCGTCCTCCACTATTTGCCCTGTGGTTGCCGTGGCATAAATCTTATGCTTGCTTAAAATATGCCTGTAGGCAACGCAAAGATTTTCCATCAACCTTTTTTTGTTGTCATGTGCGATTAACGCGATGTTCATTTCTTCACCTCTTCTTCTAAGTAGGGGTTTTTTCCTGCGAGGACGCACTATGCGCGTCCTCTTCAAAGATAGACCTTGGTTTCCTTGGTAATTTTATGTTAAGCACTATGCCCATTGCTATCATATGCACCCAAATCATGCTGCCGCCGTAAGAAAGAAACGGAAACGGCATACCCGTATTAGGCAACAAATCCGTAGCAACGCCCACGTGAAAAAACGTCTCGAATATAAGCATACCTGCCACACCTGCGGCAATCAGTCGCCCCTCGATATCAATAGCATTAAGCGCGATAATAATACACCGTACAATAATAAATGCAACAATGCCAAGCAATACCGCCGACCCCACAAACCCAAACTGCGACGCCGCCACGCTAAAAATAAAATCGTTATGCCCCAAAATTACATAAGGGTTTTCCATAAAGCCGCGTCCTGTAAGCCCGCCCGTGCCAATCGCATAAAGCGACCGCTCGGTCTGATACCGCGCCCACTCATCCGCATACTCCGGCCTAAGAAAGCTCTCTATCCGCCGCCACTGCCAGTCACCAAAAATCCGTGTAAGAATAATAGGCGTCTGCCGCTGCAAATCGAACCAAACCACCACCCCAAGCGGAGCAAGCACCGCCGCCCCTATCAAAATAGTACGCCAATACAACCCACCAACAAACAGCACAACAAGCGAAACCGAAAGCACCACCATAGACGCCGAAAATGACGGCTGCACAAACACCAGCCCAACAGGCACAACAATAAGCACAACCAACAACATCAACCATACAGGCCTATTAAACCGCTCACTAAAAATGTCCAAAAACTTAGCCAAAAAAATAATCATAAAAATCTTGGCAAACTCCGAAGGCTGCATACTCAAAAACCCAATAAACGGCACAGGTATCCAAATCCACCGCGCCACACCCGTATAGTCATCCGCTCCCCTAATCATAACCCACAAGAGCAAAACTATCATAACCCCGTAAATATGCAAATAAAACCGCGTAATCAAATGATAGTCCACAAAAGAAAAAGCAATCATAAGCACCGCACCCGATACAATAAACATCCGCTGCCGCGCCCAAAGACCACCATCACGCCCAACAATCATCTGCGGTATCAACTCCGCATTAGCCGACGCATAAATCATAACAACACTAAAAACGCCAAGGGCAATAACAGCCAGCGCAAGCAAATAATCATAAGAACGAGGGACTTGCTTCCAGTGCATAGGCTAGGTCTTCTTTCGCATATTTTTGATTGGGATGTTGGCGTATAGGACGGGGACGGTTTTGTTGTCGTCGTCTGTGGTTTGGGAGATGTTGATGTCCATGCCGGCGGCTTCGTCTATGTCCATGTATTTTGCTATTACTTGCATGATGTCGTTTTTCATCATTTCCAGTAGGTCGGTGTTGCAGTTTGCTCTGTCGTGTATTAGTACAAGCTTTAGCCTGTCCTTGGCGACCGAGCCGGATGATGGCTTTCTGCTGAAAATATTTTTTAAAAATTCCAATGCTCTCGCCTCCTGTCAGCTTCCACCGAAGAGTTTTTTGATTTTTGACATAAAGCCTTTGTCTGTTTCCAGGTCCATGAGGGGTACTGTTTCGCCGTTCATGCGGCGGCAGATGTCACGGAAGGCTTGGCCTGCAAAGGAATCCTTGTCGGCTACGCATGGCTCGCCTCGGTTTGTGGATATTACTATGCTTTCGTCGTCGGGTACTACACCAAGTACGTCTATGGCCAGGATTTCTGTTACGTCTTCCAGGGCCATCATGTCGCCGCGTTTTACCATGTTTATGCGGATTCTGTTTAGGATTAGTAAGGGCGAACGTACCTCTGCGGCTTCGAGCAGGCCGATAATGCGGTCTGCGTCGCGTACGGCGGAAACCTCCGGCGTTGTTACCACGATGGCTTTATCCGCGCCCGCGATTGCGTTTTTGAAGCCCTGCTCGATACCTGCCGGGCAGTCAATCAGGATATAGTCAAACTCTTCGCGAAGCTGCTCGCATAGCTTTACCATCTGCTCCGGTGTTACCGCATCCTTGTCCTTTGTTTGCGCCGCAGGCAGAAGGTGCAGCGTAGGATAACGCTTGTCCTTTATCAAGGCTTGCTTTAAACGGCAGTTGCCCTCGATAACGTCTATCATGTCGAAGACGATACGGTTTTCCAGCCCCATGACGACGTCCAAGTTACGCAAGCCTATGTCCGCGTCCACCAAGACTACTTTTTTGTCCAAGAGCGCAATCCCCGCCCCCAAGTTTGCAGTGGTGGTAGTCTTACCCACGCCACCCTTACCCGATGTGATTACATAAACTTCACTCATGTTAAAATATCTCTCCCTTTTAAGTAGGGGCTCTGCCCCTACGACCCCGCCGCTCCGTCGGGCAAAGCCCGACTACGCTTCCTCGTTTTACTTCGGGGGCGCGCTTTGCGCGCTTGTAGTGTTTATGCGGCCTCGAAAGCTTTTGGTCAAAAAAACATTTTACAATGGCCGTATCATTACTTGTCCGTCCTTAATATATGCATAAGCCGCCGAAGGCCGCGCATTTTTTGCGGTATCGGGGACGTAGCTTATCGTGTCTGCTATGCGTAGCTGTGTGGGCTGCAATACCAACGCGGATACAAAACAGGTGTCGTCGCCACCCGCCCCCGCGTGTGCCATTCCTTTTAATGTGCCCAGCACTACGACGTTTCCGTCGGCAATTATCTCGCTGCCCGGGTTTGCGTCGCCCATGATGACAACCGAGCCTGCATATTTTATCCGCTGCCCCGAGCGTAACCCCGTTTGATAATACGCCGTCAAACTCTCCTTACGCACAGTCTTGGACGGCGTAGACGTATCCGGCGCAGGCGTAGGTGCAGACACAGGCGGCGGCTCGTCACCCATCACCGACGCTTCCTTAGTGGGCTTTGACGACGCAGGCGGGATGTAGTCAGTGCCTTGCACAAACGTAATATCAAGGCTTGTCTCCTCCGTAATAATATCAATGAGAATCTTCTCATTAAGGTCGTCAAGCTCTCGCCCCTTAAACGAGACCTTAGTATCCGCCCCGTCAAAAAACTGCTTGCCCTGCCTAACCTTCTTTCGCAGGCTCTCCTGAATTTCACTAAAAGGTGCGTCCGCGTCCAGAATTATACCAATTCCGTCCTTCTGCCCCTTCAACGTAACGATTTGCTTAATTGCCATGCTCTGGTGTCCCCCTTGGAAACGTCAAAATTTGGGTCAAGCCTTTTTAAAGGCTTGTGGGGTGTGGGGCAAAGCCCCACGGTTTTATTGTTAATAACGCAAAGTGTTCAAAGGTTGCGGTCTTTCCGGTTGTGCGTTTATTCCCAATGCCGCGCCGATGATGTCGCGGGATACGTGGGCGGCGGACTGTGAACGGGCGCGGGTCGCGCTGAAGGGTACGTTTACGTAGATTGCGATTTGCGGGTTTTCGTAGGGTGCGAACGCGCCGAAGGCTGTGTGCGAAAAGCGGGTTGGGATTTGCTCGGCAGTTCCTGTTTTGCCCGCTACGCGGATGGGGAAGTTACGGAATACGCCTATTCCTGTGCCGCCTACGCCCGGCTCGGTAACGAGTACCATGCCTCGGTGTACTACGTCCCATGTGGCGTCGGAGACTGTGATGTCGGATTCTGTGGGGGTTGGGGTGTTGTTTAGGATGGTGAGCCCTGCGTAGTTTTCTATTTGATGGACGAGGCGTAGGGGGTAGTTTGTGCCGCGATTTGCTATGATGGCCATTCCGCGTGCCATTTGGGCGGGCGTGTATGCGTTGTAGCCTTGGCCGATGGATACCTGTGCGGTATCGCCGTCGCGCCAGCGCAGGTCGTGTAGGGAAGCGTTAGGGTTGAAAATGCGGCCGCGATGAATTTTGAACTCGGGCGAGGCCATTGTGTTGCCTGTGTAGCCTTGGTTTACAAATTGCTGATGGACTTCTCCGATTTCTACGCCTGTGGGGTCGTTTAGGCCAAAGAATTCCATGTAGCGGTTTAGGGTTGTTATGCCATCCATTGTGTTTCGGGACGGGTGGCGTGAGTTGCCGAGACGGAAGGCGCATTCTGCAAAAAAGAAGTTGCAGCTTACGGCAATGGCTGTGCATACGGGGATGCTTCCGTGGCCGCCGCTGTGCCAACAATTTACGGAAGGAATGCCCGACGCTGTGTGTCGGACACCGTCAAAAATACGTGTGGTAGGGCCTATCGCTCCTTCTTCGAGGGCGGCTACGGCCGTGAACATTTTAAATGTAGAGCCGGGAGCGATTGCTTCCATAAAGGGGCGGTTAATCATGGGGTGGGTGGGGTCGAGTGAGTTAATGTGGCGGAAGTAGTCGTTATCGAAGTCGTTAACAAGGCGGTTATTGTCGAATGAGGGGTATGATACCGCCGCCAGCACATCACCCGTGTGAATGCATGTTACCACGGCGGAACCCGTGGCAGGGTCCAGACCAATCATGTGTGGCGTAAGCTCGCGTTTTTCGATTTTGGATATGAGTACGTCGCGTGCGATATTGACGGCGCGTGAGCCTGTGTGTGCTTGCAGTCGCTCGGCGTATGTTCCGTTGGGGTCGGTGATTTGGCCTGTGCCTATGAGTGTGAGCAAAAACTTTGCCGGGGAAATAAATCCACCCTCCAGCCCGTCGATTATGACGCTCTGAATGTGAAAAATATCCGGTCGAGCCATAACAATATCGGGGTAACGCGCAAGAATATACTGCCGCATAGGGAATGCAAGGCTGTCACTGTCGGCGTCCAAAACTGCGCGGATGTCGAGGTTATGCCCACGCATAAATGATACAAGAGCCTCCTGCGGCGTAGTGCGGTCGGCAGGACGGCCTGCCACTGTACCTCCCGTGTGACGCAGACGATTAATCAAAACTTGGGCAAGGTGGCCTTCTAATATATGAAAGGCTTGCTTTTGCAGCTCCAAGTCTATGGTTAAGAAAACACGATTTCCCGGCTCCGGCTCTGCGTCCCATACGGTATTGCCTATTCGACGGCCGCGATTGTTTACTTCGAAGGTCTGCTGCCCGGGAGTTCCGCGCAGATGGCGTTCCATGGCAAGCTCCATCCCCGCACGCCCAAACAGGTCGTCTTCGGTATAGCCCCTGTGTCTGTTATTTTCAAGCTGCTGTGCGGTAATCGGGCGCAAATACCCTACCATATGCGAGACATACCGCCCCGCAGGGTAGTAGCGCAAGCTGACAATGTCAATAAAAACCGCTTCGAAAATAAGGTTGCGCTCCTCGATAGCCGCCTTAGTAGCCGCCGAAATCTCATATGCAATGATAAAAGGCGTAGGCATGTAAATAGCCCAGTTATGCAAGCGTTGACGGAAAATCGGCGCACGTAAATTCATAATGCGACGCGCATCCTCGTTGCTCAAGTCCGGGCAAAGGCTAAACATATCCCGCATAAAATTCCAAGATTCCTGCGCAGTTGCGTAATGCGGATTAGGCACGGCCATATCTTCTTTCCAGCGAAATTCTCGCCAAGCGACATTAGCCTCCGTCGGCCCGGTGAAAATAAACTCAAACGGCTCCTCCCGCGAAATCGGGAAATCGTCCACATACCGCTCGCCGTTCCTTTCCAACAAAAGCGCAAGCTCCAGCAAGGCATCATTAGAAATGTAAACACTGGGGTCAATCTTAGCCACAAACACGGGTATGTTAACCGCCAACGGCCTGCCATGGCGGTCGTAAATAGTCCCGCGCTGCGCAGGGACAGGCCGCGTAACAAAACGCGACTGCGGCGGCGGCACAATAAAAGTATGAGCCATAACAATCTGCAATTGAAACAACTGCGCCAAAAGCACATAAAAAAGAACCGCCGCAACGACAAATAACCACAAAATGCGGTTAGAAATAAAGCGGAACAATAACCGCCCTATATCACGCGAAAGCTCTTTTAATTCATATCTCATTAATCGGCTCCTGCCATTTTTCGATTTTCGAGTTAACAAAATGCATAAACCCATAAAGGGGAACAGCGAGAGACGCTGTATATATAGTCTTAGGCAAAATAATCACCCTAAGATAAAACCAAAAATCCTGCCCCCCCAAAAACATAACCGTACTAACATAAACCACAAGCTGATAGACAAAGCTAACACCAATAACCACAAAAAAAGGCAAAAAATAATTATCCTTAAAAAAGTCACGGAAAGGCTTGCCACAAGCAAATCCTACGATAAACCCAAGCAACGCGTAAAACCCAATAACACGCCCACCCATCAAATCCTGAACAAGCCCAACAAAAAATCCAAAAATCCCACCCTCGATATCACCTCTAAGGATGGCGTAGCTAATAATAAGCACCAACGCACTATCCGGCGTAACCCCAAGAATCGCCAAATGCGGAAAAAGGGAAGCCTGTAGCGTAAAATTTACGAGGATAATAACCGTTAAAATTCCAATTCTAAGCAAAATGCCAACACCTCTCCGGTGCAGTGTCCGCCCATGACGGGGTCAAGGGGATTATTCCCCTTGCAGGGTTTGGGGGTCGCGCACGCGCTTCGCTTGTTGCGCTATTCCGGCGTCCCAAGGTCTTGGTCTTGGTTTTGACTTTCAGTAATTATTAATACCACTTGAAGGTCTGATACGTCCGCAGTAGGGCGGATAATTGCGTAGCGGGATAGGCCGTCAGGGTTTGTGTGTACGGATACGACTTCTCCGAGGCGCAGGCCTGATGGGAAAAGGTAGCTGGTAGGTGCGGTTAGGATTTCGTCGCCGGGGATTATTTGTGCAGTGGCGTCGAGGCGGTCTATTCGCATTAGGCCTTGGTGCATGAGGGTAGGGTCGCCGCGGGCGGTACCTATGTCCTCTGTGCGTGGTGCTATTACTTGTGCTACGAAGCGGTAGTCCAAGACGGATACGAAGCGGGTGGATAGTGGAGTGACGTATCGGGTAAGGCCTGCGAGGCTGCCGTCGGCTATGATGGGCATGTTGTGGGTGATTCCGTCGGAGTAACCGCGGTCTATGGTGAAGGAACGATGCCAGTCGGAAGGGTCTGCGGCGATAACACGTGCGCCCATGGTGGGTAAGTATGCGTATCGACGATGCATGTTTAGGGCGGCGTTAAGCATTTCGTTTTCTGCGGCGGCGGCGGCGAGTCGGTCGTTTTCGAATTGCAGACGGTTTATTTCTGCTTGGAGTTGTTGGTTTTGGATGATGAGGCTTTGGTTGTTTGTGAGTGCGGAGAAATGTCCCTGTACCCATGTTATGGATGAGTTTAGGCCGCGCTGCATTGGCGTGACTATAAAGGATAGGCCTGAGGAAAGTATGTTTGTGCCTATGCCCGGGCTTATCGTGGCTATTATTGCAAGTATACAGATGGCGATTCCTGATAGGAGGAAAACGCGGCGGTGATTTTCGAGGAATTCTATTATCATCTTCTAATTTTCCCGTGGGTTATAAGGACGCCTTGCAATTGCTTGAAGTGTTCGAGAACAAGACCTGTACCCAGGGCTACGCAGTTAAGAGGCTCGTCTGCTATTATTGCTTGGATACCTGTTTCTTTGGTGATTAGCTCGTCGAGACCGCGTATAAGTGCGCCGCCGCCTGCGAGGGATATGCCCGAGGCCATTACGTCGGAGGCCAGCTCGGGAGGGGTTTTCTCTAATGTAAGTTTTATCGCGTCAATTATTTTGCTTATCGGCTCGGCCATGGCTGCGCGTGCGTCTTCTTCTGTCATGGTGATGGTGCGGGGCAGACCCGATACAAGGTCGCGGCCGCGTACCTGCATGGAATTGGAAAGGTCGGGGCGATAGGCGCAGCCTATGTTTATTTTTATGTCTTCGGCGGTGCGGTCGCCTATGGCAAGGCCGTACTCGCGGCGGACAAAGCTTATTATGTTATTGTCGATTTCGTCGCCTGCGGTGCGCAGGGATTTGCTCGTTACTATGCCGCACAAGGAAATAACGGCCACCTCGGATGTGCCGCCGCCTATGTCTACTATCATGCTGCCCGTAGGCTCGGAAACAGGCAGACCTGCACCTATCGCCGCCGCCATCGGCTCTTCTATAAGGCCTACGCTGCGGGAGGATACTCCTGAGGATATGGTTGCTTCTTCTATTGCGCGTTTTTCTACCTCGGTGACGCCGCTTGGCACACAAACTACCACGTGTGGCTTGTAAAATAACCGCCCTGCACGTGCTTTCTTAACAAAATATCGCAGCATGGCGCGTGTGGTTTCGAAATCCGCGATTACGCCGTCCTTCATTGGCCTAATCGCAACTATAGAACCGGGCGTGCGCCCTATCATTTGCTTTGCCTCGTCACCGACAGCCATTACCTTGTTTGTGTTGGTGTTAATAGCCACCACCGACGGCTCGTTTAAGATTATTCCTTTACCCTTGGCAAAGACCAATATATTAGCCGTGCCGAGGTCTATTCCTAAATGATGCGTAAACATTAAGTACCACCTATCATGCGCGAGTTTATACAATAACATAAGTATTGCCTGATTATGGCATAAAATATCAGGTTTTACAATAAAAAACCCGCAATATTATTGAACAAGTATAATACATCAGGTATATTTTACGGAAAGGGGATTTTGAAAATGAAAAAAGTGCTGATTACAGGCTCGTCTCGCGGAATCGGCTATGCCATAGCCCAATCCTTTACCAAAAACGACAAAGTTATCCTAAACTGCCGCGAGGACGAAGCACAACTAAAAAAAGCCATGGCAGAGCTAAACTGCGAAGGCTATGTAGCAGACGTATCAAACTACGCGGTTTGCCAAGAAATGCTGGACAAAATAGGCGAAATAGACGTGCTGATAAACAACGCAGGCATATCCCACTTCGAGACCTTCGACCAAATGACCCACGCCGAAATAATGGAGAGCATAAACGCAAATTTGATGACGGCAATAAACACATCCCATCTGGTAATCCCAAGCATGATACGCAAAAAAAGCGGCTGCATAATCAACATTTCATCCATATGGGGAATCTGCGGAGCGTCCTGCGAGGCAGTTTATTCTGCCGCAAAAGCAGGCATAAACGGCCTAACCCGCGCCCTGGCCAAAGAACTCGCCCCCTGCGGAATCCGAGTAAACGCCATAGCCTGCGGCGTGTTCGAAACAAGAATGAACGAGCGGCTGTCGGCGCAAGAAAAAAACGCCTTCGCGGAAGAAATCCCGATGGGGCGTTTCGGCAACCCGCAGGAAGCGGGCGAACTGGCTGTTTTTCTTGCCTCGGACAAGGCGAGCTATATTACCGGCCAAATTATTGCTTTAGACGGGGGTTTCTTGTGATTCTTCCGGCGGCTCGGTTGGCTCTTCCGGTTTTTCTTCCGTTACGGTGATTTCGCATTCTTCTGCGCGTCGGCCGTCTGTTTTTGTTACCGTTACCGTCAATTTTTCAAAAGTGAAGCTGTCGCCTTCTTCCGGTACGCGGCGCAGCATATCCATTATCCAACCTCCCACGGTGTTAGATTCCGAATCCGCCTCCATGTCGAAGTATTCAAACATGTGGTCCACGCCTGCGTTGCCGAGTATTTTGTGCTTATTTTCGCTTAGCTGTAGAAATTCTTCTATGATTTCGTCGTTTTCGTCAAAGATTTCGCCTACTAGTTCTTCTAGGATGTCTTCCATAGTTACGAGGCCTTCTGTGCCGCCGTATTCGTCTGCGACTATTGCCATGTGGCTTTTTTCCTTTTTAAGCAGGGTTAACACGTCGGTAATAGGCGCGCTGGATACCGTGTATACGGCGGGTGTGATTATATCCTCCAATGTCACAGGGTTTTCCGACGCGCTGGTTGCCATGCATTTTAAGAAATCCCGCAAATGGACTATTCCACGTATCGTGTCTATAGAATCCTCCACCACAGGCATACGCGAATAGCCGTTTTCCAAGAACATAACAGACGCTTCTTCCACACTCGCGCTTATGGGAATACTTGCGATGTTTACACGCGGCGTGATTACGTCTCCCACGGAGACGTCGTTAAATTCTATCGCGTTTGTGATTAACGTAGAATCATCCTCGTTTATTATGCCGCCTGTTTCGGCTTCTTCCACCATGAAAATAAGCTCTTGCTCGAGAAGAGTTTGTGGGGCGTCGGCTTCCTCGTCCTTAGACGCAAACGCCGCGCTTACATTATCCTTTAGCCGTATAATCCCCTTGTTTATAGGCATAAAAAATGCCATTAATACACGCACCGTAGGCGCGACAAAAATAGCAATTTTTTCCGGCTGCTCCTTGGTAATGCTCTTTGGCAAAATATCCGTAAAAACAATAACAATAGTAGCTATCACAAAAGTAGAAATAATATACCCGTAATCAGGAATAAGCCGCACAAAAAGCGCGGCCGAAACCGTGGCAGAAGTAATCGCCACAAAATTATTACATATAAGTAAAGTAGAAATAAGCTCGTCGAAACGCGTCTCGTACAAATTAACAACAAGCTGCGCCCGCCGCCCGCGCTTTCCGCCGGCTTCTGCAAGGCTGTTAATCCGCGCCCGCGATAACGAAGAATAAGCCATCTCCGCCGCACTAAAAAACGCCCCGCACGACAACAAGATAACCAACGATAATGTAGAAATGATGTCCACTACAAAAGGACTCACCAGAATCCAAACCCTTTCATGCTCTCTTGATAATATAAATATGCCACATTTTTATACAGTATAACGGAAAATTATATTTGACACAAGCCAAACAAGCGTATATAATGCAAAATCGTAAAATGGATAGCTGGCCGAGTGGTCGAAGGCGACGGTCTTGAAAGACTGTGGGCTACTTCTACCCGACCAAGCAAAAAGTCTTGATATTATAGGCTTTCTAGGTTACAGTTACAACTAAATATTTTCGAGTGTTGCCATGAAGTGTTGCCAAATATACAACGGTTCAATTTTTCGAAATCATGGCAAAATTACCCGGAGGGTTACCGAAGTGGTCATAACGGGGCGGTCTTGAAAACCGTTTGAGGGCAACCTCACAAGGGTTCGAATCCCTTACCCTCCGCCACAAACAATGCCTGTAAACATCAGTGTTTGCAGGCTTTTATATTTTTAGCAGCGACCACTTCAGCGGGGTGTTTTCCCTCGGTGTTGCCAACCATTTTGGCAACACTTTTGGGTCATAACCTTGATTTTCCCCCGAAATTCAAACTACTCCGTTGGGGTCATGCCCTGTGCCAACGCCGTATTTTCAATCCACGACATTGCTGCGGCTGTTGCGCGTTTTGAATCGGCATCCAAATGCGCGTAGATGTCTGCGGTGGTCTTGAAGGTGCTATGACCCAGCCAGTCCTGTATCTCTTTGATGGATACGCCGTTAGCAAGAAGCAACGATGCACAGCTATGTCTGAGGTCATGAAACCGTATCCTCCGAAACCCATTCTTCTCCAGAAACTTTGGAAACTCACTGGAAAGGTAGTCAGGCTTGATGCGGTTACCGAGTACGTCGGTGTAGATATAGCGCCCCTCGGCTTTGTTGTAGGATTTGCCACAAAGCTTACGGTTTTGCTCCTGCTCCGCTTGTACCTCTAACAGCTTCGCCCGGATAATGGGTATGAGTGGAAGTGTGCGGTAGCTGGATTTAGTCTTGGTGGTGTCATCAGCAATAATTACGTTCTTGCCGCCAATGGTTGCCACGGTCACCGTATGCTCAATGGTGATGGTGTTCGCCTCGAAGTTGATTGACTCCCAACGAAGCCCCACCAGTTCAGACCTGCGGAGACCGTAGAAAGCCCCGAACAATACTCCCAGCTCCAGCTTATGACCCTTGACTGTATTTACCAACTCCACAGTCTCGGACTCTTTTAGGAATTTGCCTGTAAAGCGGTCAGGCGTTGGACGCGTTACCTTCTTCATGATAGCTTCGTAACTTGGGATGTAATCTTTCAAGAAGGCGTATTTCAGGGCCAGACTGATGTTGGCGTGAAACTTTGTCACCGTCATTGCTGTTACCCGCTCTAACTGGGCATCGTAGAAGCTATCAATGTCCTTGTATGTCAGCTCCGAAAGCAGCGTTCCCTTTTCCCTGAAGTACGGCACTATAGCTTTCTGTACATTCATCTCGTACCCGCCGAATGTAGTCAGCTTGACCGGCTTCTTGTTCTTTGGGTTCTTCATAGGGTTAATGGATTCGATCCATTCTTCTATAACGTCTGCAAATAGTATTTCATCGCTGGTAATGGCTGGAACAAGCGAATTGATCAGCGAAGACCCTGCTGCAATCCGGGCAACTTTCTCTTTGAGGGTCGCGTTCAATTTCTCCTCTAGTTTTGTGGCAAATTCTTTTGCCATTGTTTCGGCTCGCTTCTTGTTGCCTCTTTCCGGCAAGCCTGTTGATTTAGAGGGACGTTTCCGCTCCCCGCTCTCATCGTAATACTCCAATATTGCTTGCCAAATACGTGTCGTGGAGTGGACTTGCACACGATGAGTTACTTTAATTCTGTTGGTAGGTGTCGCCATGTTAAACTCCTTTCGATGGCGGCGCAGATTTTCACCTACTACTGACAACACTATTGTAGCACACAAAGCCAGTTGCCGCCTATTTGATTGTCTGATAAGTGCCAAATAATTACCGAAATAATTACTGTTGTCTTCCGTACATCGTGGGTGCTAATTTCTGAACGGCATAAATGTTTTGAAACTTGACTTCCACAACGCCCCATGTGGGGGCGTTTCGCCGCGTGTCAGGCAGCTCGTCAGGCGGATTAGCATGGTTCATCATTGTTTGGATGAGCGTAATTGCTACTAAAAGCAACAATACCGGAGCGTTTTAACCCTCGCTTGTATTCCCGTTTTAGCTATCAACGAGTCTATTTATACGTTGCTGCAACATCAAAACCAATCAACTGATAACGGAAGGAGTAACCCTCCCGCCACTCAGCATTTAACTACTCCATACGGCTCTCTGCGGTAGTCTTCGATGTTACAAGTTTCTTTGCTTTGGTTAATGACTTTTCGTGGCATGGCTGTGATTTCATGTATGCTGTGTCCGTTGATGAATGTAATCACATCAGAAAGCTTAACCTTGCCGGTCACACAGTCGAAAGTAGGATTATTTTTGACAATCTTAGCAAACAAGTATCCGTTTTCAATCGCTTTAGATTTGTCTAAAGTCCATGAATACGCACCGCGCATCGTTTTTTCGCTGTGACCGTGATATACTGTTAAGTAGCCATCATCATCCAACAAAGAACAAAGCACTGGGCTTTCAATAATGTCATGTCTTTTAAGCTCCATTACCTTTTTACGCAGATCGGACTTAAAAAAGTAGGGGTATGCCCATCTGCCTTGCGCCCAGTCGGTATCGCACAAGAGTTCTTTGTAGGTCTCATATAACATGTTTTCGGGAATGAATCGCCACGCCGAATGAAACCAGCACAGGTCCTCATCTCTGCTGTAATACCCACCGTTATGTGTCCCAACAAAGCTGAAAAAACTGTAGTCATCATTGATTTTTTGGCAATCGTCTTTCATGGACTGTGTTAAATAGTTATGTCCAGCGAAGTTTTCCCACCAGAAAAACCCATTACCGTGTTTTTTTGCGTTCATTGTAATTACCTCCATTTTTTATTTGCGGCATATCCGCGACACTAAAGCGTTTCGGGGAGGGTTGCCGCCCTCCCCATCATCAGGCGGATTAACTTTCTTGTTGTGCTTGCCTTATGACCTTGATGTATTGGAGCAGATGAAGCTTGGGGACTTTGAAAGCTCTGCCTACTTTCAAAGAATCTAGAGTGCCTTCATTGAGCAGTCGGTACACGGTCTTGGTGCTGATGTTAAGCAATTCACCCACTTGCTTAACATCAAGAACATCTGGGTAGCCTTGGAATACAGCATCGTAGATTTTATGGTTTCTTGCGCTGGGTGGCACACATCCGAGCATTGTAGCCTGTATATTTTGAACCATCGTTCCCATCCCCCTTTACCGCAACATAGCGAGCTTGATAACGTAAAACCGCAGGCTACGTCTACAGCCGTGAATCTGTCTGGAGTTACTATTGGGACCTGTTTTTAGAGCATTATGCTTTTTTAAGCAATCCAAAACCTCATCAAACTCGGCAGCAGATTCAATCGTGCGTATTCTTTTCATTAGTTTGTCGCTCCGTAAATATAGATGTTCTTTGTGGATAATCCCGTCATGTTCCTTAACAACAAAGTCCTTAACGCTTTCAACCAACTGGAAACGCTTTGTGCGGAACATGGTGCTAATCATTGCCAGATAATTAACATTAGGATTAATCTTTGTAACTTGGTTCACACGGTCATTCTGCTTCACAATATGAGTGCGTAGTTGGTTGTAGAAAGAATCGTACTCATCTAAGCTATCCGCTTCAGAAATGAAATCCTTCTCCATGCGATACGTTAGATATAGCTTGTAAGCAGCTTCAAGGCAGAATTGGGTTTCCTGTAATCTGTCATGGATGCCTGTTTTGGTGCTGCGGTACACAGCAACCCACTCTTTTAGCAATTCGCAGATGTTATCAAAGTTGGAGATGTACCATTTGATGAAGTAATCGTAAAACGTAGACAACATAAGCGGTTCGCGCTGGCAGGCAGATAGCTTATCGTTATCAACAGGGATGGTCATTTTGATTGGAAGCATCCTGGCAGCATCCGAGCCTTTCCCAATGCAATACTCACCAATGAAAAGTACGCCACACCTGGGCGGTGCTTTTGCAACCCTTTGCCCTCTCATCCGTGCTGGTTCAATTCCGTCACCTGCAACTCTTGTAATTTCTAACAGCGTCTTTTCTTGCTGACGATGAATTTCTTTGTCTTCAGCGCGGTAAATATCGTCCATTAAAACCGCGCAATCACTTTTTTCGTACAATAGCTTTACTGCCGCTGCTACTGATGCGTTGAATCTTGTCGGAGGCTCCAACGGTTTATCGCGGTTGTATATGTGGGATTGGAAATTGGTAAAAGTGGTCTTCTTAATACCCGTGAATCCATAGATATACAAGATACAGCGTGGAACTACCCCTGCACGCACAAATGCCTCTCGAAGCACATTCAAAATATTGAATGAAAATACAAATCTCCCAGTTTCGTGGCTTAAATCTATAATCCTCAACATTCCGGCATCGGCTTTCCGCTCAGAATAATTAGGGTCAACCGCCAGTCGAAAATTGGGGTCTGGCTTCCATTTGACGGCTGGCGGATTCGCAAGACCCTCCGGCCAGATTAACATATCACCTCTATTGAACACTGGTATGTCATCAGCTATGTGAGTTCCGAGGCGGTCAATGTTGCCCATCTTCTCCAAGGTAGCCTCGAAGCACTCCGAACGTATAATGCTCGCTATGTGTTCATTTGCCTTGGGAACATCGGGGCTTGGTATACATCTCAAATCTATTTCGGGCCAACAAAGTTTATCAAGGTCTTGAAGTGGCACAGTAAACTCCTCGTCTTCGGCGCCATCCGTAAACACTAACTTTAACTTGGCCAAAGTGACAACGCCTTCGCTGGTTTTTAATTCGACCCTGTTAATTACTTCAGGCCAAAAGTTGGCGATATACTTAGTTCGTTCAGTACAATCTCCATCTTCATTCGGCTTGCCAAGTGTCACCAGCTCAAGCCCTGCATCACTTGTGAATGTGTAATAGCGATTATCATTTATAGAATGCATATAATGCATTGCCACTACCTCCTATAACTAAAATTCCAGTGGGGCGAATCCGCCCCACTGGCCAATTTATAATTAAGCAAACGCCCTCTTGACGCTCGCAATGGAACTTAGAAAACGAGAAATCGTATCAATAGCGGGGCGGATATGCTTATTGAAGAACCGCCCAATTCTTTTGAACCATTTGAACTTGCCTGGCTTTTTTTTGGCTTTTGGTACGGCAAGTTGCGCCTCAGCTGCGACCAGGCGTTGTTCAAGCTGACGGATACGTTCCTGTTGCTCTTCGTTAGACTGCTTGAAATCAAGGCTACCTACGGTGGGGGAATGGTTGAAATGATTCGTCATGTTAATCGACTCCTTATATTTTTTTGTCAGCGTTGTCGTATAAAAAATATGCTGGTATTTCTGGTATAACTGGTATTCTTGATTGGAAATACCGACTTTCTTCTGATGGTGCTACCTATAAACGTATTAAATTTTTGCTTTGCCTATAGCCTCATTCATATTGAGGCTTAGATACCACGCCATATCGTGTTCGCACTTTATATCCAGTGCGCTGCTAGTAGTTTGGGATTATCCCGAAATCCCGGTGAATCCCTGAAATCCCAGACGTCTTGGGATACCTATAAAATATTTTATGACGCAAGACCTTTCACCGCCTGCCTTCTTAACTTCACCTCCATGCTGATTTTTATGGTATAATTAGCGGTGTTGATGGGGGTCTGCTGCGTTGTTGTCGCTATTGTAAATGACAAGCGAATGAACAAATAGCGTATAATTGCACAAAAGTTGCACTTCAAATTTTTTTTGAAATTTTCGAGCATAAGGTGATAAAATGCTGATGTGGAAAGATGTCATATCTATCGCAGCGTATATGCACGAGTGTAAATCAGAAGCGATTGCAGAGAAACTGGGGGTTGATGCCGCCACGATTTCACGCATAAAAAGCGGCAAAACAACGAACATGCGCCTTACATCTGAAGAGGTGTATGACAAATTATTTGATCCGAGCATTTTTCAATTTAGCATGGATGAAAGAGACCTTTTTCTGATGCTACAAGATGAATTAGCCAAGAACTTCTTCTATATAATTGAAGATTTAGTGGTTGACGAAAATAATTACAAATTAAAGTCAGGGTATTACAAGGAATTCGTTTTAGAGGTACTCGAAAGAATCGGCAAGAAAAACTTAGATAATGTGTTTTTGTCCAAAATACGCAATGCCCTGGGAAAACTAATGCAACAATACGATGTGCCAGAGTTTATCGAAGATGACCCTATCGACTGTGTGCAGTCACCTCGTTTTTTTATGGCGTTGGATTTTATGGACGACTTGCGCCCAGTTATAATAAAACCGTTTTTTCGATACAAAGAAATGAATATTTACAAGCAAATTTGCAAACTCGAACAATTGATGGAAGACTATGTGAATTACTTGGCTATAAGTTTGCGCCCCCTTCATATGAAAACCGAAGATTTTCTTGCTCTAAAAATGAAATTGAGAGAAGTGGATAATCCCACAAGAAGGCTCGTGCCGCTTTATAGAGAAGAAAATGATGATGCCTTGAATTGGGCGGTAGAATTTGAAAATGAAACTCGCCGGTTCAGAAGGAAACTTTGTGATTTAATTAATGAAATTATGGACGACCACAAGTTCATTGACTTTACGCCTAGAGATTAACACCCCTAGATGCCACTATTAAAATAAATACATCTGACTTGTGCTTGAAATAGCACACCACGCCCTCTCAAATATATATTCTAAAATTAGATATACACCATGCAAAATACCCTTGCCGGGATTTCCGGCAGGGGTATTTGCTTTAATGTTTTGAAATGGCACCATTAGAAAAGGCCGTCGCGCATAATTTTGGAAGGAGCAAATAGAATGGAAATTATTACCATTTGCAACCAAAAAGGGGGAGTAACAAAAACCTCAAGTAGCGTAAACCTGGGTGTGGGGTTAGCATTACGGGGTAAAAAGGTTTTACTTGTGGACGCAGACCCCCAAGGAGATTTGACCACATCATTAGGCTGGGCTGATAACGACAATCTCCCCATAACACTGGCGACCTTGATGGAGCGAATAATCCAAGACGAACCCATAACACCATCCGAGGGCATCCTACACAATGCCGAGGGGGTTGATTTAGTCCCGGCTAACATGGATTTGTCAGGGATGGAAATTGCGCTGGTGGGTGCAATGAGTCGTGAGTTTGTCCTACGTTCATATTTGGAAACGGTGAAAAGCGCATATGACATCGTGCTTATTGACTGTATGTCGAGCTTGGGTATGCCCACAATTAACGCACTGGCGGCGGCTAACAGCGTAATCGTGCCGGTGCAAGCCCAGTACCTACCCGCGAAAGGCATGACGCAGTTAATGAAAACCATCACCCGGGTCAAAAAACAAATAAACCCGACCTTGGAGATAGATGGTGTATTGCTCACGTTGTTCGACAACCGTACCAACCTTGCACGGGCTACCGAGGATACATTACGCCAGCAGTATGGGAACATGCTGAATATTTACAAAACCAGAATCCCTGTATCAGTCCGAGCTGCCGAAACCAGTGCCGCAGGTCAAAGTATCTTCGCATACGATGGCGGGGGTAAGGTTGCGGAGGCTTATACCGCATTGGTGAATGAGGTGCTGGCTGATGGCTAAGAAGTTGCCCGCAATGAACCTGCCTTCTGCGGATGCGCTGTTTACAACCCAGTCGCAACGTGACGATGATATGCGCGAAAAGGTGATGGATATTCTTCTGGAGGAAATTGACGATTTCCCCGACCACCCGTTTCTGGTGGAAGTGGACGAGTCCATGCAGGCGATGGCAGACAGCATTAAAGCCATCGGCGTACAGACCCCTGCCATTGTGCGCCGCAAAGACGATGGACGATATGAGCTGGTCAGCGGTCACAGACGAAAAAGGGCTTGCAAATTAGCGGGCTTGGAAACCATGCCGTGCATTGTGCGGAAGCTTACCTACGATGAAGCCGTCATAATGATGGTGGATGCTAATTTACAGCGCGAGGTTATTCTGCCAAGCGAAAAAGCGCGGTCTTACAAAATGAAGATAGACGCGATTAAACGCCAGCAAGGGGAAAGAACGGATTTAACTTCTGCACCACTGTTGCAGAAGTCACCAAGCAAGTCATCCCGTGAATTAGTCGCTGAGGATAGCCCTGACAGCCATGAGCAAATTCCCCGCTACATCCGCCTGACGGAACTTAACCCACCAATGCTTGACATGGTGGACGAAGGCCGTATAGCCATGCGTCCGGCGGTTGAATTGTCATATCTCCCGCAGGAAGAACAACAGCTTCTACTGGATGTCATCGGGCGCGAAGACCGCACCCCGTCCCACGTTCAAGCCACCAAGTTACGGAAGCTGTCCAATGAAGGGCATCTGAATTATAGTGCTATCGTGTCTATTATAAAGGAAGAGACACCTCCACGGGCAGAGCATTTCAAACTGCCCAGGGAGAAGATTCAGCAATTTTTCCCAGCAGGTACGCCAGCGCAGGCAATTCAAGAAACGATAATCAAGGCCCTAGAACTTTGGCACAGTAAGCAGTAGCCTCGCCCCGCTACCGGGGCGAGGCATTTTTCATCTTATGGAATAAAAAGAACCTTTTTCGGGTGCTTAAAACGAAGAATAAAACGGTGCTTTTTATGGAAATTAAAATTTTCCCTTTTATGACCCTTAAAAGAAACCTTTTTAGGATTGGATTTATGGCATCCGTATTTGCTAGAATTTTATTATGGAAGGGGGCGGTACGCTTGATAACCATTGACTTTGACAACATCAACGAAGAACTTGTCTACGAAGCCTTTGGCGTTGATGGCAACGAAGCGGAGGCTTTAAGTGATGCTTACTTAGAACTATACGAGCTTATCGGTAAAGACGCTATGCTCAAGCTGTTCAAGCATTTTCGCGGAGATAAAATAGATTGCCCGATGCGCCTGTACCGTCCGGAATTTATAGCCGACCTAGCAAAGCAAACAAACGACAGGCGTGATCGTGCCAAAATTGCAAGAGCTGGGGGATATTCCGCCAAGGTAATAGAGGGCATGT
>Ga0209755_10001815_pt1 | contig 31542 bp, 32 predicted proteins | sample TergutCo191P1_FD_187301 | JGI IMG/M metagenome (GOLD analysis project Ga0209755, IMG submission 187301) | Cornitermes sp. P1 segment gut microbial communities from Petit-Saut dam, French Guiana - Co191P1 (SPAdes) (version 2) | ecosystem: Host-associated > Arthropoda: Insects > Digestive system... | reverse complement strand
GGCGGGGTTACGGAAAATTCCGAGAATGTTTGGCAGGAGGCACGGCCTTATTTGCGCTCTGTTGCGGATTTGCATGAGTTTGAGCCTGTTGTATGGACGCGCTCGTTTAGTTTGGCGGAAATTTCTCATTTGCTTACGCAGAATCGGCAGGGCTGGGTCGGTGCGGCCACGGATGTACGTATAGGCGGCTTGCACGCTTCCGGGCGGGTGGAGTCGCTTGAAATTCACGGGACGGGCGGGCAGTTGGTGTTGAGGCGTGAGGAGATACGGACGTTTTTTTCGCCTTCTGCGGACGGGTCTTTGCAGAGCCGTTTGTTTTCGTTAGGAGGTGCGGTGCCTGTGCCTGCTGTTGCTGCCCCTGCGGAGAGTTTTGCTGTGCTTGGCGGCGAACAGTCGGCGCAGATTCATGGGATGTTTGCCGTTGGGGCTGCCGGCAGCCCTGTGCAGCTTGGGGCTTCTGTTGCGGTACATGGGCTTGCTGTGCAGCAGGCGGTTGCGGCTCAGCCCGTGCATGTACCCGCGGGCGACAGAATCGTGATAAACGGCAGGGGCTTCGGTCATGGCGTAGGCATGAGCCAGCGCGGGGCAGAGGGCATGGCTCGGCACGGGTATAATTTTCGACAGATTTTAAGCCATTTTTACGGTGGCGTAACAATAGAATAGAGGAGATTTACAAACTATGGAACGTAAGGATTTTTTCTATGAACTGCCCGAACACCTAATCGCACAGCAGCCGATTGCGAACCGCTCGGGCTCGCGGCTGATGCTGCTTAACCGCCGCAGCGGCGAGTTCGAACACAGAAAGTTTGAAGATATCGTCTACATTTTGAACCCCGGCGACTGCCTTGTGATTAACAATACGAAGGTAATCCCGGCAAGGCTGCGCGGGAATTTTGTAAACGCAAACGAAAGCGGCGGTGAGGTAGAGCTGCTTCTGCATCAGCGGATTGACGAAACCCGCTGGGAAGTGCTGTGCAAGCCCGGCAGGAAGGCGCAGCCGGGCACGAAGATGGTCTTCGGCGGCGGCGAAATAGTGGCGACGGTAGACGAGCTTGGCGTAGACGGACTGCGGAACGTGACCATGAGCTACGAAGGCGACTGGGACGAGCTGCTTGACCAGCACGGCGAAGTTCCGCTGCCGCCATATATTAAGGAAGAATCCGAAAAAGACCGCTACCAGACAGTATATGCTGAGCATGAAGGCTCGGTAGCCGCGCCCACCGCGGGCTTGCATTTTACCGATGATATTTTGAGGCAACTGGAAGATACGGGTGTGGAAATAGCGCGGATAACGCTGCATGTAGGCCTGGGGACGTTCCGCCCTGTAAAGGCCGATAATATCACCGAGCATCATATGCACAGCGAGTATTACAGGGTAGAGCCGAGTGAGGCCGAGAAGATTAACGCAACTAAGGACAGAGGCGGGCGGATTATCGCGGTCGGGACTACAAGCTGCCGTACGCTTGAAAGTTGTGTGGACGGGAACGGGCATATTACGGCGGGTACAGGGTGGACGGATATTTATATTTATCCGGGATTTGAGTTTAAGGCTATAGACGGGCTGCTGACGAATTTCCATTTGCCGGAGTCCACGCTTATTATGCTGGTTTCGGCGTTTTGCAGCAGGGAGAAGGTCTTGCGGGCTTATGAGGCTGCTATAGGGGAGGAGTATCGGTTTTTTAGTTTTGGGGATGCGATGTTGTTGGTGTAGTGGGGGGGAGTTATGCCATATAAGCTGAAGTTAAACTCATTCTACCTGTGCGTAAAAGATGTGCCGCGGGCAGTGAATTTTTATGAGCGGATTTTGAATCAAAGCGTGGAGGACGATGGTTTTTTTGTGATAAACGGCATTAGGCTGATGTTGTTTGATTATCAGAGCGTAAACGACGACCGTATTGTTTTTGGGCATAACTGCTTGCCGAGTTTTGAAGTTAGCGATATTAAGGCGTTTATGGATAAGCTTAATGAATTGGAAGCGCCGATTATATTTCCCTGTACGCGCATAGGAAATAATTGGGTTCTGGAGTTTAAGGATACGGAGGGGAATCCGATTGAGGTGTATTCGAAGTACCGTCCTTTGGATGACCCTGATGGGGATTATCGGTTTCATTAAATAATCTCATAGACCACAAAGACAGGCGGTATGAGTTTGCAAAGGCAAAAATTTGATGTTGATTTTTACGATTTGGCAGACGGCACAAAACCCGCCGAAGTTTTCATCGAGGGGCTGCCGCCTAAAATGATGGCCAAAGTCCTTCGGACAATCCATATGCTGAGACTTAACGGTTCGGAACTTCGTGAGCCCTATTCGAAACATTTGGGCGATGGTATTTTTGAAGTCAGGGCCAAAGCAGGCACAGATATTTCGCGTGTGTTGTATTTCTTTATGTTTGGGAAAAAGGCAATATTAACCCACGGTTTTATAAAGAAAACGCAAAAGACACCGATAGCAGAAATTGACCGAGCGAAAAAATATCGAGCCGAATATTTGAGCAGGGAGGAAAACAAATAATGAGCGCATGGGATAAATTTCTTGAAAAACAATTGCAAAACCCGGAAGTACGAGCAGAATGGGAAGCTTTAGAGCCGGAGTTTGCAATAATACAAGCAATAATAGACGCGCGGAAACCAAGTGGGCTTACCCAAAAGCAACCAACCGAACGCGCAGGCGTTGCACAACAGTAGTTATAACCACCCCAACAAAAAAAGCCCAACCGGTCGCTCACACCGACCGGTTGGGCTAATCAATTTCAAACTAACCGCTTATCTCGAAGTAGTATTAGGGCGTGTTCCCACTAGCAAACACGCAGAGCAATGTCAACAACTCACGCAAATCATGTATTTCATAATCGGGCGATATGTCAGTTTCATTGTGTATGCGATTCGGATTGTACCAAACGGACTGTATTCCGGCATTTTTAGCACCTAAAATGTCATTTTGCAGACTATCACCTACCATAAGCACATCCTTTGCAGTTAGGTTAATTTTTTTCAACAGCACTTCGAATATGAGCGGATTGGGCTTAGGAATACCAACTTCTTCCGATGTAACTATATGCGATATGTACCGGCCGAAAGTACTATTTGATATCCGCGACCTTTGCATCGCATCCAAGCCATTAGTAACAACACAGATTAGTATCCCTTTTTCCTGGATACACTTCACTACATTTTCAGAATGCTCTAGTGAAAAACCAGCTTGGGATAATGCCTCACAATAATATTCGTTGGCTTTTCCAGCTTGCAAATACGGTATATTTAAGGTTTCAAATAAGCGCGCAAACCTATGAACGAAAATATTTTCTCGCGGCATTGTGCTATTGTCCCATAATTCAATTTCAATATCTCGGAACACATCTCTATAGGAGTGTTTATAATTTACGCCAATTTTTTGAAACATTTCAGCCAGAGCATATTTTTCGCAGGCAATATGGTCTAGCAGAGTATCATCAGCGTCAAAGAAAACTGCTTTTATGTTTTTCATGTTTACCTCCCCTCTTTGGATTCTAACACACATAGCCAACTGTCGTAAGCTTGTGTTATAACAAAACATATCTAGAGCGTGTTATCACATTATACCACACCCCAACAAAAAAAAGCCCAACCGGTCGCTCACACCGACCGGTTGGGCTAATCAATTTCAAACTAACCGCCTTACCTCAAAGTAGTATTAAAGAAATGCGGTGTAACAGCAAAGTCAAACATAAACCCGTCAATACCATAAGTTACAGCAGGTGTATCGGGGTGGAACAAGAACAGCATAGGTGCCTCATACACAAGAATCTCTGTAACTTCGCGGTAAATCTGGTCTCTTTCGCTTGGGTCTTGCGACATACGGCCGCGCTCAAGCAGTTCGTCTACCTGTGGGTTAACATAGAACGAACGGTTGCCCGGATTACCAACCCTCGCGGAGTGGAACAGCGGCTCGATACCGTAGTCGGCATCACCAGTCATAGTTACCCAACCAAGAATAAACATGTCATGCAGACCTTCCGCTGTATCTTCGAGGTATGCGCCCCATTCAATCGCGGAAATTTCTACATTAATGTTCAGCGGACGCAGGTTATCTTGAATCAGCTCTGCGATTCTTGCGCGTACTGCGTTACCTTCGTTGAACCAGAAATTAATTGTGAAACCGTCTGCATATGGTGTTTCCGCAAGAAGCGCGCGTGCTGCTTCAATATCGTTCGGCCATGCTTCAACGTCTGTAGGAGCATGTGCAACAGAACCGCCGCGGATAGGGCCTACGGCAAGAACGCCCAAGCCTTCTTGTACGCCGTACAGAATGTCTTCACGGTTGATTGCCATGGAAATCGCCTGGCGGACGCGAATGTCTTGCAGCGGGCCGCGTTGGGTGTTGAAACCAACATATGTCAGGGATGTAGTAGGAATCAGCCAGTGTGTAACGTGGCTCATCATTGGGCTGCGCAGGTGGTGAATGTCAGACGCAAGGGCTGTCATAGCGTTGCCTGCGCCTGTTTCAAGCATAGCGATACGTGTTGCCGGCTCTGGAATTACTGTGAAAACAACGTCGTGTGCCGGTACGGAACGCCAGTGATTTGTGTTTGGTGTAAGACGGGTATAGTCGCCGTGTACACGGTACGCAAACACAAACGGGCCTGTGCCTACAGGGTTTGCCGTAACAGGGCGTGCATCGTCGCCGTCAAGGTAGCGTTGTTCTTCGTCCATAGCGAGCGGAGAAATGATGTAGGCTACTTGGTGAGTAATGTGCGCGTTAAACGGAGCAAACGGGAACTCCAATTCGATTTCTACGGTGTAGTTATCCACAGCACGCACATCCGTAATCATTTCGATAAGAAACGCGCCCGGAGGTGGTGTAAGTGAACGTGCTTCCGGGTCTTCCGGTACTACGTGGTTAAGTACGCGGTCAAAGGAACGTACTACAGCTTCTGCCGTAAGCGGTGCGCCGTCGTGGAATGTGATGCCGCGGCGAAGGTTGTATGTGTATACAAGACCGTCAGCGGAAATGCTGTAGGATTCTGCCAAAAGCGGCTCAAGCGCGCCTGTAGCAGGATTGAACCACATAAGTCCCTCATAAATTTGTGTTGTGATATCGCTCGTAGCGCTGTCGTTCGAGCGGATAGGGTCAATCGTTGGGGATTCGGATGCCGTTACCCATACGATATCGCCTTCTGCTACGGTTCCGCAGCAATCATCTTCTTCGTCATCTGCTTCCGCAGGTGCAGGTGCAGCAGGAGCCGCAGGTGCAGCAGGAGCGGCGGGAGCAGCAGGTGCATCGGCAGGCGGTGCAGCAGGCGCAGCAGGCTGTCCGCAAGCGCCGAATACAAGCGCCAAAGTAAGTACAAAACCAACAAGTGTCATGTTTCTCAACTTCATAATTGTTCAAACCTCCTTATAAAATAAAAAGCTTTTGCCAAAGGACAGAGTCCTCAGTTCAACACTGTACTACGCTCATAAAAATATGTCAAGTAATTTTTTTTATTTGACGGGAACATCGCTTTAGGGTTAGAATAGCCTGAATGCATTTTATGTTTTTAAGAGGAGAGGTTATCATATGAAGGGAAAGAAGTGGCTTAAAAGCTTCCAGATTGTAGCGGGTGCGGTTATCGTCCTCACTTTTGTTCTGGTCGCGTTTTTTTCTACACAACTATCGCCGCACGACCCGCTTTCCACTAACGTGCAGAGACGGTTCGAAACCCCGTCCGCAGACCACCCGCTTGGCACGGACGAACTGGGAAGGGACATACTGAGCCGCATAATGTACGGCGCAAGAGTCTCCATGACCGTAGGGGTAAGCGCAACAGTGCTTGGCGCCTTTTTCGGCATTATTATAGGGATTACCGCAGGGTACTACGGCGGGCGGGTGGACGCGTTTCTTGGGCGTATCATTGATATTATGCTTGCTTTTCCCGGCTTGGTGTTGGCGCTTGCGATTATCGCAATCATGGGGCCGGAGACGACCAGTACGATTTTTGCGATAACAATTTTTGCAATACCGACCTTCGCGCGTATTGTCCGCGGTTCCACGCTTAATGTAAAAAAACTTGAATACGTAGACGCGATAAAGGCAATCGGCGCGAACGACTTCCGTGTGATATTCGTACATATCCTTCCGAATATCCTGACGCCGATTGTTGTGCAGGCCACCTTGTACGTTGCGTCCGCCATAGTAATATCCGCAACCCTGTCTTTCCTGGGCGTGGGCACACAGCCGCCGACGCCGGAGTGGGGGACTATGCTCGCGAACGGACGCGAGTTCATTTCCCATGCACCGCACATCACACTGATTCCGGGCGCCGCTATTTTCTTGCTAGTCATCGGAATTAACTTAATAGGCGACGGCATACGCGATGCGTTAGAGCCTAAGCAAACAAGATAGGGGGTTCATAAAAACATGCTGATTTATATAATAAGAAGGCTGATACAGACAATCCCGGTTGTCTTAGGCGTTACATTTTTCGTTTTCCTGCTGCTTTACCTTGTACCGGGCGACCCGGCGCGGATTATGGCGGGCGAAGCGGCTTCATACGAAACAGTAGAAATAATGCGCGAGCATCTGGGGCTTAACGACCCCTTCCATGTGCAGTACTTCCGCTGGATGAACCGTGTGGTGCGCGGCGACTTGGGCTACTCAAGCCGAAGCGACCGCCCTGTTGTGAACGAGATTTTCGATAACCGCTTCGGGATTACCTTGCATCTGGCGGTATCGGCTACCTTGCTAACGACGTTTTTGGGGCTCTTAATCGGGATAATACAGGCGACGCGTAAGTACAGCTATACCGATACGGGTTTGATGGTCGGCTCGTTCCTGTTCCTATCGCTGCCGAACTTTTTCCTCGGTATTTTGCTGATACGGATTTTCGGCGTGCAGTTCCGGCTTTTGCCGATTCACGGCTGGGGAACTTGGCAGCAGATGGTGATGCCCTTGGCCATGCTTGCGCTGACAGGCTCGGCGGTGGTTGCGCGTATGACCCGTGCAAATATGATTGAAGTTCTGAACCAGGACTACATTCGGACGGCGTACTCAAAGGGGCTTTCGCAGCGGGTTGTTGTCTACAAGCACGCGCTTAGGAATGCGCTGATTCCCGTTATTACTATCGTGGGCTTGCAGTTCGGCGGGCTGCTTGCGGGCGCGGCTATCACCGAGACGATTTTCGCAATCAACGGCATGGGGCGCTTCATGATTGAGGCAATCCGCCTGCGCGACTTCCCTGTGGTTCAGGGGACGCTGCTTGTTACGGCTTCGCTTTTTGTGCTGGTCAATCTGCTTGTTGACGTAACGTACCGTATGATAAATAAACGTATCGACTTATAGATAGGGGGAAGTTTTTTGTCTACCATGACTCCGAACACTGAGGATATCATACTGGAAGTAAAAAATTTGCAGACGTCGTTTTTTACCGACAACGGCGAGGTAAAAGCCGTGGATGATGTCAGCTTCACACTGGAAAAAGGAAAGACGCTCGGTATAGTCGGCGAGTCCGGCTCGGGCAAAAGCATTACGTCACTTTCGATTATGCAGCTGCTTGAAGGTACATCCGGGAAAATTCTCGGCGGTGAAATCAACTTCAACGGCGAGAATCTGCTGGAGAAGAACTGGAACCAAATGATGAAGGTGCGCGGGAACAACATCTCGATGGTGTTCCAAGAGCCGATGACATCCTTGAACCCAACAATGACCTGCGGCGAGCAGATTGTCGAGTCTATCCGTACGCACCGCGGGCTGTCTAAGCGCGAGGCGTGGGAATCGGCGGTGCGTATGCTGACCCGCGTGGGCATTCCCGAGCCAGAGAAGCGGGCGAAGCAGTATCCATTCGAACTAAGCGGCGGGATGCGTCAGCGCGTGATGATAGCGATTGCGCTTGCGTGCCATCCCGACCTGCTAATCGCAGACGAGCCGACCACGGCGCTTGACGTAACAATCCAAGCGCAAATCCTGCGGCTGATTAAACTGCTGCAAATCGAATTCGGCACATCACTGATTATGATTACGCATGACCTGGGAGTAATAGCGGAAATGTGCGACAAGGTCGCCGTCATGTACTGCGGCAAGATTGTGGAATACACCAGTGCCTACACACTTTTTACCGACCCGAAGCACCCGTATACAATCGGCTTGCTGAAGTCGATTCCGAGCCACGAGGTAGATTCGGATGAAGACCTTGACATCATACAGGGGACGGTACCAAGCCCCTTCGACTTGCCAAAGGGTTGCAGCTTCGCGCCGCGATGTCCGCACGCGAAGGATATTTGCCACCAAGAAATGCCGGAGCTTAAAGAACTGAACTGGACACGTTCGGTACGCTGTTTCATGCATCAGGAGGAGTGGAATAATGGCTAATTCGTCAGGCGCATTACTTGAAGTGAAAGACCTAAAACAATATTTTCCGATAAAAGGCGGAATCCTCGGACGTACGGTTAACCACGTAAAAGCGGTGGACGGCATCAGCTTCACCGTGAACGAGGGCGAGACGCTATCCATAGTTGGCGAGTCCGGCTGCGGAAAGTCCACGACAGGGCGCGCGATTATCCGTCTGGACGAACCGTATTCGGGCGAAGTAATATTCGACGGAGTCGACCTTGTGAAGCTGAGCAGGAACGAAATGCGCAAGAAGCGCGGTGATATCCAGTTCATTTTCCAAGACCCGTACGCCTCGCTTAATCCGCGGCAGACAGTCTTCCAAATCCTGAACGAGGCAATGAGCATCCAAAAAATCGGCGAAAGCGGCAACCGCCGCCAAAGGATACTGGAGCTGCTTGAAACGGTAGGCCTAGGCGAGCATCAAATCGACCTGTACCCGCACCAGTTCAGCGGAGGGCAAAGGCAGAGAATCGGCATAGCGCGCGCGCTGTCTGTGCGCCCAAGGTTGATTATCTGCGACGAGGCCGTGTCGGCGCTTGACGTTTCGATTCAGGCGCAGGTGCTTAACCTGCTGAAAGATTTGCAGCGGCGTTTTAACCTGACTTACATTTTCATTTCGCATGACTTGGGCGTTGTGCGGCATATCTCCGACCGCATTATCGTTATGTATTTGGGCAAGATTATGGAGATTTCCGATAAGTCCTCGCTGTTTAACAACCCCGGGCATCCGTACACCTACGCGCTGCTTTCTTCGATTCCGAGTACGAAAATGGCCTCGGGCTCGGAAGGCGGGAACGTTCAGAAGGATAGGATTATACTGTCGGGGGATGTGCCCTCGCCGATTAATCCGCCTAAGGGCTGCCCGTTTCATACGAGGTGTCCGTTTGTGCAGGCAAACTGCGCGGAGGAAGTGCCGCCGTTTTATGATTTGAGCGAAGCGCATTCGGCTTCGTGTCATTTGTTGAAGGATGGTATGGTGGATTATGGGAAGTTGAGCGGGTTTTAGGTTAGGGGAGGTAAGGGGGGAGGTAAGGGCAGCCGGTTGGGGTTATCAACCGGCTGTTTTTTTTGTTTCATTGAATGTTTACACCACTGTTTCAAACAGAAGACCGGGCGGATTTTGGTCTGTCCCCGCAATTATTTTTTCAAGCTGATTTATAAATCCACCACTGTTAATAAACTGATTAAGCGCACCACTCTCAGCCGCGTGAGCTATATGGGCTTCGTCAATTTGTAAAAAGCCCGACTCATTTGCGGAAATACCAATTAAACCCAAACCATTCTCGTGTATCTCTATTAAATTTATAAGTTCCTCAAATATGTTCCGTCCATTTCCGGCACTTAACATGGCGTTGAAACTTTCGATAAAATTCCTCATGGTATCTATTTGCGATACCTGTCCTGTGTTGTTTGTATTTTCGGAAGCCGTATAATCATCGGAATTTTCAGAAACTACTGTAAATTTAAGAACCGAATCACCATACTGATTTTGTACAATGGCTGCATGGAATTCTGAGCCAAAATCCCTATTAACTGCATCTGCTGTAGCTTGCAGAATATTCCCGCCTTCTTCCGTACTAACCGAGACGTTAATAACTCTATCTCCAAGAGTAAACGCAAACTCGTGTTCCCATGAAGTAAGACCTGTACTTTCATCAAACACATCCGCCATGGACAGTAGTTTCCCTTGTTTGTCAGCCATGTGTGTACCACTAATGCGTGTGACAATAAAGTATTCCGATGATGCCGGATTTTCTTCCGAAACCGGCAAAGCAGAATCTCGCAGATTACTTATCGACGTCAACACATCATCAGAGCTTTGGCGCAACTGTAAAAGCTGTGCTTTGAAAGCTGCTGAAGCAGGCGACATGTTTGCGCCTAAACGCCTTTGTCCTATATGTAGGGCTGTTGCACCTTGCCTGCTGTTCCTGTTTAGCAAGGCATTCATGCTGTTGTTCGTGCTATTAGCACTCTGTACAAAAAAGTTCACTTAAAACCCTCCTAACTACATCACTGTTTCAAACAGCAGACCCGTATTAGTAAACGAGTTTACTATTTGATTGGGTGCGGTAACTTGCCGTTGCGGTTGTTGCCAAGGCTGAGGTGCGGTAGCAAATCCGCGGTTATTTACAAATCTTGCAGGATTCCTGTTTACATTTTCAGCTATACGTCCAACACGATTTATAAAGCCAAAAGTTCCTCTATGTCCGCCGTCGAAAACAAATCGGTCAAGTACACCGCTTTCTGCCGCGCTGTTCATACGTCTTTCATCTATACGCAAAATCCCTGAACGGTCTGCGGTAATGCCAACACGGGCTAAAGCAGCACTAGATGCCCCTGCTAACCTTGCTAAATCCCGGCTTAAACGCCCGCCGCCGCCAGCTTCTACCATAGCGTTAAAGCTTGCTACAAATTCTCTCATGGCTGCAACTTGTGCGGATTCATCCCTTGCCATAGTAACTTGTATTTGCCCTACGCCCCTAAGTTCAGCATTTATGCCATGCCCTAAGTCTACCTCATTAGTTCTGGACGTTTGCAATGCTCCTGTAAAACCTCTATTTACTCTAAATTCAGCGTTCTGAGCAGCTTGGGTTATGTTGCCCACACCAAGAACAGAAAGAGCATTACCAGCCGAATTTAATGTAAAGTTTGACTGCCCCGCACGGTCTACTCCTGTTTGGGAAGATTCCAATATTAGTGTACTCATGCCGGTATCGCTATTGTAATTTATTTGCGCTGTAACTCCTGCATTGGAACGAGCGTTGATAGCGTCAGCTATTCTTTGCTGGACATCACGAGCAGTATCAGTTTCTGATACAGTGAAGTTAAAATTAAATTGCCGGCCACCTGAATATAAAGAAATTTGATGGTCGCCAAGGTCAAAGCCTGCGTCTGTTGCTAAGTCGGAAGCTGTAAGGGCATTACCTTCATTTCTTTGTGCAGTTGCTATTTGCAGTACATCTACTGTGAAGTTTTGAGGAGGCACATTGTTTAATCTGTTAGCGTCAACAGAAGTAATCCTAAGCAAATTCTCATTGCCGGATACGGCTCTTGTCATACCAAAAACGGGGCTGTTACCCCTGCCAATCCCTCGCATACTCTCTATTGTAGCAATCATGTTATCTGATGTTCGGCGCACATTTAAGAGGTCTACCCCTCCTCCAACACGCAAACTTTCCAAATGCCTGCGCATAAGTTCTGCCCAAGATGGCCGGCCAGGCAAATCGAATAGAGAACGCCTTTCCGCTCCAGTACGATTTATTGATTTGCTCCAAGAGCTCATATTACCATCAGCGTCAATAATAACCCCAAAAGATTTTAAGGTTAACCCGGTTGCTTGTTCCCATTGCCTAAGATTTGCATTAGCCTTTTCACCATCTAGCGCAAATGCCTTTAGCCTTACCATTTCTTCCGGGTCATTTGCTGCCTTGCGTAATGCGCCAGGATGTATTGCTATGTTTCTCAAACCGCTTCCATTAAAGCCTTGCATACTGGTTGAGAAATTCCAACCCTGCATAGCTTGTTGCAAAGAAGCCTTAACCTCATTCGGAGAAGTTCCGCTGCCTTCCTGTTTGCTTGCGACCATATTTCTCGCTTTTTGGTATGAAGCCTGTGTAACCCAAGTACCGCCAATATTTACATTCATAATCCACCCCCAAATTCATGATAATTTCTCCTACTGAAAAAAATTATACAATATAATTACCCCAGTGACACACTTCTGTCGTGAAATGCTATTTCAGCGTCCTAAAGAAGCTTGCACTCAAATATTAAGTCCGTGGTATAATGGTTTTGGCAGGAGGTGACGGCTGTGTTAATGCCGCGGGATTTGCTGACGCTGTTAATTCCGGTGGCGGGAATGACAGTCTCTTATATCGTCTTTGTAAACGTAAGTAAAATAAAATTCAATAAATTTGAAACATTATGTATCATTCTAGCCACGGTAGGGTTTCATGAATTATTAGTGTTTTACGTTAGAACAATACCAGATGCAGACGCAACAATATTTAGTATGTTGAGAACAATTAATAATGCTAGTCTTATTGTAATTATGTCTATAGCTGCTTACATGAAAACTAGAATTTTGCCACTAAGCATTTTTTATGCTGTTCTCGCAAGAATAATAGCACTATTGGGTAGTATTTTGATTAATCCTGTTGTGGCGTATTTTTTCACTGTACTTTCAAGGCAACAATTTACTCCTGCATCTTGGATAATTGCCGGAATATTAAATATTTTATCTGTTATTTCTCCATTTGTCGTATCTATTCCGCTTTCATATTTAGCGGGTAATATTCTCCATAAAAAAATATGTCATTTCGATAATGATGTAAAAAGTAAATTTGCTATCTACATGTTAATTGGGGCATTTTTGAATTTTGCACTTTTTCTGTTTCTCGGCTTTTTAAGTGGCATTATTTTTTATGATAATACAGTCCTTAACATAGCTTTCACATTGTTTATAATTGCTTTCTCAATTTTTTTAGCATTTGTTATATTTGTATTTACGGATAAATTTCAAAAGGAAATAGAATCAAAATATCATAAGGAATCATTAAAGAATTTACAAGCTTATGCCGATGATATGGAAAACATGGCTGTTAAAATAAAAAGCTTTAGGCACGACAACAAAAATCTTTTGCTTGGGTTTTATGAACATATAGAAAATAAAGACTGGGATGGGGTTGGAGAATATTACGACAAGTACATGTTATCATTTACAAAGAATACAACAACTGACGATTCCCCTGTGGAAGAACTTGCAAATCTCAAAATACCAGAACTAAAAAGCCTTTTACTCCTAAAATTTTTATTTGCCCAGCAACAAGGTATAGGTTTGCATATAGAAATTTCAGAAGAAATTGAAAATATCGGCGAACACAATTTAATTGACCTTTGCCGTATTGCGGGTATACTTTTAGATAACGCCATCGAAGCTTGCCTAGGCTTAGACAAACCTGTATTAAGCTTTATGGCACTAAAAGACGGGTCAGAAACTATTTTCGTTTTTGCTAACACATGCTTCAAACCACCGCCGCTATCCAAAATATTTGAAAAAGGCTTTACAACGAAAGAAGGAAGCCGTGGCATTGGACTTTATTCAATATTGGTCTTGATGGAAGAAAACGAAAATTTGTCTTTAAGTACTCATATAGATGATAGAAAATTCATACAAAAACTGATTGTGTCAGTAGGTTAAGGAGAAATGAAGAATTATGCTAGAAGTATTCGTATGCGAGGACAATAACAGCCACTTAGAATCAATTAAAAAATGTGTCCAAAACTTCATAACCGTGGAAAATTTGTCAGTAGAAATTACTCTTGCCACTACTTCCCCTGCGGAAATATTAGACTACCTAGGCAAAAATAAAGTAGCGGGATTATACTTCCTAGATGTAGACCTTAAAACTGAAATAAATGGAATAGAGCTTGCAAAAGCAATACGTAGCTACGACCCCCGTGGTTTTATTGCTTTTGTTACAGTGGACACAGAATCTCTTACACTGACTTTCAAGTACGGCGTAGAAGCTATGGACTATATAATAAAGGGCGGTAGTGATAGGGATTCCAGAATACATAACTGTATTCAAAATGCTTATAACATATACACATCAAAAGCTACACCTTTACAAAATAGGTTTGTTTTCAATCGCTCGAAAGACAAAATTAAATCCATTGATTGTTCAGATATTGTATATTTCAAAGTTTCTTCTCTTGCTACTCATAAAGTTGAACTATATACAGTAAATGACCGTTACGAGTTCCGTGGAACATTATCACAAATAGAAAAAGAATTGGATAAGCGGTTTTTTAGATGTCATAGAGCATTTATTGTTAATGTTGAAAAAATATCGTATGTAGATAAACTGGAGCATAGATTACAACTTGATAATGGGGATTTTATAGATATAGCTGTGAAGAATTTCAAAAAAGTAGAAACACTCATGAAACATCCACCGAATTTAGATTTTTGAATAACGTGAAAGTCCTTGAAAGAGCCTTAATAGTATTATATATTTGAACTTCGATTTAACGGCATATTGCTATCCATTCTCCAAAAATTCTCATTATGTTTAATACAAAAATGCACATACAACAAAGCAAACAATACCACTAATGTACATATCACTCCACCTTCAAAACCAAACTCACCACCTGTTAGCCATTCATTACCAATGACTTCGAGTTGCATTATAGACATTGTTTCCACGCCGGACACAAGACTACCAAAAATATTCCCTTGAATAAAATTCCAAGTAATGTGGATGCCTATGGATGCCCATATTCTTCCTGTTTTAATGAATAAGTATGCAATAAGTATACCAATCAAAGTTATATTTACTAATGCAAACGGTGTGGTGCTTGGGTTTGCAATATGCAAAACTCCAAATATTGATGATGAAAACAAAACAATAACCCATTTATTCCGAGTTGTTTTGAGTACAGTCATTATAAATCCACGAGAGAAAATTTCTTCAAAGAAGCCAACACCTATAAATACTAGCAATCCATTCCAAAATTTCCAGTATGCAAAATTATTTAAGTATATCCCTGTAAACTGTATCAACCCACCTACCCACATAATTAAAACCATTAAGGAAATTAAAACAATTCCAAACAATCCCCCTAATGCTAATTGTTTGAACCAATCGTTTGAATAAAATCCCATTTGATTTAGTGGACGATTATACACAAACCGAAATAGCAATAACAAAGCAACAATCATCAATGGATAATCGGCAAATGGTGTATTAAGAACTCTAACCGCTCCGTCACCTGTAATAAGCGCAACCGCAAAGCCAACCAACATTAAAATCAAAAACAATATTATTCCTGATATAAGTAATACCCAACCAGACCGAACTTCATTATATTTATTTTTTAACAAATACACCATTAAATACCGCCTACCAATCAACATTTATTTACCGCTGAGCATATATACGAATTTTGCAAGAAAAAGTTTCAAATTTTCACCAACGTGTAAATTGTCAAATATAAAACATTGACAATACGCAAGAAATACGCAACAGGGCAGATTTTCCGGTGGATTTGGGTGCGGTTTTTATTATATTAGTATCCAATCGGACGGGCTTTAATCTTTATGTTTTTCTTACATATAACTTTGATGAAGCTAACATCTATTCCTTGTCTTGGGATAATTGTTAGTACTCGTGTAACATTTCTAGGAGATATATCTACATCATCTTCATCTAGTTCGTAAATTTCTGTAGGTAGTCCGACTGGCCAAAAAAAACCATATTCTTCTACTGTGATTTCCATTTCTTCCCTTGCTATTCCAGTAAAATCTACAATAAAATCAACTAACTCAAAGTAATCCTCGTTAGTAAACGCAATAAAAAATGTGTCTCTATGCTCATTGGGTTCAGCAAACATTGAAATAATAATGTCTGGTTTGTCAATACCTCTTACTTTGCTTTGAACTGTACTGGCTTCATTAATAAACTTGTTAAGTTCTCGTAAAGCAGTAAATCTCTCATCATTTACTGGTATCAATGGGGCTTCCTCAAATGCAAATCCCGTTGCATGTACGGCTTGGTTTTCAGTAATCAATTTAGATACCAAGTCCTTAAATTCTAATAAAGACCCGCCGTTGATTACTACCGATGAGGTAACTCTGTCTATCTCGTCCTCCGACAAATTTTCTTGATATGCGCTTAATGATATAGGAAAAAACATCGTAAACGCGAACGCTAATGAAAATGTCTTGAAAAATAATTTTCTCATTTCTCTCTCCTTTTAGATTACCTACTCTAACCATGCCAATTAAATACATTCAAATGTTACATCCACCACCCCCACCCCTTTTATTAACTTGTCAGTATTTTACATAATAATACAACAAAACCAAATATCGAGTTGTGAATAATATTTTATTCACAACTCGATATTTCCACTAGATAGTTAAAATGATATCATGACATAGAAATTGAAGCATTCAGCGAAGTTATGTTCGCGCGTTGGATTCGTCTACCATAATACTTTCACACTAAAGGAGAGATATTTTATGATTCTAAAACTGTTTGGGCGGGCGCTATTCGCGCTCCTAGTCTGCGGCCAGCTGTTTGCAGGAAGGATAGCGCTTCACGCTAATGCTAGCGATTCGAGCTATGTTCCTGTGTCCCCCTCAAATATTTACGAGCCTAGACCCAAATAATCGAAATCTATTCCTAAGCGTTCTTTTACATGTGTTGATAACTGCCAGATAGTTATTTTTTTCATCAATTATGGTAGGCCATAAAAAGCTATAGCAAAGTAGGGAACGCTTTCTTCTTTTTTCCTAAATCTAGAAGATTACATGCGTGATTAACTGCGAAGCCCGGTAATAGTGTCAACTGTCCATGCTTCACAGCATAATAAATATCTATGTCCTCTATCAAACGCTCAAACAGCTTAACCCCTTTAGGGATATCCTCTACCTCACAGTAATGTATTGCAATTTGGTTTATAAGAGGTAGAGTTTTTTTTTGCAAGTTAGAAATAGTTATTTTTCGCGATAGCAATACCCAGGTCAGTTTTAAGGGTTAGGAGAATAGAATCTAACTGGGCTGAAAGCAGAGATAGCGCCATCACCACTAATCAGCGTCCCATAAACCATGCCGACATTATTTATAAGCGCGGCGCCGCTATCTCCGCCCATTGTTGTTACATTAGCTGTAATTAAATTCCGAAAGATTAAGCGGTTACCATCAAATAATATAGCTACATCTGTTCTGGGTGTTCTTAATGTACCATTTACGGTTCCTCGTGACGTATACACCCGTATACCGGGATGACCGGCTAACGGAAGTGTTGTTGCGGAAAAATTTGTTATACTTCCACGTGAAACAGAACGTCCGGGTTCTATATTGATAAAACTAACATCCATTCCTGTTGAGGGATTAAACATAGCGCTATCAACAATTCCAACTCGTGCACTAGCCCTAGTATCATAGTAAATTGTTGAATTTCTCGGCGCTACTCCATGATTTGTGCCAAATGCTACTCGGCCACTGGCATTTCTTGGATGACCTAATGTTCCTAACCGACTAAACCGTGTATCGCCGGGTGGTCTATACATGAGAGGTTGCCCCATGTGAAAAACTGATGAAAGTGGTGATGTTTCAAAAATACCCAACTCATCTAAACACTCGTATATAGGTGTTGGTAAATGTACGACAAAAGCCGGAATTACCGAAACTTCTATTTCATCTCTTGATATATCGGTATAATCTAAAATGAAATCAAGGAGTCCAAGATATTCTTCGCTTGTAAATGCGATGGTAAAAACATCTACACACTGGTTTGGTTCAGAGAAAAATGAAATAATTATTCTTTCTTGTTGGTATCCCCTTGTCCTGCCCTGAATATCGCTAGCTTCATGTAGCAGCTCATTTATTACTCGTAGTAATGTAAATCTTTCATCATACACAAATGCTGCATAGTATGGTAAATCTTCTTCAAATGAGAACCCTGCGGCATTTACACTTTCTCTTTCGGCAATCATTGCGGCTACTAAATTTATTAGTTCAACTAACCGCACGTCGCTTTCTGTCATGTATTCAAATAACATGCTCTGATACTCATAAAATAGGGGTTCTTGTAAATAGTAATAATCAACAACAAGATAATTGTGTTCCACAATGATGTTTTGTTGTGCATCAAGGGTTACAGGTATAGCCAGCGTAAACACTAATGCTAGTGAAAGCATTTTAGTAAGTAAATTTTTCATCTTTTTCTCTCCTTGTAATTTTTTATTTAGTTTTCTTTAAGTGATGCTTTTGTTTTTTGAATGTACTTTGAGCGCAGCTTTTTTGCCAATGGAGCTATATTACGTCAGTCACTACGTTTATTGCATATAAGCATTCCCCCCACCTCATTGCTGATTTGTTAGCATTCTACACGAATATACAACAAAATTAAATATCGAGTTGTGAATAACATTTTATTCACAACTCGATATCTCCACTAGACAGTTAAAATGATATTATAATACAGAAAACATTTATGAACCTAGACCCAAATAATCGAAATCTATTCCTAAGCGTTCCTTTACATATGCTGATACTGCCAGATAGTTGTTTTTTTCATCAAGTATGATAGCGCCGTAAAAAGCTATAGCAAAGTAGGGAACGCTTTCTTCTTTTTTTCCTAAATCAAGAAGATTACATGCGCGGTTAACTGCGAAGCTCGGTAACAATGTCAACTGTCCGTGCTTCATAGCTAACATCTCTCCTTCATCAATTATTCTCAAGGCCTCGTCGTAGCGTTTTATTAAACCGAGGTATTTCGAGTAATTGTATAGTATGTTAGTGTAAGCGCGTACTTTTTCAATTTCATCCACATAATAATTATTTATGTTCTCTATCAAACGCTCAAATAGCTTAACCCCTCTGGGAATATCCCCTGCCTCACAGTAATGTATTGCAATTTGGTTTATAATAGTAATCTCCGTATACGTCAGACGGTATCTGTCAGTTTTGCTTTCATCAAAATTTGGTATTGTAATTTCTAAGGCATTTTTAAGTCTGTTTAGGTATTCGGGTTTATCATACCCCTCACAGTTGCCAAATATAGTCGCTTCCGTTTCTAAAATAAATTGTTTGCCTATGCCTTTCCGCCTATACGATTTCATCAACTTCAACTCGTCTAATAACTCTGACGCAGTTTTATAATTCAAATTGGCTATACAGGTATTAATTTCATCTCGTATTTGCTTGGCATAAAAATCTTCTACGGACGGAAATGTATTGAAGTACTTGTTAATATCACGCCCAAGCCGTTGCATAAATGCTTCCAGGTAATATACGTTAGCTTGTATTTTTCCATTTTCTATTTTGTTAAAGTTCGCTTGACTACATATACCTCGACAAAGTTCTTGTTGGCTAAGCTCTGCTTCATGTCGCAATGCTGCGATTAATTCTCCGACGCCAGAACAAGGTTTTATTTCTACATGATTCATAAAAAATACCTGTTCTTCATAAAATAAATTTTCAACACTATAAGTATTAAATGGTGTATCTAAAGGCTTTTGCGCATAATCTAACACTTGCTTCGCCTGTTCTTTTTTATTAAGCAAAGCATATCCAAAGTATGATTGCTGCAAATACTTGCGGCAATCGGCTAAATTACCTAGTTTATGAACACATATAGCCATCTTAAAAAGAAACTCCGGGGTATATTTTCCCTTGCTGCATTTAATAGATATAGAGTTACCTAGCTTACATAAGTTAAAAGCTTCGAGGTAACATTTGTCTTTAATAAGAAAATCTACTAAAGTAAGCAGTATAGGAGCTAACTTCCGTTCTTTTTCTAGTGCGTCCTCTGGCAGACGCATTAAGCCTTCTTGTATTAAGCGCAATAACTTGATAGCTCCGGCCTTTTTACCTATCCGATGGTAAGCAAAAGCCATCATGTGCAGTAAGTTTGCTTCTTCGAATTTTAGAATATCTCCTTCAAAGGTATTTTCGTCAAATCCACCGTAGGTTATTGCCATACCTTTATTAACAAATAATAAGGTGTCAGCAGGGTCTTGTTGTTTAAGTTCATTTAGCTGTGCTTTACAACTAAGTATGAATTGCAAATTTATACCAGATTCAAAGCCTTCTCTTTGTTCCATCTTGCGGATTAACTGCTTCGCTTCTTCATATTTTTCCGGACTTTTAGTATTTAATAAATAAAGGATTTCATCTCGCTTTTCAAATATATTAATCGGTTGGTTCTCTAAGTAAGGGCTAAAAAATGTATTAACGGGCATTCCCAACGTATTCATCAACTTCAAAAGCGTCTTCTTGTTTGGATTTTGGAGTGCATTTTCTATGCGAGAAAGGTTCGCTTTTTCGTAATTTTCTGTAGTAGTAATCATTGACTGCAACCATTTCCTACGCTTACGAGTTTCTTTAATTAAATATCCAGGCAAGTAACTCGGCATACGTATCCCCCTTCCCCTCGGCATGAAGTCCAGTTGGTTAGCCCCACTAACCAACTGAACCCCGCAACCATAAACTACTGAATCTCAACCAACAACTCAATCTCCACAGCCACATCCAAAGGCAGCGAAGGCACGCCAACCGCCGAACGCGACGGGCATCCGACCTCCTCGCCGAAAATTGCAACAAGCATCTCCGTAGAGGCATTGGCAATCTGCGGATGCTGGGAAAACTCCGGCGTGCAGGCCACAAAAACAGTCATCTTCACGCAGCTCTTGATGCGGTCAAGGTCGCCCAGATGCGCCTTCAAATTCGCAAGAATATTGAGCGTGCAGTATTCGGCGGCTTTTTTTCCGTCGTCCATCGAGCGGTTTGCACCTAGCTTTCCTGTGATAACCTCGCCTGCGATGCTCGGCAGATTGCCGGAAACGTAGGCAAGATTTGTGCCGAACTCCTTCACGGGCATGTACGCGCCCACGCGTTTTGGGGCTTCAGGTAATGTGTAGCCAAGTTCTTGCAGTTTTTTCTCGATTTTCATGATTGATAAATCCTCCTTAGATTTTTTTCGCTATGATAACATCGCGGTTGATGGCTTGGTCTACGCGGTGGACGAAGGCTGTGCTGCCCTGCGGTGCGCTTAGCGCGAAGCCGCCTGCGGTCAGCGCGTTCTCCATTTCCGCGCGTTCGATTAGGAACAGATTCCATGCGAGTGTCAGTACGCCGCCGGGTTTTAAGGCCTTGTGCCAGCTTGGCAGGGCTTCGGTCAGCAGCGGCAGGGCGTTGCGTGACGGCGAGTTCTTGCCGCTTTTGCTGCTTTTGCTGCCGTGCTGCACGCCGTATGGCAGGTCGCCCAGTATTATGTCAAAACTGCTTTTTCGGAAGAAGCTGCTGACGTCGCGGGTGTCGCCGCTTATTAGCTCGGCTTCGATGGGTGTGTCGGTTTTGCCGCGGGATAGCTTGAATTGGTGGCGGTGTGCGGTGTAGCCCTTCATGCCTTGGCGCTCTTGGTGCAGGGTGTGCTTACAGCGGGCGGTTTCTAGGTAGCGTTTCAGGAAGGTGGACGCCTCGGCCAGGATTTTGCTGTCAGTCTCCACTCCTGCGGCGTTGTAGCCGCACAGCAAGGCCTCGTACAGGGTCGTACCCTTGCCGCAGAGCGGGTCTAGGACTGATAGCCTGTCCGTCAGCCCAAAACCGCCGCAGGCAACCGAAATGTTCAGCAGCATTCTGGTGAAAAGCTCGTTTGTCTTGCCGTTGTATTTCAAAATGCTGGTGATGTCGTCATTTTCGAAGAAGTATGACGCGTCCTTTTTCAGCGGAAGCAGCACCTTGCCGTCCCATTCGAAAATCCCGTACGTAAACGAAAGGCGCGACAGCAGCAGCATGTCCGCAGGCGCGTCAGTTTCAAATAAAATGTAGGCTAAACCGCCGATGATTTCCTCGTGCGGCTCGGCAAAAGCGCCCGCGTATTCCAATTCAAGCAGCGCCAAAGCACGGGCAGTCTTGAAATAGACTCGGTTGTGGCCGGGATTTTGTAAAATTGCATATTTCCTGTTTTTCGTTAGGCTTTGCATAAAACGCGCTCCTTGGCGATTATTCTGTTCATCATTATTTTACCACAAGATGGATATGTGGTAAAATAGGTATATATTTCACAAAGGAGGCCAATATGATTAGAATTGTTACAGACACAGGAAGCGACGTAAACCATGTGGAAGCGAAGCAGCTCGGAGTCGAACTGATGGAGCTTGAAGTCCGATTTGACGACTTCGATTACGATTTTCACAACGACCTGGATTTTAGCGTCTTCTACAGCAATTTGCAGAAGGCCAAAAACCTGCCGCGCACTAGCCAGGTCAATCCGTCGCAGTATCTGGATGTTTTCAACGACGCAAAGGAAAAAGGCGACGAAATGCTCGTCATTACGCTGTCAAGCGGTCTGAGCGGTACGCATTCATCGGCACAAATCGCCTACGGGGAATGCGGCTACGACGGTATCACAATAATCGACTCCATGCAAGCGACAATAGGGCAGCGTATGCTCGTATACCAAGCCGCAAAACTGCGCGACGAGGGTAAGACCCGCGCGGAACTGACGGAAATCATCACAGGACTAAGCAACCGCATGGGCTTCGGCTGCTGCATGGACACAATGACCTACCTAAAAAAAGGCGGACGCATCCCGCCCGCGATGGCACTAATCGGCAACGCCCTAAACATCAAGCCGGTGATATCGGTAGTAAACGGCAAAGCCGAGGCAGTAGACAGGGTACGCGGCCTGAAAGCCGGAATGCGCGCAGTTCATAACAGGCTAGAGCGCGAGGGTTTCGACGAAAATTATACGGTATACTTCGGCTACACAGGCGACAAGGAGCGTGGCCGCGGCTTCATGGAAGAAACAGCGGCGAAGTTTGGGATAAAGGATTATGTTATGTACGGCGTGGGTTGTGTAATTGGGACGCACGCGGGGCCGGGGGCTATTGCAGTGGCTTATATTAAGAAGTCGTGAGCCCGGGGGCGCAGAGGCCGCGGTTTGGAATAGCAGCCTCTGTGCTTGTTTTTAATCGGTCTTCATAACATAAAACTTATTCATATAATGAGAATTAGTAACCTCACACTCAACACAAAACCCTGCCCTCTCATAAACCTTAACCGCACGTTCGTTAAACGCAGCGACCGACAAGCGGAATTTCCCCGTACCAAACTCTTTCCGAGCAAAATCCAAACCTGCATTAAAAAACGCAAGTCCCATACCCTTGCCGCACAAATCCGGACGCAAAGCCAGACCAATATCCAGAAAATCATCGTCAAAGACATACCCTTCAACAGTAGAAATCTGCGCGCCCTTGCCGAAGCAAAAGTCGCCGACCAACTTGCCGTCCTCGTCCAAGCAAGCGTAGTACGTCCCGTCCATGAATTCTTCGGTGTTGCCGTCATGGTCGTAAAATGAATACTCGCCTTCGTATTTCCAGGGGGCTGCTTGCTTGGCGTATTCGATTGTCATTGGGGTGAGGGTTAGTTTATTCAAGTTTATTTGCTCCTTAGATTTTCTGATTGACCCCGGCGTCTTTTAAGATTCCGTTTGCGGTATGTCTGTTTTCGATTTTGTCAACAACGGTAAATGGTCTTTTGCTTAGCGGGCTGTACCACATCTTATGCGAACCTTTTCCGCGCCTAAGAAAATAGCAACCGTTATCGGATAATAAATCAAGTATCTGCTTGGTATAATCAGCCATTACGCCGAAGCCTCTATATCCATACTAACTGTGCGGTCTATTTCTAGCCTCATTTTAACCTCACCCTTATAACCAAGGTCATTCTCCGCTATATCATACATAGCAATCTTAACTCTCTCAAGCAAGGCATCAAACGAGCCGTGGTCTAATGTCATAGCAAAGCTATCCGAGGATGATGTTGCAAGCCATATTTTTTCATCATCATACCATGTGAATTTTATTGTGAATTCCATACAACCACCTCTACTCACCCCTCAACAACAGGCACCCGAAACAAATTATTCAACTTAAACAACTCACCCAAATCACACTTAGGCTTCCTATCATAAGTCAATACCCCATTAATCTCCTGCTCAACATCCGTCAGCTGCGTGTAACAGAACCCATACAAAACCTTCGAAGCAAACACCGCCTCCATCACCCGCCTGTAATCCTCCAGATATTCTTCCTCCGTACTAACATTAGTATAACCCCAGCCAGCATCTTCCCCGATTTTGAACCCAATCCCGCCGAACTCCGTCAGCAGAACAGGCGCCCCCTCGTGAGCATAACCCTCTACATAATTATTGCGGCTGTTAAACTTCGAAGCCAAAATCTTTTCCTTCGTAGACAAAACATCCTTGTAATACGCATACTTAGCAGCCTCATCCTTCTGGCCATGGCTGTAATTATGCAAAGCCAAAATATCCGTCTTAGTCATCTCCCACCCGTCATTCGAAATAACCAAGCGCGTCCTGTCCAAGGATTTTATCAGATAATAAAGCCCCATTGTGTGGTCAGCTTGCTGCTTCACGTAGTTCAAGTTTGAAACGCCCCAGCTCTCGTTAAAAGGCACCCATGTCACGATGCAAGGATGGTTATAATCACGCTCAACTATTTCAATCCACTCGCGGGTTAGGCGTGCTACGGCTACTTCGTTAAACGATGGCGAAGCGGCGCACTCGCCCCAGACAAGAAAGCCTAGGCGGTCTGCCCAATACAAGAAGCGCGGGTCTTCTACCTTTTGATGCTTGCGTGCGCCATTGAAGCCGGCTTGCTTGGCGAGGGTTATGTCAAGCTTGAAGGCCTCGTCTGTGGGCGCGGTAAGCAGCCCTTCCGGCCAGTAGCCTTGGTCTAGCACAAGCTTTTGGTAGTAGGGGCGGTTGTTTAAGTAAACCATACCGTTTTCGGTATGAACCTTCCTCATGCCGAAGTATGAGGTTATTTCATCGTAAACCTTATCAGCAGCATCCGTTACCTTGATTTTCACATCAAAAAGATTCGGCGTTTCTGGTGTCCAATGCCAGCCCTGACCGTGCATCGTCGAACGGAAGACCTTCATATTCATTAAATTGACTGCCGTCTTTGCGTAAGGCTCAAGCATTGTAGTGCGTTCTTCCGCGATTTGTTCGCCGTTAAAGCTTATGTCGAAACCGACTAGCTTATTTTTATAGTCGCCGGACAGCTCCCACTCGATTTCTATATTGCCGCCGTCTACGTCCGGGGTGAAACGCAGCCACTTAACATGGGTTTCTTCGACCGCTTCAAGCCAAACAGTTTGCCAAATGCCCGTAGTGCGCGTATACCATATACCGCCGGAAGCCTCAAGCCAGTACTGCTTCCCGCGCGGAATAGTTTCATCGGTAGACGGGTCATGCACGCGGAGGGTCAGTGACTCAACCCCGCCCTTCAAATACGGCGTTATGTCAAACGAAAAGGCTGTATGCCCGCCCTCATGGGTACCCGCATGTTCGCCGTTCACATAAACAGACGCAAGGTAATCCACCGCGCCGAAGTGCAGGATAATTTTCTTGCCGCGCATTTCAGCGGGTAGCTCGAAGGTTCTGTTGTACCAGCAGTAATCGTGGAAGCGCGAATCGGCTATGCCGCTCAGCTTGGTTTGGTAGGCAAAAGGCACTTGAATTTTCTTCGAAAATTCGGGCGACTTATGCCATCCCTTTTTAATGCCTTGGTTTTCGTCGTCGAATTCAAAGTTCCATTCGCCGTTCAGATTCAGCCACAGCGGACGCACCAGCTGCGGTCTTGGATATTCGGGTCTGTTCATGATTATAAATTCTCCTTTTTGGCTAGTATTCGCCGCAGCGATTCGTCTAGGCGGCGGTGGAAGGTTTCGGCTTCTATTGTGCCGTCCTTGTAGGCGTTTATAAGCGCGGTGACGGCTTGCTCCGGCACGGTGGGCATCAGCAGAATGTCCGCCCCTGCAAGAAAAGCGTTAATTATTATCTCGTCATCTGAATAATACCCTGTCAGCCCGCGCATGTCCAGGGCGTCGGTGATGATTAGACCGTTGCCGAATCCCCATTCCTCGCGGAGGATAGTTTTGATGAAATAATCTGAAAAGGTGGCAAGCAGGCTGGGGGCATACGGTGTGATTAGTGGGGTCGCTATGTGGCCGACCATTACGCCGTCCGCTCCTGCGGCTATGCCTCTGCGGAAGGGGATGGACTCGACTGCCTCAAAGCGGGCGCGGTCGTGATGGAAAAACGCCATTTGATAGTGAGAATCCTCAACAGTGTCGCCGTGCCCGGGAAAGTGCTTTATGACTGACAAAATCCCTGCGGAACGCAAGCCGCGTACAGCAGCTTCTACCATCTCCGCAACAATTTCCGGCTCACGCCCGAAAGCCCGCTCGCCTATGACCGTGTTAGCCGGATTTGTCCAGATATCGGCCACAGGCGCAAAGTTCATGTTAAATCCCAAATCAACAAGGGCGTTGCCTGTTGCATAATGGATTTCGTAGGCACGGACGGGGTCGCCCAGGCTGCCTATGACATAGGGAGTAGCTTCGCGCCCCTGTGTGAATATATTGCGGATGCGTGAGACGCGCCCGCCTTCTTCGTCCACGGAAATAAACAGCGGAATAGCGGACGCGGCTTGCAAGCCAGCAATATTCTGCCTGACCTGTTCGGCAGTGGAGATGTGCTCTGCGAAGAAGGTGAAGCCGCCTATGTGGTAGTCGGTGATTAGCCGCTGCGCGCGGGCAGGGTACGGCAGGCGGGCCACGAACAGCTGACCCACTTTCTCTTGAAGGGTTAAGGTGAGGATGAAGTCGCCGATTGGGTCGGGCAAAGGAGTAGGGGATGGCGTAGGAGCGGGCGTAGGGGTCGGCGCAGGGACGGGAACGGGCGAAGGCGAGGGACTCGGCACAGCTTCAACAATCGACAAAGGCTCCGCCGGAGGAATAACAAATTCTTCGGCGGAGTCCCAAGGTCTTATTACTATAAAAGCTGCCAAAACAGCCGCAAAAATCGCACCTGCTATGATAATTCCGCGGTTCATATGGTCTTTAGCAGCTCCTTGGTATAGTTCCAGACTTTTTCCAACGACGAGAGCGACATATGCTCGTTAGGCGTATGCGCATCGAAGACTTTGCAGCAATACGAGATTATGTCCATGTCGGGGATTTTCTCCAGCATAAAGCCGCATTCTAAGCCCGCGTGTACCGCTTGGATGTTTGGTTCATCGTTGTAGATTTTTTTGAACTCGGCTACGGCGGCGGCAAGCAGCGGTGAGTCGGGGTTGTATGTCCAGCCGGGATAGCCCGCTGAGAAGGTTACGTTTACGTCCAGAGCTTCAGCCAGCGTCTCTATCTGTGTGCGGATGAATTGACGGCGGCTCGGTACGGAGCTGCGCAGGGCGCAGTCTATTGTTATCGCGTTAGGGGTGGTTTCCATCACGCCGATGTTGTTCGAGGTTTCGACCAAGCCGGGGATGTCGTGGTGCATGTGCAGTACGCCGAATGGCAGCAGCAGCATAGCGGCTACGGCTTTGTTTGCGGCGGTCTTGGTGAAGGCTTTGCCGGAGGCGGTGCATTCGGTAAGAGCCAGGGTAATGTCCGGGTCGGGTATGCGGTATTCTGTGCGCAGAGTCTTTTGCAGCTCCGCCAAGATTTGCTCGGCCTTGCCTACCTCTGCGGCAGGCAGGGCGATTTCCGCGTTTGCTTCGCGGGGGATGGCGTTGGCTTTTAAGCCGCCTGACACGCTCATGATACGGATGTCGGTTTCGGTGGCCAGTGCGCGCAGGGCGCGGCCCAGTGTGCGGATGCTGTTGGCTTTGCCAAGGTGGATTTCGCCGCCGGAATGCCCGCCGAGCAGCCCGCGCACGGTCAGCTGTTTTACTGCCATACCTGCGGGGACTTCTTCCCATGTCAGCGGAATGTTGAAGTCCAAGCGGCCGCCGCCCGCGCAGCCTACGCAGAAGGTCGTGTCGTTGCCGGAGTCCATGTTAATCATGCGGCGTGCGGTCAGCCAACTTTTGTCCAGCGCGGAGATGCCTTTCATTGTGGTTTCTTCCTCGGCTGTGAAAATGATTTCAAGCGGCGGGTGTTCAAGGTTTGAGTCGAGCAGCGCCAGACTTATCGCCATACCTACGCCGTTATCCGCGCCGAGCGTTGTGCCGTTTGCGTATACGAAGTCGCCTTCGTAGCGCAGCGAGATGGGGTCTTTTGTGAAGTCATGGGTAGTATCTGCATTCTTTTCGCACACCATGTCCATGTGGCTTTGGATGATTAGGGGTGCGCTGTTTTGCTTGCCGGGTTTGTAGATTACTACGTTTAGTGCGGCGTCTTGCTTTACTTCCAGATTGCGCTTCTTTGCGAATGCTACTAGGTAATCGCTTATGGCTTGCTCATTGCCCGAGCCGCGCGGGATTTTGCTGAACTCCTCGAAAAATGCCAGAACTTCTTTCATTTATTTACCTTCCTTTCAAGTAGGTCGGGGCGCTTTGCCCTTGTTTGCCGTGTGGATTCTTGGTTTCGCCATGCTTCTACTTGGGCGTGGTGCCCCGAAAGAAGGACGGGCGGGACTTCCATGCCTTCGAAGACGGGCGGGCGAGTGTACTGCGGGTATTCCAATCCGCCAAGCAAGCTCTCGCTGAATGTTTCGTTGCTGACGGAATCGGCCTTTCCCACCACCCCGGGGACTAGGCGGGCAACCGCGTCTATGATTAAAAGCGCGGCCAACTCGCCCCCCGTCAGGATGTAATCGCCGACGGAGACTTCTTCCGGCTGCAAGAGGCTCAAAACGCGTTGGTCTACGCCTTCGTAGTGCCCGCACAGCAGGATTAGGTCAGGCTCCTTTGAAAGCTCGGCAGCGAAACTCTGGTTGAAGACCTTGCCCTGCGGTGACAGGTACAGGAACCGCGCGTTTGGGCGGTTTATGCTTGCGTACGCGTCGCGGATGGGCGGTGCCATCATAACCATGCCCGCACCGCCGCCGTAGGGCGCGTCGTCTACTTGCCCGTGCTTGTTCACGGCGAAATCGCGGATGTTTACGCAGTTTATGCCGATATGCCCCGCGGTCACTGCGCGTTTTAGGATGCTGTGGCTTGCTGCCTGTGTAATCATTTCCGGGAACAGGGTCAGGACATGGAAGGTCATAGCTCGCGCAGCCCTTTCATTAGGTGGACGGTCATTGTTTTTTCCGATAGGTCTACCGAGAGTATGCACTCCTTGATTGCCGGGATTAGGAGGTCTTTTGTTTCCGCTTTGCGGATTACGTAGACGTCGTTTGCTCCTGTTTCTATGATTTTCGCGAGAATGCCTAGGGTTTCGCCTTGGTCGGTGATGACTTTCATGTCCAAGAGGTCTTTTTGGTAGTACTCGTCTTCTTCAAGCGGAATGGCTTTTTCGCGCGGCACTTTGATTACGCCGCCGATTAGCAGTTCGGCTGCGTTTCTGTCTTCTATGCCTTTTAGCTTTAGGACTAACATAGTCTTGTGAGGGCGCACTTTTTCCAACGGGTATTCCTTGCTGTCTCCCGTTTCGCGGAAGATTTCTATGGTGTCGAGAAGTTCGAAGCGGGCGGGGTCGTCTGTGATTGGCAAAACTTTCAGCTCGCCCCGCAGCCCGTGGACGTTTACTATTGCCCCTATGTCAAAATAATCTGTCACTCTCTACATGTACCGTACCTTTCCTTCGTCATATGCGCCGCGTGCATCCGGCGCTTCGTCCGGCACTCCTACGGCGATTACGCAAAACGGGACGGTGCCGGGGTCAAGCTCCAACACGCTGTTTATTTCACCCATGCGCGTTTCTTTCGGATAGACTCCGCACCAACATGCGCCCAGTCCTTGCGCCACTGCTTCTATTAAAATGTTCTGGGTGGCTGCTCCACAATCTTGCGGCCAGTAGCCTATGTCTATCGGGCGGGTTTGGGTGTGCGGGAGCGCAAGTATCACGATGGCCAGGTCGGCTGTCTCGAGCATTCCCGTGTATGGGTGGATTTCTCGGATTTTGTCCAGTTTTGTGCGGTCGCGCACTACTATGAACTCCCACGGGCGGCTGTTGCAGGCTGATGGTGATACCATTGCTGCCTCCAGCAGGGCTTTTACTTGCGCGTCTGTTACCTTTTCGCCTTTTTTGTACTTGCGGATGCTTCTTCTTGCTCTGATTGCTTCACTTGCGTTCATTTTTGGTTTCCCCCTTTTTCTTATCAAATATTTGATAGTTCCATCTGAACCATGTTGTCGCTGAAAAAGTCATCGATGGTCATGGCTTCTTGTTTTTCTTCCGTGTAGAAGACGGGTGCGCGCATTATTACCTCGGTGCCGGGGTTTGCACGTACCAACTGGACATCGCCGCCCATTAGGATAGCGAGTTCCTTCACTATATACAATCCGAGCCCGGAACGCAGCCCGCGCTCGGTGTCGCCTTTGTGACGGGCGAAAACGTCTGCAAGCTTGTCCTCCGGTACGCCAGTGCCGTAGTCGCGGATGGACATGATTAAATCGCCTGCCTCTATGCGCAGGCTAACGCAGATTTCTCCGCCTTTGTATGAAAAGTCCTTGCCGTTGGCGAGTAGGTTTAGGACTATGCGCTCCCACAGCTGCCTGTCCATCGCCATTTCAAAATAGTCTTCGCTGCTTTCGAATACGATTTGTATGTCTTTTGTGCGCATCAGGGCTTGGGCGGTTTCGCAGATGTTGCGGAGCAGGGAAACAGCGTCCGTCATTACGTAGCGCGGGCGCAGTAAGCCTTGGTTCAGGCGCGAGCGGTCGTTTGCGTCACGCAGCAGCTTTGCCATGCGGAAACAGGAACGTTTGATTTGTGACAGGTATTCGGTTGCGTCGGACGGTAGGCCGTCGATTTTCTCCATGACTTGGATGTAGTTGAACAGTATTGCCATGGGGGTCTTCAAATCGTGGTAGAGGGCTTCGTAATAGCCTGCTACCGTGTCTAGCCAGTCCGGTTCTTTTGTCAGTTCAACGTCAATCATTTTTCTGCCCCATTCGTACTGCTTCTGTGCCTGCTGCCGCGCCTTCGTATACTGCTTTTGCAATTTGCTTCATGCCGCCTGTACAGTCGCCCGCGGCAAGCAGCCCGGGTATGTTCGTACGCATTTGGCTGTCTGTTTTTATGCTGCCGCCCTCTATTTCCGCGCCTAATGAATTGGCCAAATCGGTGCTTCCCGCCGAGCCTATCGCTACGAACAGGCAGCTGACGGGGAGGCTTGTGCCGTCTGCGAATTTTATTGCGGAGATGGCGGTATCGCCTTCGAGAGCGGCTACGGGCTGGTCTGAGATTTTTATTTTGGGAGGAAAGTCGGCGGTAAGCGGTTTGCCGTCGGTGCATAGCGTTACCGAGCGTACTATGGGTAGCAGGGCTTGGGCTTCGTGCAGTGCGTAGGCTCCGCTTCCCGCTACCGCTACGTCCTTACCGCGGAAGAAGAATCCGTCGCAGACCGCGCAGTAGCTTACGCCCATGCCTTCAAAGGTATTTATGCCCTGCCATTTTGGCTTAGCGCGGGATGCGCCTGTGGCCAGGATTAGGGTTTTGCAGGAATAGGCGGCGGTTTCGGTACGGACGGAGAAGCCCTCTGATAGTTCTTGGATGCCTACTACTTCTTGTGCGATGATTTCCGCGCCTAGACGTTTTGCTTGGGCTATGCCGTCTGCCAGGAGTTTTTTCCCGGAGACGGGCGCGGCAAAGCCGTAGTAGTTTTCTATTTCCGCGGCTTTTTCCAACGCGCTGCCGCCAGAGGCTATGATAGTTGTATCAAGCCCTGCGCGGGTTGTGTACATCGCGGCGGAGATTCCC
>Ga0209755_10001814_pt1 | contig 31555 bp, 24 predicted proteins | sample TergutCo191P1_FD_187301 | JGI IMG/M metagenome (GOLD analysis project Ga0209755, IMG submission 187301) | Cornitermes sp. P1 segment gut microbial communities from Petit-Saut dam, French Guiana - Co191P1 (SPAdes) (version 2) | ecosystem: Host-associated > Arthropoda: Insects > Digestive system... | reverse complement strand
TATATGGATATTTCCAACATTAGCCATAAATTTATCCGTGAAATGATACTCATTAAATTTGGCTACAGGCTTGTGCAGGGCTTCATGTTTGCTGATGATGACGAGGAAAGAGAAGAAGCTGTAAATGCGTTGCAAAAAATATTTGCGATGAAATGACAGAAACAATAGCATGGGAGCAACTTCACTCCCATGCTATTGTTATTTACTGGGGGCATTTTTATCCACACTCGGACTTGCCAATCGTTTAGCTTTACGCTCCGCATTATAACGGTTACGGTCTTGTCGTTGCTGAATAACAGCATCACGTTCTTTCTGTCAGTTCATTAAACACAGTTTCGTACGTGGTTGCGCATATCCACACCCACACTATTTCAGCTTTGACTTTTTGGGAATTTTGGTGTATTATGTGGTATAGAGTATATAGATATAGACACGAGGTGGAATAAAATGGAATTGATTATAGAGGGTATTAGCAGCGAGGGGCATGGTGTTGCTCGCTATGATGGGCTTGTGGTGTTTGTAGAGGGGGCTTTGCCGGGGGATGTTGTTGCGGCGGAGATTGTCAAAAGCAAAAAGGCTTTTGCAAATGCTAGGATTGTTGAAATCATCAAGGCCTCGCCCCATCGTATAAATCCGCCTTGTGCTGCCGCTGTCAATTGCGGCGGTTGCCAGCTTCAGCATTGCGATTATTCTGCCCAGCTGGATTTCAAGCGGCAGGCTGTGATTGACGCGCTAGAGCGTATCGGGGGCATAAAAAACCCACCTGTCGCCGAGGTAATAGGCATGGAAAACCCATGGCACTATCGCAATAAAGGCAGGTTTTTTGCAAAAAACGGAAGCATTGGCATGTATGAGCGAAATAGCCGAAAACTGGTCAAAACGCCTAATTGCCTGATTGCGCATCAAAACATAATAGATGCCGTGGCCGCCCTGCAAGGCAATATACAAGACGGCGAAATTATGGTGCGTACCAGCTTTTCAAAAGACGAAATAATAATTACGCATAATGGCAAACTAATTAGCAGCACAAGCAAAATCAGGGAAACGATTGGGGATATCGCATATCGATTATCCGCAAAGTCGTTTTTTCAAGTAAACCCCGCACAAACCGAGGTTTTATGCAATATCGCCCTAAAACAAGCAAAGCTAGACGGCACACAAACAATAATAGATGCCCATGTGGGCTGCGGCGGGGTGCTGCTACAGGCCGCAAAATCAGCAAAAACAGCCATCGGCATAGATATCGAACCCGCCGCCATAAGCGATGCCAAATTTAACACAAAGCTAAATAACATCGACAACACAGAGTTTATATGCGGCCTAGCAGAATCCGTCATCCCAGAGCTTTTAGCCAAAAACAACAAGCCCGACACAATATTCCTAGACCCTCCCAGAAAAGGCTGCGGCGCACCCCTGCTAGAAGCCATCGCCGCAAACAAAATACCTCGCATCATCTATATTTCATGCGACCCAGCCACACTAGCGCGGGATATCAAATCCCTAACAGCAACAGGCTACACCCTAGAAGCCGCGCAGCCCATCGATATGTTCCCCATGACGAGCAGAATAGAAATCTGCTGCTCCCTCGTTGCCCATCCGCTTGCGCACAAAAGATTTTTCAACCACGGATAACCACGGATAAAAGACTGATAAAACCTTCAAGACCGGATTGTATGCGGTTGGGCTTATGAATACCCACGACCACGTAGGGGCGGCCATTGGCCGCCCGATATCCACACCCCGCTTATAGGTTTTCTTGACAGAGATGGCAAATCTATGTTATAATTTTTGTGTAAATAGTTTATCTGGAGGTTTGGTAGAGATGGGGAAGCCGCGGAATATTGTGATTGCTGGGTTGTTGATTGCGGTGGTGTTTATCGCGACTAACATCCGCTTTCCCATACCCTTTTCGCCCACGGGGGGGCTGGTGCATTTGGGCACGGTGGCTTTGTTTGTGGCGGCGGTGTGCTTTGGGCCGCGAAAAGGCGCGGCCGCCGGGGCTATTGGCATGGCTTTGTTTAATTTGTTTTCGGAATGGGCGGTTTGGGCGCCCTATACCTTTGTGATCCGCGCCGTTATGGGCTTTATCATTGGCTATGCCGCCCATTTTGGGGGGGCTAGGGGGCGGCGGCCATGGCGAAATGTCGCGGCTTTGGGGCTGGGCGGGCTTTGGTTTATTCCCGCCACATTTGTCGCCGAGGCCATCATTATTGGCAATTGGATTTATCCAGTTACTTCCATTCCCGGAAATTTAATCCAATTGATTCTCGCCCTAGCAGTCGGCCCAACAATCGCTATTTTTGTACAAAAACATATTTTGAATAGGGGAACAATATGAAAAAATCCGGCAATGCCGCATATTCAAATGATAGCATCACCCAGCTAAAGGGTGCTGCCCGCGTCCGGCTGCGGCCGGGGGTGATTTTTGGCAGCGATGGGCTAGAGGGCTGCTGCCATGCAGTTTTTGAAATTATTTCCAATTCGATAGATGAGGCGCGCGAGGGTTTTGGCGATGTTATCCGCATTATTCGCCATGCGGATGGGTCTATTACCAATCAGGATTTTGGGCGAGGCATCCCGGTTGAATTTAATTCAACCGAAAACCGCTATAATTGGGAGCTTGTTTTTTGCGAGCTATATGCTGGCGGCAAATTTGATAATAATAACTCAAACAATTACCAGTTTTCGCTGGGGCTAAATGGGCTGGGGCTTTGCTCGACCCAGTATGCATCCCGCTGGCTATCGGCGGTTATTATCCGGGATGGGTATGAATATCGGCTGAATTTTGAGCGTGGCGAGAATGTCGGCGGGCTTGTGAAAGAGCCGGCAAAGACCCGGCAAAGCGGCACTACTATCCGTTTTTTGCCGGATGATGAGGTTTTTAAAGAGACTATTGTACCGCTGGAATATTTTACCGAAATGCTGAAACGTCAGGCGATTGTCAATGCCGGCCTGCGTTTCGAGCTTTTTGACGAACCCAGCGGCGAAAATTTTGTTTTCCTTTACAAAAACGGCATTATGGATTATTTGGAGGAATTTACACGCGAAACCGCATTTATCCCGCCCATACATATGCGCCACGAAACCCGCGGCTCGGATAGGGCGGATTTAGAGGCTTTTCGCCTAAAATTTGAGCTGGCTTTTGCTTTTGATAATACCAGCACTTTGCTAGAATATTATCATAATTCCAGCCATTTAACAAATGGCGGTTCATCCGACCGCGCCGTTCGGATTGCTTTTTTGGCGGCCATTGATAATTATATTAAAAATCAAAATCTATATCGCAAAGACGAAAAGAAAATCGGTTTTGCGGATATCGAGGATAGTCTGGCTCTGGTTTTGTCCAGCTTTTCCACGGTGAGTAGTTTTGAAAATCAGACAAAAAAATCCATAAATAACAAATTTATCCAAGACGCTATTGCGGATTATTTAAAAAAGCAATTGCCTGTGTATTTGATAGAAAATAAATCGGCGGCGGATATGATTGCGGCGCAGATTTTGGTAAATAAGCGCAGCCGCGAGGCCGCCGAAAAAACCCGCCTGAGCATCAAAAAAAAGCTCACAGGCGGCCTGGATATGGCCACCCGCGCCCAAAAATTTGTGAATTGCCGCTCGCGCGAGGTTGGGCGGCGCGAGCTATATATTGTGGAGGGGGATTCGGCTCTGGGCGCATGCAAACTGGCGCGGGATGCGGAATTTCAGGCAATTATGCCCGTGCGGGGCAAAATTCTAAATTGCCTCAAAGCGGATTATAACAAAATTTTCCAAAATGATATTATCATTGATTTGATTCGCGTAATTGGCTGTGGGGTGGCCGTTACCGGCAAAGCCGCGCGGGATTTGAATTCATTTGATATCACAAAACTAAATTGGGCAAAAATTATCATTTGCACCGATGGGGATGTGGATGGTTTTCAGATACGCACATTGATTTTGGCTATGCTCCATAGGCTAATGCCGGATTTAATAAATGCCAAAAAAGTGTTTATCGCCGAAACGCCGCTATATGAGATAACCTCAAGCAAAGATACGTTTTTCGCATATAGCGAGGCGGAAAAAAATGCGTTTTTGGCAAAGCTGGCCGGGAAAAAGCACCATATCCAGCGGTCAAAGGGGCTGGGGGAAAATGAGCCCGATATGATGTGGCAAACCACAATGAACCCCGCCAGCCGCAAACTGGTGCAGGTGATGCCCGCCGATGCCGCCGCCACACAGGATACATTCGATATTTTGCTGGGCGATAATCTAAAAGGCCGCAAAGAATTTATCGAAACCCGCGGGCATGAGTATTTAGAATTCATTTAAGGGGGGGAATAATCATGAATATGAACAACCATCTGGCCAAAAGGCTGCGGCTATTATATATCGGCGTGCCTTTATTTACCATGGGTTTGGCATTGATTATCGGCGTTTATTTTTCGAGCATTATTGCCGATGATTTTTCCCGCCGTTTGGCTCGTCAATATTCTATCGAGGCTGCTGCCAATTTTTTATCATCCACAAATTCCCATTTTGTTTTAGCCCAGCAGCTGGCCTATTCCACCACCATTTCCCGCTGGATGGCGGATGAATACAATGAAGATTTTCGCACCCGCGCCATCGAGGAAATCATGGGCTATGCGGAATTTGCGCCCTATATCTCCCTGATGTTTACCGTCTATCATACCCGAAATGTTTATGATTTGCGCCCCGGATTTGATGAGGATGATTTTTATGTTTGGTGGCAAATCGGCCAGGGCGGCGATGGCGCGCTTTGGTTTACAAATACCCGCGATGCCCAGCTGCCATTTAATCTGAATATCCAGCGCACCCGCCCTGTTGATGGGCAATGGGAAATGGGGATTTGGACAAACCACCGCATGTATTATGAGGGCGTATTTATCGGCGTTGTCACCGCCGGGTCGCCATTTAGCCTGATTTTTGATTCGGTTTTTGGCGGATATGATTTTCGCACCCATCGCGGCTATATTATCGATTATAATGGGCTGGTGCGGGCAGATAGCGCGGAAATTTTAACAATACATATTGATGGGCTATCCGCCCCATCCTATATGCCAGAGGCGCAGGAAAATCCCGCGCTGGCTCAGGCCATAGCTGCCCATTTGCAAACCAAAATCGGCGGCGCATTTCGTTTGGGCGGCGAAACTGATGCCATTGCCCTATATGGCGATTTTCGCTATGCCAGCATCGCCCCCATTATCGGAACAAACTGGTCTGTAGTAGTGCTTTCGAGCGATGAAATAATTATTTTTGCCGAGCATATGCCCGCTATTATCACAGCCGTGGTTTTGGTTATCGCCGTGCTGCTAATTGGCGAGCTTTTGATTCAAAAAACCGCCCTGCAGCCCATCGAGGCCGCCATAGAAAAGGAACAGCGCGCTATCAAAACCCAAGAGCTGATGTATAATGCCCTATCTATTCCATCAACACTTTGGGATATAAATGGCAATCTAATTGATTGCAATGAGGCGATGGTCGAATTTTTTGGGCTATCATCCAAACAAGAGGCAATCGAGCGGTATTATGAATACACCGCCGAATATCAGGCCTGCGGCAATCGCACCGAGGATTTATGCCATGGCGAGCTGGATGTGCTTTTCGCCACCGGCCAAGGAGTTCGCAAACGCTGGCTGCATAAAATCGATGGCGAAATCGTCCCGGTCGAGGTGACTATGACCCGCATTCCTAGCGGCGATACATTCGTTTGTGTTTGCTATGCGGTGGATTTGCGGCCTATCGAGGCGGCCATGGCAAAAGAGCGCGAGGCACATGAGCAGGCGCAAATAATGCTGGATTTAGCCCCTGTTTCGATTACATTATTTGACAAATCCCTAAATGCTATCACCTGCAATGCAAGTGGGCTGAAAATGTTTGGGGCTGCCGATTTGCTGGCATATGAGGCCATGGGAACCACCATGCCCCCTATCCAGCCGGATGGGCGCGATTCTATGCAGATATTTAAAGAGGGCACCGATGAGGCCATGCGCATAGGCCATTTCACCGCCGAAATAATGTGTCAAAAACAAAACGGCACACCAATGCCAACAGAAATCACATGGGCGAGCGTAAAGCTAAATGGCGAGGATGTTATTGTGGAATATGCCGTGGATTTAACAATCCGCAAAGAGGCGGAGGCCAGAGCCAATGAGGCCGCCGAGTTAAGCAGCCTATATCTAAATTCCGCCCCGGTTTTAATCGAGCTATGGGATGAAAATCATAATGTGATGGATTGCAATAGCCAGGTTTTGGGGCTTTTTGGCCTAGCAAACGTAAATGAGTACGCCCGGGCATTTTATCGCCTTTCCCCCGAATTCCAGCCCTGCGGCACTTTATCCACCCAAAAATCGGAGGAGCTATTGACAAAGGCCTTTAAAGAGGGCTTTGCCCGGTCTGAATGGGTGCATAAATTATCAAATGGCGAGCTATTTTATGCGGATTCGCATTTTGTGCGGCTAAATCGCCAGGGCAAAGATATTGTGGTTGTTTATAGCCATGATTTAACCCAGCTGAAAATCGCCATAGAAAACCAGCGCAAAGCCCATGAAAAAACCCAGCAAATCCTGGATTTATCCCCCACTATGATAAACGAGTGGAGCCGGGATTTGAAAATGATAAAAACCAATAAACGCTCCGTCGAATGGTATCGGGTGGCAAATGAGCAGGAATATATCGACCGCTTTGCCCGCCTAGCCCCGCCATATCAGCCCTGCGGCACTCCCACAGACCAGCTCGCTGTCCAGCTGGTAAAAGAGGCTTTTGATAAAGGCTCGGTCGCTTTTGAATGGATCACCGAAACCGCCGATGGCGAATATCTGCCTATTTGGGTAAAGCTAGTCCGCTCTAGCGATGATGAGGATGCGATTGTTTATGCATATACCAGCGATTTGCGCGAAATAAAACAGCTAGAGGCGCAGCTGCGCGAAAAAGAGGTTGATGAGCGCACCAAATTGATTTTGGATGCCAGCCCCATTTGCATCACATGCTATAATCCTCAGCGCGTTATGATTGATTGCAATGACGAGGCTGTGGCTTTATTTGGACTGGATACAAAAGAAGAATTTCTGGATGGATTTACCAAAAATTTTGCCAACTTTTTCCCAAGCCACCAGCCCTGCGGAACGCCCACTATGGAAAAAGTGCATGCGCTATTTGATGAGGTGGAAAAATCCAAAAGAATTCAGTTTGAGTTTGACCAGCTAACCAAAAGCGGCGAGTATTTGCCGACGGAGGTTTCTTTGGTGCGGGTGGATTATGGGGATACATTTATGTTTATTTCCTATCTGCGCGATTTGCGCCAAGCCAAAGCCGCCGAGGAAAAAGAGCAGGAAAACCGAGATTATATCGCCGCGCTATTCCAGGCATCGCCCATGTTTATTGATGTTTGGGATGAAGATTTGAATTTGATTGATTGCAATGATATGGTTTGCGATTTGCTGGGCGTGGCTACAAAAGAGGAGTTTTTGAATAATTTAACGGAAAAATATAATCCTCTGCGCCAGCCCTGCGGCACGCTCTCTACCGAGTTTTATGCGGAAAAATTTGAAATCGCGCTAAAAGAGGGCTATGTGAAATATAATTGGGTGCATTTGGATGTAAATGGAAATGATGTGCCGCTGGAGGTTACATATGTCCGGATTTATCGCAAGGGCAAGGCTTTGCTGGTGGGCTATAATTATGATATGCGCGATATCAAAAAGGCCGAGGCCGAGCGGCATCGCATCGAAATAGCCGAGGAGAGCAACCGCGCAAAATCAGCCTTTTTGGCTAGAATGAGCCATGAAATACGCACCCCCATCACGGCCGTTATGGGTATTTCGGAAATCGAGATGCAAAATCCCCATATTTCCGACCAAACCGAGGATTCATTCGCCAAAATCCATAATTCCGCAAATTCCCTGCTGGGCATTGTAAATGATATTTTGGATCTTTCCAAAATAGAGGTTGGGAAAATGGAGTTTACCCATGATGAATATGATGTTGCCAGCCTTGTTGTTGATACGGCCAATATCCATATTGGTTTTGCAAATAATAAAAATATCAATTACAATGTGTCGGTGGATGAAAATCTGCCTACAAAGCTAATAGGCGACGCATTGCGCATTAGCCAGATTATCAATAATATTTTAACAAATGCATTTAAATACACTGTAGAGGGTTTGGTAGATTTATCCTTTTCCTGTGAAAAAGATGCGGATGATGAAAATATTATGAATTTGATTGTGGTTGTGCAGGATACCGGGCTGGGCATGACCCCGGAGCAGCTAGAGGATTTGGATAATGAATACACCCGCTATCATGAGGAAAACTATCGCTATATCAAAGGCACGGGGCTGGGTATGCCTATTGTGTTTAATTTGGTTAAACTGATGGATGCTAAAATCGATATTAGCAGCAATGTTGGCACGGGGACGCGGGTGGTTGTTACTATTCCGCAGAAAATTGTAGACCATAGCATTTTGGGCAAAGCCAATGCGCAAAATTTGGAGCAATTCAAAGAGGTTAGCGTTATTCGCCGGCTGCCTTTTGTTCCCGAGCCTATGCCATATGGCAGCGTTTTGGTTGTTGATGATGTGGATGCAAATTTGTATGTGGCAAAGGGGTTATTGTCATTTTATTATCTAAATATTGAAACCTGCAATAATGGTTTTGATGCTATTGATAAAATCAAGCAGGGCAGGGTTTATGATTTGATTTTCATGGATTATATGATGCCCGATTTAAATGGAATCGAAACCATGCATAAAATGCGGGAAATGGGCTATAATCATCCCATTGTGGCTTTAACGGCAAACGCCATGATTGGCATAGCCGAGGAATTTATGCGCGCCGGATTTGATGGCTTTATTCCAAAGCCTATCCAAACAAAGCAGCTGAATTCTGTTTTGTTAAAGTTTATAAAAAATAAACAGCCGGCGGAGGTTTTAGAGGCGGCAAATGCGGAAAGGGTCGCCCGGCCTGCTTTGCGCGGCGATATCAATACTTTCCAAAAAGACCCGGAATTGCTGGCAAAGCTGCGCGAGGATTTTGCCAAAAAGCATAGCAATACCTTTAAGGAACTTAGCGATTTAATTAACGCAGATGATATCGAAACCGCGCATCGCCTAACGCATACCATAAAGGGCATCGCGGGGATGCTATATGAGGATGGGCTGGCGATAGCCGCGCGAGATATGGAGCAGATTTTGGCGGCGAAAATCAAGCCCACCGCCGCCCAGCTGGCCGCTTTGGAAAACCAGCTAAATCGGGTGCTGGATGATATCGGCTATATCCAAGCCCCATTCGCTATCGATATGGAATACGCCGAGCCAGACGAGGCCGCCGATTTGCTAAAAACAACCGCCCCATTATTGCAAAGCAGAAATGTGGCCTGTTTGCAAATGCTAGACGAAATCCGCCGAATCCCCAAATCAGAGCGTCTATGCGCCCTAATTGAGGATTTTGAATTCGCCGCCGCTTTGGAGGAATTGGAGAAACTAAAAACCGGTTTGTTAAAATAATCGCGGGGAGGGCAAACATGTATACTGTCACGATTTCCGAGGTTTTACAGGATTTTGGCCTAATAAATTTTTTGCCGCAAATGGATTTGAGCCGGCGGGTTATTCGCCAGCCGAAAATAAACCGCCCCGCCCTGCAAATGACCGGGTTTTTTCAGCATTTCGACGGCGACAGAATGCAGATAATAGGCTTTGTTGAGCATAGCTATTTATCGCGCATGGACGAAACGGAGCGAACCCAGATTTTAAAAAAATTTTTTTCATACAATATCCCCTGCTTGGTTTTATGCCGCTCTCTAGCCCCCTTTCCCGAGATGCTCGCCCTCGCGGAAAAAAATAACACCCCTCTTTTGGGATGCGATGAATCCACGACGGATTTTATTAGCGAGATTTTGCGCTGGCTAAAGGTGCAGCTAGCCCCGCGGATTACCATGCATGGGGTGATGGTGGATGTTTATGGCGAGGGGCTTTTGATTACCGGCGAGAGCGGTATTGGCAAAAGCGAGATGGCGCTGGAGCTAATAAAGCGCGGCCATAGGCTGGTGGCGGATGATGCGGTCGAGGTAAAGCGGGTATCAAAACAGACCCTGATAGGGTCGTGTCCCGAAAATATCCGGTTTTTTATCGAGGTTCGGGGGATTGGCATTATCGATGTCCGCCAGACTTTCGGCGTGCAGTCCATCAAAATCACCCAAAATATCGACCTAGTTTTGCGGCTGGAGGAATGGAATTCCGGCAAAACCTACGACCGCCTAGGGCTAGATACCGAAACCACCGAGATTTTGGGCAATCATATACCCATCCAAACCATCCCCATCCGCCCCGGGCGAAACCTAGCCATGATAGGCGAGGCCGCCGCCGTAAACCACCGCCAAAAGAAAATGGGCTACAGCGCGGCCTTGGCATTAACAGCACAATTGAAGGTCAACAGCTCAAAATGATTATACCAGATTTAGCCGCAAAACCGGGCGCAGGCCATATGTGGTATAGCCCACAAAGCCGCCGGAATAGCGGATAAATCCATCCCGGAAAATATGCGAGGCGCAGTTTTCCTGATCCCCGGGGCTGCGCAGCCACCATTCGGATTCATTGCCATTATATTTTGCGGCGCGGGCAGATTCGTTTGGCATTAAATTGCGAACCTCGTCAATACTTAGCAAAAAGATTTTGTCTTTTGTATCCTCGCCCCCGGCCACTGTGGGAATCATGCCCTTTTGCGCCCGCATTTGGGTGATATATTTCAAATCATTGTCGCGATTTCGCACGGTGATTTCAATAATCCTCTTTTGGTCGCTTTCGGAGAAATTTTTCACAAAGGCCGTGTTTAAATAGCGGCGCAGGCTGGATTTTTCCCATGTGATATCGGCGATGCGGTCGTGATATGCCCGCTGCTCGATGATATTTTCGGTAATAATCAGCGCGGAAAAATCCGTGTCGTTTTTATTCACAAAAAGCACCTGCCATGTATAAGAGCCGAATTGAATCGTATCACCTATCGCGGCATCTTTATGGGCAACCAAAGCGCGCCCGGAATTCATCTTTTTGCGCGCAACCGCCTCGATAGCCAGCATCAAATCCAGCGCAATAGCCTTTTCAAAGCCTTTTGCCGCCATTTCATCCGCCAGCCCATGGGGGGTAAAAACCCCCTGCGCCGCATGGCCGCTAGATAGCTTGCTATAGGCACGCTCATCCAAAATCGCCGCATTTAAAACCGTGCGAATCCGGGATTTATCCCCATCGGGCAGATTTTTGCGTTTGGCAAAAGCCCCCTCTAGCGCGGCGCGAAAACGCTCGGCCTCATCAAAAACAATGGCAGGATGGTCGGCCAAAATGTCTTTTAAAATGCTGATAAAATCCTGCTTTAGAGAATTTTCATTAGGCTCCATTTTCATTTCCCCCTGATATTAAATTGGTATACATTTCCAAATATTTTTGGGCAGATGCCGCCCATGAAAAATCCGCCATCATAGCATTTCGCCGCGCCGCCGCCATATGAGCGGGTTTTCCATAAATTTCCAAAGCCTGGTCAACAGCCCATAATAGCCCGCTCTCCAAAAAATCATCAAACAAAAAGCCGCAGCCCGCGCGGGTTTGCGGGTCGTAATGCTCGACGGTATCATTTAGCCCGCCGGTGCGCCGCGCAATGGGCAAAGTGCCATGGCGCATAGCCAAAAGCTGCGTCAGCCCGCATGGCTCAAATAGCGAGGGCATCAGGAAAAAATCCGCCCCAGCATAAACCCGCTGCGCCAAAACCGCATCAAATAGGATATTGGTCGAAACCCGGCCTTTATGGATGCTGGCCATATCCGAAAACATATGTTCAAAATGCCGCTCGCCTGTGCCAATAATTACCAGCTGGATATTTTTGCGCATCAGCTCGCTCATAGCCCCGGCCACCAGCCCAAAACCCTTTTGCTCGGCCAGCCGGGAAATAATGGCAAACATGGGAATATCTGGATTTAGCTCCAGCCCCAAAAGCCCCTGCAAATACCGCTTGTTTTCCGCCTTTCCCGCCATATCATCCGCGCAAAAAGCCGCAAAAAGCCGCTCATCCGTCGCGGGATTATTCGCCTCCCAATCAATTCCATTTACAATTCCTACCAGCTGGTGCGAGCGCGCCCGCAGCATGCCATCCAGCCCATATGCATATTGCTCTGTCTGGATTTCATGGGCATATGTTTCGGAAACGGTGGTAATAAAATCCGAATAGGTCAGCCCCGCCTTCATAAAACTAACCCCATTGTGAAATTCTAGTTTATCATTAACAAAATAGCCATCATTTAGCCCAATAGCACCCAGAATATCCCTGGGAAAAATTCCCTGATATTGAATATTATGGATTGTATAAACACTCTTCATATTCTCATAAAAAGCAAATTTGCTATAAATATCCCGCAAATATACGCAGCCCACACCGGTTTGCCAATCATTAAAATGCACCACATCCGCCTGAAAATCAATTTCTTTTAGCAAATCCAAACAGGCTCGTGAAAAAAAAGCAAATCTTTCATAATCATCGCCATAGCCATAAAAACCGGGTCTATGGAAATATTTTCCATTTCCAATAGCATAAACGGGAAAAGGGGTATCCAGCGCAAAAAGATGGGCATGCTCCTCGCGCCAATCCATTCGCACGGCAAAACTGCCCAAATCCCTGGCCTCGCCGATATCGGCATCAATATACTGCGGAAAAACCACCCGGCAATCCGCCCCCAGCCGATTTAGCATAATAGGCAAAGACCCGGCCACATCCCCCAAACCGCCGCTTTTAGCATATGGCGCCATCTCCGATGCGCAAAACAAAATTTTTAGTTTTTCATTCTTCGGTTTACTGTCAATCAATATTCATCACCTATATCTCGCGCCGCCATTGCAGGGCGCGCGTTAATGTTACTGAATCTACATGCTCTAAATCGCCGCCAACCGGGACACCGTGGGCGATTCGCGTGGTTTTTATCCCCATGGGCCGCAGCAGTTTTGCGATATAAATCGCCGTCGCTTCGCCCTCCACATTTGGGTTGGTAGCCAAAATAATCTCGCCGATATTATCAGCGCAAACCCGCTCTAGCAGCGGCTTTATGCGGATTTCATCCGGCCCAATGCCCGCCATAGGCGAAATCGCCCCATGCAAAACATGATAGGTCCCGCTAAATTCCTTGGTTTTCTCATATGCGGCCATATCCTGCGGCGTTTCCACCACCATTATTAAGGAAGAATCTCGTTTTTGATTGTTGCAAATATAGCAAATATCAGCATCTGTAATATTTTGGCATTTTTGGCAATATTTGCTATCGCGCTTTGCATCCATTATGGCCGCGGCCAGCTCCGCCCCGATTTCCGGCGGCGAATTTAGAATATAAAAAGCAATCCGCGCCGCGGATTTTTGCCCAATGCCCGGCAGTTTTGAAAAACCCTCAATCAGGCGGCTAATCGGATACCCATAAATCTGCATTAAAACAGCCCGCCCATGCCGCCCATTCCCGGCGGCACGATTTTCGCCATCTCTTTTGAAACCATTTCCTCGGCCTGTCGGATGGCCTCATTCACCGCCGATAAAATCAAATCCTGCAGCATTTCGACATCATCCGGGTCGACCACCTCAGGGTCGATAATAATTTCACAAATCTCCTTTTTCCCAGAGATAATCACGCGCACAGCCCCGCCGCCCCCGGAAACCTCCAAAGTGCGCTCCTCCAGCTCGGCCTGCATTTCCTCCATTTTCTTTTGCATATTTTTGGCTTGCTTCATTAGATTGTTCATATTCGGCATTCCGCCGCCAAATCCTTTTGGCATAAATCCCGCCCCTTTCGATTCCTCATAAATCATTATACTACAATTATTCCCATTTTACAATCACTTTTTACACTTTGCTTATTATAAGGTACAAATATTTGATATTAGTATTTCTAATGCCAACTCGTCGGAGATTTGTCCGGTTTTTATGCGGTAGTCGGTTTGCAGACATTGGCGCAAAGCCGCTATTGCGGCGGCCTGGGGCATGGTTCTGGACAAATTCACAAATTCGCGCACGGCATATGGCGACAAAGCCAGGCGGGCGGCGATTTCCTTTTGGTTTAGGCTGGCGGATAGATAGCCGCATTGTATGGCAAAGCGGAACTGCCGCGCGAGCATGGCCAAAATCATCAGCGGGGCTTCTTTTTGCGCCAACATTTCCCGATATAGCCCGATTGCCGCGCCTGTCTGTTTTTTGCCAACCGCCGCCAAAAGGTCGAAAATTCCGGCTTCTGTGGACTTTGTGCAAATATTGACAATATCCTCTGGCGCAACCTCAACACGCTCGCCTAAAAAATCACAAACCTTTCGCGCTTCGGTATGCAGCAATGCCATATTCGAGCCGATTTGGCGAATCATCATCGCGGCGGATGCGGGCGAAATAGCCTTTTTGCGGTCTTTGAAAATATTTCCAATCCAGCGGATTAGCTCGTTTTCTTTTGGGGTGGCGGCATCATAAATCAGCCCGGCGGAATTGGCAGTTTTGTACATTTTTCCGCGTTTATCGACAGAATTTTCGTCAAAAATCACAATCGCCCATTCGGGCAAATCTTTTAGATATTCGGAAACCTTATCGGACTCATCTTTGCGACCCGCCGCAAAAAGCCCACTATCCCGAATAACAACCACCCGCCAATCTGCGAAAAACGGCGCAGGCTCGGCATTTTCGGCGATAGCATCGGCGGTGGCGGCTTTGCCCTCTATGCGGCTCAAATTTGCATCGCTATCCCCGCAGGCCGTCGAAATCAAGGCCTCGCGCCAATGGTTAATTAAATATCGCTCCTCGCCAAAAAACAAATAAAGTCGCCGAAATTTGCCGGATTTTATATCTTGTTGGATTTCTTTCACAATCTCACCTCATTGTTCGCTTTTGTATATACCGCCCGTTTAATCGTAACAATACCGCGCCGCGCTCGGCGGTGATGGCATAGGGAATGCCGAAATCGCGCAGATTGCGCATGGTGCTGGGGTGCGGGTGGTTAAACATATTGCGCCGCCCCGCCGAAATCACCGCCAAATCGGGGCTGGCCGCCGCCAAAAAGGCCGGGGCGCTGCTGGTGCGCGAGCCATGATGCGCCACGCTCAAAACGCAAACCCCAATATCCGCGCCGCTTTGCAGTATCATCGCCTCCGCCTCGGCCTCGATATCCCCGGTAAAAAGCACGGTGTTTTGCCCATAAACCAGCCGCAGCACCAGCGAGGCATTATTCCCATGCCACGCAATATCCGCCGGCGGATAAATCACATACAGCCGCATATTCATTTTGCTAATAAAATCCCCGGTTTGCAAAAATGTTACCGGGGTGCGGCTATATAGGGCAGCGTATATTAGCAAATCGAATATAACATCCCCCGGATTATATTCCGCCGCAGACAAAAACAAATGCGACACCCGACCCGCCAACATTGCCTCTATTACGCCAATTGCGTGGTCTGAATGATTGTGGGTAACAATCGCGCTGGCTCGGCGGATGCCCCGATAGTCCAAATAGGGCAAGAGGGTGAAAACCCCTGTATTTTCGCCAATCTCGCGCCCAAAAACCCCGCCGCCATCAATAATCACAGCATTGCCCCGCCGATGAATAACAGCCCCATCCCCCTGCCCTACATATAAGAAAGTCAAATATAAATTAGTATTCCAAATATTTGTAATTATCAATACTAATACCGCACAAATCCCGAAATTACGCGCTTTGCGCATAATAAAGACAGTTCCGGTTTTGCGCATATGATAAATAAAAAGCAGCGGAGCGGCGATAAATACCGCCATTACTGGGATTCGCGGCCGTCCGGTGAGCAATAGAGTAAAAGGCATAGCGGCTATGCCACGGCTCACAAACTCGTAAATATCAAGCATTAGCCCGATTGGGAGGGCGAGTATGCCCGGGATGATTGTGCCGAATAATCCAAAAATCGCCATCAGAAAACCTAATATCAAAACAATCGCCACGCTGGGTACTAGCAAAAAATTAGAAATCCAAGCGAAAGGGGCGATGGTATAAAAGAAAAACGAATTTATAGGTATATGCGCCAGCATTGCCGCCATTGCATAGGGCAGGTATTTTTTGGTGTACCAATTGTCAAAAAATAGTCTAGCCCGGGGGATGCGGGGGCGAAGCCGCGCCAGCACCCGCTCCATGGGCGCATGCCCCAGACTGAGCGCGGCCACCATGCCAAAGGAATAGATAAAGCCGATTTCAAACAGGAAGAGCGGCTGAATTGCCAGCAAAATCACCGCGGCCAGCGCAAGTGCTGCAATGGTGCTATAATCGCGGCGGGCTAGGCGGGCGATAATCAGGACGATGCCCATAATGGCGGCGCGGAGGGTGGCTATGCCCGCGCCGGTTAGCACCGTATAACCCGCGATAAACCCAATGGTGGCAAGGCCTGCGGGGCGTTGGCCAATGCCGATTTTTTGCAACAGTTTTTCAAATGCTTTGGATAAGATATTCAAATGTAGGCCGCTCACTACCAAAATATGGTAAATGCCAACGGAGCGAAAAATGCTGACCACCTCGCGGTCGAGCCCGCTGCGGTCGCCGACAATCATGGCGCGCATAATTCCGGCATGGGTTTCTGATAATGTTTTGTCAAAAATATCAGCCAGATTCAGCCCAAACTGGCGGATTTGCAGGGATAGGCGGGGATAGCTGCCATAAATGCGCAGGGTTTCGGCAAAAAGCTTGTATTCAATGCCGCGCGCCCGCATATGGCGCAATTCATCAAATCCGCCGGGGTTTAGCGGCGGGTCGGGCGGCATTAGCAAACCTGATACCACAATCCGCCGCCCCAAATCCACATCCGCCGCCCATTCCGGCAGAAAAACCCGCACTCTCACCGGGCTTTCGACAATTTCGCCCCCCGGCCCAATAGCAAAACTCCGCGCCAGCAAAGTAACCCGCTGATTACCCCGGCGCGTCAACCCAATATCCTCAACAACCCCATCAATCCGCACAAATCCGCCGCGCGCCGCCACATAATCCAGCCGATAATCCGTCGGCGCAAGCGACCGCCCCACCATCAGAAAACCTAATATCACAAAAACCGGCAAAACAAACGCAACCCGCCGCCGAAATGCCGCATAAAACCCAACCGCCATCCCAATAGCGGCCAGCCCCAAAATAATCGGAATAATCGCGCCGCCAGCAAAATAAAACCCACCGATAATCCCCAAAATCAAAGCCGCCGCCGCGCCAATCATCCGCCCACCCCCTTACCAAAATTATATCCATATATTCCCCGAAAGTCAATGTATTGTCTAAAAATTTACAATCCGGTTGAAATAGGGGCGGCTGGCGTTGCGGTGGCTGATGCAGAGGATTGTTTTGTCGGCGTATTTGGCGAAAAGTTTTGCGATGATGGCGGCCTCCATTTCCTCGTCGAGATTTGAAAAGGATTCGTCTATTAGGATGGCATCCGGGCGGCGGGCTAGGGTTTGCGCTAGGCCTAGGCGGGATTTTTCGCCGCCGCTTAGTGTGCTGTTGGCGAGGATTTCGCCGGCTTTGCCTGCGGCCTGGGTTTTTAGGTGGGCTGTGTCGATTATTTCGTCAATGTCAAAATTATCCAGCCCTAGGGCGATATTTTCCCGCAGGGTTAGCGTCAAAACATTCACAGATTGAAAGGCGATGCCGATAAAATCGCGCAGATTCGCCATTTTTAGATTGCGCAGATTTTCGCCATTTATCAAAACATCCCCCTCATAATCATGGTTTAGCCCCATAATAATATTGAAAATCGTGGATTTGCCAATGCCGCTCTCGCCCACAAACATCACCTTTTCGCCCCTATGTATCTCAAAATCCGGGATGCTGATTTTCCGCTCGCCAAAATTTGCACAAACCCCCGAAACCACCAGCGAATCAAAGCCATTTATGGAAATATCGCCGCTCGGCTCGGCGGGAATATCATCGAGCAGGCGCAGGCGCGAAAGGGCGGGAAAGCCCGAGCGGATAATAACATAGCTTTGAAAAATCCCGGTGAAACCGCGCAAAAACAGGGGGATATTGATATACAAAACCAGCACCGTGCCCAAATCGGCGGCGAGGGTATCGGAAAAACTCATTGATGCCAGCAAAATCAAAATCGGCGCAATTATGCTCACCGTCCCGCTGATACTATTTGCATATGTCATCGTAACATTGATTTTTTGCATACAAATGGAAATTTTTTCCTGTATGGCGATTATCCGGCCGATAAAAAAATCATAGGCATTTTTTGCCTTTACATTCGCCGCATTTGCCATCGCCTCTTGCGCAACCACCGCCATCGCCCTATGCTGCGCCATAACATCATGCTGCAGCGGCATCATGGCTTTATTCGCGCGGAAAGTCAGCAGAAAAAACAGCGGCATGGCAATAATTGTGAAAATTCCGGCATAAAAATCAATCCGAAAAACCACAATGCCATAAAAAACAAACCCGATAATCGCCGACAATATCTCAATGCAATTGCCAAATAAATTCGCACCGCCTTGGGTTGACATATTTATATCACTCCAAATCGCGGGGGCTTCGTTTTTAATGAAATATTTATGCTCGGCGCGCAAAAGCCGCGCGGTATAAAACTCAATCAGCCGCAGCTGGCCATTCCAAACAAATCGCTGGCGAATCCATGTATTTAGCAATTGTATGCAAAAAACCAGCGCAAAGCCGCCGATAGTCAGCATCAGAGCGACGCCCATCCCCTCAAAATCCCGCGCCATAATATGCTCATTGAAAATCCCGCGCAGCATATTGTTTGCCAAAATAACCACAAACCCCACACCAAAAGCCAACCCGATATAGGCCGCCAAAACGCCCTTTATCCGCCATCCCGCCAATAAAATCTTTGCTAGATTCTTCATTATATATCGCCTCCAAAAAATTTGTAATTTCATTATAAACCATGGAGCAGCACCAATGTCAACCCCCAAAATTCCCGCGAAGGTATAAATTTGCAGAAACACGTAGGGGCGGCCATTGGCCGCCTAATGTCCGCGAGCGGATTTTTTGGCTGTGGCCAATTTGTAAAAGGCGGCCAATGGCCGCCCCTACGTTTCTCGCCATAAAATTGTTGCGAAAAATTCTTGACATTAGCGGTTATACGTGATAGACTTGATTAAACGGAAAATTAGGAGGGTGCTTATGAGCGTTGATGTTGGCGGGATTAAAAAGACTTTTGATGGGATTGTTGCAAATATTGAAAAGGTGATTACCGGAAAGAGCGGCGAGATTCGTCTGGCTTTGGCCGCAATGCTGGCCGGGGGGCATGTTTTGCTCGAGGATGTGCCGGGGACGGGTAAAACTATGTTTGCTAAATCTTTGGCAAAGTCGATTGACATTAAATTCTCGCGTGTGCAATTTACGCCGGATTTGCTGCCTAGCGAGCTTGTTGGCATAAATTTTTATAGCCCAAAAAGCGGCGATTTTGTTTTCCGCGAGGGTAGCCTTTTTGCCAATATCGTTTTGGCCGACGAGATAAATCGCGCTACACCCCGCACCCAGTCCGGCCTGCTCGAATCTATGGAGGAGCGGCAAATCACCGTAGATGGCAAAACCCATATTTTGGCATTTCCATATTTTGTAATCGCCACCCAAAATCCTATCGAAACCCAAGGCACTTTCCCCCTGCCCGAGGCTCAGCTAGACCGCTTTTTGATTCAGCTCACCCTTGGCTATCCCACCCGGGACGAGGCCGCGGCCATTATGAAAAAATTTGTGGCGGAAGAGCCTTTGGCCGATTTGTCGCCTGTTTGCAATGCCGCGGATATTATCGCCGCCCAGGCCGCTGTGAAAAATGTATATATTCATGACGATATACATAAATATATTGTGGATATTGCCGAGGGTACTCGTGTGCATGAGGCCGTTATTATGGGCATTTCTACCAGAGGCACTATCGCTCTGGCCAAAATGGCCCAGGCATATTGCGCAATTATGGGTCAGGATTTTGTCACGCCCAAAGACATTTTGCATCTGATTCCCTTTGTTTTCCCCCATAGAATCGCCCTAAAAGGCGGTGTTCGCAATCGCCTATCCGCCGTGCAATCGGTTTTAGACGAGGTTATTGTAAACACCAAAGCGCCAACGGAGGAGTGGAAGCGCCAGTGATTATCCTAATTATCGGCTTTGTTATTCTTTTGCTTATCCTTTCGCAGGGCAAAATATATGAAAAATACTGGTATCGCAATCTCTCTATGAATGTTAAATTTTCGACAAAGGACGCTTTCGAGGGGGATACGGTCGGTCTGCATGAGGAAATCGCAAATAATAAATTTTTGCCCCTGCCATGGGTTTTTGTGAAATACCATATTTCCGAGCATCTCGTCCAGCAAATAACCGAGCAGATGGATGGGTTTGAGGAGGATGAGCGGGTTAGCGTTCATGGCGGCCTGTTTTCGGTGATGTGGTATCAGATTGTGCGCCGCCGCCTTAGCTTTAATTGCGGAAAACGGGGCTTTTATCGCCTGCGCATGATTCATATCACATGCAGCAATCTTTTGCATACCAAAAATTATTATAATTCCGGCGAATCCTATAGCGAGCTAACGGTTTTTCCCCGGATTTTAGAGGATTATGATTCCCTAAATATTATTTACAAAAATCTCGATGCGCTGGTTTTGAGCCATTCGCTGATAAATCCCGACCCATTTGAATTCCGCGGAATCCGCGATTATCAACCCACCGACCCCATGCGCGATATAAATTTCAAAGCATCCGCCATTGCCCAAAATCTAATGGTAAATATTTACATGCCCACCTCCGCCAAACGGCTGGAAATCATCCTAAATTTAGAGCCATATTCGCTATATCCCGATAATGAGCTATATGAGCAGGGCATCCGCCTAGCGGCCACTCTGGCGCGGCATTATATTTTGGAGGATGTGAAAATCGGGATTTATACAAATGGAAAGGATGTTTCCACAGGGGAAAATATTCGCCTGCCCGGGGGCAATTCCACGGCGCATTTGTATTCGATTTATCAATCTTTGGCGCGGATTGCCTCGCTTTATCGCGCGGAATCCATCGCGCCGCATCTGCATTCCCGCGAGGATTTGGCGGCGGTTTATTTGGTGATTTCCACATACCATGGCGAGGATTTTATCGAGGCTATCGAAACCATGAAAGCCCGCGGAATGACTGTGATGACGGTGATTCCCGGCTATCGCGGCATGGATATAAATATGAGCGGGGAAAATGTCAATTTTTGGGAAGCCACAGAACCAAGGGGGCGACTAGGATGAGCCGCAAAACCATAAAAGAGCTTTTGCCCGATTTAATCACATTTGTGCTGGCTTTTAATATTTTTGCCGCCATGCATCTTTTTGTTTATGAGCAGCTGCCATGGATTTTTTTGCTCGCCCTGCTGCCCTTTTTTGTGCTATATTTATCGCGCCGATTTATGATAAATCTACTGATTTTTTTGATTTTGCATTTGGCATATATCGGTTTGCCCATGCTAATATTTAGCGGGGCTTTGCGCTGGAATTTATTTGGATTCACCCTAATAACTGGGGCATATTCCATTTATATCCATTCGCGGGATGATACCACTATGTTTAAACATATCGACAAATACACAGTGGCAATTTTTGGAATTATCGCATTTATTTATGGCTGGCTAGATTTTGGCACGCCGGCGGCTATGTCTTTTTTGATTATTTCGACGATTACAACATTTTGCATGATAATCGCCTGTCGCTCTATGGCAAATGTGGATTTTAGCCTAATGGTGATGCACGACCGCTATAAAAAGCAGCCCACCAATGATGTTGTGGCGACGAATAACGCCATGATTGCGGTTTTCCTCATTGGCATCATCGTATTAGCGGTGCTTTCGGCGGTTTTGCCCATGGGCGCGATTGCAAGCGGGGTTCTCGGCTTTATTTGGTCGATATTTGGGCTAATTATTTATGGGTTTGTTAGAATAATAGCAATATTTTTGCCATATATCCGCGAAATGGATGCGCCGGAGCATGAGGGCGCGCCGATTGTGGTTGACACCCAGCCGCCCTTTGATTACGAATACCTCCTAGATTTAGACATAGCCTGGGGGCTTTTTGGCAGAATTGCGGGCATAATAGCGGGCATTTTTGTGCTTTATCTTTTGGTTTTGCTAATGTTTAGAATCAGCCAGCGCAGGCGCGTAACCGAAGATAAAATCGAATCCCTGCTGCCCGAAACCACCACCGAGCGGATAAAATTCATGCTAAACAGCGTCACCAGCCTATTCCCCAAAATCCGCCGCGCCCCAAAACACCCCATCCGCCGCGCCTTTTACAAAAAAGTGAATGGCTATATCAAAGAGGGCCTGCCCATCCTAAAATCCTACACCCCCGACACAATCGCGGATAAAATCCGCCCCTACGAGGATATCGCCGAGCTAACTGACAAATACGAGCAAGTGCGATACCGCGAGGATTCCTAAACAGGAGGTAGCCCCATGCTTTTTTCGGATATCGAATATGGTTTTCAGGAAGCATTTTTGGCGGCATGGAATGCATACAAAAGAGGCAGCATGCCCATTGGTGCTGCGATTCTCAATGATTCGGGCGTGTTGATGGCGCGCGGCGAAAACAGCATTTATGCCGCAGACAAAAACGAAATTGTTTCCGGGCATCGTTTGGCGCATGCCGAATTAAACGCCATCCTCAAAGTCAATGGCGACGAGCATCCCAATATCAATTCCTACACGCTTTACGCAACCATGGAGCCATGCGCTATGTGTTATGGCGCGATTGTCCATGGCAATTTAAAGCGGGTAAAATTTGCTATGCGGGATAATCTTTTTGGCGGCGCGCGGGCTATAAATTCCCAAATCGACATATTCCTAAGGCAAAATATCAATATTTCAGGGCCATCAAGGGAGCTAGAAATGCTCTCGATTATTCTAATTGTCTACCGGCGGCTATGCTATGGATTTTCGCACAACGAAACCTATTTCAAAAACTATGCGCAATACTGCCCCGGCGGGCTGGAAATAGGCCATAGCCTATATGAGGACAGCACTTTCAAATCCATGCTTTCAGACAATTGCTCGCCAATAAAAATTTATGACTACATTCTGAAACATATCATTTGATTTATGGGTGTGGACATTCGCGTTGACGTAGGGGCGGCCAATGGCCGCCTGTCACAAATTAGCGACAGATATCGCGTGTGGATATCCATAAGCCCAACCACACACAATCCGGTCTTAACGGTTTTATTCGCGCTTATTCGTAACCTTGATTTATAGGGGCTGGTCTAGCCCGGCCACCCGCCAAAAATACAGCGAGGGCGAATCCACCACATATTCGCGAAAATAACCCACCTGCCGCGCGGTATATTCGGCAATGCCTACCGCCACCCGGTTTTCGGCAATATCAATATGCGCCGAAACGAAATTCCGAGCCGCCCATGCGCGGCGGTCGCGCATTGATTGCCTATTTTGAAACACAGAATCAAAGCGTTCAATTTTTATCAAAACAGAACGCAAATATTCATATTGATTCCAGTAAGCCCCTCCAAAATAATTGCGAAACCGGGCGAGGCTATATTCGTCCTGCTCAAAAAAATCCATAAAATCGACTGGCGTAAAACCGCTTCCAAGCGCGCCAAAAATCAGCCCGCCCGGCGAGCTGATTTTTGGCGCGAAAATAACTGCCACCAAAATAAAGACTGACACACAAATAACAATTATTCGTTTTGGATTTTTATTCATCCCAATAAATATTTTTCATATCCAATTTTTTCCAATTTCGCCGCTTTGTCTTTTACAGTTTTATCCAAATTGGCGCGGTAGCCTATTAGCTTTTGCGCCAAATCATTATCGGCGGTGGCTAGGATTTGGGCGGCCAAAAGCCCGGCATTTTGCGCGCCATTTATGGCGACGGTGGCCACAGGGATGCCCGGCGGCATTTGCACAATAGAATGCAAACTATCAACCCCGCTCAGAGAGCGGCTTTGCACAGGCACGCCAACAACAGGCAAATGCGTCAGCGCGGCCACCATCCCCGGCAAATGCGCCGACCCTCCCGCCCCCGCAATAATCACCCGCAAACCCCGCCCCGCCGCGGCCTTCGCATATTCAAACATCCGCTCGGGAGTACGATGCGCCGAAACAATCGTCAATTCATACCCCACCCCCAACAAATCCAGCACCTTCGCCGCCTCCTGCATAATCGGCAAATCCGAATCGCTACCCATAATAATTCCAACCATAATTTATTCCTCCTTTAAATTGGGCGGTCTAGTCGCCAAAATAATCGCAAATAGCTTTCCTCTCATATCGACCCTCTATTTTTCAATCTGCTCAATCAAATCATTGTGGCTCATCCGACCCGCTGCAATTTCAAGACCTATGCGTACCACATCATTGTTGCTAAAAGATACCTCGATATTATTTAATGCTAATAGTGTCAGCATTACAAAGACCCCAATGCGTTTATTGCCATCAACAAAGGGGTGGTTTTGTATGAGACTAAATGTTATTCTCGCGATTTTCGATATAGTGGTGGGGTATAAATCCATGCCTATAAAGGTTTGGCGGGCAGATGCCAGCGCGGATTCGAGCAAGGCCTCATCGCGCAAGCCTTCAGTGCCGCCTGTAGATGCCAATAGCATGCTGTGCATCTGAATCACTTGGTGTTTATCAATCGTTTTCATTTGCCAATTCCTCAAAGGCCTCGATGTATTTGGACAAAACTTGTGCGGCCACCGCATGTAGCTCTGCGCCGTCTGCTATCGTGTCTTTTTTCAATAGTCCATAGTCCATAAGGATGTAGCGGGGCGCATTGTTTTTTAAAATGACTGCAGCCCCCTTTTCGTCAACCAATTGCGCTATTTTATCAAAATTATCACCTGTTTCTGCAACATAGACAAGATTTTCTGGGTTTAATATCATGTTTCTATCTCCTCTCGTGAATAAATTATCATAGATACGCCGGCGTCTTGGATTAGTAGGTCGGGGGGGAGGCGGCGCAGGAGGCGGGCCATGTAGTAGTCGCCTATTGAGCCGTGGAGATTCATGATTTGCACAGCCCATATTGTCCAAAACCATTGCATTGGTAGGAGGATGTTTAGGGCGATTAAAATAATGCCCAGAATCAGCACCGGGGCTATGCCTATGGCGATGTGTTGGCTTTTGGTGAAATAGGCGGGGCTGCCCGCGTAGGCATAAAAGCCTTTGAAGCCAAAATTGCCCCATTTGCCGGAAAAATAGCGGATTACTATGCCATGGATTAGCTCATGCAGGATAATATAGATGATTGTGGCAATAATGGCAATCGGGATGCGCCAGGCGTTTTCGATAATATACGCAAAAGACAATGGGGAAATAGCCGCGCCGATAAAAACCAGCGCGACTATAATAATCAACATAGGCAGCATCAGCTTTTGCTGCATTTGCGGGTCGGCCATAAAATCCACTCTGTGGATTTCGCCATAGCCCGGAGGCAGCTCGAAAGGGGCTTTCATCAGGCTACCTCCTAATCGGTACTCAAATCGATAAAAATTCTGCCTAGCCCGGTTCTTTCGCCGATGTATTCGACAAATCCCGAAATCCCAGCCCCAACGGGCATATCATTTAAAAGTGCCTCTATATCAATTTGCACCGGATTTCCGGCAATCTGATTGGCAATATCGATTATCGGAAATGCCGGAACACTCCGGATAAGCAATTCAATCTCAACCAAACCCTCCGCAGTTTTCCCCATCTGCCTCAAAGAAACCAAAGGCGGACTAAATTCTTCGCGGGGCTGCCAAACCCAAGTGTCTGCCATAGTCGCCCCAATAAAATCATGCGGAAAATCCATCCAATAGATAATATGCTCCCCCAGCGGGCTATACACAGTGCCTTCCCCGATATTTTGCCAATATCCGGTAAAGCGGTCTAATTGATTAAATGGAATCATTAGCATTTGATTAGGCAATTGAACATTCGCGCCAAGGCTAATAATGCGCAAAGAGTATGAAAGAAATCTAAATCCAAAGAAACCAAACATATTCGGATTATGGCGAGTATCCCATCCGCTTATATCAAGGCTTGTTAGGTTTGTATCTCTAAACATATTGCTCATGTCTTCAACATTGCTTGTATCCCACCCCGATAAATCAAGGTCAACAAGAGCCGATGCGCCATAAAACATCTCATTAGTTAGCATTAGATTACCTGTGTCCCAATGAGCTATATTTAGACTCGTTAAACTACTAGCACCCCTAAACATATTTTGCATACTTTGCGTTCTTTCGGTACACAAGTTTTCCAGGCCTTCTATATTAACCAAATTGCTTAAATCACGGAAAAGACCACTTAAAACAAAGCCAGCGATATTGTCGTCATAAAAAATTATTTCTGTGACGTATTCATAATAATGATTCAAACGTCGCGACCAGCCGGCAGTTTGGATTTCCCCACGCCCAACCATTGCTATACCATTTTCATACAGCCGCCAGCAAGCCCCACCGTCACTGAGCAGATGAGGAAAAAGCACAAAATCGCCGCGAGCAATAATATGGATTTCGCCCTGGGGCTGCCATACCCATGTGCCTGCCATAGTTTCCGGGTCGAATCTGCGAAATAAAGCAGCCGAGGCAAATGCTTTAGTGCCCAACGGATTGCATGGCGTGCCCTCGCCGATATTTACCCAAGCACCGGAATAATAGTAATTTATCGGCACATTCGGCAGATGGTACTCCAGAAACTCAAAAGGTCTAAATGTTTCGCCAAAAGTAATTTTTCGCAAAGAGGTCGCGCCGTAAAACATGTGCCGCGACAGAGGGGTAGTGCCTCGCCACCATGATAAATCCAGGGCAACCAAACTATAGGCATCGCGAAACATTCCCTCTGTGTTAAAAAGTCCTCTGGTGTTCCAGTTTGACAAATCCAAATTTACCAAACTGCTGGCATTTCTAAACATGCTTTCCATGATTCCTACATTGCCAACATCCCAACCCGACAAATCTAAGCTGACCAAGCTACTAGCGTTCATAAACATACGTCCCATATAAATAACATTCCCGGTATTCCATCCGGATAAATTTATTTCGACCAGACTGCTAGTGTTAGAAAACATGCTTGACATTCGGGTTACTCTGCCAACATCCCATGATGATAAATCAAGAGATTCGATTGCCGACATATTTGCAAACATATGCGACATATTAGTGGCAAAAGTCGTATCAATATATGACAAACCATCAATGGAAACCACCTGATGAAGCTCGAAAAAAAGCCTATAAAGCGCACTAAATCCTACAATCGGTTGGGAAAAAATAATGCGATAAATATAATATCGATAGTCATGCCATGGGCCTTGCCGAGGAAATACCGAATTTGCAATATTGCCGCCGCCCACTACAAGAGTGCCATCATCATAAAGCCACCAAGGCGCGCCCCCAGTAACTTGAATTGCGCCATAATATCGAATTTCTGCACCGGGGGCAGGAAAGACAGGCGGATATGATGCGGCAAAATGCTGGGAGCTGGTAAAAAACACCGCTACGAGCGACAGCAAAATCGCAGCTCCAATTATGTAGCCCATGCTTGTTTTTTTGATTTTGATATTCATAATCATTACTCCTTTGTGTTTTGGTGATTATTCATAAATATCCCGCGGGGTGTAGTGGGTGTGCAAAAGCTCGTGGGCGCGGGGGCTGGCAGGTTTTTCTAGGTAATTGGTGTAGAGCTCTTTGATTATTGGGTTTTCTTGGGGGCTTTGGATGTTTTTGGTATTGTCGATTTTGCGCAGGCCCTGTTTGCGGGCGGCCAAAATGTCGTGTTCGTTGTGGGCGCAGGCCGGGTGCTGGGGCTGGCCGCCGCCATTTATGCAGCCGCCCGGGCAACCCATTATTTCGACAAAATCGAAATGCTCTTCGCCTGCTCGGATTTTGTCTAGCAGGGCTTTTGCATTTGATAGGCCGGAAATTGCCTTTATTTTCACGGCTTTGTCGCCGATTTGGTCTTTGATGCCGCGCAGAGCCGCCTCGGCCACGCCGCCGCTATGGGCGAAAATATTTGCCGCGCCGCTGGATATGCCAAAAAGCGGGTCGAAATCAGTATCCGGCAGGGATTCAAACATTATCCCCGCCCGCCTAATCATGGCGGCGAATTCGCGGGTTGTGATTGTTATATCTATATCGTCCGTGCGGGTGATTTCAAATTTTTTGGCGGTGCAGGGCATTATTGTCACCACAACCATATCCGCCGGGTTTATGCCTGTTTTTTCGGCATAATAGCTTTTCATCAGCGCGCCAAACATTAGCTGGGGCGGTTTGCATGTAGAAATATTATCAATCCAATCAGGATAATAATATTCGCAAAATTTTACCCAGGATGGGCAGCAGGATGTAAACATAGGCAGATTTTCGCCGCTATTTAGGCGGGAAATTAGCTCTGCGCCCTCCTCCATTATGGTCAAATCGGCGGCGGGGGCGATATCAAATGCCCGGTCAAAGCCCAGCATTTTCATAGCCGCGGCTATTTTGCCCGAAACATTTTCGCCAATAGGCATGCCAAACATCTCGCCCAACTGCACAGCCACAGCCGGCGCGGCGGCGATTACCACATGCTTATTCGCATCATCCAAAGCCGCCCAAACGGCCGGAGTATCGTCTTTTTCCATCAGCGCGGCCGTGGGGCAAACCGCCACACAGCGGCCGCAATGGATGCATGCCGTATCGCCCAGCCCCATATCAAATGGGCTGCCTATCCGCGCCTCATATCCGCGCCCATTCGCGCCGATAACCCCCACATGGCTTTCATCCCGGCAAACCACCTCGCAACGGCGGCAAAAAATGCATTTGCTATTATCCCGCACCAAATGGGGTGCAGAAAAATCCGGCGCAGGAGCGACATCCGCCCCCATCCCCGCCTCGCTCGCGCCATATTCCAGCGCCAGATTTTGCAATTCGCAATTGGTGCTGCGCGGGCAGGACATACACTCGCGCCTATGATTGCTCATCAAAAGCTCCAAATTCATTTTGCGGGATTCCCGCACATACGCGCTATTGGTAAAAACTTCCATACCCTCAAAAACCGGATAAACACAGGCCGCCACATGGGCCCGCATCCCTTTAACCTCAACATTACAAATCCGGCATGCCCCTATCTCACTCAGCCCGCGCATATAGCAAAGGGTCGGAATCCGAATCCCCGCCGCCCGCGCCGCCTCCAAAACAGTAGCCCCCGCCGCAACACTAACACCTATCCCATTTATTGTCAAATTAGTCACACTCACAATTTTCCCTCCCTAAATGGATTTCACCCAAAACAGTCAATATCATCCGAAACAAGACAGTCCCATCATCCATCCCATCATCCACATTAAAAGGCACGCGCTCAATATTATATTCAACGCCGCAGGGCAAACCCTCAACATCAAAATATGTAGCGACCCCATCTGCATCCAAATCCGGCGCATTCAGCATATTAAAATACAAATATGTGGTTCTGCCAATTTCGTCAATAATAAAGCCTTTTTCTGTTACAAAATAAACCAGTATCTCTCTCGAGCCTTGTTTTAAGAAAACAGGAGACCGCCGATCATTGGCACCTGTCCATACGCCGCCTGTGCCATCGCCGACCTCGCCGCGGCGATTGCCGCCCCATCCATATAAATCACCGTTTGTTCTAATTCCCATTGTCATTGCGAAACCTGCAGATACCCTAGCCCAATTATAGTCTGCACGAACCCGCACCGGCACGAGAGTATTTTCAGAAGCAGCACCAAGCCGCCCATCCGGATTAACTCCCCATGCCCAAAGACTTCCATCGCTTTTGATTGCGGATGCATGTGTCCCCCCTGCCGAAACAAAGCTCCATTGATAGCTATCGCCTATTCGCACAGGAACAAGGCTCTGCGAAGGAATAACCCCGGTCGCCGCCCCGATATCTTGCCCCCATGCCCATAAGCTTCCATCTGCACGGATTGCTACGGAAAAACGAAAAGAGCTTCCAGCCTGTGCGATTTTCCACTCATAGCCTACGCCAATATGAATAGGGACAAAGCTGGCAACATTTGTGCCATTACCTAATTGCCCAGAAGTATTTGCGCCCCACGCCCAAAGGCTGCCATCGGCTTGTATTGCTAAAGAATGTTGCTCTCCGGCAGAAATAGATTTCCAATTATATAGCTCGCCAATGCGTGTTGGGTGGCGGTTTATTGGGGGATAAATGCCAAGCTGGCCATGAGTACCCACGCCCCAGCCCCATAGGCTGCCATCGGTTTTTATGCCTAATGTATACACACTTCCGGCGGATATGCTCGCCCATTCATAGGAATCACCAATGCGGACAGGTTCATAGTGAATTTGTGGTGGCCAAACAGCAAGAGTATCTGAGAGATTTATGCCCCATGTCCACAAACTGCCATTTTGCTTAATCGCCAAAGAATGAGATGCTCCCGCAGATACACTCGCCCAGCCATAACTATCGCCAACTCGCGCCGGGCTGGTCTGATATTCAGATGCATCAAAACCAAGCCGCCCATGGCGATAATCGCCCCATGCCCATAAACTGCCATCATAATGCACAAGCAGGACATGATGAGCACCCGCACTTACATAGCCAAAGCGCATTGTATTTGCCGGGGAATTCCCTCCGAAATTTGTCGCGGCATAAAGTACTATTGGAGCGACCAGCAAAATTGCCAAAATTGCTGATATTGCGCGTTTTTTGTTCATATCGATAGCCTCCTTTATCTCACATCTATTGCATTGAATTTGCATTTTTCTACGCAGGCGTTGCATTTTACGCAGGCGGCGGTGTCGATGTGGTGGAGTTGTTTTACCTCGCCTGTGATGCAGTCTACTGGGCATACTCGTTTGCAAATGGTGCAGCCTATGCATTTTTCGTTTATGTAGTAGTTTAGCATGCTGGTGCAGGCCTTTGCGGGGCAGGTTTTGTCGATTACATGGGCTTCGTATTCGCTCCGGAAATATTTTAGGGTGGAAACTACTGGGTTTGAGGCGGTTTGGCCTAGGCCGCAGAGGCTGTTTTTGGCGATAAATTTGGATAGCTCCTCTAGCCGGTCTAGGTCGGATAGTTCGCCATTGCCCTCGGTTATTTTTACCAAAATTTCGTGGAGGCGTTTTGTGCCTATGCGGCAGGGGGTGCATTTGCCGCAGGATTCGTCGGCGGTGAATTCTAGGAAAAATTTGGCGATATCTACTATGCAATTGTCCTCGTCCATAACTATTAGGCCGCCGCTGCCCATCATGGAATCGATTGATAAAAGATTGTCATAATCAATCGGGGTGTCCATTAGCTCGGCGGGAATGCAGCCGCCGGATGGCCCTCCGGTTTGGGCGGCCTTGAATTTTTTGCCATCGGGAATACCGCCGCCGATTTCCTCGATTATTTCGCGCAAAGTGATTCCCATGGGAACTTCGATTAGCCCTACGTTTTTGACTTTGCCGGAAATAGCAAAAACCTTGCTGCCTTTGGATTTATCCGTCCCCAGGCTATTAAACCAGCCGGGGCCGCGCAAAAGGATTTGCGGAATATTTGCCAGAGTTTCGACATTATTTACGATAGTGGGTTTGCCAAAAAGCCCCTTTATGGCGGGGAAAGGCGGGCGGGGAGCGGGTTCG
>Ga0209755_10001813_pt1 | contig 31579 bp, 25 predicted proteins | sample TergutCo191P1_FD_187301 | JGI IMG/M metagenome (GOLD analysis project Ga0209755, IMG submission 187301) | Cornitermes sp. P1 segment gut microbial communities from Petit-Saut dam, French Guiana - Co191P1 (SPAdes) (version 2) | ecosystem: Host-associated > Arthropoda: Insects > Digestive system... | reverse complement strand
AAAATGTCTACTGAAACTCTTGCAGAACTCGGCGGGTATCTTTTAGACAAGCAAATGGAAAGACCGACCGGAGTGGCGAACCCTTATGTTGAAAGCATCGAAAGCGTGCGTGCAATGCTTTTAAAAGCTATCACAGAAGACCGGTATCTACCGGAGCCGCATTATCATCTTGCCCGTTATCATAAAAATCTCGGTAATACTTATGAAGAAAGGCTTACACTGGAAAACGCTATCCGCGCCTTTGATCTTGCCAAAACAGAAACTGTTAAACGCCGCCTTAACCGCGTTGATACGCATTACCGTTATTCGCAGCTGCTTGTAAATAACAAAGAGTTTTTCCCCGCTGAAAAACAAATTGTACGGGGCATAGAGTTATATGAAGAATATCTGACAAGAAATTTAATACGCGGCTCTCCTCAACTCGGTCAGCTTTACGCCGCTAAAGGCGATTTGGAATTTTACACTAAAACAGGCGACAGAACCGCCGCGGCAAGCGCTTTAAATGATTACCGCAATGCAGAAAAATACGGTTATACTCCTCCAGAAATTCAATACCGCATGGGAGCGGCTTATTATCAGCTTGAAGATTGGGGGAACGCGCTTACCTATCTTTTTAAATCATCTGCGGAAATGCCTTTTAATAAACGGATGCTTTACGCGCTCGGCAACGCAACTTATCAGCGCGGCGATTATTTTGCGGCGCAAGGCTATTTCAACCGCTTGCTGGACATCCTTGAAAACCAGCGTGTCAGACTGCCTGTTCTTTTTCCCAACGACAACCCGCAATTTCTTGAACTTGGAGAACGCCTTATGATGGCGCGTAACAATGCCGGAGTTATTTATGAAGCTCTCGCCGAGCAGACAGGAAACCGCGAATATCGCTCCAGAGCGATGGCGCTCTACGCAGAGTCCGCCCGCGCTTGGGACGCAATCACACGTAACCCTGAAACCATGACGCGAATGCGCCTTTCAGAAATTCCCGGAGCGCCCGGCATCAACCTCGGTTATCTTAATGCAAACAACGCCTTACGCCCTGCAAGTAATTACAGCCCCGGAATTTTCACCCGCATTGACAGAGACGGTATAGAGCCTTCGCATTGGGAACAAATCGCGCCTTTCGCTAATTAGAAAATTTTTCGTGTTAAGTTCCAATGTTTATAAAAATCACACATTTTTACTTTAATTTAAATATTGACAGCGCTGATTTGAAGTACTAAAATTAAGTATACCAGTTTGGTACCACATATCTTACCTTTGGATAAAGCTATGCAGTATTTTGATACTCATGCCCATCTGGGGCTAATAGTTGATGACCCAATTGAACAACTCATTGTTATTCAGGAAGCCCGACAGGTCTCTGTTAACCGTATTGTATCAATTTGTAACAGTCTTCACGATTTCGCTCAGGTTTACGAGAACCTGAAATCAGCATCAAATGTGTATCATGCAGTCGGGGTAAGCCCTTCAGAGGTTCAAAACCCAGGCAAGGACTGGTTCCAAAATATTGAACAAAGCGTTCAGTATCCGCGGGTAGTCGCAATAGGGGAAATCGGTCTGGATTATTACCGGAAATTCGGTGATAAAAAATCTCAGATTGAACTTTTTATCACTCAGCTTGATTTGGCGACAAAACTTGATCTGCCTGTCATCATTCATAACCGCGATGCAGGGCATGATGTGCTGGATATCCTACGCGACCGTCTGCCTCCCAAAGGCGGGGTTTTACACTGCTATTCCGAAGATGGCGCGTATGCTGAGAAAGCCCTCGAACTGAACTTATACTTTTCTTTTGCAGGTAATCTGACTTATAAAAACGCGAAAAATCTTCATGAGACGATAAATGTCCTTCCTGTAGACAGGATATTGATAGAATCGGAAGCTCCGTTCATGGTTCCTGCCGATTACCGCGGAAAGCGGAATATGCCCAAGTATCTGCCCATTACAGCGCGTTATATGGCCGGAATGTTGGAAATGGACGAAGAAGAATTAACCGCACAGCTTTGGGAGAACGCTAATAAATTTTTCGGTCTTTCTGATGAATAAAAGATAATAATTCGGATATATTTTGGCGCAAACGAAATTTAAAAATCTCTATCACCCGGTTAAAATAGGCTCTCTTGAAATTCCCGGCAATCTTTTTCTCGCGCCTGTCGCAGGTTACACCGACCGCGCTTTCCGTTCCATCTGCGCCGAAGAAGGCGCTTGTTTCGCTTTTACAGAACTTGTCTCTGCCGAAGCATTGTACCGTAACTTTAGCCGGTACGGGTTAGGAAACGTGTTAAACCCGGATATTGAAAACGTCGCTTCTTCGAAGCTCACTGTAAGTATTAATAATTTAGCGCTTACAGCGAAGTTCGAAAAGGCGAAATTACCTGTTCTTACCGCTGTCAATCTTGTGAAACGCGGGGAAAATGAAAAACTGTATGCGATACAGCTTTTCGGAGCGGACAGCGAATCGGTTTATAAAGCGGCTTCCCTTCTTGCGCCTTTGCGGCCTGACGCGCTGGACATTAACTGCGGCTGCCCTGTTTCAAAAGTGGTTAAAAACGGCGCGGGTTCCGCTCTTATGAAAGACCCGTCTAAACTTGGAAAAATTACAGCAGCCGCTGTACGCGCATCACGCGAAAGTTTAGGCGGTATCCCTGTTACGGTAAAAATCCGTTCAGGTTGGGACAGCTCTTCGATAAATTACGCTGAGTGTGCGCGGATCGCTGTCGAAGAGGGAGCGGCGATGATTAGCCTCCATCCGCGTACACGCGCACAAAGCTACGGCGGCAGGAGCGATTGGTCGCACATTGCAGATTTAGTGACACGTTTGCAAAATCACATACCGGTTACAGGTTCCGGCGATCTTTACACTCCTGAGGACGCGCATTGTATGTTACAAGAAACAAACTGTGCGGCGGTTATGTTTGCAAGAGGCGCGATGGGTAATCCCTTTATTTTTTCCGAAACGCGCTCGTATTTGGAAAATAATCCATGGGAAGCAGTGCTCTTATCAAAGAGGATAACAACAGCGCTGCGTCATCTTAGAATGTTAGCCGAAGACATAGGCGAGAAAACCGCCTGCCTTGAAATGCGTAAACAATTTTGCGCCTACACAAAAGGTATGCAAGGAGGAGCGGCTCTGCGGGATAAAGCGGTTCATGCGCAAACAATAGAAGATTATTTAAAATTGTTAAGTTAATTTACCTCTCCCCTATCAGGCGCGGTTTTCTTGTTTTTTGAGATTAAAGTGATATAATTAAAATATAGCAATAAATTTCAATTTTGGAGAATAAAATGAAAATTAAAAGAATTTTTGTTATATGTCTAATTATATTTCTGACAGCTTCGGTAACTGCATTTTCCCAAGAAGGTGACCCTCCGAGCGATCCCAATGTTCCCCCAAAAGGTCTTGAGGCTTTACAAGATGCCGGGAAAAGTTTTTCAGAAAAACTAGCGCAATCCCTTCCTTTCAATTCTACGATAGGTTTAAACTGGTCTGATGCCTATATAGGCCAGCTTCTGGGTGTTCCTCCTAGATTTGGTGTAGGTTTAACTGTCGGGACTACATTAATTCCCTTAGATGAAATGAGCGCGCTGTTTGAAATGTTTGATTTTGATCTGCCGGTAAAGAATTTTCCTATAGGTTTGCCTCTTCCAAGTTATACAGCAGAGGCAAGAATAGGAGGATTAATCCTTCCTTTTGATTTAGGTGTCAAATTCGGTTATATTCCCAGTTTTAATATACCTTATGTCGATATCGGTGTCAGGCATTTAATTTTAGGCGCGGATCTGCGTTATTCTTTGCTTCCAAAAAATACACCGATACTAAAACTTTCAATAGGCGTAGGTTATAATTATTTAAACGGCGGATTATCAAGAGATATTAATTTAGATATTGCTCCGTTTGAATTCGATGATGATATTACAGGCAAAAAATATTCTCTCAGCATAGAAAATCCGAATGTCGCTCTTAATTGGCAAACTCATTGTTTTGAAGCAAAAGCGCAAGCGTCGTTTTTTCTAATTCTTTTTACTCCATATATAGGAGCCGGATTTAGCTATGCAAAGTCAGAAGCGGGTTATCATGTTAATACAAAAGTATCTGTAAAAGAGGGAGATATTGAAATGGATGAACTTTCAGAAGAAGTAATAGAATTAATGAGTGCTTTAGGTCTTGGAAATATTTCTGATAACGGTTTTGGAGCGGTGTTTCCCATAGAAGGTTATAATGTGCGCGTTTACGGCGGAGTATGTTTTAATATAGCAATGGCAAAAATCGATTTAACATTGATGTACAATATTTTCAGTAAGAGTATCGGAGGGACTATCGGGGTAAGAGCCCAGTTTTAAATAAAAAAACCCCCCGGGAAAAGGAGGTGAGGAAACCCGGGGAGTCGCTGATAAAAGGTCAGCTATAAGCTGGAGGATGTCTGAACTATGCAGATAATTTATTGTAAGTAATTGATTAACCAAAAAACGAGGTTTTTTTAGTCAATCAGCATTTCAGACTTCATCTATACCGTGAATCAGCCTATATTAAACATAGTAATATTCAAGTTGAAGGTCAAGCGATTTATTTTCGATTGATTAATCATGAATATTAATATCAACCAACTTACTTTCAGAGAGTTTTAAGTGGTCAGATACTCATAGCGAGCTTCGAAAAGGGACGAAGTTTCCAGTACTTACAACGAGCCTGTAAAGGCGAAGTTTCCAGTACTTACAACGAGCCTCGAAGAGGCGAAGTTTCCAGTACTGGAAATTATCTAATATTTATGCCATACTGTTAAAATGAACAACACGCTAAAAACCATTCATTCGAGTCGTGCAATTTTTTTTCTAATGGTATTTGTTTGTATAATTATCGCAGCCGCTGTTTTAAAAATCGCTTCTTCTGTGATTTTACCGTTTACTATCGCCGCTTTTCTTGCTTTTGTCATGTTTCCTTTAATAAAAGCCCTGGATAAAATTAAATGCCCGCGTGTTCTATCGATTCTTTTAGTACTTGTTATAATTATTTCTGGAATGTATATCTTTGGCATCGTGCTTTTTACTTCTGGAAGGATGATATTTGATCGTTATCCGCAATATGAAGGCAGAATTATTATAATTTATAACTGGATAGCAGATTTATTTCAGCTTCCAAATGATGAAGCCCTGAGTATTTGGCAAAATCTTTGGGATCAAGAAGCGATACGTTTATGGGTTCGCAGTTTTACAATTTCATTTTCAAATATTTCTGTAAGATTTTTATCTAGCGCTTTTTTAGTTGTTCTTTTTATGGTTTTTATTTTGATGGAAGCAAGCATTTTTAGAAAAAAACTTATAACAGCGTTTAGAAAACGTATCGGGCGTATTGACCGGATGGGGAATGAAGTTATAACGCAAGTTTCCCGGTATTTGGGCGCGAAATTTTTAATTTCCCTCGCTAACGGTGTAATTTTCGCGCTTGCGTTTTATTTTATCGGTCTTGAATTCGCAATTGTTTGGGGTTTTGTTCAATTTCTTTTAAATTTTATCCCTACGCTCGGCAGTATAGTCGCGGGTGTCGTTATTTCGCTTTTCGCCTTGCTCCAGTTCTGGCCCAATCCCGCCCCGATAATTTTAGTTGTTGCAATTGTTCTTGCTGTAAATATGGTACTTGGCAATATTCTTGATCCGAAAATTATCGGAGATCATCTTGGAATTTCCCCGCTTATTATACTCGGTTCGCTTTCAATTTGGGGTTATATCTGGGGCTTCGCCGGTATGGTTATTGCAGTTCCAATGACGGTTATCATAAAAATTATCTGTGAAAATATCCCGATAATGGAACCAGTTTCAATTTTACTGGGATCGCGTAAATCTGTTAGGGCAAAGGTTAAAACAAAAAAGCCGGTAATTGTGAACGCTGATAATGAACCTGTAGAGTCAGAGCCGGCACATGATGTAAATAATCCTGATTCCCCGCCTGCAGAGAGCGATCAAGTATAATCATGTCTGAAGAAGCGAAGCTTCCGGTACTTAAAGCAAGTCTCAAAGAGGTGAAACTTTCAGTTCCATGTTATCCTGATTTTACCCCCTTAGAAATAAATTTAAAAGATGATCTGCATCCGCGCCTTTCGCTTACATTTGACGGTGTATCGGAATTTACATTTTCCGGGCTTTATCTTTTCAGAAAAAAGTACAATTACCGTATTTCACGTAACGGACCTGACGGCGGTTTTATTATTTCCGGCGAACAGAACGGTAAAACTTTTTTTATGACACCATGCGCCGCTCCGGATCAGGAAACTTTGTCTTCGTTATTTGCAACTCACGATTACTGGAAAAATATTTCTGAAACAGTATTAAAACAATTTTTTCCTGCTTTACAAATGACCAAGTGGTCAGAGGGAATTAATTCTATTATAGAAAAAATTCAAGAGAAGGGAATCTTTATAGAAGAAGACAGAGATAATTTTGATTATCTTTATTACCGTAATGAATTAGCGGAACTTGCAGGAAAAAAATTCCATAAAAAGAAAAATCATGTAAACAATTTTTTAACCGCTTATCCCGATTATGAACAAAAACCGATGAGCAAAGAATTGATTCCTGCAGCGATGGAAATTTTGGAGAAGTGGCGCGGCGATTTATTAAACAGAAACAGTGCAAGCGGTGAAGGAGATTATAAAGCGGCAAAAGAAGCGCTTGATTTATTTGATTTTCTTACATTGAAAGGTTCTGTTTTTTTTATAAGCGGTAAGCCCGCCGCTTATTGTTTGGGAGAAAGCCTTTGCAGGGGAAAGATGTTTGCTATTCATTTTGAAAAAGCGGTTGAAGAATACAGAGGTATTTATCAATTTATTAATCAATCGTTTGCCGCATCTTTGCCGCGTTTTTTTACATTAATTAACCGCGAACAAGACCTTGGCAATGAAGGTTTGCGTCAGGCGAAAATGACTTACCGTCCTTGCGCTTTTGTGCAAAAATATAAAGGATATAAAGCAGAGAGGGAATTATGATCTATTTAACCGGTTTTCATGCAATAGAAGAAAGAATTAAATCGGGACGCTCGTGCGGCCCTTTGTTTGTAGCAAAATCCGGTCCGCGGGCGAGAGAAATTGTTACGCTCGCTGTTAATAATAAGATACGTCTTGAACGTATCGGCACTTTTGATCTGGACGGGATGGCTCCTGATAACCGCGGTATCGCTTTGCAAATAGAAGATGACAGCCGGAATGCCGATGTAAGTCTTGAAAATTTTATCTCAGGCTTAGACGGAAGGCGTGATGTAATTGTCCTTATCCTTGATGATATTACAGACCCTCATAATTACGGGGCAATCCTGCGCTGCTGCGATCAGTTTGCTGTGGATTTGGTTCTTTGCCGCAACCGCCGCAACGCTAAACACGCCACAGTAATTTCGCAAACTTCTGCAGGCGCTGTATCTTGGATCGCTCAAGCGGAAGAGCCTAATTTGGTTCGCGCCATAGAAAAATTGAAAGAAGATGGTTTTTGGATTTACGGTGCCGACATGGAAGGAGAGCCTGTTTACGAAAAAGATTTAAGCGGAAGGATAGCACTTGTTTTAGGGAGCGAAGGCAGCGGTATTTCGCGGCTGTTGCATGAACGCTGTGACGGTATAATCGGGATACCGTCATCAGGGAAGATTGATTCGTTAAATGTCTCTGTTGCAGCGGGGGTTTTACTTTTCGAAGTGTGCAGGCAAAGAATTACCGGAAAATAATTATATTTTTATTTTTCTTCTTTATTTGAAATTCCCATGGTGGTTATTAATTCGGAATGTGTTGTTATTGCGGCTTCAAATTCAAAGTCTTCGATCTGTTGTATCAATTTGCTTTTTAAATCAGCGGTTATCTCATCGTTTACAGGTATCCTGTGCAAACTGCTGACTAGAGTCAAACTTTCTGTATTGCCTGATCTTAGCATAGGTTTTAATTTATTAAGCAACTCCCGTGTTGATTTAATATCCATCCAATCTTGTGCAGTGTAATTATTATCTTTAGACGGATTCTGGGCTAATTGCTCTTTTAATTGAGTTATAGCTTTATTCAGTTCTTTATTAAGAAGGGACAATTGATCGTTAGTTGCAAGATTTATATTATCTTTTAAATGGTTTTCAACATCTGTTGCCGCTCTTTGCAAACTTGTAAGACCGATTTGTCCGGAGTTGCTTTTTAAAGAATGAGCCATTCTGTGCGCGTCTTTTATATTGTCTTCTTCAATAGCTTTAACAATTTCTTCAAATTTATTTTTATTATTTTTAATAAATAAAAGTTTTAACGACATTAAAAATTCAAAATCAGGGGTTTCTTTATTGTTTTGTTCTTCTTCATCTTCATCTTGTAAATCCGGATCATCTAAAGGTTTAAAATAATTTAAAAGACAGCGCCATAATTCCTGAGATGTAAATGGTTTACTAAGGCAGCTTTGCATCCCGCTTTTATTATAAATTTCTAAATCGTCTGTCATTATATTTGCGGTTATGGCTACGATTGGAATACCGATATTTAAAGCGATAATTTCCTGTGTTGCATCTAAACCGTCCAACACCGGCATATGTATATCCATAAAAATTAAATCAAAAAGTTTTTCACCTTTTCTGATACGTTCTTTAACGTAGTTTACACCGATTCTTCCGTTTTCCGCGACGATGGTTTTAATTCCAACTCGTGCAAGATGCTCTGTAAAAACAATTTGATTCATTGTGTTATCTTCGCATAACAGCACTTCGCCTTGAAAATTCGGTTTTACAATTTCTTTAAGTAAAAGCCTTTTTTCGTATTTTTCTTCTTCTGTAACACTGATTGTTTGAAAAGTAACATCAAAACTAAACTTGCTGCCTACACCAGGAGTGCTTTCCACTTTAAGCGTTCCGCCCATTTTTTCAATTATATTTCTTGTTATGGCAAGCCCTAATCCTGTGCCTCCGTATTTACGTGTTGTTCCCGCTTCCGCTTGTGTAAAAGGATCAAATATTTTCGTTATCTGTTCGGCTGTCATCCCTATGCCGCTGTCTTTAACTTCAAAGTGCATAATGATTGAATGATCATCCATGTTTACAACATCAGAAAGAAGTTTAACCATACCGGTATTTGCAAATTTTATTGCATTGGTTAAAAGATTGACAAACACCTGCCGTAATCTTGTTGGATCGCCTAACGGTTTTCTGCCGATAGAAGGTTCCGCGTAAAAGTGAAGCATTATCCCTTTTTCAACCGCTTTAGGCATTACAAGCGTTCTGCAGCTTGTAAATAACTCATGCATATCAAAAGGAACAATTTCCAATTCCATTTTACCGGATTCAATTTTTGATATATCAAGAATATCATTAATAATTTGTAACAGCCATTCTGCATTTATTTTTATTTTTTTCAGATAATCTTTTGTTCTTGGAGACGCTTCAGAATCATAAGCCAGTTCTGAAAAACCGAGTATGCTGTTCATAGGCGTGCGGACTTCATGGCTCATATTTGCAAGGAAAGCTGATTTTGAATAATGCGCTGCTTTTGAATTTTCCTGCGCCGCTTCCAAATCTTTTTTATATTTTTTAAGTTCTGCATTTTTGTCTTTGATCAATCCTTCTAATTTTTTTCTTAAAATAATATTCCTGATTAATAATATTGATAAAAGACATATAACACATAAAAAAACAAATAAACTTATATACCATACAAACAGGGACGGCGCGCTTGTTTGTTCAAACAGAGTTTGCCCTGCAAGGTCGCCGCATGATAAAACCAAAAATGACACAAGAAAAATATACAAAAACTTCATAAAAATAAACCTTGTCATAATTATACACAATTTAACCGTTTTTTGACATCTAAAAGTGATAAAAAAGCGTTATCAAATTCAAAGTCTTCTATTTGTTTTACAAGCAGTCCGGTTTCCGGCAGTTCTTTTAGCGTTTCCACATATTCCAAACATTCAGGGTTTCCGCTTTTAAGTAATAAATCTAATTTATCTATCATATCCTTTATGGATTCCTTATTGATAAGAATCGTTTTATTGGCGGAACTTACCGGGTTTTCTGACATAAGAGGGGAAAGTTCTTCTATTACAATGTTTAATTCATTTTCAAGGGTTTTTAACTGTTCTTCGCTCGCGTGATTTTTGCCGTACATAAGATATAGTTCAACTTCAGAGGCGGCGTTTTTTAATTGTTTTTTACCGATTTGCCCTGCATTACTTTTTAATGTATGCGCCAGCCTATGCGCTTTTGATACATCTCCGTCATTAAGAGCGGTGATTATTTCTTTGTGTTTATCACGGTTATTTTTTACAAAGAGCCTTTGAAGCGTTATTTTGAATTCTTTCTCAGAATCGGACAGAGTTTTTTCACCGGGAAGCGAATCAATCAGTGTCATTTTTTCTTTCGGCAGCCATTTAATTAATATATTTTTTAAATCATATACTTCGACAGGTTTTGAAATGTAATCATTAAACCCGTTTGATAAAAACATTTCTCTTGCACCGTAAATAGCGTTTGCAGTTAATGCGATAATGATAAGGTTATTAAATTTTGTACCGAGTCTTCTTATTTCATTTGTAGTTTCAATACCATCCATTTCCGGCATCATATGATCCATAAAAACAATGTCAAATTTTTCTTTTTGTACATATTTTACGGCTTCCTTGCCGGATGCCGCAGATTTTGCTTTAATTTCAAATAACCCAAGAAGAGCGATTATTGTTTTTAAATTAAATTCATTATCGTCAACTACTAAAATATCCGCTTGCGAGGCAATTAATTTTTGCTCTTTTTGTTCTTTTTCTTCATCTTCAATATCATCCGCGCTTCCTTTAACCATTGGTATTTCAACTGTAAATGTAGTTCCTTTTCCCAGTTCGCTCTCTATCATTATTTTTCCGCCCATCATCTCTACATAATTTCTGGTTATCGGAAGCCCCAGACCTGTCCCCACAAGTTCCCGGTTTTGTTTTGATTTTGATTGTTCAAAAGGATCAAAAATAGTCGGCATTTCATTTTTACTTATTCCGCGCCCTGTATCTTTAATTTCAAATAATATTGTTTCATCTAACGCAATAACGCGCAGGCTGACATATCCTCTTCCGGTAAATTTGACAGCGTTTCCGCACAGATTTGTTAATATTTGTTTTAACCGTATGTCATCACCGAATATGTATCTTGGTATATCGCCTGAAGTGTCAAATTTAAATCCAAGCCCTTTATTATCTGTCATATATTTTATCATTGATATGATATCATCAAGAAATTTATAAAAATCGTAATTAACCGGCATAAGCGAAAGCTTTCCCGCTTCAATTTTTGACATATCTAAAATTTCATTTATGATGGTAAGAAGCGATTTTGCAGAAGAGTGGATGTCGTTTACAAGATTCAATTGACGGTCATTTAATTTTTCATATTGCAGGAATTCCGACATTCCGATAATCGCATTCATCGGCGTACGGATTTCATGAGACATATTTGCAAGGAATGAAGATTTTATCCTGCTTTCTTCTTTTGAACGTATTACTTTGATGTGCATGTAAGTTAACACTCCGCATAACGATAACGCTAAAATAATTCCTGCAAGCATCATTATAAATTTCATATTTTGAATATCTATATAATAAACATCACGAGGCAAAACAATGGAGAGATACCAGCCGTTATCAAGACGTTTTAAAAATAATATGCTGTCTTCATCGGTATACGAAGAATACGAAAATGCGAACAGGTCTTTTCCTGAAGATAAGAGATTTGAAATATTTATAAATTCGCCGCTGCCGTCATCTGCATCGACTAATCTTTTTCCGATAAATTCATCATTGGGATGAACGGCGAAACGCTGTTGGTTATCAAACAAAACGCCGTATCCGTTGCCTAGAAAATGCATATTTTCTACATAACTTTCCAGATCGGATATGAAAATATCTGTAGCCATAACTCCGAAAGCTTCATTGTTTTTATCAACGACTAATTTTGAAATGCTGATGCTGTTTTTTCCGGTTTGCGCGTCAAAATACGGTTCGCTGAAACATATTCCGCCGTTATGCGCATATGCGCCGATATACCAGGGTCTTGATTGAGGAATAAAATCACTTGCCGGTATCCAATTATTTCCGTCAATAAATGTATCATAAATAAATCCGAAAAAGCTGATAGATTCATCTAACTCATTTTTTAAATGCATTCTTTCTGTCCATGCTTTAATTTCTTGCCGAATCATTTCTATCCCTGCATTATTTTCATGCAGCCTTTCGACAGCAAAAGCCATGTGATCCAAATCTGAAGCAGAATCATTTAAATACGCATTCATTGTCTCGGCAGAAAGCGATATGGCTTTTTCACCGTAAGCCTCGATATTTTCACGGACGATCCCTGAACCGTAGTAATTACTTATTACCACCATAACGGAAAAAGCGGTAAAAACCATAAAATATTGTAAAAATAACCTTCTGTTTGTTTCTAAAAAAGAAAAGAATTTTTGCATAACAACCTACTTCTTTTTTAATTTATTAAATAATGCTATACATTTCTTTATATAGTACATTTTATTCTAATTTTTTATGGAAAGCAAGGAGATATTAAAGACGATTATATTTTACAGGTTTTATAAATAGAGCGGGAAGCGATCTATTTATTCCTTTAAAAAACTATAGTCTCAAGAAGATTTTTCCGCTCTCTCCGGTCAGACAAAAGCGTTATTAACATTTTATAACAAAAGTTAAATATAAAAGAAGGCAAAAATTTAACATAAATAATTTTATATTTATATTGACAATATAATCATTATATAATACAATTACGTTAATAGATTTTAAAATATTAGGAGGATATATTATGAAGTCTTTTTTGAAACTTTTTGGGATTATTAGTTTTGTTTTATTAATCGGATTCACAATGATTGCTTGCGAAGAACTATTCGATCCTAATCATTTTAAAGGAACTTGGACTGGAAAAGATAATGCAAATGATGATACTGTCGTTGTATTTACTGATTCAGAATATGCAATTACTTTTCCAGAATATTCACTTTCATGGACAGGTACCTATACATACAAGGGAAATAACGCAACACTAATAAATTCAGATCCAGCCAAAACTAATTATAAAGCAGTTGTTTCTGGAAAGAACATGAAATTAACCAGTGACGCTGGCGGTTTTAATGCTACACTTTCAAAATAAAGAAATTAGAATAAAAAAATAAAAATTCTTTCTGTTAAACTTAGCAAACGGTAATTGCTTCATCGCCCTGTCGGGCGGCTAAGCTTACCTAGAATAATATTGCCGTCTGAATTGGCGCTATTTTTTATCGGAACAGATTATAAGCCTAAGAACTTTTCCCAAATAACAAAAACGCGGTAACCTGATTGAAATATAAAAGGAGATATATTTATGCTTGGTGCAATTATCGGTGATATAGCGGGATCGCGTTTTGAGTTTCATAATCACCGCAGTAAAGAATTTGATCTGTTCGCTAAAGATTGTTTTGTAACCGATGACAGTGTAATGACTCTTGCTGTTGCAAAAGCGATTTTATCCTGCAAAGGCGACTGGGAATTGCTTGGAAACAATACTGTTAAATTTATGCAATCCTTAGGACGCAAATATCCTCATTGCGGTTATGGCGGTATGTTTCGTAAATGGCTTGTCTCTGATAATCCAAAACCTTATAACAGTTACGGCAACGGTGCGGCAATGCGCGTTTCAGCGTGCGGTTTTATCGCACAATCAGAAGAAGAAGCGAAGTTACTATCAAAAAAAGTTACCGAAGTTACGCATAACCACCCGGAAGGATTAAAAGGCGCGGAAGCGGCTGTTGTCGCTATTTTTTTAGCACGTAACGGAAAATCAATTGAAGAAATTAAAAACCGTATAGAAAAAGATTATTATTCTCTGGATTTTACTATTGATAGTGTGCGTGAATATTATCAATTTAATGAAACATGCCAAGAAACTGTGCCTCAGGCGATTAGGGCGTTTATCGAATCGCTTTCATTTGAGGATGCGATCCGCAATGCGATAAGCATAGGCGGTGACAGTGATACGCTTGCCGCTATCACAGGAGGTATAGCCGAAGCTCATTACGGAATACCTGATGAAATAAAACAACAAGCATTAAAGTTTTTAAAAAATGATTTATATGATATTTACAATGAGTGGCGCTTACAACAAGCTTCGAAGAAGTGAAGTTTTCGGTATAAAAACCGATATATTTGTGTTAAACGAAATTAAAAATCGTTTTTATTTCTTTTCCGCGCAAACAGAGTTTGCATTTTCTACACACCATTTTATATGTTCACGCAAGTCTTTTTGACTGTCAAAAGACAGACCGAAATCTCTTTCCATTTTTTTTACACAATATAAATACGGATCTGCTCCCCACCCTAAATCGTTAATAACAATTTCCGATTTTGAATCGGGATAAAACTCTAATGCGATTTTTGCAATTTGTTCCCATGATGTAAATGTGTTTCCAAGCGCAAGATAAATTTCTCCGTCTTTATCGCTTTCAAGAAGTTTTACATACAATTGTGCGATCTCATCTGAAGATATAAACTGTGTTCCGTCGTACTTTGTAAGTATAACAGGTTTATTATTAACTACCGCGTCAGCGATATTGCGGAAACGGGAATCAGGTTCTGTAGAACCGTCGGGATACGGTGGGTTAGAGTATGTGTAACCGGGACGGATAATATTGCGCTTCATGGTAACTTTGTCAGTGTTAGGTGAATAATATTTTGTAAAACCTAAAACAAAAGCTTCGCTCGCCGATTTTGTACTTCCGTAAAGATCGATAGGAAGATTTACAGCCGTTTCATCCATTCCGTTACGCATATGCCCCATTGCCGCCGTACTGCTCGTGTAAATGAATTTTTTTACTCCCGCTTTTTCCGATAATTCAAGAAGATTGACGGTTGCAAATGTGTCGTTTTTCATCATCGTGACAGGTTCGTCGCCCCAGCCAAGAGCGATGTGAATTACCGCATCGCAGCCTTTTACATAATCCGCTAAAAGTTCATAATCAGAAATCGTGCCTTTAACAAGCGAAACTTTTTTTGCCAGAGACGGATATTTTTCCGGGTTACGCGATAAAACAACAGCTTCATGCCCTTTTTCAATTACAGCAAGTGTTACATACTGTCCGATATTTCCTGTTCCGCCTGTTATAAAAACTTTCATAATAATTTTTCTCCTTAAAATAAAATTTAATAAATTTTCTGTTGTTTAACACGCAGCCTTTCTGTCTCGTTATATTTGTAATTATCCCAAAATTTACCATATTCGGCAACCATAAGCGGTATAAGAGAGATACAGATACAAATTAACCAGTGATAAAAATCCATCGCAACTAAGCCTAAACCGGAAGCGACAGGCGGTATTGCAGCCATGGCGACTAACACAATAAGCATGATAACCGCGCTTATCACAAGCTGCGGATTGTCTTTAAGCGAGCGTTTAAAAATTGATGCGCGGCTTCTTACAACAAAGATGTGCAAGATCGATGTCCAGCCTAAAACAAGAAATGCCATTGTTTGTCCTAATTTGTGAGACGGATCAAAAGAGCCTTGAATGTCAACAAATTTTCCTATGTAAAATGCGGCTAACACAACTATGCTGCAGATAATTGTTTGCTGAATGATAACTTCCATCAACCCGCCGGAGAAAAAACTTTCTTCGCGGTCTATCGGTTTTCTCGCCATGATGCGCGTGTCTGATTGTTCTTTTGCAAGTGAAAGCCCTGGGATTCCGTCACCTAACACGTTGATTATAAGCAGCATGATCGGCGTTACAGGAACACCCCATCCTGAAACCTGCCCGAAGATCATCACAACGATTTCTGAGATGTTACACACAATTAAAAAGTAAACAAGTTTTTTTATGTTAGCGAAAACCTGCCGCCCTTCGCTGACTGCCTCCACAATCGTAGAAAAATTATCGTCTGTTAAAACCATATCCGATGCGCTCTTTGCAACTTCCGTCCCGTTAATGCCCATACTGACACCGACATCTGCGGCTTTAAGCGCGGGCGCGTCGTTGACACCGTCGCCGGTCATCGAGACGACAGCTCCTTTTTGCTGCCATGCCTGCACTATGCGGATTTTATCTGACGGAGACACTCTCGCATAAACGGAATAAAATTCTATGCTCTCAAAAAATTCTTCATCGGAAAGTTTTCCAAGCTCTTCGCCTGTAATGATTCCTTCCTTCGCGGCAATGATACCCAATTCTCTTGCGATTGCAGACGCTGTCACCGCATGATCGCCTGTTATCATTATAGTCCGCACTCCCGCTTTTTTTGCGCGTTTAATGGCGGCGGCAGCTTCCGGGCGCGGAGGATCAATCAAACCGATAAAACCTTCAAAGTTTAAATCCGCTTCCAATTTTTCTAAATCTTCTTTTGCAGGCAGATAATCAATTTCTTTTGAAGCAAGCGTAATGACACGTAACGCATCCTGCGCAAAAGAATCATGTATGTCATTCAGTTCTTTTGCATAACTTAAATCTTTTTTAATATACGGGATTTTATCAAACGCGCCTTTGGTTAAAACGAGGAAACGTCCGTCAGGTTTTTTATAAATTGTTGTCATCATTTTTCTTGCAGAAGAGAAAGGAATTTCCGCAACTTTTTCATAGACGGTATTTAAATCGTCTCTGTTTATTCCCATCTTAATAGAAAGACGCATAATCGCAGACTCTGTCGGGTCTCCGATAATTTTTGTTTCGCCGCGCTCGTTTTTTTCTGCTGTTACATTGCTTGCAAGTAAATATCGTTTTAAAAGTTCATGATATTCAGATGAATCAGCGTCCTTATCACTTATTGGATTTCCTCCGTAAATCCATAAACGTTTTATCGTCATTTTATTTTGAGTGAGCGTTCCCGTTTTATCAGAGCAGATAACAGAAGTGCTGCCTAAAGTTTCAACTGCCTGCAATTTACGGATAAGCGCGTTTTTTTCTACCATTTTTTTAACGCCGTGTGTAAGCATCAATGTAACGATAAGCGCCAATGTTTCAGGAACCGCTGCAACCGCAAGAGTGACTGCTAACATAATAAGTTCCCAAGTGTCCTGCCCGTTTAAAAGACCGATCATAAAAATTGAAAAGGCGGCAATTATCGCGATTGTGCTTATCATCTTTCCGAGTTTATCAAGCCGCAGCTGGAGAGGTGTTTTATTTTTCTTTGTTTGATTAAGATAACCTGCGATTTTACCGATTTCAGTATTCATCCCTGTTGATGTTACGACAGCGGTTGCATAACCTGAAACAACAAGGCATCCTGAGAAAACCATGTTTAATCGATCTCCTAAGGGAGCGTTTTCTTTTGTTAATGTTTCTTCATTTTTTTCAGATGGTTCGCTTTCACCTGTCAGCGACGCTTCATCAACGGTAAAACTTTCACAGTTGATAATCCGCGCATCAGCAGGAACAAGATCGCCTGTTTTCATTACAATGATGTCGCCTGGAACGGCAAGCGTTGTATCAATCTCTTTTTTACTTCCATCCCTTATCACATAACAGGAAGGGCTGTTTAAAACCGCCAGCGCTTCCAGCGCTTTTTCCGCGCTTCGTTCCTGCGTCACAGCAAGGATCACATTCATTATCACTATCGAAAGAATCACTATCGGCTCGACAAAAGTGACGCTATGGCCTTCTAGAAGTTCTTTTATTTCCAGCACAAAAGAAAGAGCCGCCGCAATAAGCAAAATGATAACAGCGACATCCTTAAGCTGGCGGAAGATTTGCGAAACTAGCGTTTCTTTCTTTTTTTCGGCAAATTTATTAAGACCCGATTCCTTTGTTCTCTTTTCAACCTCTGCTTCAGTTAAACCGTTCTGTACATCAGATTTCATTGCTTTAAGTACAGTTTCTTTATCAAGGTTGTACCAGTTATCCATCGTTTCCTCCATAATTTAGATTTATTATTATAACATGCTCAAAGTTGACAATCCCCATAATAGGGTGATAATCTATCTAAGCAGGTCCAGTAGCTCAGGGGATAGAGCGGCCGCCTCCTAAGCGGCAGGTCGGCTGTTCGAGTCAGCCCTGGATCACGGTTTTATTGCGGCCATCGTATAATGGCATTACCCTAGCTTCCCAAGCTCGTGACGCGGGTTCGATTCCCGTTGGCCGCTTTTTAAGTTTCAACGTGCGGTTTTAATTAATCTGTTCATACTTTATCAAATTAAGACATCTTGATAAAATCTGCAAATTTATCTAAAATTATATAAGCCTGATCTATAAATCTTATCGGTCAGACAATCTATAAATTATTGAGGTATATTGTGGTAAAACGAGGGTTTTTCCTGTTTTTTCTAATTATATTGACATTCACATATCTCTACGGGCAGGAAATAATCACAGCGGAAAAATACTTGGAAATGGTGTCAGATCATTACGCCGGGATTAGAGATTATGAAGCAAATATCAATATCCGTTCCGGCAATCAGGAAATGATAGGAAGTTTAAGCCATCTGTCTCCGGGATTGCTCAGGATTGATTTTACTCGCCCTGCAAATCAGGTGATTGTTTATAACGGCGAAACTTTGACTGTCTATCTGCCTGAGTACAGAGCTGTTTTAAGTCAAAATATCGCCAGAAGCCGCGGTTCAGGCGCTTCGGGCGCAGGGATGGCAAGCTCTCACGGTTTGTCTTTGTTAAGGCGTAATTACATAACATCTTTTCTTACAGGCCCTAACCCTGTACAGTTAGATGATAATTCAAGAGAGATGGTTGTAAAACTCAGACTGACAAGGCGTTCTGTTTCTGAAGGCTATCGAGAAATTATTTTAAGCATTGATCCGAATTCAAGATTGATCCGCAGGATTGAAGGGCGGACTATAGCGGAAGTCGAAGTGCGTTTTGATTTTACAAATGTAAGGACAAACCAAGGGGTTCCTGAACAGCGGTTTATTTACGATTCACCGCCTACAGCAAGTATGTTTAACAATTTCTTATTCAGAGATGCTGATTAAAAGCGGAGGAATGGTTTGATAGAATCTTTGGGTGAAAAATTAAAAAGTGCGCGTAACGAAAAAGGGCTTACTATCGATCAGATAAGCCGCGAAACAAATATTTCCATCCGTTTTCTTGAAGCCCTTGAAGCAGAAAATTTCAGTGTCTTTCCCGGAGAGCCGTATATAATCGGTTTCTTGCGTAATTACAGTATTTTTCTTGATCTTGATGATCAAAAAATAATCGCGCTTTACAGAGCCCTTCGTATTCAGGAACAACCTGTCCCTGTCGAACAGCTTCTTAAACCTCCGCCGAAAATTCCGTCTTTTTTACTTCCTGCACTAATAATTATAATTCTTATAGGTGCTGCAGGTTGGGGTGTTTATTCTTTGATTAAATACAGGCAAAGCAGGCCTGCGGCAGAAGTACCTGTTACGCGCACACCGAATGAATACATCATGGAAGGTAATTCCATGGAAAGGCGTTTATACAAAAACGATTCTGTTTTAATTACAATCGGTTTAGAAAATTACAAAGTAGAACTTTATAATTTAAGCGAAACAGTAACAATCCGCACTCCGAGCGGCAGGGAAATTTTAGATTTAAGTCAGGAAGCGAGCATCGATCTTAACAACGACGGTATTCCCGAATTACGCATAACAGTAGCGGATTTTGCAAAGAACAATCCTGACATGGGGACATTATTGCATTTTTATTTAATGGATACCGCAATGATAACCGGTATTGATTCAGATACTCCGTATATAACAGCGGCGGTAAATACATCAACTTCTGCAATTACTACAATTATCCCTCCGTCACCTGATGCATATCCTTTTACATTACAAATTCAATTTCAAGGCTATTGTATGTTCCGCTGGGAAATTCTCAATGAGCGTGACCGCAGAGGGACAAATCAGCGTTTTTTCCAGCGTAATGACGCTCTTGATATACAAGCGCAAAACGACGGTATCCGCATTTGGGTATCTAACGCCACTGCCGCAAGATTTCAAGTTATCGGCAGAGGGCAGCGCGGTGAAATGCGGGCGTATCCTGTAGAAATCGGTTCATCAGGCGAGGTTGTTGTAGCGGAAATTCGCTGGATACGAAGCGATGAAGGGCTTCGTGTCGTGTACAGACGGTTGGAAACCTAAGCTTAAAGCTTTAAATGCCCGATCCTAAAAAACAAAAAAGATATTTTCTCGATCCCTTCGGTTGTGTAAAAAATCAAGTAGATGCGGAAAATATGATGGCTCTTTTGAATAAAGCAGGATGGGAAAATTCAAGCGATGCAGAATCAGCGGATTTAATAATTATCAATTCCTGCGGATTTATCGAAAGCGCAAAACAGGAATCAATCAATGCTGTTTTAGAATGGCGTAAAATTTATCCCGAAAAAAAAATCCTTCTTGCAGGATGTCTTTCTCAACGTTATGCGAAAGAACTTGCAGAAAGTTTAACAGAAGCCGATGCTTTCATGGGAACCGAAGACATATCACAAATTGTGAATACAGTAAACTCTGTTTTTACAAATGACACCTCTCAATTGACAGATAACGGCAAACCTTGTTTGTGCGGTAATCAAGAAATACAAACAGAGCTTGTAAATTTACCCTTTGGGGAGCGTCCTTTGCTATCGCTGCCGGGATCGGCTTATGTAAAAATCAGCGAAGGCTGTAACAACCGCTGCTCTTATTGCGCCATCCCGTTAATCCGCGGAAATCTTGTAAGCCGTTCAATCCCTGACATTGTTGATGAATGTAAAGCTCTTCTTAAACGCGGGATAGCCGAACTGTGCATTATCGGGCAAGACCTCGGCGCTTTTGGAACAGATAACAAAGAACAAGCAAACTTCGTTTGTGCAATAAAAAGCGAATCCTTGCTGCCTGAATTACTAAATGAAATTTCTAAATTAAAAGGTGATTTTTGGGTGCGCTTACTGTACATACACCCCGATCATTTTCCGTTGCAAATACTTAATATTATGGAAAGGGATAAACGTATCCTGCCCTATTTTGACATCCCCTTCCAACACGCATCGGCGAAAATACTTGCCGCAATGAACCGTAACGGAAAAGCTGAAAATTATCTGTCGTTACTCGAAACTATCCGCACTCGCCTGCCGAATGCGGTTATCCGTTCAACTTTCCTGCTTGGCTTCCCCGGTGAAACAGAAGAAGACTTTTCCGCCCTGCTGGATTTTCAACAGAAAGCGGAATTAGACTGGCTTGGATGTTTTACCTTCTCAAGAGAAGAGGGAACTGCGGCATATTCGATGAAAGGCCGCGTTCCGGCAAAAACCGCTCTTTTACGCAAACAAATAATCGAAGAGCGGCAAGCACCGATTACAGAGAAAAAAATGGAGAGGTTTACAGGTCAAAATCTGGACGTGTTAATTGAGGAGCGTCTTGAAGCAAAGGTTAAAACCGGGCGCGAAGAAGACGGGGAAGGTTTCTTGCTCGGACGGCTTTACTGCCAAGCGCCTGATATTGACGGGTCGGCAGTTATTGTACAAATAAGGTTTGAAAATTCTGTTTGCGCCGGCGGTGAGAATGACAAGGAAAAATTGCGTTTAGGTGAACTTATAAAATGCAAAGTTATAGCTAGATGCGGGTTTGATTTAGAAGTGAAAATATAAAAATTTTAAAATTAATTGGTGTGTTTAAATAAATCTATATTGAGGATAACCCCAAGAATACATACAAATAAACCGACACCTGCAAGTAATAATCCCATATATTAAATATCGGCAATTTAAACGTAAAGGTTTATTTAAAAATGCTCAAACTCTGAAAAAACGCAACAAAAGTCCATAATTACACATGTTTTGTTTATATATTTTAACAAGTGTTAGGTGATAACCGAGAGAACGAGCAACTTTGTCAAATGTACTGATACGCGGATCACCTCCCTTTGCAAAAGATTTGAATGTTTTACAAAGGCAGTAAAGTAACGCGGGTCTTTCGCTGATCAATCGTAACTAATGCACCTTGATCAATATCAGCAGAAAGATGGTTAATTGCATTAACCGCAATATTACCGATTTTATCAGGTCCAAGTGCTCCTGTTCTCATCTGTATGACACTAGGTTTTTTTCCGTGAGTAACGGCAAGGATATAACCAAAATCCAAGTCATTGGTCATAACAGAAAAATTATTAACTTGTGCGTAATTCATTATTTCTGTATCGGAAGCATCAGGATTGCCTATAGATGACCAATGTGCCGCTTCTATTTTATTCCTTGTTAGAAAATCAACCCACTTTGGTGAAAGATTCATATCTACAAGGATTTTCATGCTTCTACAAGGTTTACTTCACGCCATTGAGCAAGAACAGCGGCATACCGCAATGCTTGCATAATATCATCCCTTTCAAGGTAGGGATAATCAGAAAGTAATTCCTCGATGCTCACTCCCTCACCAATCTGACCGACAATCATGCCGACCGTTACCCTCATACCGCGGATACAGGGTTTACCTCCCATAACAGAAGGATTTTGAGTTATCCTATCAAAATTACCATCATTCATAAAACAAGCATAATACGAGAACGAGTAAAAAACAACAGATGTAATTACTTCCCCTGCTAAAACGCAACAAAAGTCCATAATTACAGGCGATTTGTATATATATTTTTACCTTTTTTTAATGGAATATTAATTAAAGGAGGTTTTTATGAAAATAAAAACAAAAGGAAAAATAAATATGGAAAACGGTATTTGCAAAAGCGATGTAATTGATTGCATGTCTAACGGCAAGGGGAATAAAACCTTTAACAGTTGTTCTGTGTATACAGATTTTGAAGACGAAACAAACAGCGAACTCTCCGATTTGGACGATCCGATTAACCCTGATAATTATGATGTTGTCGTCAATGTAGCTGATGAAATAATGATAGTAATGTACGAACGTGAAGGAGAGCCTTCGTTCCCGCAGGCGTTTAGAACCGTAGACGGTGATATTTTGCTCAAACGCAGCAGGAGCGATATTATTTTATTCGATACATTACCCTCCGAATCATTTGAATGTTTTACAAAGGTATCCACAATTTTATTGAATGAAATTGATGACGGCGGCATATCGGTTCATGTTTATGATGTGCCTTTATCTGATCAATAAGCAAAGAAACCGGTAAAACGCAACAAAAGTCCATGTTTTCGAGCTTTTTGTCTATATTTAAATTTTTTTGATTTATGTTATAATTATAATATAAGTTTATGAGGTATTTTATGACCAGAAAAAAATTTATTAAAACCTACACCGATTTATTACAATGTGTGTTAAAGCTAAACGAAAAAGCGATTAAATATGGGATTTCGTCATTGGATAATGAAGTTTTTGATCTTGACGATGATGATTTAAGAACGGGTTTGCTTTTTATTCTTGATGAAATAGATCCCACAATTATCGAAGAAATATTTTCAAATATGATCGCTTTTGAAAAAGATAAACATTTGCGTCAATTAATAACTATTAAAAAAAGAGCGTTGCTGGGAATTCAAAAGCAAGAAAGTTTTCGTGTTTTATATTATGTTTTAAACTCTTATGCTAATTTATCAACAAAGGAAAGTCGTAAAATTGATTATTTAATACTTTCAGATGATTCCGATGACAGCGAATCAAAGAGTGATGAATCATCTATAGAAACGCAGGAAAAAATATATGCAAAATACACATTCAATAACAGCCGTCTTTGGGCAATGGCAAGAGAAGATATCGAAAATGAATTTGGAAAAGAAATTATCGGTATAGAATTCGGAGATTCGTCAAATACTGTAATGACCGTAACAATGGATTGCCCCAATCGTTCAAAAGTAGATAAAATCCTTGAGGGTTATGAAGGAATTTCTGCGAGAGAGTATTATGAATTAGAGTTAGACGAATGATTCAATGGAAAAGAAACGGGTTGTCAGAGAAAAAATTCTGAGGCAACTGCCGCGCATTGACATTGAAATTATTTGCTAATATATATTATTTAACTAAGGAGTTTAGAATGAAAAAGAAAGTATTATTAATTCTTGCTGTTTTTTGCATAACAGCGGTATCTCAGGTGTATGCTATCGGGATAGGAGTGCAGGGAAATTATTATCTGAATTTTGAAAAGAGTGAAGATGCTTATAGTTATAATGAGCCGGTTACTCCTAAATTCGGTTTCTCTTTACTGGTAAGTCCGTCCAGACAATTGCATTTTTCCGGTAACTATTATTTTAGTAAGACAACGCATGTAATCGGATTAACCGGAGATTATCATCCTGAGGCGTTTACTTTTAAACTTTTCGGATCGGGAATGACGCTTCTTTCAAACCCAAACGCATGGCGTTTTTCTTTTGGTTTTGGATTGGGCGGCTTTGTTAATCTTTGGGTGACAGATTTGGATGAAGATAAAGCTATTGATAATACCGAATTTTCAGGCGGAATTAGAGTGCCGATAGGTTTTAATCTTCATCTTGCAAACAGTCTTCTCGAAATCTTTACAAATATCGCTCCTTCGGTAGGAATCAGGTTTGGCGAAGCCACGCCTTTCGCAGATTGGTTCTTTCCCGTCGCTATCGGTGTAAGGCTTTGGTTCAAATAAACGCAAACAAAATTTGCTGATGTGTGTCAGATAACGCTCGTTATCTGACATCTACTAATCAAAATTATCTCTAACAAAAGAATCTTGATGAATGGTTAAAAACTATTGATGAAATGATATTTGCTTTTGAATATGCTTTGTATGAAGATTCCTTTGATAAAAATTCCACAAAAATTTTTTATATTGAACGAAGAAATATTAAATAAAAAGATTATGGATGGAAAGATAATATAAATATACTATAAAATATAGACCAAATATAAAAAATTGCCGATAATAATATTAATGCGTTTCTTTTTAACTTTCACTTTTATTTTTCTCTGTACGGCGTTTTTTACGCAAACAGTGTTTGCTATCGCCCCTCTTGACGGCAAGTACGCTCAAGCACCGGCAGAATCAGCGTCGCGGGCTGAAAAAGCGCGAGCTTCCTCGGAAGCGCGGAAAAAAGTTATAGAAGCTTCAAAAAAATATTTAGGCACTCCCTATGTTTACGGGGGGATGAATAGCAGAGGGGTGGATTGTTCAGGTTTTACCTGCTTAAGTTTTAAAGACGCATTAAATGTATCATTACCACGGTCAGCAGCCGGGCAATATTCTTGGGCTGAAAAAATCAGTCTTGAAAAAGCGCAACCGGGGGATTTGCTTTTTTTTAGAACGATGAATACCTCCGATATTTCGCATGTCGCCTTGTATCTGGGTAACCGCCTCTTTATTCATGCAGCATCGGCGGGAGAAAAGACAGGGGTAATTTATTCAAGCCTTGACGAGCGGTATTGGGCGGCAGCTTTTGCAGGCGCAGGGCGCGCTCTTCCTGAAGCCGCATCAGGTTTTAATGTTGATTCGGGTTCTGCAACTGCGGTTGCAGGTTCTCTCGGCGAAGCGGGCGGCTCGTATTTTTATATAGGCGCAGCTCTTGCACCCTCTTGGGATTTTTTCATGGTGGGCGGAAGTATAATCCGCGGTTTTACATCTCAGATTTTTTTCAACGCTGAGTTTAGCAAGTGGCTTGCTTTTGGGATAGAGTTAAGGCCTGAGTATGACGGGATGCTTGGGGTTTTGCGTCTGCCGTTAACCTTGTCTTGGGGGCATAAAGATCTTTTCAGAGTCTTTGCCGGCCCTGTGTTAAGTGTAAATCTGTCTGACAAGACTCAAAACAATCTATCAGGAGAAGCTTCTTTTTCTTATAACAATGAAACAAGGAACTATTCAGGCGGAACAAGCTGGATAGGAATGGCGGGAGTTACCTTTACACCTTTTAATTTTAAAATTACCCGCCATCAAATTTCACCTTACATGGAACTTGCATGGCAATCTTATTTTAACAATGAACAAGCTTTTAATTTCTCCGCAGACTTTACAGCGGCTTTCCGCTTTGCTCTCGGTTTAAAATGGAAAATGTGTTTATAATTATCGCCTCTGTAAATACCGGAAATTTAGTCTCTGCAAAGCTCACTGTAAATACCTTCTAGACAAAACTTATCTCACTTATCATAATTAAAAATATGGAAACCAAAGTTAAATCAAATTCGCTTAAGAGCAAGTTTAGTTACGCCAGCGGGGATATTTACGGCGGCGGCGCGTTCATGATCTTCAGTTTGTTATTCATGAATTTCTTAGTGCTTGTTGAAGGATTGCCTGTTGTTGCGACAACAATCATTATTTTTATCGGGCGTTTATGGGATGCAATTACCGATTCGATAATGGGCAGGATTTCTGATGTTACGCGATCAAAATTCGGAAGACGGCGTGTTTATTTTTTAATCGGTATAATTCCTGTTTTCCTTTCTTTCTTTATGCTTTTTTATTCTTTCGGTATTCAAAATGAAACAGCAAAAATTATTTATTACACTTTGAGTTATATGTTTTTTGGAACGGTGTTCAGTATTGTAATGGTTCCTTATAATGCAATCTTATCAGACATGACTTCCGATTATAACGAGCGTACAAGTTATACGACAATCAGGATGATTTTTTCAGGCGGCGCTGCGTTGATTTGCGCCGTTATTCCGAGCATCGTCATTAAAACATTCGGAGCCGAACATATCGGTTATGCGCAAATACCCGGATACCTTATTATGGGTTTAATCTTCGGCGTGTTTTTCGGCGTGTGTTGGTTTCTTGTGTTTCTTGGAACATGGGAGAAAAAAGACCTTCCCAAACCTGAAAAAATTCCTTTAAAAAACTGGCTGTCGGTTTTTAAAAATAAAGCGTATAAAAATTTCCTCGGAATTTTTCTATCATTCCAGATCGCTGTTGATCTTGTGCTTGCTTTATTTATTTTCTATGTTGATATAGTTGTCCTTCAATATAAAAATTACGAACTGATAGTCGGTACGCTTCTTGTTTGTTCAATGCTGTTAGTTGCTCTTCAGGGAAAAATCGCCGAGAAAAAAGGGAAGGCGTTTCCGCTTTATATCGGCATACCTGTATGGATGGTTTCGACACTTGTGTTCATCTGGTTAGGCCCCGGTGTTTCTGTTGTTTTTATTTGTATTTTAGCGGCGTTAATCGCCATCGGATCGTCTGCAGGGCAGCTTTCAACCTGGTCGATGTTAGCCGACATTTACGATATTGATGAAATACGCACCGGCAAACGTCAGGAAGGTCTTTATTCAGGGATGACAACCTTCCTTCGCAAATTTGCAAGCGGCATCGCGGTTCTTCTGATGGGGTTCGGGCTTCAGGCGATGGGTTTTGATCATAATCAATATACAGTTTTAAAAGCGGAAGTTGAAAATTTTAATCCCGCCGAGTACGCGCAGAGCGGTGTTGTTATGGGAATTAAATGGATGTTTGTTATTATACCTTTCGTTCTTCTGGCAACCTGTCTTTTCTTTGCAATTAAAAATAAAATAACTAAACAACGCTTCGATGCGGTGCTTAAAGGAATTGATGAGTTTAAAACACGCGGTAATATCGATGCTTTAAGTTTGCAAGAGACCGATGATGTATTAATTGCTGCTGGAATGGAGAAAGACAAATTGTGGGGAAAATAACGGTATTTTGATTAAAATAATGCTATTTTTATCAAAATGAAGAAAAATTTTCCATTTTTCTTCATTAGCGGTTTACCCTCTTTTTATTAAAAAATATCCTACTTTAACCTCCAATTTATTTTTATATTTAATATATGACCCTTGTTACAAAGCTTAATAAAAAACTAAAAAAAGCTTTTAACGGCAAAGTCTGCGCTATGTTGAGTGACGGCGTTTTATATTTAACAGGAGAGTTGCATGAATGGGAGGATATTGTCCGCGCAGGACTCATGTCAGTTAACAAAAAGCATTACACTGTTGTTAATGATATAAATTTTTTAGGCGGGGAAATACCGCATATAAAAATTCCGTCATTTTCCAGTAATACTCTTGACGGTATACACCCGGATGTGCTTATTATCGGCGGCGGTGTGATCGGCTGCTCGATTGCCCGAGAACTGACACGTTACAAGTTAGATGTCATGCTTGTTGAAAAAGAACATGATGTCGCGCTTCATGCTTCCGGCAGAAATAACGGGATGATTCATCCCGGTTTGGATCTGAACAGCAGTCAATTAAAGAAAAGATATAATGATGCCGGAAACCTTATGTTTCCTGAAATTTGCAAAGACCTTGAAGTTCCGTATAAAATTACGGGGCAGTATCTTTGTTTTACAGAAATATTATTACTGCCTTTTGTTTTTGCATCGCTTTTAATTTGGAAAAAGAAAGGTATTCCCGCTCAATTTTTCAACAGAAAAAAACTATTACAAAAAGAACCTCATTTAAACAGCAATGTAAAGTTCGCTCTTTTTTTCCCGACAGCCGGTGTTGTCTGTCCGTATAGTTTGACTATCGCTTATGCTGAAAATGCGGCGGATAACGGCGCGAAAATTTGTCTTGATACCGCTGTCATCAATATGGAAGCAGAAGAAGGAATAATAAAAAGCGTTCTTACTAACCGCGGAATAATTTTTCCGAAATTGGTAATAAATGCCGCAGGAGTGTTTTCAGAAGAAATCGCACGCCTTGCCAATGATCGTTTTTTCTCGATTCATCCGCAGCGCGGTACAAATATGATCTTCGATAAAAAAGCGTCATTTCTTGTTAAAACAATTGCATCCTCTTATCCAATTTCACAAGCTTATTCCGCAAAAGGGAAACATTCAAAAGGCGGCGGTATTATTCATACAGTTGACGGCAATTTGCTTGTCGGTCCTGATGCGGTAGAAACTTTTGAAAAAGAAAATTTTTCTACAGACAGGGAAAGTTTAAATTTAATTTTAGAAAAACAAAAAGTTATTTCCGGTCTTTCAGAACGTGATGTTATAACTTATTTTACAGGTATCCGCGCCGCGACATACGAAGAAGATTTTATCGTGTCCTTTGGAAAAAACACAAAAAATATTATTCATGCCGCAGGTATTCAATCGCCGGGTCTTACCGCCGCGCCTGCAATTGCAGAGGATATAGCGGCTATGGCGGCGGTATATTTTAACGCATCTGTAAACACACGGTTTATTCCTAAACGGAAAGCGATAATCCGTGCGGCAGAATTATCTGATGAGCAAAGAAACGAATTAATTAAAATTGATCCCGATTACGGAATTATTTTATGCCGTTGCGAAGAAATCAGCCGCGGTGAAATTCTTGCCGCTCTTAGAAGAAGCATACCATGCGACACGCTGGACGGTGTAAAACGCCGTGTACGCTCCGGCATGGGACGTTGTCAGGGAAGTTTCTGCGGGCCTCAGGTTATGCAAATTATCGCGGCGGAAAAGAAAATTTCATTAACTGAAGTAAAAAAAATGTCTGAATACAGCGAGATATTAATTTGTAACAATAAGGAGATAATATGTTAAACAGTTTTTACGATGTTATTGTAATCGGAGCAGGGCCTGCAGGTCTTGCCGCCTCTCTTGCCGCAGATGAACGCGGAGCGAAAGTACTTCTTGTTGAACGTGAAGCGCAACTTGGAGGGCTTCTTAAACAATGTATTCATGATGACTTCGGTCTTGTAAGATTCGGAGAAAAACTAACAGGGCCTGAATATGCTAACAAATTTATTTCGCAGTTGCCTAATAGCAGTATAGAAATATCGGAACTTACTTTTGTTACACGAATAGAAAAGCAAGCTTTTGGCTTTAATTTAACGCTTGTAAATATGGAAGGAGTTATAAATACTTCATGTAAAAGTATCATTCTTGCCTGCGGCTGCCGCGAGCGGACATCGCGGCAGATAGGGGTTCACGGCAGACACGCTTCAGGGATTATTACAGCAGGGACAGCCCAGTATTACTTGAATGTTTTAGGAAAGATGCCGACGCAACGCTGTGTGATTCTCGGTTCGGGAGACATCGGTCTTATCATGGCAAAGCGTTTAAAACTTGAAGGCGCGGATGTTCTCGGTGTTTACGAAGCGAAACCTGAGCCGAGCGGTCTTTCGCGTAACGTTGTCCAATGTCTTGAAGACTATAATATCCCTCTTTATACAAGCAAAACTGTAACCCGTGTATTCAGCGAAGGGCGCATTTATGCAGTTGAAGTTTCATCTGTTGATGAAAACATGAAGCCGATTCATGGTACGGAAGAAATTGTTGAATGTGACGCGCTAATTTTATCTGTAGGGTTGATCCCGGAAAACGAACTTGCAGAAAGCCTCGGTATACCTATTGATGAGCGGACTAAAGGGCCGATCACCGATCAAAATTGTATGACCATGCTCGACGGTGTTTTTTGCTGCGGGAACGCATTGCATGTTAGCGATCTTGTTGACTTTGTATCGGAAAGCGGCGAAATAGCGGGGCGCGCTGCGGCGTGTTGGGCTGCTACAGGCTGGGTAAATGCAAGAAGGGGCGAAAACCGCTCTTATGCCGAAGTAAAATCTGATGATAGTATATTATACATTGTGCCGCAAAGGTTAAATCTTGATAAAGCGGTTTCATCTACCGCTATTTATTTCCGTTCCAAAGATGAAATGGGAAAGACCTTGCTTAATGTAACTCAAAACGGACGTGAAATTTTTATTAAATATTATTCACATCTTTGCCCTCCTGAAATGGAAAAACTTGTTCTTGATTTTGATTTAAAAATAGAAAAGGGAAGCGCTATTAATTTTTCTCTGTTAAAGGTTGCATAAAATTATATGATATAATACTTTACAGAGGTTTTATGGATACACTTACACCGGAACAACGCCGTAAATGTATGTCGCGTATAAAAAACAAAGACACATCAATAGAAACTTTACTGCGTAAAGCTTTATGGCATGAAGGAATCCGATACCGGAAAAATTTTAAAAAGTTGCCGGGTAAACCTGATATTGTAATCATTAAATACAAAATCGCAATTTTTTGTGACGGTGAATTATGGCATGGAAAAAGTTGGGATATTAAAAAAGATACGATAGAATCGAACAAAGAATATTGGATGCATAAAATAGAAAATAATATTAACCGAGATAATAAAATAGAAAAAGAATTAGAAAGATTGGGATGGATTGTTGTCCGTTTTTGGGGGCAAAAGATAAAAAAGAACCTTATTGAATGTGTCGAAGAAATAAAAGAAATTATATATGAAGTAAAAAACGGTATTTATTATCCTGATGAATATTTAAAAGAAAATATGTTTTCTGCAGCAGAGGAAGAAAACGAATATTCTTGCTCTAAAAACCTTATTGATGAAAATCAAGTAAGCCGGCTTGAGGTTGGTTGAATATGTTTTATCAATATGATAATATTTAAATAATCCCTGCCCAAGGAGTTGATATGAGCGATTCGGAACAATTAGTTGATATCCCTTTAAGCACTATTGATTCACCGTCTGTGGTGCTGGAGCTTATCCATCAGCTTAAGATTAAAGATGTAATGTCGACTACCATACTCACCGGAACTAAAAATCAGACGATGAGGCATATCCAAGCTTTAATGAGGGAGAATAGAGTTAAAGGTATTCCCATTCTGGAAGGCGAAAAATTAATCGGGCTTATTTCTATCGAAGATATTATAGTCGCTCACGATAAAGGTTACATCGATTCTCCTATCGAAGAAAGAATGACAAAAAATATAATCAGTCTGCAGGATGATATGCCTGTTTCTATGGCGATTTCCAGTCTTAATAAATACCG
>Ga0209755_10001812_pt1 | contig 31611 bp, 24 predicted proteins | sample TergutCo191P1_FD_187301 | JGI IMG/M metagenome (GOLD analysis project Ga0209755, IMG submission 187301) | Cornitermes sp. P1 segment gut microbial communities from Petit-Saut dam, French Guiana - Co191P1 (SPAdes) (version 2) | ecosystem: Host-associated > Arthropoda: Insects > Digestive system... | reverse complement strand
CCCTACATTGTTTGCGCAAAAAATGTAGGGTCATAGGCTTTAATCATCTCTGAATCAATATTATTTGCGAATGCACGTCTGTATGTTTGCCATCCGGTCATCAACATTTCTAAATATGTGTGAAATGATGTTGCGCGCTTATAAATACCCTTTAAGTTTTTATCAATATTCATTAATGCAAATTCAAAATAACGCACATCATCAACATATTTTGTTACTTCATTTAGGGCATATGCCACCCAGTGATCGCGGTGAATAATATAGTTTTCACGGATAAACATCTCAACCGATGTTATGGCGGCATCAAGAAACTTTTGTTCACCGGTATACGTGTAGGCACGTGCCAAACCAAAAGTGGCCTCACCTTCATAATACACCGTTCTAAACGCATCTCTGATGGTGTAATCATTTGCATTTAGTACATGAATATATGCTCCGGTTTCATTGTTGTGCATCGTGAGTATGCCGTTTGCGAGTTTGGTTACCAATGTATTATATTTATCTGTTTTAAATACATCCATGTATTCTGTCAGCATGATGATTGAGACACCCAATGCACCCAATTTAATCTCTCCGGAAGAGGCTTCGACTAAATATGCACAATCATGAACATATACAATTTCATTAAGCATAAACTCAATCGCTGTATCAATTTTAGGAATCAGTGTATCATCATTGCTTAATCGGTAAAGGTTAATGACACTCCACAGCGTACTTGTGTGCCGTACGATATTATAATTGACCATGGTCGCACCAAATATCGGGAAATATCCATAAATGAACCTGCCCTTTTCATTAATAAGACGCACCAAGTATTCGGATGCACCCACAATCGCATGATGAATCACATGTTCATCAATTAAATCGACACGACGGCGCCCAAAATCCATATTGTCATGATATAGTTCATGGATGGTATCCTCTTCATCAATGAAAAAACCTTGAGTAATAAAAATCGTTAAATTTTCAGGAATGGATGAAATGGCCGATAATTTATAATATGTTTTTAAATAATGATTTATATTGGCAAGGTTAATCATATTTTTATTATAATCAACTTGTTTTGACATTATTTCAGCTTGTGTGAAATCAAAGTCTAACATTTTGTTGCCATGAATCTCTGCTTCGATAAATGCAACTTTGAATTTTTCATCAAACGAAATGCCCAGCCGCGCAAAATTTTTCCACTGATAATTTACGATTTTTCGGGTCAAATCATTTGAGGAAATCGTTTCAGCGTCAACAACGACATCGGCTTTAATCCATTTTACAAAATAAGGTTTTTTCAAAAGCATCTGCGTCTTTAGAAAATTATTCACTTTATAGACGGCATTTTCCCATGCGTTTGCAAGCGTAACGCCACTGCCGTGAAAAACACGAGCACGATCTTTAATATTACAAATCGACAAAAAAACTGTTTGTAACGCGCTGTCACAGCTTTCTATATTTTTGTTATTAAACACTGAATCTTTTAAGTAATTTAATTTTTTCATAGCAATCATCCACTAATCCTCACAATCTACCTTATTCATGGCGAAAATCATAAAACATTAAGTTGATTTATTAACTTAATGGCGAGATTGTCGCTTTCATTTCCCGCACTACTCACTTTAACAAGTACTAAATCATCGGCAGTAATCATGTCTGCGATTTTTTTAACATGTAAGATTGCGTCCTCCCTGTTTTCAAATTGAAAGATGATTTTGTCTCCGGCTAATTTATTTGCAATCGTTCGGATTTCACCGATTAAAATAATATAATCCATATTGGCGTCATTAATAATATCCACCAGCGATTCATACCCACTCATTAATTTTTCGGTATTGAATGTGCGAATGGACCCCAAAACCCCTATTTTTCTGCCATTGTTTTTCATCTTTTTTAATAATCTAATGGAATCAACAACGGATGCTGGCTGTGCATTAAAACAATCATTTATGATTCTCGCCGTACCATTTCCAACAGGTAACGTTTTAATGTCCTGTCGATGCGCATTAAACGGCGATGCGCTTATATATCGTGCCGCTTCTTGAACATCATACCCCATGCATGAAACGGCACCCAAAACAGCGAGTGAATTCAGTGCAATGCCCTCTCCAAGGACAGGAATGGCATATCGCACATCGTTGTTAAAAACCGTTGCCTCTATTTCGCTGTAATCATCATGCATAATATGATGGGTAATTTGAATGTCTGCATGTTCACCAAATCCATACGATACCGGAGTCGCACCATAATCAATCAGTATGTTTTTTATATAATCTGAAGTGGGCATATCAGCCGGATACAGACAATAACCATTTGGCTTGATGTATTCAGCCAAAGAGGCATTCATCTTTGCGGCATCAAATTCGGTTTCGGTTTCCAGCTCATCCGCATGCTCCAAACAAATTTGTGTTAATACGACCATGTCCGGTGATAATAATTTTGCATGAAAACCATTCCAGCCGGGTGCCAAAATATGCGAGTTTACTTCAAATACAGCAAAATCCGGATTTTTATAGCCTGTTGACATCGTCGTACAAAATGCATTGGTACTATTTGCTGATTCGGGTGTACAAATGGTGGACCCAAAGTGAGATAAAACATGTGATAACATTGTTTTTGTAGATGTCTTACCTACTGCGCCAGCAATGCCAATGAATTTTCCTGTCATCATTTTTCTTGCTTCTTTTGCATGATACACTGACAACTCTCGGTTTAAAACACGCGCCATCGCCTTCATTGCACTGCATGACCCGGCGATGATGCCTAAATACAAGACATCAATAAAGCTTAAAATGTCACCCTTTTGGACAAATTCTTCACCCGGAACCAAATCCCGTTCTCGAACCGCTATGTTGTGATGTATTTTTTTGTCTAAAATCTTTAATGCGTCAATTGTTGCCATCGCGGCCATCAACATGACCAATGAAGCCGGAGAATATTGAGTGTCTGCATTATATTCAAGGATTGAACCATAGGGCATATTCTTTGAATAGATTATTTTAGAAGATATACATGAGACATCAGCATCATTTGGCAACATGGTGTTCGTGAACGTTGATTCCAACAAATCTTTCATCGTTATATACCGAGCGTTTATGGAGGATGCACCCATCACAATACCCACCACATATTCATTTGTTTCTTCTTTGCGTGAAACACAAAGAAAGTTGCTGGCATCAACGGATTCGCCAAAACCTTTCAAATTTCCTGTTTTCTCCGCCACCACGGTGTACGCATCCAAGCCTGAATTCCAGTAAGGCAGTGATTCCATAAATGTCGGTTTTACGACAATTGTTCGCCGATTATCACCCTTAACTAAAACAGAATGTTCCTTACATGCTAATACTTTTTTGATTTCCTCATATGATAGTGATGCCATTAACATCGTAAACATATCACGCGCAGTTGATGTTTGCACCTTATCCGCAAGTCCGTGTACATTTGAAAAAACAGTTTGTGTCATACCCAATGAGCGCGCTTTTGTATTCATAATGTTTATAAGATACAGACCGTTTTTGTTTTGTTCGCCCAGTTGGGCATTTGACAAAACAGGGATTGCAACACTTTCCTGTTGTGCGTCATCAAAGAAGCATAAAACATCTTCACACAACGACAACACATTTTTTATTAATTTGTTTTGATTGTTGTTTTGTGAAATACAAATCATTTCTCCATAAAAATCAAAAACACATTTTTCGATAACATCCCCATTCGGTGTTAAAACAACAATCGCAATGCCGCGTTTTATATTTAAAATGCTTTCGCCATTTAACATAATGCATGCACTTGAACCATTTTTATAATTGTTTGATGTAATTGAAATGATGCCAAACGCTGTATCATATTCAAACGACAATGCATCATATGATTTTTCATCATAAACAATATGATTATGATCTGATACAAAGATAAAACTTTGGCGGTATTTTAAAGCAGGATGAGCACCAATTTCTTTAAAATCAACCACATCATTATAATTTCTGTTTATTGGCGTATCCGCAACAGCCATAGCAATAACATGATCTTTTTTAACCGTGCTTAAAATTTCTGTGAAATTATGATATGCCTCAATTAATTTAAGCGAATTTTTATGATCATCTTCCATAATGTTATTTTGCGGTTCATGATGAATGATTTTATTTATAAAACTCTTTGCTTCTGTTTTAATCTGATGCATGCTTTTGACAACAAGAAAATATTTCAAACAATTTTTTTGAATATTCGTTTTATATTCTGATGATTCCAGCAGTCGTTGAACATAATGTCTTCTTAAAATGATGTTCACAATTCTCGCTTTTTTATGAAGCGGCGCAAATGCATCCGGAAAATTAAATAATTCTTGTAAAAAACCGCATAAAAAATCATAGGCATATGGATCCATGTTAATTTGGCTTAAACCATCTGCCTCAGCAGGACGCAAATAATAATTTTCCGTAGCACAAATACCGACTGTATTTGACACGAGCCAAAATATTTTAGAAAAGATCACATCTTCCGCTTTTTTTAAATATTCCGGAAACCGTATATTAAAACGCCTTAGTATATCAATTTTAAATAGCTTTCCAATCGCGTAGTTATCAGAAAAAACAAAGCCGTCCCATGCGCCGGCATCGTCAATATTAATAAGCGCAACATTCTCAGCCAATTGTTTGAATCCTTGCGCTGATCCGCGTTCTGATATTTTTTTAACGATGACTGAATCACAATTACTTTCTTGTGCGATATTCATTGCGGTTGTTAAAAATCCGGGTGATATTGTATCATCCGAATCAATAAATAGCGCATATGTTCCTGTGGAGGCAACGATTCCTACATTTCTTGGGTGAGAGGCACCTCCTGAATTAAAATCAAGTTGATTAAACTTGTAGTTTTTAATCTTTGAATACTTTAATGCTTCATCAACAGGTGATGTTGAACAATCATCCACAACAATTACTTCATAATTATCTTGTGAATAATCATTGTTTGCAATAGAATCCAAACACTGCAACAACAAGTCCTCTCTATTATAATGCGGGATAATAATAGAAACCTTAATCATAATGCATCTCCTTTTAATGTTTGAGATTTATTGAAAAACAAACATACAGCATCCAACATTAAAAAATGTCAGATGCTGTATATTTATTTTAAATGTGTTAATTTGAACATATATGATTTGTTATTTTTATTATCAATAATAAAACATCTTTATCACAATACAATCCCAAATGACACACTTTATCTACAAAAATAAGACCATGGTACTGGATTATATCGTTAAAAGATGCAAAAATTATTATATACACTCCGTTTAATGAAACGAATATATAGACAGCACCCAATCCGGCTGAGACAGACCGCTCATTGTGATTGTTGTGCGGCGTATGTTTTGATTGTCAGCAGATACATCCTTAGAACGCGCCTGGTTGCGCATCATTGTTAATGTTGGGCACATTAACAGCCATCCATCACGACATACATTGTTTAATATTTCATTTTTATGTATTGTTTGATTAAAAAAAGTAACCGACTGATGATTATCCCATTCAATCCCGGCAATATTTACATACAACCACGCATGAAGCAAGTTGTCCATGCGCCCGATGGCTACTTTTGCCGGAATACCCTGGCTTCGCAACATTGCCGCAAGCACCACCGTAAAGTCAATGCAAACACCATACAATGACACATATAAATCTTCAAGACATGGAATATTATCATGAAGCAATCGTGGGGTGCTTGTATTCATTTGATAAGCCGCAAAGTCAAAATTATATTCAAAATGTTGCACCACCCACATATAAAGGTCCACAATATTTTGCATCACAAACGTGCTTTGATTTGCAATGGTATGTGCTAACTGGACAAAACTTGTTTCGTATGTAAAATTAATCAGTTGTGTTGAAGCAAGAAATGGCGACAATGGATTTTTATGGACAATGTGTATCGGTGTCTGTTTTAAGATTGCAAATCGGTTGCCAACAATGCGTTCAGCGACAATAACCGTGACATCGCCGCTCTGCGTGAGTGAAAACCGAAACCATATTCCTTTTTCATTAATCGCATAATTTTTTGACATTCCACAAGGATATATAATTTTTACGCGTATGCAGTTTACGATATCATCTCTCATTTTCACGCGAATATACCCATTGTGTGCGTTTATGTCATCAATAGTGACACGCGGCGGTCCATGATGTGTATTTGCAAGAGCATCGACCGGTATCACCCATGTCAACAGTAGTACACATACAATAAAAAGAAGCAACCGCGTTTTTATTTTAGCGTTGGCTGTCATGTTTTTGCTCCTTTGCCGCAACACAGATAAATCAATATGAACGCTTTGCAATAAGATGCGTTCATAAACTCCGTAATACAAAACAAATAACATAATGCACTGTTTTATAAACGGCCATCATAATCTGTGGCAAATTTTTATGTAATTCTATGTATTGTTGCGCATTCATTATATGGTATTTTTTACCAATGCGCAAGTTCTTTATTATATATTTTAAATATATGCATTATACATTTTTCATTGCGCCGTCATCATTTTTTCTGATGCGCTCCGGATTTTTTAATAAAATACCGTTTTGAAATACTATGCACCGTATAACGTAACGTACAATACAGCGGCATACAGTATCTTTGTCCTGACAATTTATAAGCATTATATATCATCTTTGCAGATTTAATACGATTGCCGGACGTTGATGTGGCGCTGAGACGGTATGTTAACAAAGGTTCGTCAACACCAATGGCGTATGGCACCGCATTTTTTAAAATATTTAACCAAACAACATAATCTTCATGAAGAAACCCTTCAGGAAATAAATTTGACAACATCAATGCTCGGCTGACCAAAATAGAAGAACAAGACATCCTGTTGGCCTTTAACAAATCATGGTACGTCAACTTAGGTTTCGCATGAAGGATATATGTCGATGGAACACCACTCTCATCAATGTACTTGGTGGCTGTATAACTGATTAATGGGTCAAATAACTCAGCGGCAGTCGAAGCGACTTCACTTTGTATCTTGTCTGTCATATGCTCACTTTTTGTTGATACGCCATGATTTAAAACTGCGTTTAATTGCCGTTCAAGTTTTTCCGGATGCCACAAATCGTCGCTGTCTAAAAACGCGATGTATGCGCCCTGCGCGGCATGAATCCCTTTGTTTCGTGACGCAGCAATGCCGGCGTTCTGTTCATTGGTTATTAAATGAATAAATTCATGCGGCACAAGTTTATTTTGTTCATCGCTTGCATATTTTTTATAATTGTATTGAAATTTTTGCACAATATCGGCGGTATGATCCGTTGACGCATCATTAATCACGATGAGCTCCCAATGGGTATAGGTTTGAGCCATCACCGAATTGATGCTTTCTTTGATTGTGCGTGCCGCATTGTATGCGGGCATAATGATCGAAACCAAAGGATTGTGCATGATTTTCTCCGTCTTTATATTTTCTCTATTGTAACATTAAAATGTAATATTGCCATATTAAACAATGTATGTTGCTTGTTTTAACAACAAAAAAGCCGATTCAATTGAACCGACCATTACCGGAGATGAGGAGATTTGAACTCCTGCGCCGCTATTCACGACCTACACACTTTCCAGGCGTGCCTCTTAAACCACTTGAGTACATCTCCACGTGCTTATAGCATGATACTGCATTTTCATAAAAATATCAAGAAAAAACTGCCATGTGCGTAAACACATGGCAGTCGATAGTTAATTATGCGTCTTTGAGTAGTTCGAGTTCTTCTTTTCTTGCGGCAATAACTTTGGTTTGGATGTCTGACGGTGCTTCATCATACCGTTCAAAACTCATCGTAAAACTGCCGCGTCCTTGGGTCATGGAGCGCAAGTCAATCGAATATTTCAGCATCTCTGAATGCGGTGCTTCCGCTTGAATGGCTTGTTTGCCGCCAACCGCTTCCATACCCAGTACACGGCCGCGGCGTTTATTCATATCACCCATAATGTCCCCGGTATAATCATCCGGAACGGTGACCGTAACTTTCATGATGGGTTCAAGAAGTACCGGTTTTGCAGCCATGAAGCCATCTTTAAAGGCAATCTTTGCCGCCATTTTAAACGCAAGCTCGGAAGAGTCTACTGCATGATATTTTCCATCATACAAAATGGCCTTAACGCCCACGACAGGATACGCGGCCACAGGGCCGGCTTTAACGGATTCTTGCAAACCTTTTTCTACTGCGGGGAAATATTGTTTTGGTACACTGCCACCCACAACAACTTCTTCAAAAACGAATGGCTTTTCAATGTCACCTGATGGCTCAAATTTCATGTCAACAATACCATATTGACCACCGCCGCCTGATTGTTTGACGAACTTACCCTTTACATCCGATTTGCCTTTGATGGTTTCACGATATGGCACAAGCGGTGCGGTTAAGTCCACTTCTAACTTATAACGCGTTTTTAAGCGGTTTACAAATACATCAATATGCCCGTCGCCGATTGCATGGATAACGGTTTCTTTGGTTTCAGGGTTAATGTCAAAACGCAGTGTTTTATCTTCCGCCAATACCTTTGAAATGGATGAAGACAATTTGTCCTCATCTCCTTTGGTTTTAACGCGCACTGCCATAGAAAAGAGCGACTCCGGATATTTGGTTGTGCGGCAAAGATATTGCGCCGCTTTTGTTGCCAATGTATCACCGGTATTGGTAACGGCAAGTTTGGCAATCGCACCGATATCACCGGTTCGCAGTTCATTGACTTCAATTTGCTCTTTGCCGCGAAGCACAAACAATTGCGCTATTTTTTCCGGGGTATCATTGTTTACATTAAACAGCGGTGTGTCTTTTTTGATGATGCCGGAGTAGACTTTAAAGACAGACAAACGCCCCACAAATGGATCGGAAATGGTTTTAAATACAAAAGCGACCGGAGGACCGGATTCTTCGCATTTAAGTTCCGCATCTTCACCGGCAAGTGTTTTTACTTTAATGGATTTGGTCAATTCTGCAGCAGAAGGGGTATCGCTCACGATAAAATCAAGCAATGTGCCCACACCCACACCGGTGGTCGCAATGCCGCACAGCACAGGTGTAATAGAGCTGGATGCAATGCCAAGCTTTAAGCCGCGCATCATATCTGCTGCATCTAAAGTATCATTTTCGAAGAATTTTTCCATAAGCTCTTCGTCTGTTTCTGCGATTGCCTCCAGCAAATTGTGATGATACTCTTCGTACTTGCCTTGCATGTCCGCAGGCATATCACAGGATTCTACTGATGTGGCTGTATATTTATAGGCCTTTCCGTTGATTGCATCAACAAAGCCCACGCATTTTCTATTGTCAAAATACGGAAGATGAATGGGGGTTACACTAATGCCAAATTTTTCTTTCATATCAGCAATAACTTGATAATAATCGGCATTTTCATCATCAATTTTTGACATAAAAATGATGGTCGCCAAATTATTCTCTTTTGCTGCCTCCCATGCAAGTTCTGTACCCACCGATACGCCGGCCTTTGCATCTGCTACAATGAGTGCAGTTTCCGCCACGCGCAAAGCTTCACGTGCTTGTCCGGCAAAATCGAAATATCCCGGTGTGTCCATAAAATTGATTTTACTGTTGTTCCATTCAATTGGAATCAATGAGGTTGAAACCGATACTTTACGACGAATTTCTTCTGCGTCATAATCTGAAACCGTGTTACCGTCCTCAACGCGGCCAATACGTGTGGTCACTTTTGTTGCGTTGAGTGCGGCTTCCATCAGGGTAGTCTTACCGTTCCCACTGTGCCCGAGTACCGCAACATTGCGTATTGCGCTTGCTGAATAAATCTTCATAACTACCTCCGTTAAATAAATTTTATCATGAATGCCATTTGCATAAATGTCTTTTGAAAATACAAATATAGTTATCACATCAACCGAATCAAAATAACATGATTTGCGATAAGTTGCAAGCACTTATGTAAGAAATGTAAAAAAAAATGACATTTAACACATATCGCATATGAAAAATGCACACTTTGCGGCACATGCACTCAAAAAGAGTATCGTCATGGGTTCATTTTGTCACACAGTTGTAATCATATGGAAAATATTGTATAATTAAAGGGAGGACAGCTTTGTTCTTAGGCCAACTGATTTGTTCCGCCGCCATTGGCGGAATGAGTTTAAATATGTAAATAATGGGAGCAGCAATGACTGAGTTATCTGATCATCTCACGGTGTCGTCACTTGAAGAACCTTCTTTAAAAAAGGAGTTGCTTCATGATGCGGTATCTTGGGGTAAAACCATTTTATTCGCCGTCGTGTTTGCCATCATTATCAACAATTTTATTATTGTCAACGCATCTGTGCCGACCGGGTCCATGGAAAGTACCATTCGTACCGGTGACCGCATCATGGCACTACGATTGGCATATTTGTTTACATCACCGGATCGGTATGACATCATCGTCTTCCGCGGCCCTGATGATCGCGAAATATTGTATGTAAAACGCGTGATTGGCTTGCCGGGAGATGTCGTCAACATTCGTGACGGTCATGTGTTTATTAACGATTCCGCACTGCCATTAAGAAGTGACTTTGTACAAGGCATTCCATTTGGCAACTTTGGACCATACTATGTGCCTGAAAACGGATTTTTCGTGTTGGGTGATAATAGAGGCAATTCCGTGGATTCACGGCATTGGCAAGAAAACTTCGTGTCCCGCGATGCGATTATGGGTCGGGTAATGTTTAGTTATTGGCCCGCATTTCGCGGATTATGGAATTAGGAAGGAGCACTAAAGTGACAACCATTGACAAAACAATGATTATTGCAGACATCATGGCTGTAAATAGAGGTCTCGCCGGCATTTTAATGCAAAACGGCATGCACTGTGTCGGCTGCCCCGCAGCACAAGGTGAAACACTCGAAGAAGCAGCACTGGTTCACGGTATGGATGCCGATGTAATTGTCGCATCAATGAACAAATATCTTGAAGATATAGCAAATGCACCAATGGAATAATACTTACAATATGCAGCCGCCATGTGCGGCTCTTTTGTTACATAGACCTCCTCGCACTTTATTACAAATGCATGACACCTTGTTTTTATAAAACATGCACCGGAACTTTTTCAGTTGAATACACGTTGGTATTTATGAACGATGAAAAACGATGCAGCGTGTACAGCAGCTCACCATTCAAATCGTTTCAAAACAAATAAAAATAGAAAAGAAGGAATCAAAATGAAAAAAAGGTTCGCGTTAGTACTCATGGCAATCGCCATCATGTCGTTTGGCATCATCAATGTTTTTGCACTTGATTACGATGTGCCCGAAGGTGCAATCAGCATAACAGCAAGATTCTTCGTTGACGAAGACACCGATGCAAATGAATTCAGCATGACCAGTGAAGATGGAGAAACGGTTATTTATATAACCGATGAAACACTCATCTACTTTGAAGACTTTGTTCCGGTAGATGATGAAACAGATGAAATGACACAAATGGTTCGCGACGTATTATTCGGACGTACTTTGGCAGAAGTCTTAAACGGCAGAAATATGGTGGTTACACTTGAAACCGCAGAGTCAACAGAACCAATCAGCATCCGGATTTTGTTTGAAATCGCAGTAACCGGACCGGAACCAATTGATGGGCTGGATCTTGTCACCATCGTCGGCACCGATTTAACGGAAACTGATGTTGATACTGAGGATGCTGAAATTGTAGAGTATGCCGATGACCTTGATTGGCTATTCATCAACGGTGAAATTGTTGTTAATAATGAACTGCTTGAAAACGCACCCATGCCATTTATTACCGATGACGGCATTGTCATGGTTCCTCTGCGTGCAATCGCAGAAGCACTGGGATTCAGCGTAAACTGGGATGAAACCATGCAAAGTATCCGTCTGGGTGTTGCCATTCATACATGGATTGGACGAACCGAAGCCCATGTTGGCAGAATGGCACCCATTGAATTGTCAGCCGCACCTGTGATTGCAAATGACATCACATTTGTCCCCATTGATTTTATTCGCAATGTGCTCTCTCAAAATGTATATACCTTTGAAGGTCAAGTGGTCATCGGTGCAGAAAGCGACATGAACTAAGTTTTATCCAATCGATTCATTTTAAAACAAACAAATCCCCTAATCACTGCACCGCGATTGGGGGATTTTCGCGTTCGCAATGCTTTTTCCGAAAGCAATCCATAGCTACACGCTGGCATGTTGCGGGTTGGATGTATTTCATTATTGCTCTTATTGAGTGACGTTCACTATTATGATAAAATTTTATAAATATAAATCTGCTTTCATGAAGTTATAAGAAAGAAGGTTCAAGTGCATAAAAAAATATTTTTCGATGACCAATCAAATAGCTCCGACGTTAAAGAAACCGACATTCGTACACATATGCCCAAAATCTTGGACATTCTTTTGATTGATAGAACAAAATCCACCCCGTCAAAAATTAAAAATATTATTTGGGCAAATGATAATTATTTGCATTACGGCGCAAGTAAAAAAAACATGTATCAGCCAACCTATGAAATCCTCCCCGATTTAATTTCCGGCGCAAAAGAGTCGTTAATTAGACCGCGTGCATTAAAATCAAAAGAACTTCAAAAAGAGCGCACAAAAACAAAGGCAGAGGTTTTTACACCAATTTGGGTGGTTAAAATGCAAAATGACATCATTGATGAAAATTTTAAAGATGATGACCTTGAAACCTATATCAATCGTAAATGGCTCGAAATTACATGCGGAGAAGGTCCGTACATGGTGACGCGCTATCATGTAGACACCGATAAAAACATTGAAACCAACGACAGCAAAGAACTCATTGCATTGCAAGACCGTCAAGGTTTTATCGATCGTAAGCTAAGACGCATCAACAACGAGATAGACGATAAAGCCGATTGGCAATTTTTTGTGGAACTTGCTTTTAAGTCAAGTTATGGCTTTGAATGGAACGGTGACTCTTTACTTTTAGCGCGCGAAAATTTGTTATATACATACCGTGATTTTTATTTTGAAAAATGGCGCGAAGAACCATCAGAAGTGCTCTTTGAAAAAATTGCGGTCATCATTAGTTATAATGTGTTTCAAATGGATGGGCTTAATTACACAATTCCATTAACAAAAGGAAAAGACCGCACCATTGTCCAAACGAAAACGGAACTAACCTTGTTTGGTGAGGAAACAACCGAACACACCGAAACCATCCCCGGATCAGTCGGGAAAAGAGTAAAAATCATGAACTGGAACACATTAAAAATGGAATATTTTGACGAAGGGATTGACGCATAATGACAAACAACACAGAAATCAAAACAACCAAAACCATCTACCCGCAAATTTATGCCTATACCCTCCCCGAAATTGAATCCAATACCGGATGGGTAAAAATCGGCTATACAGATCGTGAAAATGTAGATATACGCATCCAAGAACAAACACATACTGCCGCGATCAAATTAAATTATAACAAGCTGTGGTCAGGTGCTGCCAAGTTTGCAAACTCGGACAAATGGTTTAAAGATAAACAACTCCATGCATATTTGCGCAAGTTTAAAAATATTAAACAGCGTGAAAAAACAGAATGGTTTTATTATAATGGATTCATAAACAACGCATACACGGACTTCCAAGACTTCGTGAACAATACTTTCAGCAAAGCTGAAGATGCCAATCCTCAACTGGATTATAAACTCAGGAGCGAACAAGAAGAAGCTGTAAACATGACCATGAACTATTTCAACACCCATCAACAGGATGAATTTCTTTGGAACGCAAAGCCGCGTTTTGGTAAAACATTAACGACTTATGATTTAATTCTCAAAATGAATTTTCAAAAAGTGCTCATTGTGACCAACCGACCAACAATTGCAAATTCTTGGTTTGATGATTACACTGATTTTATTAAACATCGTGATCATTTTGTTTTTATTTCCACCGCAGATTCTTTAAAAAACAAAGCTGTCTTTACCCGAGATGATTATATGCAATTGTTGGATGACAATCAGTATAATCCGGATTTTTTTGTAAAACAGATTGCATTTGTATCGCTCCAAGACTTAAAAGGAGCGATCCCATTCGGCGGTGAATTTGATAAACTCTCATGGATCAAAAATGAACATTGGGATTTATTGGTCATTGATGAAGCGCATGAAGGTGTAGACACGATTAAGACCGATGTTGCGTTTAAAAACATCAAGCGAAACAATACGCTTCATTTATCAGGAACACCCTTTAAACAGCTCGCGGCGGACAAGTTTTCCGCCGATCAAATATACAACTGGACATATACCGATGAGCAAGAAGCAAAAGCCGAATGGAACATTCCTGATGAAAACAATCCATATGAATCTTTGCCGCAATTAAGACTCTTCTCGTATCAAATGAGCCATATGATTGTGGATGAGGTGAACAAAGGTGCCAACATTGAAGGTGTCGACATGGATTATGTCTTTGATCTGAATGAATTTTTTGCAACCAATGACAAAGCTGTCTTTATTCATGAAAGAGAAATCGAAAAATGGTTGAATAGCCTAACACACAATGAAAAATATCCGTTCTCCACCAAAGCACTCCGTGATGAACTCAAGCACACCTTTTGGTTTTTAAATCGTGTCGATAGTGCAAATGCACTTAAAAAAATGTTGGAAAAACATCCGGTGTTTGAAAATTACAAAGTGATTTTGGCTGCCGGTGACAGGCGTTTGAGTGATGACGACCAAGTGATTAATGAGGATTCATTAACCAAAGTACGAAAAGCCATACAAACACATGATAAAACCATCACGTTGTCTGTTGGACAACTTACCACCGGTGTAACCGTACCGGAATGGACGGCGGTGCTCATGTTGTCTAATATAAAATCACCCGCGTTATACATGCAGGCTGCATTTCGTGCGCAAAATCCGTGGGAAAGCACCGACGAAAACAATGACTTTTTTCAAAAACAAAATGCCTACGTTTTTGATTTTGCACCGGAACGAACGTTAATTATTTATGATGAATTTGCAAATAACCTGTCTACTGATACGGTTGGTGGTAAAGGCACGACTGAAAAACGCGAAGACAAAATTAAGCGTTTGTTAAATTTCTTCCCTGTTATTGCGGAAGACACTGAAGGGAAAATGGTCGAACTGGACGTGGGCCAAGTGTTGACCATTCCTAAAGCCATCAAGGCACAAGAAGTTGTCAAACGCGGATTTATGTCAAACTTACTCTTCCAAAACATCAGTGGAATCTTTGCATCACCGCAAGTGCGGGAAATTTTAGATCAATTAAAACCGGTCGATCAAGGCAAAGTCGTTCCGCGTCAAAATGCTCCGGCGATTGACACAAAGGATATTCAAGTAGATGATGACGGAAAAGTAAAAGTCCTTGATGAAATTGTCATCGCCACAACAGAAGCAAAATTTGGAAACAAACAGTATGATGAACTGATTCATGATGTTGTCAATGATGACGTGTTGGATAATCAGTCATTGGGTGATTTAGCGGCTAAAGCCATTCAACAAGCGTTCACAGACGATTTTAAAGATTTGGCAAAAGAGCAAGGTGTTACGGCGGCTTATGTTGACAAGCTCATAAAAGAACGTTCCGGTGCCACCGCTCGTGAAGTTGAGACGATTCAAAAAAATCAACAAATTAAACGACGAGAGGCCGAATTGGAGTTTAATCGGCAAATTATAGATTCAAAAAATGATGCGTCCATGACCGCAAATGCAAATGCCGCATACAAGCGAAAACAAGATGAAATAAAACAAGAAACACAGCAAAAACTCAAAGAAGTTCTCGAAGAACAAACAAAAACAATCGAAAAAGAATCAACCAAGGAAATTCTTGAAAAGGCTGAAACAAAAAAGAAAGATAAAATCGAAGATGACATCAGGGCAAGATTAAGAGGCTTTGCACGCACCATCCCATCTTTCTTAATGGCATATGGCAATCAGGACACGACTTTAATAAATTTTGACAAACAAATCAAAGATGATGTGTTCCATGAAGTGACCGGCATTACAATTGAACAATTTATTCAGCTGCGAGATGCATTCAATTTTTTTGACCCCATTGTTTTTGATGAGTCCTGTTTAGAATTTTTACGCAAAAAACAACAGCTTGCCAATTATTTTGATGAATCGCAAACAGAAGACATTTTTGATTATATTCCGCCGCAAAAAACCAATCAAATTTTCACACCAAGGTGGGTGGTAAAGATGATGGTTGATTTTTTGGAGCAAGAAAACCCCGATATATGGAAGAACAAACAGACAACCTTTGCGGATTTATATGTAAAATCAGGCTTGTATCTAACAGAGATTGTGAAAAAGTTGTATGCCGGACTGGCGGACGAAATCCCAAATGGGCAAGCGCGATTAAAACACATACTGGAGCATCAAGTGTATGGTTATGCACCGAGTGAAATTATTTATAACATTGCAAAGAATTTTGTGTATGGTGAATTTACGGATATTGATGCATCAAACTTAAAATTTAAAGATTTAACAGAAATTGCGAAGAACGAAGGTGATTTAGGCATGAAATTTGATGTTGTGGTCGGAAATCCGCCGTATCAAGAAGACACAAAAGATACTAGCGATAAACCAATTTACCATCTTTTTATTGATTCCGCTGCAAAAGTTGCTGAAAAAGTACTATTAATAACACCAGCTCGTTTCCTCTTTAAAGCAGGAAAAGCACCCAAAGATTGGATGGAAAAAATTTTAAAAGATGAGCATATGAAAGTAGTTTATTATAACCAAAAATCTGCTGAAGTGTTTCCCGATACAGATATCAAAGGTGGTGTAACGATAACATACAGAAATGCAACGGAAATATATGGTTCGATTGGTACATTTACTCCTTTTAATGAATTAAATTACATTCTTAAGAAAGTTACGAATACCAATTTTCATTCTTTGAACACATTGTTATACCCTGCAACTAGTTACAAAATAAACAATGTTTTATATATAGATTATCCAGAGTTTAATGGTCGAGTAAGCGATTCTGGCAAAAAATTTGTAGGATCGAATATGTTTGATATATTGCCTGAAGTTTTCCTTGATACAAAAGCACATAACGACGATATTAAATTATTAGGTCGATTGAATAACAATCGAATTTTCAAATGGGTAAATTCAAAATATATTTCTTTACCAAAAAACTATTTTAACTATAAAGTGATTTTACCTGAATCAAATGGGACTGGTGAATTGGGTGAAAGACTAAGCGCGCCTCAAATTGGTGAAAAAGGAGTCGGACATTCGCAAACATTTATATCTTTAGGAGCGTTTCAAAATGCATTTGAAGCAGAGGCATTATTAAAATATATAAAATCTAAATTTCTTCGGTTGCTTCTTGGAACAATGAAAATTACTCAGCATAATCAATCAAAAGAAGTATGGAAAAATGTCCCCCTCCAAGACTTTACCGCATCTTCCGACATTGACTGGTCTGTATCCATTCCGGACATTGACCAACAACTGTATGAAAAATACGGACTTGATGAAACCGAAATCGCCTTCATCGAAGAAAAAGTCAAACCTATGGAGTAATGTGATGAATGATTACCTAAAACAAATTTTGGACACACCTGAAAGTGCGAATTGTCAATTTAAGTCAGCTCCCGAAAAGTTTGATTTTGAAGAAGCAGTGAAAATTTGTTGTGCACTCGCAAATGGTGGCGGTGGCAAATTAATTCTGGGCATAACAGATAAACGCCCACGTCAAGTTACTGGAAGCAATGCCTTTGAACAACCGGAGCGAACAATTGAAACATTAATAAACAGACTAAAAATTAATTTGAATTTTGAATTATTGTATGATGAAGAAAAGCGAGTGCTTATATTCAACGTCTCCAACAGACCGATTGGTCTGCCTGTATATTCTAAAGGTATTGCTTGGTGGTACATGGGTGATAGCCTTGTGCCGTTACCTGCGAGTGAATTGAAGCGAATTTATGAAGAGTCTGGTGAAGATTTTAGTGCAAAAATTTGTCCCGGAGCAACAATCGAAGACTTAGATAAAAAAGCGATTGAATATTTTGTGTCAAATTGGGTTAAAAAAAGTGGTAATGAAAAATTGCAAAGTGAGTCATACGAACAAATATTATTTGATTGCGATGCAATAAATGACGATGGCATTACAAATGCTGCTTTGATTCTGTTTGGCAAAGCGAAATCAATAACCCGCCTAATGCCGTGTTCTGAAATTATTTATGAGTTCCGACTCACCGAATCTTCCGGTCCTGCTGATTATAGAGAGAACATCCGTGATGCTGCATTTTTGACAATGCAAAGAATCTTCGAAAATGTAAACATTAGAAATAGCGTCCATCATTATCAAGAGGGTTTGTTCGTATTTGATATTAGAACTTTTAATGAACGCGTAGTTCGTGAAGCATTGCTTAACGCAATCAGTCATAGAAATTATCAATATTCAAGTTCGGTATTTATACGTCATTATACAAATCATATTAAAATTGAAAGTCCCGGAGGATTGCCCCGGGGTGTGACAATAGAAAATATCTTATATAAACAAAATCCTCGCAATAGACGTATTGCGGAAATATTTGAAAAATGTGGTCTGGTTGAGCGTTCCGGGCAAGGTATGGATTTAATGTTTGAATATGCTGTCCGTGAAGCAAAACATCTGCCGGATTTTAAGGATACTGATGAGCATAATGTCGTATTAACTATTTCCGGTCTGGTCTATAACTCGAAAATGATTTCAATTATACAAGACATAGTCAGCCAGCACCAAAATTCACTTATCGTTGACGATTTTTTATATATTGATTGTCTAATGCAAAATAAGCCAATTAATAATAAAATATTAAACCGTACAAACCATTTATTGGAATTAGGAATCATTGAACGCGCAGGAAGAAAGAAAATAATTTTGTCACAGGCACTTTATTCTGCACTTGGTTTGCCGGGTGTACACACAAGAAAAAAAGGATTAGATAATGAAACAAACAAAGAATTATTATTGAAACATATTAAAACAATAGAACCATCTGGTGCGGCATTGAATGAGTTGTCTCAAGTTTTGCCTAATTTATCAATTCATCAAGTTCAATATCTCATGCGGAGTTTGAAAGCTGAGGGCAAAGTGTGTTCTTTTGGTAGAGGTGGTGCCGCAAAGTGGCATCTCTCAAATTAATCAGAGTTGCGTAATAAAAAGCAAAAAACGTAACCTCCAGTTGTATAGATGTTTATGAAACATTGTTTTAATCAGGCTTTTAAACCAGTGAATAGAACATGTTGCGTAATGAGTTGCGTAATGAGTTGCGTAAATGAAACTCATTACATTTTCTAATATCTGTTTAAAAGTCAAATTCCAACAATAGTTGATCAAAAATTATTTCGCAAATTGCTCCGAAGCTATATATAAAATACGGATTCGATGAAGTATCAAACATTCGCTTGCGCGAATGTACGTGAATGTCCCAATCGCACCTTTGGTGCGAAAGTGAAAACAGTTTACCCAAGCATTCGCTTTCGCGAATGCACGTGAAAATAAACAAGCAGCTCAATGAGCTGCTTGTTTATTTCCGGATGATGAGGGATTCGAACCCCCGCGGCCCTCAGATGTTTAAACGGTTTTCATGATCTGCCGCATGTATGTCCACTTCGCGAAAGCACTAATGATGTAATTCCCCAAACATTCGCTTTCGTGAATGCAAGTGAATACCCCAATCGCACCTTTGGTGCGAAAGTGAAAACAGTTTACCCAAGCATTCGCTTTCGCGAATGCAAGTGAATACCCCAATCGCACCTTTGGTGCGAAAGTGAAAACAGTTTACCCAAGCATTCGCTTTCGCGAATGCACGTGAAAATCCCAATCGCACCTGTGGTGCGAAAGTGAAAACAAAAAAGACTCGATGAGTCTTTTTTGTTTTCGGATGATGAGGGATTCGAACCCCCGCGCCCTCTCGGACAAACGGTTTTCAAGACCGCCGCGTTATGACCACTTCGCTAATCATCCATGTAATTTTCTATTGTAGTTGAATAATAACAAACAGTTTTCAAGATCTGCCACATGTATGCCATTTCGCTAATCATCCAACTTGTGTTGCAACGGATATTATAAGGGATTCACGGTGTAGTGTCAAGATTTAATTTCTGTGTTACAATGCATGGTACGAGATGTTGTGTTTATATATACAACAAGCTGTTCTATTTTGAGGAGTCATCATGAAAAAACCCATTAAAGTAATGTCTGTTTTTGGCACACGCCCCGAAGCGACAAAAATGATGCCGTTAATAATTGCACTGCGTGAGGCAGACGGCATTGATTCAAAGATTTGTGTAACCGCACAACACCGTCATTTGTTAGATCAAGTATTAGAACTGTTTCATATTGTACCGGATTATGATTTGGATTTGATGTCTCATGGCCAAACATTGTCCGATATTACTTGCCGCGTATTAACGGGCATCGCACCCATTCTTGAAGAGGAAAAACCGGACATTTTATTGGTGCATGGCGATACCACCACCACATTTGCGGCATCGCTGGCAGCATTTTATCAGCGTATTGCGGTGGGTCATGTAGAGGCAGGTTTGCGTTCTTACGACAAATATCAGCCATACCCGGAAGAGATTAACCGAAAATTAACAACACAGGTAACAGACTTGTTTTTTGCGCCGACCACATTGTCGCGTGATAATTTATTAAAAGAAAATATACCGGCAGAAAAAATATTTGTTACCGGAAACACTGCGATTGACATGATTAAATATACGGTAAAACCGGATTATCAATACCAAAACCCCGCACTCAATGCCATTGATTTTTCAAAGCGTGTGATTTTGATGACAGCGCACCGCCGTGAAAATTGGGGACAACCCATGCAAAATATTATTTCGGCGGCCAAACGCATTGTGCAAGACAATCCCGATGTGTTTTTGGTATGGCCGGTGCATCCGGGGCAAGCAGTAAAACCCTTTGCGTACGAGGCACTCGGCGGCATGGATCGTGTGTTGTTGACCGAACCGGTGGATGTGTTTGACATGCACAATTTAATGAGCCGTGCGCATCTTATTCTGTCTGATTCTGGTGGTTTGCAAGAAGAAGCGCCATCCTTTGATATTCCCGTTGTCGTGCTTCGTTCGGTTACCGAACGCCCTGAGGGACTGGATGCGGGGACATTGCTGCTCGCCGGGACCGAAGAAGATATTATCTATGCAGAAACAACGCGTTTGCTAACCGATAAAGCCGCTTATCAAAAAATGGCGCAAGCACAAAATCCATATGGTGATGGTAAGGCCAGCGCACGCATCGTTGACGCAATTAAAAACAATCTCGCCACGATTGAAGTATAAACGGAGGCATCATGACCACAAAATTTAACAATCTTGAGCTTTCATGGAAATTTGGTGTAAAGGAAGATTTGTCCGATGCATACCAGATTTACCGAGATGTCTTTTTACAAGAACAACAAGTGCCGGAAAAAGATGTTTTTGATGGCACGGATGCCGAATCAATATTGTTGGTGGTGTACCATCAAAACAAACCCATCGGTACCGGACGAATCCGTATAACCCATGATGCATTTGTTTTAGGGCGCATTGCCGTACGCCAAGCATATCGCGGCGACGGCATTGGCAAAATGATCGTGCAAAATCTCGTCGATTCCAGTTTTAATATGGGGTCAGAAACACAGGTGCTCAATGCGCAAGTCACCAGCCAAGCATTTTATGAAAAATTGGGATTTACCGCAAAAGGCGACATTTATCAAAAAGCAGGCATTGACCATATTTGGATGGAGCACCACGGCGGCATGTCCTGTGATGGATGCATGGCGCAAAATAAAGATGCAACAAAGGAGTGCAAGTAAGACGTGAGACTCGATAAATATTTAAAAATCAGCCGCATCATCAAGCGGCGCACCGTTGCCAATGATGCGTGTGATGCCGGACGCGTTGAAGTCAATGGCAAACCCGCAAAGGCATCTTATGATGTTGCCGTCGGTGATGTTATTCAAATTCGTTTCGGCGATAAATTGTCAAAATTTGAAGTGTTGGCGATTAAAGAAACAACACGCAAAGACGATGCAACCGAAATGTACAAGGTCGTTTCATAATTTGAGAAATAAATTTATGTTATAATTATCTACCACATCACTGAATATTAATCCCAATTTCACCAACAAAGGAGACATGGAATATATAATGGATCAGAACAAACCAAAGAAAAAACGACGATTTTCCATGTTTTTATACATCATCTTTTGGATTGCCATCATCGGCATGTTTTCAGGCATGGTCGTCGTCCAAATGAGTAATTATAATGAATACCGTGCCGATTTGCTACGCATACAAGCGGACATCGCCAGAGAGCAAGCAATTTATGCCGATTTGCGTTTGCAAATGACCATGTTTGACTCTGATGCATACATTGAGCGGCTTGCACGTGAACGGTTGGGAATGGTACATCCGCATGAAATTGTTTTTAGAAATATCGCCGATTAACACAACAGCATGAAAGTATAAAAAACACATGTTCACTGCATCACAAAAACGCCGAATGTTTGTCACGATGACAGCATTCGGCGTTTTCTTTGGTTTGCTTATTTTACGATATAGCTTTCAAGTTTTGGCAGTACACGTTCTGCAACATCGTCTGCAAGAATGTGCAATTCAAGTGGTTTTCCTAAATCCAAACTGAAAATACCCATGATGGATTTTGCATCCACGACATAGCGTGCTGAGACGAGGTCGAAATCACCCTCAAGTGGTGCAATCGTGTTTACAAAGCCTTTTACTTTGTCAACAGTATCAAGCAAAATGGTTACCTTTGTCATAAAAATCCCTCCTAATTAGTGGAACGAAAAATCGCGATGCTTCTACGCGTTTTTCGTGAAACGGTTTCTGCGCCAGCAGAAAAATTTCCTGCATCTTTGGAACGAAAAATCGCGATGCTTCTACGCGTTTTTCGTGAAACGGTTTCTGCGTCAGCAGAAAAATTTCCTACATCTTTGGAACGAAAAATCGCGATGCTTCTACGCGTTTTTCGTGAAACGGTTTCTGCGCCAGCAGAAAAATTTCCTGCATCTTTGGAACGAAAAATCGCGATGATCCTACGCATTTTCGTGTCTGTGGACTGCAGCCCAACAGACTCTTTTGCCATTTTATACCTTTTTGCGCATCACGTCAACTATTCCAGTTCTCCGCGTGATTTTAAGTCCGTTAATATTTGTTCATGAAAGCTTTCGTCAATTTTATATTTAAACCGCCAAATAAAATAGCTGAGCGCAATTAAAATCATGGGAATGATCAACATGGAAAAGCGCATCATCACCAATCCTTCCGGTGCAACCGCTTCCGGTGTACGCGCATCTTGAATCCCGGAGACAATCAATGTCACCGTAAAAATTCCGGAAGCAATCGCAGCACCCATCTTATTTACAAAAGGTTGCAACGAAAAACTAATAGAGTCATTGCGTTTGCCCAATTTCCAGTGCCCATAATCCACGGAATCTGCAAGAAACATCAGCATAAGCACTTGAATAAAACCCTGCCCGACAAACAACAACACCCCCGCAATCCCAATAAACAACATCGTGTATGTGGGCGCAAAAAAGAAAATAATGTATCCGGCGGCCACCAAAATCATCGCCAACGTAAACAAAGATTTTCGTTTCATATGTTTTGACACCAGTGGAAAAACAATCTGTGCGCCGATTTGAGAAACCCCTAAAATAACCGCAAACACAGCAAACATATTAACATCACCATATACATAGGTGAAAAAATGCACCCCAAACGATGTGGTGGTTACATAACCAATCATAAACAAACTCATTGCAATGGCAACACACAAAAGCTGATCGTTTTTAAAAATAATTTTAATCATTTCCCGAAATGGTGTTGCTTTTGTTTCATGAACCAACCCCGGTTCTTTTACACCAAAAACCGTAATCAACATAAAAAGCACCATGATGATGACCGCTGCGATGGCAAAATATTGATAAGCCTGAATTAAAAACGGACGCAGCTGTTCCGATGTCAATACATCGATATCAACAGCGGCAAATTGACCGGACGCCGAAGCCAAGTGACGCGCAATCATGTCCGTCACCGGCACAATCCCCGCAACCACGATGAACAATCCGATGTTTGCACAAATCCGCGCAATCGCGCCAATGCGTTCCCGCTCTTTTTGATCCAGTGACAGCGTCGGCAGCATCGACCAATATGAAATGTCATGCGTGGTGTACGCAATCCCCCACAACACATAAATAACCGCAAAGACCAACACAAAAACCGCACCACTGAGCCCAAAATCTGTGAACAGCAATACCGTCAAGATTGGAGAAGAAATCATCCCAACCACCAACCAAGGCTTAAACCGTCCCCATTTTGTTTTTGTGTTGTCCACCACCACACCCATCACCGGATCGGTTACCGCATCAAAAATCCGCGCCGCAACAATCACCGCAGTAATCCATCCCAGTGTTTGTGCCGGCAGTGCCAACACTTCCGTTAAATAAATAAGCAAAAACATACTAAACAGCGCATACACCATGTCGCGCCCCAAGGTGCCGATGCCGAATGTAAAACGGTTGCGTTTTATTTGTGATGCGGATAAACCTGCATTATTTTTCATTGATTAATCCATGTCTCCTTCGTTGGCAGTACAAAATTGATTGGCACAAAACATTGAAGTACAAATGTCTCCGGTTTACACCATCAAGACGTGTTTGTTTTCATGATGTGCTATAATTGCCGCCCCTAACATATTCATCGACCATTGCATCGGTGATTTCACCGTATTCAATGATTTTTGTATAAAATTCACCGCTTTTTTTGATGCGGCGTTCTTGTGTATCATAATCAATATGAACCAAACCAAAACGTGATGATTCGCCCTCACACCATTCAAAATTGTCGGTAAAACACCAATGATAATAGCGTTCAATCGGCAACTTAGACGCGGCACTTACACGCAAATGGTCAAAAAGATAACGGCTGCGAAACCGATCATCGTTATCACAGGTACCATTTTCCGTGATATATATGGGGACAGGAAGGATTTCATATAGGCGCGCCGCACAAATGGCGATACCTTGCGGATAAATCTCCCAACCCAAATCATTGTGTGGTCCCGATGGGTTGTCTCGGTAGTTAAGCCCATTAACTTGCAAACGTGTATAATAATTCAGTCCATGAAAATCAGCGTACACACCGGCTTTGAAATGACCGTATTTTTTTAATGGTGCCGTAAATTTACCCAACAAACAAGCTTGAGCCAATGCACCTTGAAACAGATGTGCCATCGTTTTCGCGGATGCTACATGCAAAGGATTTTGAGGGTTTTGCGGAGTAAATACGCGCATATGGTGCGCAAAGCCTACTTTTGTATCGGTATAACCCATTTGCCGGCGCATTGTATGGATCAACTCATATGCACGCACATGCATGCTCGCCATCACGCTCATTACGCGCAATGTTTGCAACATGTTTTTTTGACCCGGCGGAAATTCCCCCGCAAAATATCCCTGTACGGCAAAAACATTGGGTTCATTAATGGTAATATATTCCGAAACCAAATCGCCAAAGGTGCGCACCGCAAAAGCAACAAATTTTAAGAATATTGGAATGTTTTCGGGATTGGCAAAACCACCCATCGCTTCAAACCACATCGGATGGGTAAAATGATGCAATGTCATCAGCGGACGAATACCCTTTTCAATCATGTATGCAATCATTTCACGATATTGTACACTTGCCGCACCGTCATAATAAGAGTTTTCAGGTTCAAGGCGCGCCCACTCGATAGAAAATCGGTAATGCTTGATGCTCATTTGTGCCATGATGTCGATGTCTTCTTTCCATCTGCGCCAATGGTCACACGCACGTGCAGGATCCGAACCATCTTTAATATAGCCCTGCTCATACCAATCGTTCCAATTATGTTTGAGTTGTCCGCCTTCAATTTGCGCCGCCGCAGATGCGACACCCAGTTGCATTGATATCTTCATGAATTTTCTTCACTCCCAATAATTCAGCATGGCTTGTATGACTTTTTGAAGCCTATGTATTGTTTAAATTTTATGCGTTTTTCCACATTTTGTAAATCATTTTTAACAGTATTTTAATATTTATCTGTTATAATCAAACCAAATAAATCACGTGGAGGTGATTGTTGACGATGTACATAAAAAAACTATTTATCGCTGTGTTGATCATTACCCTTTTTATTTTGGGTTATTATGCAACACATAATCACCAAAACCAAGCATATACGGTTTCTTCCATGACATTTGAATCCGGTCGGTTCTCTTTTGACGGCACTTTGTTAAATGGCGCGTTCCATGGTTATGGTCACATCACGTTTGCGGATGGCGCAACATTTACCGGAATGTTTGAACATGGACGTTTTCACGGTGACGGGATTTTCACATCCGCAAATTATGAACAAGGTGGTTGGCAATTTAGCGGTGTCTTTGAACAAGGCCGGGCGGTGGACGGAAATTTCTATATAGAGGGGCAATCCGTATCTTTCGATGTAAAAACGCTGTCATTGCCGCAAATTATCATACTGGATAACAAATACATCATCACCGGCACCTTTATCAATGGATTGGCACATGGCCCCGGAAGTTTGACCACTTTAGATGGCGTGATGATTTACGCCGGCGAATTTTATGAGGGATTGTTTCATGGTATGGGTACATATTACAGTGTAGAAGGTTGGATATACGAAGGTTCATTTTACAAAGGCATGATGCATGGCTTCGGCGTATTGACACATAACCATGTGATTTATCGCGGTGTTTGGAACCAAGGAAAAATGGTGACGCGTTATGAATAAAATAAAATGGTTTAACGGCATCCGCGCCTTTGGTTTATTTTTGGTCTTGGGATATCATCTGTTTTTTCATTATTTTCCGGGTGGCTTTTTGGGTGTGGATATCTTTTTTACATTTTCCGGATTTTTAATTACGTCCATCATCCTTGAAGAAGTCCGCAAACATGGCGACTTTAAATTTGGGAAATTCATCAAGCGAAGAACACAACGGATATTGATTCCACTGGCATTGTCCATACTCATCACGCTCCCATTTGCACTGTTGATCTCTCCGGACTTTACCGTAGGCATTTCCAAACAAATCGCATCCGCACTAAGCTTCACCACAAACTGGTACAACATTTTTGCCGGAACTTCTTATGAAGCACAGTTGTTGCCACCATTATATATTCACATGTGGTCTTTGGCTGTGGAAATGCAATTTTATTTGTTATGGGGACTTCTGTGCACAGGACTTTTTAAAATGATTATATGGATTTGCAAACACCGTAATAAAAACCACCGGCATACATTATACAGTGACGATGATGCCGATTCCATGCATCAAATCAATACCGTCGCCAACGCTGAGGTGTACCGAAGATTTAAATATATTTTATGCATTCTTAGTGCCGTCATTGCAATCACATCCTTTGTTTACATGGAGCTTTTATTTGCAAGTGGTCATGACTTGAATCTAATTTATTTTAACAGTCTGTCCAGACTCTTCCCATTTTACATCGGCGCACTCGCAGCGTCCGTTTGGAGTACAAACCCGGAACAAGAAGCGAGCATCTTGCAGCGCATCGTAAACAAACGACCGAGACAAACAAGACTTATTGCGTGTATGGCTATATTTACATCCATATTTATTATTCTGTTTTGGTTTACGCAATTTGCATTTGAAGATGCATTTATGTACCATGTGGGTTTCTTAGCGACATCATTATTAACGGTGGTGATGATTTATGGAACACATCTGCTGCATTTATGCACACCCGCAATCAAGGAACCACGCATACTCACCGCAACAGCGGACATCTCCTATGATGTCTATTTAGTGCATTGGCCGATCTACATCGTATTTTCTTCTTTAATCATTAATGCAACCGCCGGATCGCTGGTCAGCTTAATGATTACACTCATCTTGTCTGTATTCATGGTTTATTTTGCCGAACGCAGACTCATCCCAAACAATACTCAAGTAAATGTACAAACGGACGCAAAACAAAACCAATCCTTTGGCAAGTGGATTTTCGGTTTCATGAAACCCGCAAACATATTTATGGGATTGTTTTCCGGAATTTGTTTGATATTATGCATCATCGTTTTGGCGAATGCACCAAAAATTACAAGCATCGAAGCGGATTTTGCAGCAGGGCACATCGTTCAAGACATACGCATTCTTACAAATGATACCGAACGATTGCCGTCAGATAATGCGGTGCAGATTAAGGCACCGCTCATCATGCATGTATTGCCGGAAGTCACCGTGGTCTCTGGTCCTGATTCCGAGTTTATTGACGTTACAACACCCGGTAATCCACAAAAAATTCCACAGCAAATGCCGGCAGAACCAACACCCATTAAAATTAATTTTCCACCCTCACCGCATCCGCACGGTGTCACGCTCATTGGTGATTCAGTGCCGCTTGGTGCACAAGCGGTACTCATCAACACCATTGAAGATATGTACATCGATGCGGAAGTTGCGCGCTTTGTTCCGGCAGGATTACCCATCATTGAAAGCTTAGTATCAGCCGGCACACTCCGTGAGTTTGTGGTACTTGCACTGGGCACCAATGGTGATGATAGATTCAAACCGCATTTTTCTGATATAATAGACGCAATCCCGCAAGGACACCGCATCATTATTGTGACACCCTTTGACGGACGACAAAACAACAATGCGCAAATACTGGATGAAACCAGCGAATGGATGCGTACCCTTGATTTTGATTTTGTCACCATCGCCGATTGGAACATGCTTGCACGGAATCATATCGATTTATTGGCAGGTGACCGTGTCCACATGGGCAATCGTGATTCCATGTTGCTTTATACACAAATGATTCAAGATGCGCTCCAAATTGCCAGTGAAAGGCCGATGAAATGAAATCTGATTCCTACCATTTTCAGTCCAACACCAAAAATCTTGTAAAACTTAAAGCCGTTTTGGAAATGTTACCGGTATTCCTGACGGCTTATTTTCGTTCATTAACCGACACCACATCACCGCTGACAAGACTGGCTTATGCATATGATTTAAAAATATTTTTCAGCTATTTGTCTGAAGAAGTCTTGGACGGCAAAGCCATCCTTGAGATGACCACCGAAGACATTGCGAAGATACAATCCGAAGACATCGAAGGTTTCATGGAATATTTGACTTATTATGTACCCAAAGACGAACCGGATGCATCCATTCAAAATGAAGCATTGGGTAAATCGCGCAAACTGGCTGCGGTACGCGGTTTGTTTAAATATCTATATATAAAAAAGCGCATCCCTGCAAACCCGGCAGAACTTGTGCCGTTTCCAAAAATCACACAAAAAGTCATTACGGCACTGGAATCTGATGAAATTGCAAAATTACTGGATGAAGTGGATTCGGGTGAAAAGTTATCACCACGCCAGCAAAAGTATCATGAACTGACTAAGGTTCGCGATGCGGCCATTATTACCATGTTGTTAGGCACCGGCATGCGCGTCTCCGAATGTGTGGGTTTAAACCTAAATGATATTGATTTTGGCATCAATGGACTGCGCGTCACACGTAAAGGCGGCGATGAAATGATTTTATACTTTGGCGATGAGGTAGAGGTTACATTGCAAAAATATTTGGATGAACGCAAACTCATTTTCCCCATTGAGGGTCATGAACAAGCACTCTTTTTATCGCTGCAAAACCGCCGCATCACCGACCGCGCAATCCAAAACCTTGTAAAAAAATACGCGCAATTGGTCACCAGGCTTAAAAAAATTTCACCGCACAAGCTGCGCAGCACCTTTGGCACCCAGCTCTATGCCGAGACCAGTGATATTTATCTTGTTGCCAATGTCCTGGGGCATGCCGATGTGAATACCACACGCAAACATTATGCAAAAATGGATGAAACATACAGACGAAAAGCGGCAAACGCAGTAAAATTAAGAGACTGATATTTAAAAACTTTTTTATCACAAAACCCATTCAATGGATCGTGTACGCAGTATTTTATTCAACTTTTTGTTGATTTTCCGTATCATTAGTTGCACCATATCTTTCTTCATGCTACACTTAATAACCGATATTTACTTTTAAAGGAGCATTTTCATGGAACAGTTTACAATTGTGAAACGTGGTTACGACCCGGAGGAAGTTAATAAATACATAGCGACTCTCGAAGGTGTTGTAAAGTCTTATAAAGATAAAGACAACGCAATCAAAAATGCAATTATTTCTGCACAAGTTGCATCAGACAACATGATAAAAAACGCAAAGCTTCAAGCAGATGAGTACAAAAAGCAAATTGTTGTAGAACTTGACAATGTCCGCAAAGAGGTAGAAAAACAGCGCACCCATATTAATACATTCCATGATGTATATTCAACACTGATAAACAAATATCTTAAAAATGTCAATGAGCATGATTTTAATGCCATCGGCGATAAATTGAACGATGTGGATAATTTAATCAAACATTTACAAGAATCAGACATTGTTCCGGCACCAGCCGACGATGCGGCAAATACAATATAATTATTAAATAATATAAAAAAATTCCGCACTCTGATCAATGCTTCATTTTGAAATGATTTTTTTACGATGAACCACATATTTAAGCGCATCCATATTGACAACCGAATTTTAAAATGGTAGAATACTTTCCGCTGCTAATGTAGCTCAGGTGATAGAGCAATTGATTCGTAATCAATAGGTCGGGGGTTTGAGTCCCCCCATTAGCTCTTTTTCCTCAAACTCAATGGGCTGTCGCCAAGCGGTAAGGCACCAGACTTTGACTCTGGCATTCGTAGGTTCAAATCCTGCCAGCTCAGTTAAAACCCCGATGAAACCTGCATTTGAAGGTTATCGGGGTTGTTTATTTTATAACCCAAATCAACAAAATAACCCTAAAATAACCCCTGGGGAATTGATGAAGCTATTTAACCCACTATGATTGCAAATAAATAACCCCGCTTGTGTGGCTCTTGTATGAGCGTGTAGCGGGGTTGTTCGTTGACTGATGGTTGACTGGCTATTGACTGTTGCCGGTGTATATAAGCATGCTGTCTTTACCGTGCTATGCAATGTGGCAATATTCACAAAATTGTGTAAGTGCACCATGCTCTTTTTTGCACATTATGACACTTACACAAGTGCTTGCAATGTATTATAATGTTTACATGACAGTTGGGAGTGAATATGCCGTTATCAGACGCTAAAAAAGCATCAAACAAAAAATGGAATGATGCAAATTTAAAAGAAATATACGACCGCATACAGTTAGTTGTACCCAAAGGCAAGAAAGCGACCTTGCAGGTCCACGCACTTGATAGGGGAGAGAGCTTAAACGGTTTCGTCAATCGTGCGATAGATGAAGCGGTGGAGCGGGATAACCGACAATGAAAATCAATAGCTGCGAGATAGCATCGAATACGTAATGCCTCAAAATAAAATAGCCGCGAAAGGCGAAACGAAAACTCATAATAAACAGCCGCGAAAGAGGGCAATCTCCTTTCGCTTTTTTTGCTTAAAAATCAAGATCAGAAAACGGGTTACGCACAAACCATAAAATTCCGGTCTTTTTCAAATAGCCGATGCACGGTGCCTTTCCGTGCGTCGGAACGGCAA
>Ga0209755_10001811_pt1 | contig 31612 bp, 24 predicted proteins | sample TergutCo191P1_FD_187301 | JGI IMG/M metagenome (GOLD analysis project Ga0209755, IMG submission 187301) | Cornitermes sp. P1 segment gut microbial communities from Petit-Saut dam, French Guiana - Co191P1 (SPAdes) (version 2) | ecosystem: Host-associated > Arthropoda: Insects > Digestive system... | reverse complement strand
AGCAGGATAAACCCTGCGGCCATGGCCTTCGCCCCCGTCGCCGAATTCGAGGCCGAGGTGCTGGTCACGTCGGAGGACACGAGCCTGCGTATCGGCGTGAACGCCAGACTCGACATAATCCTGTACTGATGATATCGGGAGGAATTTGAACCATGAACTTTTTTGACAGAAATGCACCCAGCCTGAAAACACTGTTAGCAATTGCGGTGCTGTTTTGCAGTCCGCTACTAGCCTGGGCGGATTCGATGCGTATTACCCCGGACGAGGCGGTCGAACTGGCGATAAGAAACAACCTTGGGCTTGAGGCGGCACGGATAAGCGCCGGAACCGCAAGACGTGCGTCGAACCTTGCATGGAACCGGTTTGTTCCCTCGGTTGACGTGGGCGGATCAATCTTTCGCCTTAACTCGGCCACGGGAATGTTCGACGATCTCTTTGAGGCACTGGGAGTGCCGCTGGTTCAAACCCCGCAGTGGGGAATGGCCGGTTCCATCTCGGCGACGCTCAACATCAATCTTGCCATGTTCGCCGAGATAAACCGGCTAAGGCTGGATTACGAAAGCGGACTTGTCTCCTACGGGAACGCAAGGGCGCAGCTTGAACGGGATATTCGCAAGGCTTATCACAACATTCTGCTCTTGCAGGAAAACATTGCGCTGCTTCACGGGAGCCTTGAAAACGCCGAAAGGCAGGTGCAGATCGCACAGACAAATTTTAACGTCGGCTTAACCTCGGAGCTTCCATTGCTACAGGCACAGGTGGCAAGGGAAAACCTGCGCCCGGTTATCGATCAGACCGAAGGCGGCCTGCGTCTTTTGATGATGCAGTTTTCCATGTTCCTTGGACTGCCCCACGACACCGAATTTGAGCTTGCGCCGGTTGTCACCGACATGGCCCCCCTTCCCCTTGGTATAACCGAACTTGTCAGCAGGGCCGCCAGCGACCGCCCAGACGTTCGGGCATTAAGGCAGGACATACTGGTAATGAACAGCATCAGGCGGTCGGGCAGGCTAAGGCTTCTAACTCCGACCCTCTCCCTTGGCTGGAACGCCGACCCCACGTTCGACGGGGATCCATGGGAAGGCGGTTGGTTCGAGGGGGATCGGTGGAACCAACAGCAAGGGGCTTTCAGCGTTTCCCTTGGATTCAGGCTGAACGGGCTTCTGCCCTTCGGCGAGGAACGGCAAAGCATTCGGGCGCTTGAGGATCAGATAAGGATCGCCAACATCGGACTGGCGCAGATGATCCGTGGAACGGAAATCGAGATACACAACCTCGTGCTGACGCTCGAAAGGATACGCCTAAGTGCGGAAGCCTTGGGGCAAACGGTGGCTTTGGCGCAACGATCCTTTGAGCTTACCGAACAGGCATACCGTGCCGGTCTGTCCGATTTTTTTCAGGTGCAGAATGCGGAGGCTTCGCTTAGGCAGGCACGGGTGCAGTTGCACGAACAGCAGTTCAATTACCTTAACGGTATTTTGGATCTAGAGTATGCGCTGGGGCTCCCCTTTGGGACGCTGTCCACAACGGGAAACCCAAACTAGCGGCGGCAGGGGGCGAAAGATGTCAAAGATTTTTGAGTTCATGAAAGCGTACTCCGGCATGATCCTGTGCACCGCCGCGCTTCTTGCCGTGGCTGCGGCAACCGATCTGATACTGCCGGGCTACGTGGCGGACATAGTGAACGACGGCGTTCTGCCCGGCAACAGTGCGCTTATTTGGCGGGTTGGCGCAACCATGATTTTGATAACGGTGATAGGCGTTGCTGCGTCATTGGCGGCAGGTTATTTTATCTCGAAAACGTCCGCCGGGGTATCCAATGATCTACGAAAGGCCGTTTTCAAAAAAGTCATCCGTTTCTCTAATGCGGAAGTGGACGAGTTCACAACTTCGTCCCTCATCACCCGCACCACGCACGATATCGGTCAGGTTCAGGTCGGCATGATGGCGGCTTTGCGCCAGTTCATTTATTCGCCGGTTATAGTCGTCGGCGGTATCGTAAGGGCGCTTGAAAGAAGCGTTAATATGACATGGGCGATTATTGTCATCTCCGTTTGCATACTTGGGGTTTTCACCCTTATAATAGCGGTCGCATTTCCAAAGTTTAAAATCGTGCAAAACCTTGTGGACAGGCTGAATCTGGTTTCACGGGAAAACCTGACTGGCATTCTGGTCGTTCGGGCGTTCAGCACGCAGAAGTTCGAGAAAAAACGTTTCGACAAGGCTAACAGGGATTTGGCCAATACTAACGCATTTATTTTCCAGACCTTTGCCTTCATGTTTCCGATGGTCATGCTGGTCGCCAACATCTCGGTGGTTGTCATAGTTTGGACGGGGGCGCTGGAGGCATCGGCCCTTAGAGTTGACATTGGGGATATTTTTGCCTTCATGCAGTATGTGGGATTGGTTATTGCCGGGTTTATAATGGTCGCGACTACGCTCTTTATCTTTATGCCGCAAGCTGTGGTATCCGCAGGACGAATAAGGGAAGTGCTGGAAACGACTAGCAGCATTCGCTACAAGAAAAAGCCGAAAGCGTTTTCGCAGGATTTTCGGGGAACCGTCGAGTTCAGGAATGTCAGCTTCCGCTATCCGGGGGGGAACCTCGGCTCTGGCGAACCTCGGCGGAGGGTTCCTGGGGGGAAAGCCAAGGAAAGCGACGAAAACGTGTTGCAGGACATCAGCTTCACCGCCCGTCCCGGTCAGACCACGGCAATCATAGGTTCCACTGGCGCAGGGAAGACGACAATTCTTCAGCTTCTTTTGCGCTTTTACGATGTAACCGGCGGGGCGATTTACATCGACGGCGTGGACGTTCGGGATATTCGCAAAAATGATTTGCACGAAAAGATCGGCTATGTGTCCCAGAAAGCGATGCTGTTTTCAGGCGATATCCACTCGAACCTGCTTTACGCGGACAGGAACGCCGAGGAAGACAGGATACTGGATGCCGCCGACACCGCGCAGGCCGCCGCGTTTATCGCGGAAAAACCGGAAGGCTACGAATCGAACGTGGCGCAGGGCGGCTCCAACCTGTCGGGCGGACAAAGGCAGCGGCTTTCCATTGCCCGCGCATTGGTGAAGAACGCTCCCATTTACCTGTTCGACGACAGCTTTTCAGCGTTGGATTTAAAAACTGACGCTCTTCTTCGCGCCGCGCTGAAAAAGAAAACCGGGGACAGCACCATGCTGGTTGTCGCCCAAAGAATATCCTCGATTATGGACGCGCAGCAAATTCTGGTTTTGGATTGCGGCAAAATCGTGGGGTGCGGTACGCACACGGAACTGATGAAAACCTGTGAGGTATATCGGGAAATCGCGGCCTCGCAGCTTAACGAGGAGGAAAACACATGAGCGACTCGAACGAACCTGCCGCAAAGGCAAAAGACCCAAAGAAAACGATGGCAAAATTCATGACATATCTGGCTCCGCACAAAGCCCTGATTATTGCCACCGTGCTTTTCGCGATGGTTTCCACGGTGTTTTCCGTAATCGGCCCCCGGCTTTTGGGCAGGGTTACCGACGTTCTTTTGGACGGCATAATGGCGCACTTCCTTGGCACGGGACTTTTGACGAACTTCCCATATATGATAATGATTGTGACATGGCTGATTGTCCTTTATGTCGTTTCGGCCGCCTGCTCGCTCGCGCAGGAAAGCATCATGGCGCGGATTTCCATTCGGGTAACCTACAAGCTCAGGACGGAAATCTCGGAAAAGATGCACAGACTGCCCATCAACTATTACGACACGCGCCCCGTCGGCGAGGTGCTTTCCCGCATTACAAACGATGTTGACATAATTGCCCAGATGCTTAGCCGAAACCTGACCCAGTTGATCACGGCGGTAACTTCGATTATCGGCATACTTGTTATGATGATTTGGATCAGTCCGCTTATGACCCTTGTCGTGCTGCTCGTGTTCCCGATTGTACTGGCCTTTATGGGCCCGATAATGAAAAAGTCGCAAGTCTATTTCGGCAAACAGCAGGAGCTGGTTGGCGTTGCGAACGGCATTGTGGAGGAAACTTACAGCGGACACAACATAGTCCGCGCATACAACGCCGAGGCGGATGTCGAGGAAAATTTTGACAAGGTTAGCGACGAGCTTTACAAGACATCATGGAAGGCGCAGTTTATGTCCAGCATCGTGGAGCCTATTTTCGCCTTCGTCGGCAATCTGGGTTTTGTCGTGTCGTGCATCATGGGTGGGTTTTTGGTGGTGCAGAGGGTAATCACCATAGGCGACGTGCAGGCTTTTATCCAGTATATTCAGAATTTCATGATGCCCCTGTCGCAAATGGGCGTGTCCGGGAACCAGTTGCAGATGGCAATTGCCGCCGGGGAACGGGTGTTTGACTTCCTGGACGAGGACGAGGAAACGCCGGACATCGTAATACCAACGGCCACGGAACGCTCCATGCCAGGAAAACGATACGAAGGGAACGTAAGTTTTCAAAACGTGCGCTTCGGCTATAACCCCGACAAGATCATTCTGAACGATTTTTCGGCGGAGGTCGCCCCAGGGCAAAAGGTCGCGATAGTGGGGCCGACCGGCGCAGGCAAGACCACGGTGGTAAAACTACTGATGCGCTTTTACGAACTGAACGGCGGCAAAATCCTTATCGACGGGATCGATGCCACGGACTTTACACGCGGCGATCTTCGCAGCATTTTCGGCATGGTGCTGCAGGATACCTGGCTTTACAATGCAAGCATTATGGAAAACATCCGCTACGGCTCTCCGAACGCCACGGACGAACAGGTCATCGCCGCCGCGAAAGCTGCGCACTGTCACGGCTTTATACGCGCTTTGCCCGGCGGCTACGACATGATCCTGAACGAGGAAGCGTCGAACATTTCCCAGGGGCAAAAGCAGCTTTTCACGATCGCACGGGTGATCCTGAAAAACCCGGCTATCCTGATTCTAGACGAGGCGACCAGTTCCATCGACACGCGCACGGAGATTCTGATTCAGCAGGCGATGAAGAACATCATGAAAGGTCGCACCAGCTTCGTGATTGCCCACAGGCTTTCCACGATAAGGGATGCGGACTTGATTTTTGTGATGAAGGATGGCGACATCATCGAGCAGGGCAGCCACGAGCAGTTGCTTGAGGCGAAGGGCTTTTACGCCGACCTTTACAACTCGCAGTTTTCCGAGGGGGTTGTGGAGGAGGCTGTGGCCTCTGCGGTTTAACGCTATTGGGCGTATTGTTAGCGTCCCTGAAGAACATGCAGGAGTACAGGCCCATTGACCGCATATCCAGATGGACGGCAAAGCCGTGAATGCGATCCACTTTTTGCACGGGCGAAGAAGGCTCGCGCTCGTTGCGCTGACCCTTTAAAATCAGTATACTTTGGGATAAGGAGCAGCATTATGCAGGAAACTGGAACCATGACCCTTGAACAAACTGTAACGATACCAGCGGATTATCGGATATTCCTTGACCTGCCTCGCTCATTGCCCGTGGGCGTTGCGGCAAGGATTAAAATAAGCATACCCGAAAACCCCCCCCCCCCGTCTGACGACATCGAAAACGTCAGGCGGCTTTTACAAGAGGAAATGTCCGAGAGGGACACATTGGCGGCAAGCGCAGTAGCCGGCGACGGCTGGGAAGCCCATGTCGGGGAACGTTATGCCGAGTATTGATACCAATTGCCTCTTGCGTTGGCTGTTGGGCGATGTGCCGGAACAGACGGCCTTGGTAACCGCACTTGTCGATTCCGGGGAAAACATTGTCGTGGCCGATGCAGCCTTGATTGAAACCGTTTTTGTCCTTGAAAAAGTCAAGAAGATACGCAGGGAAACCATTTCGAAGGCGATCATGGCGGTTACCCGAAAAAAGACAATCCGGTGCAATCGCGAACTGTTCGAGGAAATCCTTCCCGTTTATGCCAGCTGCCCCAAACTTTCTTTTGTCGATTGCTACCTAGAGACTTTGGCCCGGAGGTCGGCGGCCTTACCGCTTTTGACTTTTGACAAAAAAGTGGCAAACCAACTTCCAGACGCGCGGCTTCTTTCCCTATAGTGCGAAGGACTGCTGGGGCCTAATGTCGGGTGTCTGGGAAGGTGCCAAGGCGAGATCCCCGGGGCACGGTTTCGCCCTGGGATTTCCTGGACAGATTCCCCAGGCCAGGAACCCTGGAGGCCAGCTTCAGGCCTAGGTTTCCCGGATAAGTTCGCGCAGGCGGTTTTCGATCGTGCAGAGAGCCTCGCGATTGCGTGACTGTCACCTTCGTTTGCCTAATAGTGGGTATTCAACAGAATCCACAAAGGAAGACTGCTGCGGAAAGAACATTCACTTAAAATCAGGTGGCTCTATACGGACAGGGCTTCGAAGCGGCGGTTTATGTCATCCTGAATGTTACGCTTTAGATTGTCAAGAAGTGCGGAAACCACGACGGTATCCGTAGGCGAATCGGCAATGTCCACTGGAATCAGCAGTTGAAAGGCCGAAACGCCAAGCACTCCAGCTAGATTCGCAAGCATCTGGTCGCCTACCCATGCCCGCCGCCCCTCAATCCCCTTGATCGTCTGCACAGAGACATCCGCAAGCTCCGCAAGCCTTTCCTGGCTTATGCCTAGGGCTTCCCTTCTGGCCTTGATATTGGCCGCTAGATATATCTTCAGCGAAACAGGTTCACGATTCCCCAGTGCCATTGTGTTTTTCATGGTATATCGACATTGGTACTTGACAATATACTTTTGCCAACCCATACTGTTACTAATATTAGACGTTAGGTCTAGTATTAGTAAATTTGCACATCTTAGCCTAGCGATTTTGCCTTGTATTCATTCGCATTTGATTTCATATGAAATCAAATGAGTCTGCGGAGACTGGAAATACCGCCAAGGAGCTTTTGGAGTAAGAGAATGGGAAAAGCCCCTGTAAGTTATGGATGAAGCGACCCGTATGGGTTGTTTATATTGCTGGCGAGCATTAAACGTAGGAGCTTTCTATGGTAAAGGAAAACAGACTCAGGTTCTTGTGGATTATCGCCGCAGTTGCGGTAATCGGGCTTTCGATGACGGGTTGTGAAATGGAGGAAGGTGATGGCACCATGCGAATCACAATTTCGGGATTTGGCGACTACAATGGAAGAGGAGCAACGATGACATTACGCAATGTTGACACTAACGTTGTGGCGGCCAGAGGCCATGGAACGGTTCAAATTCAAAATGGAACAGCGAGATTCGATATGCTGACAGGTATAATCGGATCAGCACCGTTTGACACTGCCGGGAATTACGATGTTACGTTGGGAATTTACGATGGCTGGCTAAGAATAGCTACTTATGTCTCAAGTAACACACGCATTGGATTATTCACCACCATACGGCCCATAAACCTCAATAGGCTTTAATTCACTGCTATTGCACATAGCGGAAACGAAAAATGCCAGCTTGTTCGTTACAAACAAGCTGGCGCTATACCGACAAAGCCCAGGGTTGCGAGTCATGCTTATGACGGTTTAACCACGGTGGCTATTTCGGTGATAATGCACTTGCACATTTGCAAGGGGAATGGTACTATTATTGGAAATAGGAGTTTTCGGGAGTTTGGAGTAGGAAAAGGGACAGTCATAAATAAAATGGTCTTAAGGAACAACGATGGCTGGGCAGGCTAACCGTCCCTTACTCCTCAGGAAATCGCATGGAGAAATACTCGGGGAAGTTCCCCGTGTAGATAAAACCGCTCTCGTATGATGGCGAAAAAAAGTTTTGGAGGACGAGATGATGAATGAGGTTAAGGAACGGTCGTATTTTGACGGTACTTTGCTGCAGCTAGTTGGCTGGAGCTTGCTTAGCGCCTTGGTGCTGGTGGTCACCTTGGGCATAGCTTTTCCATGGGTATGTTGCTGGGTTCTGCGCTGGAGGACAAGCCATACGGTCGTCGAGGGGAAACGCTTGAAATTCACCGGAACCGGGCTGTCGTTGTTTGGCCATTACATTTTAAGGGGCTGGTTATTGGGTCTGATTCTGGGGCCGCTAACACTGGGTATTTACTTTATTTGGTATTACGGCATCTCCGTTCAACGATGGATTGCAAAGAATACTTCCTTTGGCGATACTCCTGTGGCATAGCCAAAAAAGTTTTGGGGGATGAACATGAAAGAGAAGCAAATCTTAAAATGGCTGGCTGTTGCCGGTTTGGTTCTGGTTGCCTTTGCGATGGCCGGCTGTCCTGCAGCGAGGTCGCCCTCGGCAACCGTGCGGGAGTTTTACAGGGCTCTTGAAAGGAACGACATGGATGCGCTGGCCAATGTCGCGACACCTGAAACGGTGCAAATGATGGCGTTGTTTGGAACAAAGATTCAAGGCATGATAACGACCGAAGGCTACACCATCAGTTCGCTAACGGAGCAGATAAACGGCGATACCGCTACCGTAACCATAATTTTCGACAACGGGGAAGAAGAGACTTTGGACTTGGAACGGATCGATAACAGGTGGAAAGTTTCCATGTCCAAATAATTCGCCTGGTATGAAAAAAAAGATACTGGCTGGCGTTCTTTTCGCGGTAGCCGTTGCGACCATCGTTATAGCCACTCAGATAGCTGCCCGACAAAGACGCCAGCACAATATTTTGCAATACATTCAAGCGGACGAAATAATATCCTCATTAAACGATGGGGATATTATTCTAAGATTGGGCGATAGGTTTTGGTCGCGAATCTTCAAGGACCTGTCGCCAAACGAAAGAAGGTTTTCACACATGGGGGTTGTCAGAATAAGGGATAACACCGTTTCCGTAATACACGCGGAAGGCCTTGCCATTCAGGGAATGGATTCGGTCAACGAAGTGTCGCTGACCGAATTCTTGTATTCCGCCCTAAGCGCAGGGGTTTATAGGCTGCGATATATAGACGGAACCAAAATATCCGATCTGGCACTGGAATACATAGGCGTCCCTTTCGACTGGCAGTTTGACAAGACCGATGGTAGTCGTTTATATTGTACCGAATTGCTGTATGTTATACTAAAAAGGATAAACCCAGAGATAAGGCTAAACCTGGCGTGGATAAGGGCACTAGGCAGAAACATAATACCGCTGGATGTCGTCTCGCAAACCGAATATTTTATGAGGATTGGACACTGGGGAAGATGATATGGGAGAGTAGTGAGTGGGAAAAAAATCCTGTCCTTGTTTAAGTTATTATTCAGCCTGCCTTGTCGCCTTATTTTTATTCATAACCCTACCAACCCCCTCCTGGGCGCAGCCGCCCAGCCCGCTCTGGACGGGGGACGGCGGTAGGGGCATAAGGGTTACGGTGGCCGAACCCACGGGGACGGGGCTTTCCCCGCAGGAAGAGTCCCTGCTCCCACTTATCCAAAGCACCATCATCGGGACTTTCCAAAGGTTTTCCGGCATGACCGTCTTTGACCGTCAAAACCTTGAAAACATCCTTAGGGAACAACTACTGGCCTTGGATGCGAATTTTTCCGATGACTATTTCATACGCATTGGGCATTTGACCAACGCCCGCCTTGTCGTTTTTGGTTCTGTACATCAGATTGCGGGCAACTATATCCTTGAGCTTGCCGTAACGGACGTGGAAACCGGCGAACGGAGGGCCTCGTACCCGCCCAGGCCAGTGTCCCTACTTGCCCTGCAGAATCTTTCGGCGATAAGGGAGGCTTCCGCGAACCTGCTTGGACAGTTGGGGGTAAACCTTACGGCAAGCGGCCTGCAGGAATTAAGGAGGGCGGAAAACAGTATAAGGGTACAGGCGGAGAACGCCCTGGCAAGGGGTATTGCCGCCCAAAGGCAGGGGATGGTGGCGGAGGCGCTGGCCTACTATTTCCGTGCCGCCGCTTTCAACCCCGCCCTGGGGGAAGCGCTGAATCGCGTCTCGGTTGTGGCGACCAACGTTGCGGGCGGTAATTTGGGCCATGCCGTGCGGGGCAGGCTGCATGAGCATGACGAATGGCGGACGATAGTGGATACGGCCCTGTCTTTTTACTCAAACCATCTGCCCTATGAGTTTGTGTACGATACCGACATAAGGCAGGGCGCAATTGACTTTACCAACAGGACGACGGAGCTCTCCGTCGGGATAAGCCTGGTCCCAACGGAAGCCTGGAACACAATCAACGACTTGAGGCGGGGCCTGAGCACCGCCCGCCGCAACGACAATTGGGGATTTGATCTCTATGGAATTGCAAGGCAGATCACCGTTAGCATGCAGCTGCTCAACCAGGACAACGCGGTTCTTTCAACGGCATCGCAAACCTTCAGCAACCCCAGCGAGACAAACCAGACGAACGACACTTTAATTTTCCGGGGCGTGAGGGCCGATGAGATTACGGATCGGCTAATCGTACAAATAGTAAGTGTAAACGAGGTTCCCGTGCAAAGGGCGGGAGAAACGGGCCTTATCCAGATAATGACCTTGGCGGATCACAGAAGGCGGCTTGCGGCGGCGGCGGTTGCCAGAAGGGAACGGGAAGCTGTAAGGGTGGCTGCGGGTACCGCGCATACCGTGGCCATAAGAGCTGACGGATCGCTTTGGGCCTGGGGATTGAACAGCAATGGCCAGCTTGGCGACGGCATGGCAAACAACCGCAGTACCCCAGTTCGGATAGGAACAGCAACAAACTGGGCGACCGTAGCTGCAGGCGAAAGGCATACCGTTGCCATCAGGACGGACGGATCGCTTTGGACCTGGGGGGACAACGCGGGAGGCAGGACGGGCCTTGGAACAGTATCGGGGAGTACACGAACCCCCACCCGAATAGGGGCCGACAATGATTGGTTATCCGTATCCACGGGCTGGAGGCACACCGTGGCCATAAGGGTAGACGGTTCGTTATGGGCTTGGGGGTTGAACGAAGGGGGGCAACTTGGCGACGGCACTACGACCAGCCGCAATACCCCCACCCGGATAGGGACAGCAACGGACTGGAGATTTGTGTCGGCGGGCGTGGCTCATACCGTAGCTGTCAGAACTGACGGCTCGCTTTGGGCTTGGGGATTGAACAGCAATGGTCAACTTGGCGACGGCACGACAAACAACCGCGGCAGCCCAGTTCGAATAGGAATGGCAACAAACTGGGCTTCCATAGCGGCAGGCAACCAGCACACCATGGCCATCACGAGGGATGGTGAACTTTGGGCTTGGGGGAACAATTATAATGGGCAGCTCGGTGACGGCACTATTATAAACCGTAACAGCCCCGTTCGGGTGGGGGCGACAACAAACTGGGCGTCCGTTTCCGCGGGAGCCCACACCGTGGGTATCAGAACCGACGGCTCGCTTTGGATCTGGGGAAACGACAGGGATGGTCAGTTTGGCAGAGGTTCGGCAACCAACCGCAGCACACCCGTTCAAATAGGGATGGCAACAAGCTGGGTTTTTGTGGCATCGGGCAACCAACACACTTTGGGTATCTGGACGGACGGATCGCTCTGGGCTTGGGGGGACAACTTTTCCGGCCAGCTTGGCAACGGCAGAAGCGGCATGGGTAACATGCTTGCCAGCCCAGTACAGGTACAGCCTGGCACGGCATGGGTATCCAGATAAGCTGGTATTTCCTTGGCAAAATTGGGCTTTGGTGGGGCAGTGAACATCATATCTATGTTTACTGTCCGTCCATGGCCTAATTACGGTCATACATTAAATAATGCGTTTCACTTGACAATGATTTGATTTTGTACGACAATCAAAACAGTTGATCATCAAGGCAAATCCCTACAAAAAAGCCACCTCGTTACGAATGCGGGGTTGAAAAATTCTCGGGTCTTCCGTAAAAGCCGCCAGGACAATGGCGGCAGCATTTGCGGTGGGCATAACACGCAATCCAGGTAACCGTACCTGGAAAAAAACACGGAGGATTTTTGTATGAATTCACACGAATATGTCGAGAAGTTGGTCAACAACTTCATAATGGAGATCACCGACCAGGTTTTCCTTTCGATTGAACGGGACGATGCGACGATGCGGGAGTACATGCACAACGTAAACCGCTTCGGGCTGGAAGAGCTGAACAGGGCAATCGGCCTGAAAGTCAAGGAGCGGCTAAAGCTTGAACACGATGGCGAAAACCACCACCCAAAAAGCCGGCTTATCCAGTCATATACCATCCATAGAGCGCAGTGACCCTCTAAACCCCCACTCACCAACAGCCCGACTTGGCCCTAGGTTTGGTACAGTGCAAGGCTAAAAAGTACCGCTGTGCCAGACAGGCGCGAGGGCTTTAGTGCAAGCTGGGCGAGTGGGGGTTTTTAGAGGCTTACTGCGAAGGGACCTTTTACCAGAACCCCCGGGCAAAGCCGGGGGTTCGCTTTGTTACAGGCCAAGCAGGTATTGGTTTATCAGGTTTTCAAGGTATTCCTGTTTGCCGCTTGTCATGCCGATTTTCCCGTAGTCGCTTCCGAGTTTCGCCACTTCCTCAAGACCCAGTTCGCCTTTCGCAAATTTAGCGCCATCACCCGAATCGAAGGAAGCGTAGCGATTCTTCACGAAGCCGCCAAGCTTGCCGTCGGTAATGATCTTGCTGGCAACTTCAAGGCCCACGGCAAAACTGTCCATGCCGCCGATGTGCCCAATAAACAGATCCGCCGGATCCACCGAATTGCGCCTTATCTTGGCGTCGAAGTTAAGCCCACCGGTGGTAAACCCCCCGGCCCTTAAAATCGCATACATGGCAAGCGAGGTTTCGTAATAGCTAATCGGGAACTGATCCGTGTCCCAGCCGTTCTGCGTGTCCCCGCGGTTTGCGTCAACCGAGCCGAAAAGACCCATGGCGGCGGCGGTTTCAAGCTCGTGGACGAAATCATGCCTTGCAAGTTCGGCGTGGTTCGCCTCGATGTTCATGCGGAAGTCCTTGTCCAGGCCATAGTAGCGGAGGAACCCGGCGACGGTTTCCACGTCGAAATCGTACTGGTGCTTGGACGGTTCCATCGGCTTTGGCTCGATGTAGAACATGCCCTTAAAGCCCTGCTTCCTGGCATAGTCACGGGAAATCGTAAGGAACTTCGCCAGGTGCTCTTTTTCCCGCTTAAGGTCGGTGTTGAGAAGGCTCATGTAGCCTTCCCTTCCGCCCCAGAAGGTATAGCCCTCGCCGCCCAGCGCAATGGTGGCATCAATCGCCGCCTTTACCTGGCCAGCAGCAAGGGTCAGAACCGCAAAATCCGGGTTGGTCGCCGCGCCGTTCATGTAGCGTGGGTGCGAGAAACAGTTAGCCGTACCCCAAAGAAGCTTGACGCCAGTTTTGTCCTGGCGCTCCTTTGCCTTGGCGACGATTGCCATAAGGTTCTTCTCGCTTTCCGCCGGCGTCGCGCCTTCGGGAGCGATGTCACGATCATGGAAGGCATAGAATTCGGAACCCAGCTTCGTGAAAAACTCAAAGGCCGCGTCCAGTTTCTTTTCGGCTGAATCCATCGGGTTGCTCCCACTCCAGGGATGAACCAGGGTCCCCTGGCCGAAAGGATCGTTGCCCTCAGCGCAGAAACTGTGCCAGTACGCGACCGCAAAACGAAGGTGATCCTTCATCTTTTTGCCGGCAATAATCTTTTCGGGATCATAATACTTAAACGCCAGCGGGTTGTCGCTTTTCGGGCCTTCATAATTGATCTTCTCGATGCCGGGGAAATATTCCTTGTTTCCCACAAAATAGTTAGCCATAAATGCCTCCAAATATATTTATATGCAGAGCGACTCCAGCGCTCCCGATTACGTGATTGCCTTGCGTAAAAAAACACTTAAAAACAAGGCGTAACTGCCCCAACATGTCATGTATTGGGACAGCCGCCAAAACACAGGTGCCAGGCAGGATGCCCTATTCCTTCACACCCCCCAGCGTAAGGCCGGAAATAATAAACCGGGACATGAAAGAGTAAAAAATGATAATCGGCACGATGGAAATCGCAATACCAAGGTAGATGCCGCCGAATTCCACACGGAATATGTCCCCGCGCAAGGTCTGCACAAGCATTGGCAAGGTAAACAGTCTCTGGCTGTCAATCAGGACGAAGGGGGCGAAGAAGTTATTCCATGAGCCCACAAAGGTAAAGATGGACTGCGCCGCCAAAGCGGGGAGAAGAAGCGGGAGCATTATCTTGTTAAAAACATAAAACTCGTTGGCACCGTCGATTCGCGCCGCCTCGATCAGGGCGACCGCGGTAAAGGTGGCCATGTACTGGCGTATGAACAACACCGACCCCGCCCCGGCTATCGCCGGAATAATAAGCGGGATGTAATTGTCCCTCAAGCCAATCTGTGTCATGAACGTGACAAAGCCGATAATGGAAAGCGAGGCCGGCAACATAATTATTATAAGGATTGCCGCCCACAAGGCATTCCTGCCCCTAAACCGGTACATGTGAAGCCCGTATGCGGTCATGGCGGAAAAGTACACGTTCAGTATGGTCGTCGTAATCGCGATGAACGCGCTGTTGAAAAAGCCCTGGGAAATCTGAAAACCACGGCTTGTCAGCGCATACCAGTTAGCCGCGATGTTGGTTCCCGGCAAAAGCGCGATTCCCTGCTGTATTTCCTGGCTGGTGCGCGTCGCGTTGATAAGCATAATGTAAAGCGGAATCAAGGCGACAAGGGTAAGCACCGCCATCAACACGTAGATTAAGCCCCTCTGCGTATAGAGGGCAGCCTTATACGATCTGCCTACTAGGTCGCTCATTTATTTGCCCCCCCTTTTTTTGCTGAGATCGCTACGATCCTGCAGGGAGAAGAAAATAATCACCGCCAGAATGGAGGTTATTATAAAGACTCCCACGGATATGGCGGCCGCATAAGCGCGATCGTTTACACCCTGAAAACCTATATTGTACATGTAAACCATATTCGTACGGATTGAAAAATCAGGGCCACCGCGCATGTCGGTCATAAGGAAGGGGATCTCGAACATCTGCATACCGCCAATCATGGAGGTAACCAGTATAAAGAGCATAATGGGGCGAAGCAGCGGGAGGGTGAGGCGCCAGGTTGTCTGCCAGGCGCTCGCGCCGTCAATTCTTGCCGCCTCAAAATACGTGGAGGGAATACTTGTAATACCCGCCATCAGAAGAATAATGGTGTGGCCGTACCACATCCAAAACTGAATAAACGCGACTATCCCGCGAGTCAGGGGAACGCTGCGGAAAAAGTTAACCCCTTCATCTAGGACAGCCATTTCCTGGACCAATATCTGGTTTATCGGGCCCTGGGGCCAGCCAAAGAGGCTGTTGAAAAGCAAAGCCACCGAAGCCGCGGTAAAAAGGTTGGGCATATAGACAATCGCCCGGAATGGCCCCCGCAGCTTTAAATTGAGCCTCATATCGGAAAGCCAGATAGATAGCAGCAATGCAAGGCCAAGCTGGGGAACGAAATTCAAACCCCAAATTATAAACGTATTCCGCAAGGCGCTCCAAAACTGGGTGTCCGCGATAAGGCGAACAAAATTGTTGAAGCCCACGATGTTGAAAGTCCGTCTCAGACCCCCGATATCCGTAAACGCCAGGAAAAAAGTATAAAAGGTGGGATACAAGCTAAAGATGGCATAAACGATGATGAAAGGCAAAACGAAAAAATATCCCCACCTTTGCAGGCGGGACGCATTCCCTACTGATTGCGGTGTTTTCACCCCACTAGCCTCCTAAACCTAAACAATCCCCGCCCCGAAGGGGGCGAGGTTGTTGTTTTGGCACGTGTTTTTTATATGCTTGTTAATCAATCCCGAGCTGGGCACTTACCTGTTGCCTAAACATGGCAATGGCCGCGTCCAAGGTAGCTTCGGCATGAACGTACTGGTTCACGGCTTCAAGGAAGAGGGCGTTTATAGCCTGGTCGGTTCCCTGGGTCAGGCTGGCATCGATGTGCACCGCCATATCCGCGAAGGCAGCATAGTGGTTCTGCCCGCCAAGGAAAGGCATGGAAAAGTCATCCCTAATCCTGTTCACGATATTCATGTTGTTGAGGAAGTCGCCGGTCGCACGAGCCCAGCGGTAAAGGTTGTCCTCGTTCATGGTAAGAAGGCGGATAAATTCCTTCGCCGCCTCAGGCTGCCTTGTGCCCCTGTATGCCACAAGCCAGGTGCCGCCCCAGAACCATGGAGCCGGGCCGGGAATCATGCCCCAGTCGCCCGCGGTGTCGCCGGCGTTCATGGCGAGCACGTAGTGAAGACCCCAGGTGGGAAGAAGGTACGCAAACACTTCAATGGGCTCCCCTGCGGCATCATGCAGGTCGCCCCTCATGCCGGCAAACCAGGCTTCCGACCAGGTGCCAGCCAGCCCGTCAAGGCCATTGTCGCGAAGGTACCTGGCCATCTGGATATAGGTCATCATGGCCGGGTCGATGTGGAGCCTGCCGTTGACCACCCAAGGCTGGGTGCGCGAGGTTAGGAACGGGTGGTTAAGCTCGTCCACCGCCGAAATTACCCTGGTGCCGCCATCAGACATCTCGCCCATCATCCGGGCCGTCGCAAGGAAGTTGTCCCAACTGTCGAAATACTGCTGCACCAGGACGGGATCGTCCGTCCCCAGGTACCGTATCGCAAGGCTGCGCCTAAAGAACATGGCCCCAGGCGTTGCCTGCCAGGACATGCCGTAGACCCTTCCGTTGTAGGTCGCGATTTCCACGGGATACCTAAGAACCCTGCCCCTAACCTCGTTGTACAGGTCGGTCAAATCCAGAAGCAGGCCAGACTCGATGTACCTGCGTACAAACGAGGCCTCCAGCGCAAACACGTCGGGCGCGCCCCTGCCGGCCACTAGTACAGGATCGAGCCTGTCGGGGAACTGATCCGTCGGGGTCATTGAGTACTCGATTTCCATGCCAAGGATCTCCCTGATATTGTGCATCTCAATCATCTCCTCAATCTCGTCCGTAAACGACCAAACCACAAGCCTGTTTTCCGCCGGGCGTGGGCACCCGGTAAACACAAACAAACCCACCACACCGATAAGCGCCAAATGTTTCAATTTCATACTTTTTCCTCCTCTCTAACATTTGCAAGCCATTTTTTCACAAATCACACACTGATTTGCTGTCTCATTGTACCTACAAATATACCTGCAAATCTATATAGGATATTGACAAAACATGCCTGTTATTGACATAATTTCCATAATCTGGATTTTTCTGGGAGAGGTATGCGCATAAAAGATGCCTTGTACGTGTACAAGCTAATCGGGGGGAGCAAGCTTGCGCTGCACGGGCGACATCATGCCCACAAAAAGGGCTATGAAATTCACCTTTTTCTCGAGGGGAGCGGGGTTTTCCTGCTAAACCAGTGCAAGTACACGATTGAGGGAAACAGGCTTTTTATGGCAAACCCCGGGGAATTCCATTCCATCCTGCCCGAGGCAATCAAGAGCCCCATAAGTTACTACGCCGTCCTTTTCGAGCCCGAGCTTCCCTCGGATTTGGAAGTCCTGTCGCTGCTTGACAGGGGCGACAGAAGGCATTTCGCCACGGAACCGCAGGAGCGGTTTTTAATAGAAGAACTTTACCGCCTTCAGGGAAAAAGGCATGCCCGAGCGGCCGAGCATCTGATGCTGAGCCTTCTGCACCGCTGGTACGACGAAGCCTTGCCCGACGCGGGCGAGCCCTGTGCGGGCAAGCCAGACGCAGCCGCAAAGAACGAACATATCGAACGCGCACTGGCCTTGATGGAAAAATCCGTGAAGGAAAAACTTAGCACCGATACCCTGTCGGAGAAGGTTGGCCTTTCCAAAGAGCATTTCATCCGGCTTTTCCGAGGCAGGATGGGCATTTCCCCGCTGCAGTACTTCACCAGGCTTAAAATCGAGGCGGCGGGGGCTTTCCTTACCGACACCAACCTTAAAATAGGCGCCGTGGCGGAATATTTCGGGTTTGAAAGCCCTTTCCATTTTTCCGCCGTGTTCAAAAAGTCCACCGGCCTCTCGCCGAAGGAGTACCGGCGGACCTTCCGGCGGAGTTAGGGGGGTGGTTAGGGAACCGCTGGTTTATTCAGCGGTTCCCTAACCACTGCCCGCTATTCTTCCCCGGTTCCGCCGCCGTCCATCGGCTGGATCGTGCCGTCCGGGTTGTACGTAAGGCCCCTTACCTTTAGGCTCCTAAGCCAGGTTTTTCCGCTGGGGCCGGAGTCGTGGTGGAAAAGGTACCACTTTCCCTTGAATTCCACGATTGAATGGTGGGTCGTCCAGCCCTTGACCGGGCTCAGGATAAGGCCCTGGTAGGTGAAGGGCCCGTAGGGGCTGTCGCCGGTGGCATAGCACAAAAGGTGCGTGTCGCCGGTTGAATAGGAAAAATAGTATTTGCCATTGTATTTATGCAGCCAGGGTGCCTCGAAGAAACGGCGCTTGGTGTCGCCCTGGGTGATGGGCTTGCCGTCCTTGTCAAGAATGACCACCGGGCGCGGCTCCTCGGCGAACTGGAGCATGTCGTCGCTCAGCTTGACCACCCGCGCAGGGATCGCAGGCTCGTCGTCGGCGGGATAGGTGCCGCCGCTTTCAAGGGCCTTGTTGTCGCGGTAGCGCTGAAGCTGCCCGCCCCAGATTCCCCCAAAGTACATATAGTGCGAGCCGTTTTCCTCCCAGACCGCGGTGTCGATGCTGTAGCTTCCGCGAATCGGGTCGGGCTGGGGGGTGAAAGGCCCCTCCGGGCGCTCGGCGACGGCAACGCCCACGCGGAACACGTCGTTTTTGTCCTTCAGCGGGAAGTACATGTAGTACTTGCCGTTCTTGTGCGCAACGTCGCAGTCCCAAAGTTGGCGGTTCCCCCAGGGGACGTCCTTCGAGTCCAGAACCATGCCGTGATCGGTCACCTCGCCGTTTTCCACGTCGTCCATGGAAAGAACGTGGTAGTCCTTCATATTGAAGTGACCGCCGTCGTGATCAAAGCCGCTACCGCTTTCCCAGTCGTGGGAAGGGTAAATATAAAGCCTGCCGTCAAAAACATGGACGGAAGGATCCGCCATGTAGTCTTTCGGAAATAGATACTTCGCCTGCATAGGAGCCTCCTCTACCTACCTTACCCCAAGCCCCACAAGTTTGTCAAAAGCATCGGATGCAAATCGCGGATCCAGGCCATCAGTCAACTTTGAACCGGGAAACCTCCCTCATCAGCGTTTCAATGCCTTCACGGTTTTTGATGCTTATCTGGTTGACATGGTTTACCGCCGCATTTATGTTTTCCGCGCCGGCTGCCATCTCGTTCATTCCCGAACTTATTTCCTGCGTCACCCTTTCAAGGTTGGAGCCCTCCCTAACCACCTCTTTCGAGCCTTCGAGCATTTCCAGGGCCACGCCCTTTACCTGCTGGGTCACGTCGCTTGCCTGCTCGGCGGCCTGGAGAACCTGCCTGCTTCCATGGCTCTGTTCCTCCATCGCATTGCGGATCCCCCTTTCCTGTTCCGCGACGATTTTTATCCCCTGGTCTATAGCCTCGAACTTGCCCATGACGCTGTCGGTGGAGCAGCTAATCTTGTTCATGGATCCCTTAATCTTGTTAAGCACGCTCCCAATGGTCTTCGACTGTTCGCTGGAGGATTCGGCAAGCTTGCGTATCTCGTCGGCGACGACCGCGAAACCCTTGCCGGCCTCGCCGGCGTGCGCCGCCTCGATTGCCGCGTTCATCGAAAGAAGGTTTGTCTGGCTGGCTATGTTTTCCATAACCGAGTTAATCTCCATAAGACCCTCGGACTCCCTGGCAATCTCCTGTATGTCGGACACAACATCCTGCAGGCTAACCCTGCCCGTCTCCGAGGCCTCCTTAAGGTTTTCCATGTTGACGACGTTTTTGACAAGGGTCGCGGCAACCGACTGGATGTTGGCCATAACCTGCTCCAGGGCCGAGGCGGCCTGGGACACGGCATCGGTCTGGCGTTCGACGCTGCGGTTTAGTTTGTTGATGTTGGCGGTAACCTGCTCCATTGTCGCATTGGTCTCCACCACGCTGGCGCTCTGGTTAATCACCCGGGTTTTTATGCCCTGGATGTTGGCCGTTATCTGGTTTATGGCCGCGGCGGTCTCGTTGGAGTTGCTGGAAAGCTCGATGCCAATGTTGGACAGCTTGGCCGCCTCGTTCCTAATGCAGACGACAAGGTGTTTGATCTTTTCCAGGCTAAGGTCAAAGTAGCGCGAAAGGTCCCCAATCTCGTCTTTGGAATCGTTGCCTATCTGCCTGGTAAGATCCCCCTCCCCTTCGGAAATATTCTTGAGCGTAAGTGTCACCCCGAGTATCGGCTTGACAATGCTCGAGGTAATAAGCATGGCCAAAACGACACTTACTGCCAGCGCAATGAGAACGAACACTATAATCGTCGCCGAAAACATAAGGCCAAGGACGTGGATTTCGTTTACGCTGCCATTAATTAAAACATTGTACCTGTCGTAAATTCTTTGCATCAGCACGATGACTTCCTGCGTCCCAGGCAAAACCTCGTCCCTGAATATCCGTTCCGCCTCCCGCGTTTCCCCCTCGGCAAGATGGCGCACAAGGTCGCGCGCCCGGATATGCACGAAATCGTGGGGCGAGCTTACCTGCCGCAACAGCGAAAGAACCTCCGGGTCGCTAATACCCTGCGCCCGCTCGCTACGCTCCCAGATGCCAAAAGTGCAGCTTGCCGGATCCAGGGAACCGTCAAAGGCAATGCCGGCATACACCGCATCGTACAGCCCGTGCCTCCAGGTATGGTGTGACATCAAGCTCGAGGAAACCCCCGCCCTTAGCTCCGACAGCCCAAGCATTTCCCCGGTCAAAACCGTGAGTTTTTGATTGCTGAAAATTCCTACGCCGCCAAGAAAAAGCCCTATCACGGCAATAAAACTGAAACCGCCGAAAAGTTTTGTACGTACCTTCACGATGTTTTAAGCCCCCTGCTTTGTGGTTGTTCCAAGGCGCGAAGCCCCGGTTTAAAGAGAAATCGGCCCACAGGCGGACAGGGCGGTGTGCAAATTTACGGAAAGTACCGCAAAGCTTAGGCGCGTAAGAGGCTGCTTAGCGATTAGTGGCCAGTGTCTAAGGAACCGCCGATTAATTCGGATTTACAGGGTAAAATATGCCGGTTTACATAGTGAGATAGGCGGAAATTGCCTGTTTGACCCCAAAATGCGGCGTTGACAAGCTTTGCCGAAAAATGCTAAAATTCCAATGTGCAAAGGATCATGAGTGGTTCTTATCGGGCAATAGCGCAGTTGGTTAGCGTACAAGTCTGGGGGACTTGGGGTCCCCGGTTCAAATCCGGGTTGCCCGACTAGCACATCCAGTTTCGTGCCGATAAAAGGCTGGGTGCTTTCTATTGGAAGCATTCAGCCTTTTACACGAATGGAACGGCTTTTTGAGGCTTTTTCCCACGGCGTTTTTACCCTTTTTGGTTTCGCAAGACGGTATCCCGCTTTTCTGGCCAGCTTGGCAAGGGCAGAAGCGGCATAGGCAATAGGCTTGCCAGCCCAGTACAGGTACAGCCTGGCACTGCCGAGCCCATCTCTGCCCTTGCGCCCATCACGAACAGCAGCCTTTCTCCCCAGCCTTACCCTCGCAACATCCCCCCAAATCCTGATCTCCAGCAGAATCCACCAAGGACGAAACATCGCCCCCACCCCTGAACCGCAAAACGTTGACCATGAAAATGTTCAGCTTGTTGACAATGTTCGGCGGCAGAAGGTTCCCGTCAACCTCGACCGAAAGAATCGGGTAGTTGCGCTCCCGTGCCCAGGGTGTAAACAGGCCCTCGATGACACGCCCGATAAGGCAGGCGAAGGGGCCGATGTTCACGATGCCGGAATACCCCGCATCCATGGCCGCCGCCGCCGAACCGGAGGACACGGCAATCTCGGAGTTGAGTTCCAGGTTCAGGAAATGCTCCTGGGTGTACTTCATTATCACCTTCATGTCGTGCGGCGTTTCCGGGATAAGGTTGGTGGGGCCAAGAATCGAAAGCACCTTTTTCTCCACGGAGTGCTTCCACCACATCTCAAGCTCCAGCTTTTTGAGCCTGCGCCAAGGCTCGGACAGAACCCTTGTGCCGGGCTTTCGCAGGTTAATCCGCTTCCTAAGATCGTACTCGCGCACAAAGTCCAGGTAGTGAATCCACTCGGAAACGCCGGCGATCTTCACCACAATGCCACGCTCGCTCATCAGCTCGATAAGCTCGCCCACGGCGAAGTCGTCCCGGCGCACGTAGATCTCGCCGACGATTAGCACACGGGGGCAGTCCACAAGATTGCGCTTTAGGGGGATTTTTCTCACATCCTCGGCAAGGCGCTTAAGCTCGTCCCACATTTTTTTGGGGTTGCGCTCCACCACGTCCATCAGTCTGCGCCACGATGCCTCGAACTGCGTAAGCGCCTGGGTGCGGTTGGCGGCGCATGCGGTCAGTGCGCACTGAATGTCCTTGAGGTAGTCGGAAAGCACAAGCCCATGCCACATCGCCTTCGCAAAGCCTGATCCAAGCTCTGTGTAGGAATTGTCGGCGGAAAGGATAAAGACGACGATGTTCTCCAGCCGCAGATCCCGAAAGAGGTTTTCGTAGTACACGTAATACTGGCCCGTGCGGCAGGGGCCAGTGGTGATGGGAACGAACAGCAGGTAAAGCTCGTCCTTGCGGTATTTTTCGCCAAAGACAAACTCCAGCGCACTGCCAAGCACAAGATGGCTGGGAACGCACTCCTTCCCCGAGGCATGGGCACGGGCAACCTGCACGGTCTTGGCCGTCGCCACCGGCAGGGCCTCGGCGTTGATCCCAAGGCCACGCACCGCCGCACCCATGTACTCGGTGGAAATCGCCCCCATGTTGGAAAGCAGCACCTTTACACGCTTGTTCCCCACGATGGGAACCTTCTCCCCGGTACTGGCATTGTCGATACGAAGGTCAAAATCCCCACCCGACTTCCTCTCGCTTACGAAACGCCATCCGTTGTCGTATCGCTCCGCCTCAAGATCGCCCTTCTTAGCCCGGTAGCCGTCGATGATGTCCAGGAAAGCCTCGACCCGGGTGTCTATCCCTGCGTCGGCGGAGTGGGAGTCCAGTTCCAGCACGAGGAACGGCTTCTGGCCCATCATCCACTTGATGTAGTGCAGGATGAAGGAATCCGGCGCACAGGAAAAGTTGGTGATGAAGGCAAGGTAGATGTTGTCCTCTTTCGAAAGAAGGCTCGCCGCCTTCATATCCTGCTGGCCATAGTACCAGTACATATTCGGAAAGATTTGCTCGTCGTGGAAAGGCAGGATATCGAAGGGGACAATCGAGTAGCCCCGGCTGGTGAACTTGCGAGGTATACCCATGTTCGCCTCCGGGGTGAAGGCGTTGTAGGGGCGGCCCAGCACGGCGATGACCGGGCGGTTAGCCTTACGGGCATCCTCCAGCGCCACCCTGCCCATTGAGTGTACCGCATCGAAGTAGGCCTGCTGTTTCGACATCGCAAGGTCGAAGGCGGCCTTTGTCTCGGCCTCGCCTATGCCAAGCCGTTTCGCCATCTCGCAGAAAAGCTCCAGGGCCTTGCCCTCGCCGAACTTGAAGCTCACCACCAGCGGCAGCCAGCGGTTTTTGTCCACGTCGGGGAAGGCCTTTTCCATATAATAGGGAAGGGCCTGCGTGATGGGGCAGAAATTGGCGTGAACCTTTTCCTCGTAGCTTGGCATGTCCCGGAAGTGGGGAAGCAGCACGTAGTCCACGCCCTTGTCCAGGCAGTCCTGCACGGCACCGTGGGCAATCTCCGCCGGGAAGCAGTACTGGGCCTCGATTCTGGCAATCCCGGCCTGGGCCACCTCGGTGGAAAGATAGGTCTTTATGCCAAGCTCGTGGAAGAACCACGAGTACAGCGGATAAAGGGTGTGGACGGAAAGCGCCCTGGGAATGCCGACGGTGAAGCCCCGTTTTGCCGAAGCCGCTTCGGCAGGCAGGGGAGCCGCAAACTCCTCGAACAGCATCTTCTGCCGTTTCTCCACGTAGTCGAAAACCGGCACGTCCTTGACCTTCTTTCGCATGTTGGTGTAAAGATTGCACCGTCCCCCGAAATTGTACTTGCTTCCGCCCACGTTCAGCACCTGAATCGGGCAGAGGTTCTCGCAGGCCTGGCAGACAAAGACACGCTCGTAGCCGATTTCACGGTTTATAACCTCGTCGATTGCGACATTCTGCTCCTGCAACAGACCCTCGGCGTTCTTGCGCTTCGCCAGCAAGGCCACGCCGAAACAGCCCATCAGCTCCGGCGAAGGGGGAACCAGGATTTCCTTGTTCAGGAACATGGCAAAGGCCAGGGGAACCGCCGGGTTTTTGGCAACGCCGCCCTGTAGGAAGACCTTGCCGCCAATGGTGCGGTTGCCGACCACACGGTTGAGGTAGTTCGCCACGATGGAACAGACGATGCCAGCGGTGATATTTTCCCTGCTCGCCCCCTGCTGCACGGCCTTGCGGATGTCGCTGTTGATGAAGGCCGAACAGTGCTCGCCAAACTTGAGGGGAGCGTCGGCGTTTAGGGCGATGGGGCCTATGTCCTTGGCGCTGTGTATCGAAAGATCCCCGGAGGCGGATTCTTCCAGGAAGGAACCCGTCCCTGCGGAACAGGCCTCGTTCATCGCATAGTCGATGGGCACGCCGTTTTTCAGCAGCACGTACTTCGCATCCTGGCCGCCGATTTCCAGAATCGTCTCGACCTCCTTGTCAAAGTAAGTCGTCCCCACAGAGTGGGCGATGATCTCGTTGTACACGCCCTGGGTTTCCAGGAACACGCCGAGTATCTCACGGCTGGAGCCGGTGGCCCCGACAAGCCTGATTTCGATTTCCTTACCCCCGGTGTCGGCGGCGACTTTCTTTCGAATGACGGTAAGACATTCCTTTAGGGCCTTTACTGGATCCCCGTGGGTACGACCATAGTGGCTTGCCACGATTTCATCGGTTTCCATGTCCACGAGACAGGCCTTGGTCGTTGTGGAACCGCCGTCAACGCCCAGAACGTAGCGACCCCCGGCACGAACCTTGGCCTCCCCGGCGCCGCCGAAAAACCTGACCTTCTTTTCCCAGTCCCTAAGCGCACCCAACGTGCCAAAGCGTATCTCGTTGGTCTTGAGGAGCCTGTCCACGGGAGGCAGCGGACTCCCTGCCTGAGGGGCCATTATCGCCGCGCCGAAGGCCTCGAAAACCGAGGCGGCCTCGGGAATCACAAAGTCAATCTGCGGAGCCTTCTCCCGCAGGAAGCGGATGATGTGCCTGTTGAGCGCAAGGCCGCCCGTAAGCACGACCGTGCCCTGGGTTATCTTCGCACGTTTCAGGAAGTCAATCACCTTGACGGCCATTACGTCCGAAAGCGACAAAACGATGTCGTCCTTGGTGGCCTCCCGTTTGTTCAGCTTGTGGGTGCAGTCGCTTTTCATGAACACCGAGCAGCGGGTGGACAGGGGGTAGACCTTGGCAGTGTCCGGCACCTTTTCGATGTCGTCCAGGGTCATGTCCATACGGGCAAGCTGCTGTTTCAGGAACTCCCCGGTGCCGCTGAAGCACTTGTTGCCGGAAAAATTATTGATGATTTTGCCGTCGGCATCCAGCGAGTAGACGATTAGATCCTCGCCGCCCATGCTGACCACGGCATCGGCCTTGAGGCCCAGGTTTCGCAGGGCCGCTTCCGCACAGAGCGGTTCCAGCGTACCCGAAACGCCGAACATGAAACGGCCCTCGTTGCCCGTAACCAAGGCCGGGATCCCCTGGGGAATATTCCCCTCGGCCATGAGCTTTCGCACCGCCGCGCCAAAGTCCCCCTCGTGGGTAAGCGTGGCGCTCCATATCACCGTACCGCCTTGCTGGTCGCCGCCCTCAAGCAGCACCATTTTCAGGCTTGTTGACCCTATGTTAATACCGACCGACTGCATGGCTAATAATACCCTTTCACACAGAGCATTTCAAGGACTAGCGCAGCCCTCCCTGGGTCGTGCTTTCCCTAGGTTTTGGCCCCCCGCAGCATCAGAAGCCCTATCACTACGAAAACCGCCACGGGAAACCATGCGCCGACATAGGTCGGAATGTGGCCGAGCCTTGCCATCAGCATGGTTACCATCTCGATGGCATAAAACACCGCCGCCGACGAAATACTCGTAAAAAGGCTCATAAGTAGGATATTCTTCTTGAACCTGCCGCCCGTAGACAGCGAAAGCACCATGACTATAAACGAAACGGCGGGGAATGAAATCCGGCGGTGAAAACTCGCCTCCGCATCGGAGTACGGCAGTCCCGCAGCCCTAAGGTCGCCCACCAGTTTCCACAGCTCCAGTGCGGAAAGATCATCGGGCCTTACCGCGCTGCGCCTAAAGATGTCGGGCTGCTCCCTGAATTCGTCCGTGTGGGGAAGGGGGGCGGCCCGCAGAAACCCGTCGTCCCAGAAATAGATGATTGGGTTGACGAAACTCCAGTAATCGCCCGTCCATGTCGCCCTTGGCGAGCGGATCAGCGAGACAAAATCCCCCTGGGCATTCTGCTCCACTATGCTTATGCCGTTTAGGATTTGCCCGATGTGGTCATAGAAATCCACCGCATAAATAAGCTGCCCGCCCCGCGAGCGTATCACTATGTCGGAATTGTGCTCGACGACATGCTGGCGCAGGGCCCGCCGCGTAAGCTCGTTTTTGGTCCGCATTGTCGGGATTACGACAATATCGCTGAAAAAAAACGAAAAAATCGAGGCGACCACACCCAGGATCAGCAGGGGCATGCTGAAACGCCAAAAGGGAATCCCCGAGGCAAAAATAGAGGTTAGCTCGTTGCGCGCATAAAGATCGCCCAAGGTGTAGGCCGCGGCAAAGATGAGCGATATGGGCAGGGCGAACGCCAAGGCCTGCGGGAGAAAGAACATGCTTATCCTGACAATCTCGGTAAAGGGGACTTCGTTGTTGAGGTAGCGCACCAGGTGGGCGAACAGATCGATTAGCACAAGGACGAAGGCGAACATTCCCATCGCTGCCACGAACATTACCGAAAACTGTCGAAGCAGGTAGCGATCCAGGATCATTTAAACACCTTGACGGCAGCCAGTATGGATCCTACCGACAGTGCCAGAATGTTGGGTGTCCATATTGACCAGAATGGGGACGTGCCAAGGCGATGCCCCATGGTCTGTCCGCCAAGGAGCAGCGCCCAGTAAATGACCGATATAATAAGCCCAAAGATAAAGCCCACGGTTTGGCCGTTTTTTTTTGCCATAAGCCCAATCGCAACCGCAAGGAAAACGAACGAAAAGGCCCCGAAGGGTATCGAGAATTTTTGGTTGAACTCAAGCCGGTACAGCGAAAGGGTGCGGTCCCTGCGCATGTTTTCCAGGGTCTGCACCTCCCGCTGGAAAGCCGCCAGCTGACTGTTCCTGCGGTTCCACACAGCCGATGCCGGCCCCTCCCTTAGGTTTTCCTCCAAGGCAAGCCCAAGCATGGATACCCTGTTCTGCCTGTCGTTAACCCTTACGCTAAGTTCCGCAGTCTGCCTCTGTATCTCCCTGAATACGTCAACCGAACTCATTTCGCGTGGGCTTATCGAGGTCATTGTCTGAATTATGTCTTCCTGCGGCACCCAGTATCGGACGGAACTTGCAAAGGCATAGTCGTAATCCTCCCTGACGATTTCCCTGGAGGACTGGATAAAGGCCCTTGTCATGTCAAGGCTTAGGCCGTCCCTGCCCGCGTCCCTAAGTTCGGCGGTGTTGGCCATTATAAGGCGGCGCTCGCCGTCGCCGGTGCGGTCCAGGATCAGCACGTTGTTGATGGAGTTGCCGACCACGTCGCCGGTAACGATTACCGTGTCCCTAAACCTTTTTACCGAATTGGCCGCCAACTCCAGGCCGGGGGTGGACACAAGTATGCGCCGATAAAGCTGCCTAAACTGCAAAGTCCCTGCCGGAAGCAGAATGTCGTTGGCGACAAAGGCGACAAGGGAAATGACGATCCCCACGGTTATGGCCGGCAGGAACACGTTCCGGAAGGAAAGCCCCGACGAAAGCAGGACCAGGATTTCATTGTCGCTGGAGAGCCGCCCTATGGTCATGAGCGTACCGACAAGGGAGGCGAAGGGGGCGGACATGGCAATGATCGACGGCAGGGAAAACAATATAAGCATGGCAACCTGGTGAAAGGGGACCTGCCTGGTCAGGATATCCTGGGCCAGCAGGAGGAGCTGGTTGACAAAGAAAATGAAGAAGAAGAAGATGAACGCGATGAGGAACGCAAAGAAGGTTTCGCCCAGGACGTACAGGAAAATGGTCTTGGACACGGATCGGGGGCTTTCGCCGCCTGGCCTGACCCAAAAGCGCCACCTGCTGCCTATGCTTGGCGGAGAAGTGGCGATCCTTCCTATAGTACTGGAGCCTGCCGCCCCTATTTCGTTCATCCTGTAGAACCAAAACCACCGCTGTCCCGTGCCGTTACGGAAAGCCCCCCCGTTTCCACAAGGGTGGCACGAATGAAAGGAGCGATGACCAACTGGGCAACACGCTCGCCGTTTTTTACGGTAAATGTTTCCGTGCCCAGGTTAATCAAGATTATGCACACTTCCCCCCGGTAGTCGGGATCGATGGTCCCCGGCGTGTTGAGCACCGTTAGGCCCTGCTTTGCCGCCAGGCCGGAACGGGGCCGCACCTGCCCCTCGAACCCTTCCGGAATCTCGATTTTAAGGCCCGTGGGGATTATTGCCCAGCCCAAGGGCGGGATGGGCAAATCCCCTTCGAGAAAGGCCCTTAGATCCATGCCCGCGGCGCCGGCGCTTTCGTAGCGGGGCAACGTGACACGGGGGTCGGTTCGGGATATTTTAAGTGTCACCCTGGGGGTATTCGCCTGCATATCTTCGTTAATTATGGGCTGTTTGGGCGGTTTATACAATGGCTCGATGCAGCATTTGGAGTGGCAAAAGGCAACAGCCTGCTTTTGCGCCAGGCTTTTTAGGGTTGACGTTTTCGCTAGGAGTTACAATAATTACATCGTGAGCATTTACTTTGCTGGTTCACAGATAGCTCATTCCCTTATACTATGAAGGCTTTTAGTGCCTGGTTTACCGAAAAAGAGGAGGCCGCAAAATATGCCGAAACATCTACAAAGCCCAAACTTACGTTTGGTTGCTCCAACAGGGGTATACTGGGGTATGCTTATGAAGAAACTGCATCTTGCGGTATTCCCCGTGGTTTTGCCCATCGTCCTGCTGTCCTGCCAAACAAGCCCAGGCCAGACACGTAGGGCAACCGAGGACTTGGGCATAAGCGCCCGCGGGGCCATAGGACGGTTGGAAGCCGCTTTTGACGGCCCAATGTACCTGGGAGATGGCGGCAGGAGTATCAATCTTGCCGTCCTTGCCCCTGAGACTCAAGGGGACCTGCCTGATTTTCTGCCTTTGTATATACAAGGGATGCTGAACAACAACCTCAACAGGTTTTCCGCCATCAACCTTATAGATCGGCAGAATCTGAACAGAATAATAACCGAGCAGGATTTGGCGGCCGGCGGGAGGTTTTCGGAAAGGGATTTCGTCAGCATTGGAAATTTGGCGAACGCCCAGTATCTGCTTTTTGGAACCATCCAAAGGCTTTCGGGGAACCGCTTCTCCCTACAGCTTTCCATTACGGAAGCTGGCACGGGCCTTCGCAGGGCGACTTTCATGCAAGACGGAACCCTCGCCCAACTTGAAGGAAGGGGTACGCTGTTAAACGAGGCGACTGCGGAACTGCTTGGGCAGATGGGTGTTCAGCTTACGGAGCTTGGGATGCAAACGCTGTTGGCGGGAAACATCTTTGCAGTACAGGCCGAGGCGGGGCTTGCACGTGGTATTATTGCCCAAGCTGGCGGGGCGGAGGTGCAGGCTCTCTTAAATTTCGCCCAGGCAACCACGTTTGATCCCGTGCAGCTCGAAGCCCTGGCACGGCTAAATACGCTCTCCACGGCCATAAGCGGCGGAACAATCAGCAAAAGAATATTGCAGGATTTCCAGTTAAGGGATCAATGGCTTGAAGCATTTAGGGAAACCGCGCGTTTTTTTGATAATCACCCCCCATTTCAAATAGTCTTTGATCCAAGTTTGCAACAGATTGGGGAAGCTGACTTTGGAAGACGTACCGTAAATTTGGGGATGAGGATAGCACTTGATCCTTCCGTGGCTGGCTTTGACGTTCTTAACGCATTGCTGGAAGGGCTTGAGGAAACTGGGCGGCGCGATGCATGGGGGTTTTCCGGCTGGCCGCTGGAGGATATTTCCCCAAGGGATCGGGGGACGGTAGTATTTCGTGGCAGACGTTCTTTCAGTTACAGAATAGATGTCGCGCTCATTAACGAAAACAATCGGACTATTGGTAACGGCAGGGTTATTTTGGAAACGGAAGCGATAATATTTGCCGCCGGCGACACAAGCATAATGCCCCCATTAAGTGTTGAAGGGTTTGTGAATTTTCCCAATGTTATGGTAGACAGGCTGACACCGAATTTGACCATTGCGATTGTTGCCGTAAACGGGATTCGGGCACGGAATTTGAGCGCTTCAGGTTATATGAGGATAAAACCGGGTGAATTGGAAATTAGCGGACACGCAGGCGGCGTTAATTCCGTGGCATTCGGCCCTCATGGCAGGCAATTCATTTCAGGTTCCCTAGACAACTCAATCAAACTATGGGACACAGCCACAGGCCGGGTAATCAGAACCTTTTCCGGGCATACAGATCGTGTTATTTCGGTAGCGTTTAGCCCTGACGCCAGGCACATCGTTTCCAGTTCCTTTGACAATACCGTCAAACTTTGGGATGCGACCACAGGCCGGGTAATCGGAACCTTTCCCGATCATGCAGGCATGGTTAGTTCGGTGGCGTTCAGCCCTGACGGCAGGCAATTCATTTCTGGTTCCTCCGACAATACCTTAAAGCTTCGGGACACAGCCACAGGGCAAGTAATCAGAACATTCTCGGGCCATACAGACACAGTTAGTGCGGTAGCGTTTAGCCCTGATGGCAGATACCTTGTTTCAGGTTCCAGGGTTTTTATGGACAATAACCCTCCCGAAAATGCTATGAAGCTGTGGGATGTAGCGACGGGCCAGGAGATAAGAGCCTTTATTGCGGAAGGAGGGTTTTTCGATTCACTTGCATTCAGCCCCGATGGCAACTATATTATTTCTGGTGCCGGCTGGGGAGGTGCCGGAATCAGATTATGGAGCGTAGCTACGGGTCGAGAAATCCGATCCTTTGACTTTGGTTTTGGGGTACGTTCTGTTAGTTTTAGCCCTAACGGCAGATATATCGCTGCTGGAGCAAACCCAATGTATGGATCAAGCCCTATTAGGCTTTGGGATGTAACGACAGGAGAGGAGGCCAGAACATTTTCGGGGCATGCCGAACCCATCTGGTCGGTGAGTTTTAGCCCCGATGGCAGGCATATCATTTCGGGTTCACTTGATACCACCATTAAGCTGTGGGATGTTGCCACAGGCAGGTTAATCAGAACAATTGGGACAGCGGTGTATCATGATTTCTAAGGCAACAAAAAAAGCCTGCCTCAAAACCTAGCGGTTCTGAAACAGGCTCAAATTATCCTAGCTAACAAAACCGCTATCGCCGATCCCGATCCCTGGGCCTTCCGTCACGGCCGCCCCTGCCGCCGCCGTGCCTGTCTCTATCCCTGTCCCTGCCGCCGTAACCGCCGCCGCCGGAATCCGCCGAATCTGGTGCAGGCGCACCGTCGGGG
>Ga0209755_10001810_pt1 | contig 31617 bp, 34 predicted proteins | sample TergutCo191P1_FD_187301 | JGI IMG/M metagenome (GOLD analysis project Ga0209755, IMG submission 187301) | Cornitermes sp. P1 segment gut microbial communities from Petit-Saut dam, French Guiana - Co191P1 (SPAdes) (version 2) | ecosystem: Host-associated > Arthropoda: Insects > Digestive system... | reverse complement strand
AAACGGAGGTTTTTTTATGAGAAAAATTATTTTCTCGGTCTTAATGGTTTTACTGTTAAGTTTGGTGTTGTTAGGCTGCGGCAAGGATCCTTGCGAGGTCTGCGGAGAAGAAGATTGTATTTGTAAGTCTGCGGGTGCTTCAGCTTTAGGTAGTGATGCAATAGAAGCACTTGGGAAAATGTCTCTCACTGCTAATGACGTTCTAACTCCTTTGGGAACTACGTACCATGATTGTTTTTATTCTTCAGTGTTGAATTCGATTTCAATCTATTGGAAAGATGCGAATCAATCCATGTTTGATAATTATGAAAAAGCATGGAAAAACAGAGCGGTGTCTATAGATGGTACAGCTTTTAGTACTGTTCAGATTGATTTTTATGGTGAAGCAGGTGAAGGAACAGGTGGCATTGAATATCCTGCTGGTACTATATACTTTTATGGTAAAAAGTAAAAATTATTAACAAAATTTTAATTTTGTGAATAATAAATTAAATTCATTTAAGGAGTAAAAAATGAAAAAGGTAGTATTTTTACTTGTCATCTTTATGGCAGTAACAGGCGCGATGTTCGCACAGAGCGCAGAAGGTATTTTTGGTGCGATTCCAGCCGCAGCTTATACAAAATCTGATGATAACGCGGTTTGGACATTTGCAGCAACCGGTCTTACAATTCGTGACTCTGGCGGATCAATCACAATTCCTGTTCGTGATATGAAAGATCTTGCCGCAGTTACAGAGAGAGGTTCTCCCGGTTGTTCTTTTGCTTATGACACTGCAGAAAACAAAAGAACATATCGTATTCTTGTAAACCCAGTAGATGGTGTTGTAACCCTTAATATTGTCAAAAACGGCGCTCCAATGCCGGCAGCGACACTGAAGAAACGCTAGTTTTTAAACTGGTAATAATCAGAAAAAAACCGTTTGGGAAGTTTTCCCGAACGGTTTTTTTTACGGCGCAATAATTTTTAATTGATACCTTTTCTGCTGACTTGCAGACTAAATTTGATTGTGGTAGACTGTAATTATGGAACCAAAGATTGAATTCGTGCAATCAGCATTCAAACATGGGTTCACCGAAGAAGATATTCGCTGGGTGTTGAATAACTATCTGGTTGATGGTATTGTGGAAGAAGATGATGAGACCGCTCGTATTGTTGTGGGGTTTGATCGTGCCGTTAATACACTTATTGAAGTTATTTATCATGAACTTGAGGATGAAACTGCTTTAGTGTTTCATGCCATGGAATGTCGTAAAAAATGGCTTGTGAAGTTAGGTTTAGAGGAGTAATTATGCCGCGATTAACTGATGAAGAATACGCCGCATTGGATGAAAAGTGGACACGAGAAACCCCTGCAGTAAATTTTTCGCGTCCTGGTATGTTTGCCCGTCAACGGCTTTTGCTCGAAAGCCTTGATACAGTAACCGCAAACTACATCCACGTTCTCGCCGAAGCCGCTGGAAAAACACCATCTCAGATAATAGGAGCAATGGTTCGCAAGGAAATGTCAGCCCGATTGTCTTCAACTTTGGCATCACCAGCATAAGAAACAGTGCGCCTCAATTGTTTCACGGCGTATCTTAACCTATAATATTTTACATAAGTTATATTAACCTTTGTAGTTTTCCTGAACGGTTTTTTTATGGTGCGTTTCGTTGGAAATTGTTAAGCAATCCTTCGTGCCTTTCTGTGAGACTCTTTCTGGAAGTATTTTGTTCCCTAAGTTTCTCTAACCTAATTTTTCTATCTCTTCGAGAGAAAGACCGGTGATTTTCTGCACAAACTCAGGAGTTGAACCTTCGGCAAGCAGGTTTCGGGCAATGGCAAGTTTTGCTTCCTCGCAGCCTTCTTCACAGCCTTTAACATGCCCGTCTTCGTAGCCTTCGTCATAACGGACTTCGCCAAGCTCTTCTACGCTTATATCATAAAACAACATGTTAACTACCTCCGACCCGTGTCTCTCAAGAAAGTCCTTTATGAAATATTATACCATGTTCCTATCAATATTTAATAGTCTAAAAGATCTCACACAAAGGCGCTAAGGCTCAAAGGAAATTATACAAAGCCTTAACTTATTTCCCCATTAATAACTCTGTGAATTCCGGTTTTCATGATTTCCTCTCCAAAATTTAGTATTAATCCCAATTTTGTATTTGTTAATTTCAAGTATGTGAGTAATTGCTTTTTATGAGCTCCTGTTATTTTCTCTACGGACTTTAACTCAATTATTACTTTTCCATTAACGAGTAGGTCTAAGCGGAACCCTTCATTGAAATACTCACCTTCAAATTTTATTGGAACAGATACCTGCCTTTGAACAAAAAGACCTTTTTTTGTTAATTGCTTAGTCAAAATGATTTCATAAACACTTTCCAATAGTCCCGGACCGAGCTTCGTATGCAAGTTGTATGCAGTGTCAACTATTATCGTTCCAATATCATTTTCGTTCATCTTTTAACCCTCTGTGCCTTGGCGCCTTCGTGTGAGTTTCCCTCTGGAAATATCTTACCAGAGAGAAAACACTGTCCTTGTGATTTCTGTTAGCATTTAAGTTCATAAAAACCTCCAGCTATATATGAGGCGGACTTGGCGTTTTGCTTGACTGATAACAAGAAAAATTGAAAAATTTCTATAAAATTTAATAGTCCAAAAGAGTTCACGCTAAGACGCCATGTCATAGAGGAATGTGTGCGCTTCGAAGTACGCTCTTAAACCCGGAAATAATAGATAGTCAAGATATATTTTTAGGTTTAGGATTGGCTCTCAAACAACAACTTTGCGGCTTTGCGCCTTTGTGTGAGTTTTCTTCTGGAAGTATCTTACCAGAGAAAAAACACTGTCCTTGTGATTTACGTTGAAAAATACCAGCCGTTTACCTCAGCGGTAATGTCCCCGGAAATTCAAGTTTTATGCTGTCTCCGCTGAAAATGGGGATGCCGAAATCACATGTCAGGTTCAGTAAACTGGAAACTTCTCTTGCTGTCAGAAGTGACGCGAAACTTCGGAAGAGGTCTGCGAATGTGACTACAAGGCGGAAATTCAAAGTTGTTGTGCTGGATGGGGCGAGGGGCGCTTCGGTTTCCGCCACGCCTTTTATAAACGAAGTTCTGTTAAGCAAATAATCGTAACTGATTTTTGGAGAGGGCAGTTGAAATACATTCGGGTTTTCGATGTTGACGGAAACCAGCAGTTCCGCGCGTGCGGCGTCTCTTTTGTCGAGGGTAACAGTGGGACGGCTGAAACGCGGGAGCTGCGGCAGCGGAAGTACGCCGTTATGTTCAAAATTAAAAACTTTTTCGCCGGTTACGGGAAAGACAAAATTCAAGGCAAGCGCGACTTTATATTCTGCGTCCTTGCTTCCTTTTAATGATTTAAAAGCGTTAAAAATTTCCAGATACCCAAGGCTTACAGGCACTTCTACGATGGTTGTGTTACGCGCTTTTATGCGGCTGTCTTTTTTTATGGTTCCGTTAGAAAAGGACTTAGCATTAATAAACAACTGCCAATCAGTCTGCGGGAACGGAATCTCGAAGGAGTTGGGATTCTGCACCGCTACTTTGCAGAGCAGATTCGCTCCGTTAAAAGTAAAGTCAGCGAAATCTACAGATTGAAGCGAAACTTTAGGTTCCTGAAACGCTGTTTTTAATGACGAGCATGCCGTAAATGATAATATGGCGCAAAGAACGGCTATCGAAAATATTAAATTTTTCATAATTAATGTTATGTTGTTTTTTTTATTGGGTCAAGAGAATAATTAACTGATTTTCACACAGAGACCGGAAAGATTTATGAAGAACGCGGAAAAATTTAAATTAATCTATCGCAAGAACCATCGCCCCGTAAGCGCTTAAGGAGAGCTTTCCATTTTTAAAAGAAACATCATCATTTGTTATCAGCGCATTGGCATTTATGAAGCGTTCAGGCACGGTGATGGTTCGTTCTTCGCGGGAAAAATTGCACGCAACAAACAATTCATCTGCGCGCGTGTAAACAAACAAGTCAGGGTCGCCGGGATGTAACAGCGTGAAATTTCCTGTCGTGATGACGCCGCGGGTTTTACGCAGTTGGATCAATTTTTGGTAAAACCTGAAAACTGAGTCTTCGCGGCGAATCTGCTCTTCCGCGTTGATTTCGCGGTAATTGGGGTTTACCATGATCCACGGCTCGCCGTCCGAAAAGCCCGCGTTAGGTTCGGTGTTCCACTGCATGGGAGTGCGTGAATTGTCGCGGCTTTTAAGACCCATGTACCGGAGCATATCTTCTTTTGTAATTTGTTTTTTTTCCAGCACAAGGGTGTTGTATGCGTTGATGCTTTCCAAATCGCGGTAATCATCAATGCTTTTAAACGGACAGTTTGTCATGCCGAGTTCTTCACCCTGATAAATGAACGGCGTGCCCTGCATGAAATGAAGACAGACTGCCAGCATTTTTGCGAGCTTCTCCCGCGCGGATCTTTCGCTTAACGAGGCGTTATCGCCGAAACGGGTTGTTATGCGGGGCTGGTCGTGGTTGCACCAGTAGAGGCTGTTCCACGCGCGGTTGTAAAGTTTGTTCTGCCAGCGGGTAAGGACTTCTTTCAATTCCGTTAAAATAATTTTTCTGTCATTCCATTTGAATGTTTCTCCGCCGTCAAGCTCAACTGTCTCAAACTGAAATACCATGTCAAGTTCGCTGCCGTCAGCGTTGGCGTATTGTATTGCTTCGTCAACCGTTACGCCGCCGGTTTCGCCGACTGTCATCACATCGTACTTCGACAACGCTTCAATTCGCATCTCCTTTAAAAATTCATGTATGCGCGGTCCGTTGGGGATGATCTTTTTTATATTTCCATCAGGAAAATCTTTGGGCTTTGAAATAAAACTGATTGCGTCCAAACGAAAACCGTCTATTCCTTTGTCCAGCCACCACCGCATCATGCTGTAAATTTCTTTGCGAAGGACTGGATTCTCCCAGTTTAAATCCGGCTGATGCGGGGAAAAACAATTTAAATAATATTGGTTTGTCGCTTCGTCCTTTGTCCATGCCGATCCGCCGAACCACGCGATCCAGTCATTGGGAGGTCCGCCGTTTTTACCGTCGCGCCAGAAATAATAATCGCGTTTAGGATTGTCTCTGCTTGAGCGGCTTTCCAAAAACCACGGGTGTTCATTAGATGAATGGTTAACAACCAGATCCATCACGATTTTTAATCCCATGCCGTGCGCTTTTTCAAGCATACGGTCGAAATCCTGCATCGTTCCGAACTCGGGATTAATTTCCATGTAGCCGCTGATGTCATAGCCGTTGTCGCGCATTGGGCTTTTGTAAATCGGAGAGATCCAGATTACTTCGATGCCCAGCTCTTTTAAATAGCCGAGCTTCGACGCAATCCCGTTTATGTCGCCGATTCCGTCTCCGTTTGAATCACAAAAGCTGCGCGGATAAATCTGGTAAACCGGCGTTTTTTTCCACCAATCGCTCCTCAAGTTCTACCCCTTAACAGCTCCGTCCACAATTCCTTTAATGATGTGTTTTTGCAGAATCAGGAACATTACAATTACAGGGAGCATTGTAAGTAAAGTCGCGGTTAGAATCAAATCCCATTTTTTAACAAACGAGCCGACAAAGCTTGCGACTGCAAGCGGCAGAGTCTGTACCGCGTTGCCGGAACCAAGAACCATCATCGGAAGAAGATAGTCATTCCAAATCCAAATGCTGTTTAGAATCACAATGGTTACGGTAATGGGCGTGAGTATTGGAAAAACAATTTTAAAGAACACGGCAGGCTTTGTGCAGCCGTCAATTGTCGCGGCTTCTTCAAGTTCCAGCGGAACGGATTTGATAAAACCGTGGAACAGGAAAATCGAGAGCGACGAGCCAAAACCGATGTAAGCCAAAATAATTCCCGGGAAATTTTGCAGCAGCCGGAACGGAGTCTGAAAAAGTCCGAGTTTTACTTCCAGCAGATGCAGCCAAGAAATCAGCGGGAACATAACCACCTGAAACGGTATTACCATCGCCGCGACAAAAACCATGAAGACCACGCTGGAAACGATTGACTTTGTCCTCACCAAAACCCATGCCGCCATGGACGAAAACAAAACAAGCAGGCTGACGGAAGCTACCGTTATAAATAATGAAGAAACAAACGAAGAGCCGTAACGCACATTGGGGCTTTCCATTACCAGTTTAATGTTGGTAAACAACTGCGAAAAGTTTTTTGGGAACGCAAGCGGATCCATGATAATCTGAAGCGAAGGCTTGGACGCATTAATCAACACAAGCGCGAACGGCAGCATGTAGATCAGGAATAACAAAATCGCAAGGGCTTCTAAAATGTAATATTTATTTACTTTCATCACATTTCTATCTCCCTCTTTTTGTTGGCACGCACTTGAATCAGCGAAATGGCGGCAAGCACAACAAAGAAGATAATCGCCTTGGACTGACCTTGCGCGAGCTGGCGGTACGCAAAAGCGGTTTGATAAATATTCAACGCGAGGAATTCATTTGTATTTATCGCATTATCCATGAACATGCCGGAAGGTCCTCCGGCTGTAAGAGCGAAGTTTACATCGAACTGTTTGAACGAATTAACAAGGGTAAGAAACATTGAAACCGTAAACGCCGGCGCGACAAGCGGGAATACAATGTGTTTAAGACGCTGACCGTAATTTACGCCGTCAATTTCGGCGGCTTCTATCAATGAATCGGGAATACCCTGAATCGCGGCGACATAGATCATCATTATATAACCGGCGTACTGCCATGTGCCTACAATAACAATCGCAAGAAGAGCCAGATATCTGTTCGCGAGGAACAGATGATCCTGTAACCATTTAAATCCAATCGCTTCGCCGAGCGACGGAATGGCATTGTTAAAAATAAACTGCCAGATGTAACCGAGGATAAGTCCGCCGATCAGATTCGGAAGAAAAAAGCCGGCGCGGTAAATGCCGTTAAACTTAAGTTTGCTCGTAACAAGCAGCGCCATAAAAAACGCGCAAACATTAAGCACGAAAATACTTATTACGGCGTAAGCGACAGTCACCAAAAACGAATGAAGAAAAGTAATGTCTTTAAAAACGGCAAAATAATTTTTAAGCCCAACCCATTTTACTTCGGTGCCTGTAATCGCGTTCCAGTCCGTAAACGAATAATACATTCCCATTATAAAGGGAATAATTATTACCATTAAAAAAGCAAAAACCGAGGGAAGCAAAAACAGATAGAATAACAAATTACTTCTGAATTTCTCCCCCGGCTTTTTAAAAGGTATTTTTATCAAAATAACCTACTTAATGTTGCCGACAGCATTTGTAAACAATCTTACAAATTCCGCAACGCCAATCTGCCCCGATGCCATCTGATGGAAAATCGGTCCGAGGGTATTCATGCCGAATCCGTCCGGCATTTCATTCTGCTGCCACGCGTAAATCTTTCCCTTGCTTGCCCATTCCTGAACAGCCATTGATAACTGTCCCGCGGGTTTGTAAGTAACAGATTTAAACGCCGGCACCATTCCCGCTTTGTTGACCATGTAGTCGTGTCCTTCGGGAGTGCTTGCCATCGCGATAAGGAATTTTTTCGCTTCTTCGATATTTTTTGATTTTGCGTTGATAAGATACCACGACGGAGCGCCGACAAAAATACCGTCTGTGGTTTCATCCAAATACGCGTGAGGAACGTAACCCATTTCAAATGTTATACCCAAGTCCTGGAAAGTGGGATCCGTCCAGTTGCCCTGATGGATAAAAATGGTTTTTCCGATTGCGTAATCGCCAAGCTGCTGATCGTAACCGCCCGTAAGCAGAGTGTTTCTGTTCGCGTATTTGAAAAGCATGTTGTAATATTCCGCGAATTTTGTAAGACGCGCGATATCAACCTGACCTTTGAGCATCATGTCGATAATTCTTGTTGAGTGGTTATAGGGCAAACCAAGCGTCAGATATGCATTCACGCCGTGAAGCCCCGTAACCCATGTCATTCCGGGACCTGCAACCATCGATACAACGGCGTCGATGCCCAACTGGCTTTTCATCGAATCAATTTTTTCAAAAGCGGCTTTCATCGCCGCGGCGTTTGTAAGAGAATTGGGATCGACTCCGGCTTTCGCGAGAAGCGCTTTGTTATAGCCAAGACCCCATCCTTCAACTGCGACCGGGAAACCGATAATTTTGCCGTCCGCGGGATCAACATAAGCTACATCGGTATCTTTAACCCACGATTCATTTGAAAGATCCGAGATTCTTCCCGAGCGTTTTGCGTCTTCGTATCCGGCTTTGCCTTCAATAACAAAAATTTCAGGTTCGGTTCCCGAGTTGAACATCGCCGCGATATTGGGCGCGTAGGGCGTCTCGCCGCCGAAACTTCTTACAACAACTTTAATGCCGCTTTGTTTTTCATATACTGCCGCGTAAGCTTTTAACGCCGCGTCAATTTCAATTTTATTACTGATAAGAGTAACTTCTGTACCGCTTTGAGTCTTTACGCACGACGTAAAAACAGACGCAATCAGCATAACCGCGATCGCAATGACAATAGTTCTTTTCATAGTCCATTCCATCCTTAATATAAAATATACATTCAGGATAAACCGCTATGTTGAAAACTGTCAAATTAAAGGTGTCAGTCACCCCCAAATATTTTACAAAACGAAGAAAAAACATACAAAAAGTGTCAGTCACCTCGTAAGAATTTACAAAAAATCAAAATATTGATGTAAAAGCGTAAAAATACCCCTTACGCGACGTAGGACTCCAATCTTTCCGCTCTTTTCGGGTTGCGAAGCCTCATAAGCGCCTTTTCCTCTATTTGGCGGATACGCTCTTTGCTCAGGTTGTAACGGGCGCCGATTTCATTAAGCGACATCGCCTGCCTTCCAAGTCCGTAATGACAGCGGATAATATCGGCTTCATCGTCATTAAGGGTATCAAGAACATTTTCGATGTCGGTTTTCATTAAACTGTGCTCCGCGTATTTATCGGGAGTTACATACAATTCATCTTCAATAAATTCCTTTAACGGGACATCCCTGTCGTTTATAGGATTATCAAGCGAAAGAATCTCCCTAGATATATTGATGATGTCCGAAACGCGGGATTTTTCCATGCTTAAAATATCCGCAATTTCTTTGACTTCATCATCGTGTGACATTTGCCTTTCCATCATTTTTCCCGCTTTTTCTATTCTGACAAGATCGGCGGCGCGGTTTACGGGAAGCCTGATCATTCTGGATTTTTCGCACAAGGCGCTCATGATTGCCTGGCGAATCCACCAGACGGCATATGAAATAAAGTGGTATCCCTTGTTTACGTCAAAGCGATCCGCCGCATTAATAAGACCGATATTACCTTCGCTGATAAGGTCATCAAGGGGTAAACCAAGCCCCTGATATTTTTTGGCTACTGTGACAACAAAACGAAGATTGGCGCTAACAAGCTTTTCTCTCGCTTTTTCATTGCCAGCCGCTGCCGAACGGGCAGCCGTTTCCTCTTCTTCCCTGGTTAACATGGGAATGCAATTTATTTCGCTCAGGTAAATTGCGAGGTTGTCCTTTGACTCTTTACTTTTTCCTTTTTCTGTCATATTTTCCACCTTTTATAACTAATTAATAGCAAGAACCATGCCAAGTTATTTTTTTTAGTAATATCAAAGGTTTTTGGGTATTTTATGCAGATTTATGCGATTATATTCCGCGCGTTTTGGGGAAAATGACACAAGGACAAAAATGCGCCATTATACTGTGTCATTTTGATACAGGAAACATATGTCCTTGATTTTTGTGAAAAATTTGAATATGATTACAATAGTTAAGATTTTTTTCGTTTTCGAAAGGCAGGTTAATTATTATGAATTCTACGCCCGAACTGGTTGTGGATGAAGGAAAAATACGAAAAGCCATACAGTCCGGTCTTCCGCTGACAATAACGACATATACTCTCCCCAAAGAAATTGAAGTTTACATAGAACAGGTAACCGACGTTTTTCTAAGGCAGATGAATCAGATCAAATTAAAGGATTATATCATCTACTGCATACAGGAACTTGTTGTCAACGCGAAAAAAGCGAATACAAAGCGCGTTTACTTTGCGGAACGCGGTTTAAATATTAACAGCGAAGCTGATTATGAAACAGGAATGAAATCCTTTAAGGAAGATACTATCAGCAATATCGCGCATTATCTTCAGCTTCAAAAAGAAAAAGGCTATTACATTAAAGTAATTTTGCAGGTAAAAAGAAATACGATTCATGTAGAGATCCGCAACAATGTTACAGCGACAAAAAAAGAAAGGCTTCGCATTCAGGACAAGATGGCAAGATCGCGGCAGTACGGCAGTCTGGAAGACGCTCTCGCGCAGGTGCTTGATGATTCCGAAGGCGCGGGGCTTGGGCTTGTAATACTTGTATTGATGCTAAAAAAACTGGGACTGGATGATGACGCGTTCACGCTGAAAACAAAAGAGAAGCTGACAATCGCGAGCATTTCCATTCCGCTTGATCAGGCGACAGTTAAAGGGATGTCTGTTCTTTCGGAAGAAATCGCGCAGAGCATCAACAGCCTGCCCCAGTTCCCGGAAAATATTTTAATGATTCAGAAACTTATTAACGATCCTGATTCCGACATGCCGACAATCGCAAGACAGATATCGATGGACCCGGCGCTTACAGGCGACCTGTTAAAAATTGTAAATTCGGCGCAGTATATGCTTTCCAAAAAGGTTGATAATATTTCCGATGCCGTAAAAATGATCGGCATTAAAGGAATTAAAAACCTGCTTTATTCATACGGTACGCAGAAAATACTCGGCGACGATACCGTTGATAAAAAGAAACTTTGGGAACATTCATACAAAACGGCTTTTTACGCGTTCAACCTCGCGAAGAATTTCAAAAACGATCAGGGCTTGTTAGACGACGTTTATGTCGGCGGAATGCTGCACGATATGGGAAAAATTATTTTCTCCAGCGTGCATCCCGATTTAATGAACAGAATGAAAGGTATCTGTTCCGATAAAAATCTGCCCGCTTCCACATTTGAAGATCTGTCGGCGGGCTTGAATCATGCGGAAATCGGCGCGCTTATCGCCGAAAAGTGGAATTTCCCGGATAAACTTGTCGCGGCAATCCGTTTCCACCACGACCCGGAATCCGCTCCGCTTGACTGCAAGGATCTTGTAGACACCGTATACCTTGCAAATATGTTCTGCGAATACGAAAATAAAAATGTATCTTATGATCAGTTTGATCAGACGCCTCTTGAAAACTTCAGGTTTAACAGCCAGAAACAGGTAGATACATTGATAGAACGGCTTTCATTAGGATTCATGCGAGAAGGTCAATTTTAATTTAGGAGTAAATTCATGAAAAGAAAAATTTTATTTCTTTTGTTGTCGGTAAGCGTTTTGCTGTTGATGACTTCGTGTCTTAGCATATTTTTCGCGGAGAGCAACGAGATAAGACGCACAAGAATGGTTGAATGGACATTTGACGAATCTCTGCCTGCGGAAAAAACGGCGAAGGTTTTGCTCTGGTCGGGTCAGCTCAAAACATACAATGGCATTGATATAGCCGGCGTATTCACAACAAAGAAGATGCTGCATATAAAACCGCTTTTAAACATTCCCTCGGGCGCCGCGGAGTTCGTTTTTGATTACACTTATATCCGCTCACACGGCAACACCACAATTTATTACACCGTAAGAGACTGTAAATTCAGATATAATTTTGAAGCGGGAAAGAATTATTTGGTTACCGTCGGCAGAGAAGAAACGGCGAAAGGTCATTTATTTAAAGACGCTCATTATACATACAACATAAATATTTATGATTACTGGCCGGAATTGGACGGCGACCGAATCTCAAACAAAGAATACAAAAACCTGGAAAAACAACTCCCTTCCAGTAAAATAGCCGTAATCCCCATTTTTAATACGGAAGAGGTCGAGAAGAAAAAATAGCTGTATGGACTGGGGTTTTAATTCATGCTATATTTACTAATCTATGTTTCTTAAGCGGCTCTCCATTCTCGGCTTCAAGTCATTTGCGGACCGGACGGATATTGAATTTAATGATGGTATCACTGCCCTTTTGGGTCCTAACGGCTGCGGAAAGTCCAATGTTGTAGACGCGGTTAAGTGGGTTTTGGGTGAACATGCCATCAAATCGCTGCGCGCCGAGAAAATGGAAGATGTCATTTTCGGCGGAACGGAATCCAGAAAACCTTTAAATGTCGCGGAAGTCGCTTTAAGCATTGCGAATGAAACCGGTCTCTTGCCGATGGATATGCCGGAAATCGAGATAAAGCGAAGGCTTTACCGTTCGGGAGAAAGCGAATATTTTATCAACGGCGCGCAGGTTCGGCTTAAAGATATAAGAGAGTTATTCTGGGATACAGGCGTTGGCAAGGCAGCGTACTCTGTCATGGAGCAGGGGAAAATCGATCAGATACTTTCTTCCAAGCCGGAAGAGCGGCGTTATCTTTTTGAGGAAGCGGCTGGCATTACGCGTTACCGCGAACGGGGCGCGGAGGCTGAGCGCAATCTTGCCAAGACCGAAGAAAATGTCCGGCAGGTAGAAATAATTTTAAACGAAGTAAAACGCGCTCACGACAGCCTGAAGGTTCAATCGGAAAAAACGCTTAAATACCGGACTCTCCGCGATGAGATTTTTAACTACGAGCTTGATATCCAACTGCTGCGTTTAAAACAATTCAGATACGAAAGAGACGAAAAAAACGATACATTAAGGCGCAGAACCGAAGACCGCGACAGAATCCGGGCGGAGATGGAAGCGGAAAACAAGGCGCTGGAAGCGAACATGGACGAAGTAAACTCCATGGAAGCGCGGCTTGTGGAACTGCAGAAAAATATTTACGGTCTCGCGCTTGAAAAAAACGCGAAAGAAAACGAAGTGCGCCTTTTTAACGAACAGCGCAATGAAAATAAAATAAAAATCGGGCAGAACGAAGAGCGCGAAAAACATGCAATTCAGAAAATAACAGAGTTGAACAATGACGCCTCAGGTCAGGACTCGATTGTACAGGATTTAAGAAAACAATGCGAAAGCATAGAAGAAAATATCCGCTCTTTTGAGGAAAACATTCAGCTCTCCGCCGGGCGCATCAGCGAAAACGAAAAAGAATCAAAAAGAGCCGAGGCGGATATTCTCGGCATCGAAAAACAGCTTTTAGAGCATGAAAAAGAGCTTGCGAAAATAACAGACGACATTGTGGCGGAACTTGACGCCGGTTTAAAAAAAGCGGGTTACTCCGCAGCGGAACGCAAAAGCGCGGAAGCGGCATTACACGAAACTCTCGGCAAACTGCGCACTCTTCTTTCCGGCAGGGAAGCTTTGATACGCGATCTTGTGGCAGCGGCGGAAAGAACCGGCGGTGTGGATGCCGCGGAAATCGGGCGCATTACCGATGCCTTGCTTGCGGGTTTGGTCGAAGCCGCCGCCGGAGCGGATAAAGCCATCGAATTGTTTAACAGCTACCGCGAAGCGTCTCCCGTCTTCATCGACGAGTTCCTCGCTCCTCAGGGAATTATCACAAAGAAACGCGCCTTGGATGAACAGATACGCGCTTCCAAAAGCGGCATAGAAGAGCGCCGCTTGCGGATTAAAACTCTTCACGAGGATAACGTCAGCCTGATGGCGAAAATAGACGAATACCGCGCAACTCTGGAAAACATGAAAGTCAACAGAGCGCAGATGAACGCGCGCGCGCAGTCCGCCGAAGAGCAGGCAAAATTAATAAGACGCGAACTTTCCGGGCAGGAATCGCTGTTAAAAAATATCCGCGACGAACTTTCTCTTTACAGGCAGAGACTTGAAGAAATTGACGGACGCATCGCCTCAGTTCAAGCGCTTGTCGCGGAGATCGAAGAAAAAACAAAAGCGTATTCGTCCGAACTTGAAAAACTGGAAAAAGATATCCGCAAAAGAAACGATAATGTCGCGGGTAAAAAAGTTGTTATCAACAAGAGGATGGCGGAACTCAGCAAAGTGCAGGAAGCGCTGGAAAAAATCCACCTTGAACTTGTTCAGTCAGAAATGGAAATTAAAAACACTCAGGAAAATTTCAGGGAAACCCATTCAAGGGATTTAATGGAATTTGAGGAGCGCATATTCAACATTACTACGGCTCCGGCTGTGTTAAAGGAAAAACTCGCTTCTTCCCGCGTAAAGATGAAAGAACTCGGCTCTGTAAACTTAATGGCGCCAGAGGAATACGCGGAAACAAAACAACGCTACGATTTTTTAAGCGGGCAGATGGCAGACCTGGAAAAAGCGCGGAAAGACCTGGAAGATTTAACCGCTGAAATCAGGCAGGAATCTTCGCAATTATTCCTGGACACTTACAACCGCATAAAGAAAAATTTCCACAACATGTTCAGGCGGCTCTTCGGCGGCGGAAGAGCGGAACTGCGTCTTTCAGACCCCAACCATGTGCTTGAGTCGGGCATTGAAATACTCGCGCAGCCGCCGGGAAAAAAACTTGAGCACTTAAGCCTGCTTTCGGGCGGCGAATGTTCAATGACAGCCGTTGCGCTTTTATTCGCCACATACATGGTAAAACCGAGCCCGTTCTGCCTGTTAGACGAAATTGACGCCGCCCTTGACGAACAGAACGTAGGGCGCTTTGTGCATCTCCTTCAGGAGTTCAGCGACACAAGCCAGTTTATTATCATTACGCATAACAAAAAAACAACCACAGGAGCGGGAACGCTTTTGGGCGTTACCATGCAGGAATCCGGCGTTACCAAGCTGATAACGGTGCGTTTCAAAAACGGAGAGCTGGATATCGCGGAAGGTTCTCCTCACCAGAGCGAATTATGGGACGCAGACGGCAAATTCGAAGAAGAAGACGTTCCGCCGGAAGAAGGAAGACAGCTTCCTGACGGCGTAAATGATCCGAAAAAAGTTAAACCCGAACAGTTAAGACCGATAAGATCAAAAGTCAGCCGCGGCGCGGAACATAAACAGACCTGAACAGACCAAACCGTTATTAAAACAATTTTTTCAAAATAAACACCCAAGATAATATTTGCAGATAACGCGTAAAATTATTGACAAAAAATAAATATCGGCGGTATTATGTGCAAACGGGCTTTTCCCGGAAAATTAAAACCGCATTAAAAAAAGTTTCACCTAATTAATGCAATGAGAGTTTATTTATGAAAAAAGGAATTAAATTTCTCTGGATTATTGCGTTTGCGGCAATTGCCGCTGTTAACGGCGGCGCTGACTATATAAAAGATCAAATGATCTACATGAAGGTTACGCTTGAATACTTAATGAGCGGCGGCAATAACAGCGGTAAAAACACTATTTCCGGAGAATTTCCATATCATTTTAACGGCGATAATAAATTAACTTTCAACCCAATGAAACAAGGAAACGGAATCAATGTTTTTACGCCGGATGATGAATATTGTCCCAAGTGGACTCTTAAGGAAGACACCAAAGGAATATTTCCTATTGGAGATTGGTCAAACAATGACAGCCACTTTACTGATGAAAACAATTATTATACAGAATGGGTGCGGTTTGATGATAAAAATTATAGTTTTTTTAGTTTGTCAAATCATTTATACGAATACGCTAAAACCTATACCCATGAAAAAGCAAATTCATCAAGCGGAGTTTTAATCTGGGGAGGAAATGAATACCCTTACAAATTTGATAAAGGAAAACTAATTATTAATCCGATGGGACGCGGAGACGGCATCAATGAATTTACGCCGGATAATTCAAGGTGTGATAAATGGATACTTGACGGAGACAGCGGAGAAATCCCGGTTGGAAAATGGCTGAATGAATATAATTATTATGAAGATGAAAATAATTATTTTACAGAATGGATTCAATTTTCAGAAACAGAGGTGCAATTCCATTCAGAAATAAAATATAGCGCAGAAATTAACGGTACTTACACCATTGATCTTGACGCATCTATTATTATAATAGAGCGTTATTAAACGGGTTACATTACGAGCGGATCTTATTCACCTGTTCTTAAACGGCCTTCTTCCAGAAACTTTTTAAGATCCGCTTCGTTGATTTTTATTGCTTCAACCTTGTCTACATCAGCATAATTTAAATTTTGCTGCTGTTTTTTATATTCCTGTTCAACTTCCTGAGTTAATCCCTTTCCGGCAAGAGCCACTTCTCTCGCGGTCGCGGTGCTGCTGGTTCCGGCAACTACCTGTTTTGCGGAGAAGTTCCCGGATGATGTCCAGCCGGTAAGACTTGAATTTTTAACGCTTCTGACCTCTACATTGCTGCCGCTTACCTGAATTACGGTAACCTGCTCTCCCAAAGCCAAAGTTCCAACAGCGCCGGAAAAAAATCCAGCGCCCGATTTTAATGTCACGCTTTTTACAGACACGTATAAAGTGCCGCCGGCACGAGCCTGCGCGGACGCGAATCCGGTTACTAACAACGCCAGGCAAAAAATGGCTAAAAATCGTTTCATTTCATCACCTCTTTATCTCAATATATAATGTATATCACTTTTCAGTCAAATTATCCACTCCATCGTCCCAAATTTTATCATCCGGCGGCGAGGAGAGGTATTTAACGCACCTGTTAAGGTATTTTTTAGCCGCCATATCCGCTTCGTTTTTCCTGCATATTAACTGGAAAATGTTCTGCGCAGCCACAAAATCTTTACTTTCATAGAATTTGAACGCCTGTTCCCAGCTCCTTACCATTTCGAGCAGTTCAGGCGGCGCTTCCTGAGCGATATCTAAAAGTTCATAAAGGCGCAGGGGCGTATTAATGCCGACAACTCTTACCCTGCTTAAAGGACGCAGAATAAATTCATCCCCGATGTGCGCTCTGGTGTACTCGCTGATTAAAATGCCGCCTGTGTCATACTGCTTGTTTACGCCTTCAAGCCGCGCCGCAAGGTTAACAGCATTGCCCATTATGGTATAGTCCATCTTGTTGGGAGTGCCCATGTTGCCGACAACCATGTCTCCCGTGTTAATGCCAAGCCGCGTAAATATCGGGTTTGGATCGTCAACGCTGCTGATTACTCCCTTCTTTGCCATTGCCTGCATTACTCCGGGGGTAATAAGCCCCAACGATAACGCTTCACGGTTTATCTCCGCTTCGGCTTTTTTCATTTTTATGGTGGCGCGGCAGGCAAGAGAAGCGTGGTTATTAAAATGTATCGGCGCTCCGAAAAAGGCAATAATCGCGTCTCCTTCGTATTTATCAATTGTTCCCTGATTATCAAGAACGATATTGCTCATCTTTGTAAGATAGAAATTGAGAAGTTCTACAAGTTTTGCAGGGTCTCCCAACGCTTCCGAGAATGTAGAAAATGCGCGGATGTCCGTAAAAATCGCCGTCATCTCTCTTTTCTCGCCGCCGAGTTTTAATTGAGAAGGATCCAGAATGAGCTGATCTACAACCTTGGGCGACAAGTACTGCGAGAAAGCCGATTTAATAAAACGTTTCTGGCTGCCCTCTGTCGCGTAATTATAAAGAGTTACGGTAACAAAGGCGGCGAGCGTTCCCGTAAGATACGTTACCATCGGCACCCAAACGCCTCCAAACTGGTAAAGGATAAAACTGCCCACAACGATTATAACAAATGCGGTAATTGTGCCCGCGATTGATAATGAAATACGATGCGAAAAAATGGTAAGGGAAACAATCAAAATAACAACGGCAAAAAGAACAAGCAGATTTACTTTCTGGCTGCTTTGATGAATAAAATCATCGTTTAAAATATTATCCAGCATGGTAACATGGCAGCCTACTCCCGGATACACGGAAGAAATCGGCGTGGAGAAAATATCAAACAGCCCCTGCGCGTTATAGCCGATAAAAACATATTTATCTTCAAAGTTATCCGGCGTGAGCATGTTCCATAAACTTCCTGATATTGTCATGTACTGTCCGAATTCCAAATTCCTTCCTTCCGCCGTTGCCTGTGCGCTTAGCAGAACATCCATCGCCCTATACGGATAATATTTTGCCTGCAAATCTCCCCGATAGCGAAGAAGCGCAAAACCGTTATTGTCAATAGGAATTGAAACTCCTTCCCATTCAATGGTTCTGGTTCTTGAATTAAAATTAATATCCGGGGTTTTTCCTGAAACAATAAGCGAAGCTGTTGATAAACCCGGTATCGCTTTGTTGTCAAATAAAGTGAAAGGCCGCAGCCTGCGTATAATTCCGTCGGAGTCCGGTATGCCTGTAACGCTTCCCAAAGCGCCGGCGGCTTCCCTTAAACCTTCAATCGGGAAAATCGCTTTTTCATCTTCTCCGATATTGAATCGATCCAGTATATGTTCAAAATTTGAAAGCCGGAATAACGGCGATTCAAGACCGCTCGGCCAGGAATAATAACTTCCTGTCTGGCTGCTGAACATTACAGTCTGCACAACATGACCGTAATTTCTTGACGCATTGATAAATGAGCCGTCGTCTTCTCTGGCGCTCAAACTGTGAAGCGCCTCTATTGCCGTTCTGAACGCGGTCCTTCCAAAACCTGCGCCGCGCCCCGGCTCGCCGCCCGCTCCTCTTTCCGGTCTTGCCGCTGTCCGCGAAGAGGAAGGAGACGCCGTGTTTTGCGCATCAGCTTCTTCCAGCTCTCTTACCGCGTTGTCGATGATCTCATCCTGTCTTGCGTTGCGGTACACTGAAGGCTCGGAAAAAATAACATCAAACGCCATAGACTTGGCGCTGCTCAGGTTCATGTAATCAACCATTTCCGCGTATGCCTGCCTCGGCCACGGCCAGCCCCATCCGCGATCCTGCTGAGCCCAGTCAATGCTGTCCTGATCAAGATAGATCAAAATTACATCATCGGAACCTCTGCTGAGCGTTGTATCAGCCCAGAACAATACCCGCATGTCATAAGATTTATATTCAAGGAAATTAAATATCCCAAGAAGATGAAGACCGGCAATTGATATAAAAACCAAACCTGTAATTATTAAAGCTATTAACGGTTTCTTTATTTGTTTATTCTTCGCCATGTTACTACCCTTTTTAGTTGAAATATATCATAATTATAACAGGAGTTATTATGGATAGAAAGTATAAAAAATCACCCTTTGCCTGGGTGTGGATAACCGCGACTGTAATTTTCGGCTTATTGTTCACTTTTGCTTTAATTCCCGGAGCGGCGGCGCAGGGAAACCAGTCAGGCGCGGGAAATACTCAGTCTCAAGTCCGCAATTATACGAATTTAATTCAAAATGTGTTCGACTTCATTACCCGCAGCTATGTAGATGAGATCGATCCTAAGGTGCTTTTTGAAGGCGCAATGAGCGGAATGTTCAATTCTCTGGAAGATCCATATTCGTCCTTTTTAACAGAATCAGATATGAGCGATTTAACCGACACAACTCAGGGAAGTTTCGGCGGCGTAGGTCTTAACATTACCAAGGCAGTTGCGCCGAGACCGGACGGAAAACCGATGTGGGTTGAAGTCGCCTCTCCAATCGAAGACACTCCGGGCTGGCGCGCGGGAATAAGTCCCGGCGATTTTATAATCGATATAAACGGCATACCGACAGAAACCATTACCATGGATGAAGTTCTTTCCATACTTAGGGGAACGCCGGGCGAAACAGTCAAACTGATCATCAAACGCGGAGAGAAAATGGAGTTTCCCATTACATTAACCAGAGCGATAATCGAAGTGCCTACCGTAAAACACGCGATGATCGGCAACACCGGCTATTTAAAACTAATTACATTTACCCCGTTTACCGCGGACAGATCGAGAGAAGCCATCAACGAGTTTCGCACGCATAATTATAAAAGTTTAATTTTAGATTTGCGGAACAATTACGGCGGACGTTTGGACTCCGCTGTTGATATCGCGAATTTATTTCTTGACGGAGGGCTTGTCGTCCGTACGCGATCCAGAATCCCGTCTGAAAACCGCGACCTTATCGCAAAACGGCCTATGCTTGTTCCGCCGGAAATTCCGGTCATTGTTTTGATAAACAGAGGTTCGGCTTCCGCTTCGGAGATTGTCGCGGGAGCGCTTAAAGATCGGGGAAGAGCGTACCTTGTGGGAGAAAACACATACGGCAAAGGATCGGTGCAGCAGGTTTATCCTTTAAGCAGCACAGGTTTTAAAATTACAACAGCGCGTTACTACACTCCAAGCGACGTTAATATTGACAAAATCGGCATTCCGCCGGATCGCGAAGTCAAGTTTCCTGAATACTCGGAAGAAGACGCCGAAAAATTAAACGCGCTGATAAACGCAAACAGGATTCCGTCATTTGTGGAAAAAAATCCAAAAGCGACAGAGGCGCAGATTGATACATTCGCGAAATCTCTTGAGAATGAATACCACCTTAATATGCCGCTCTTAAAACGGCTTATCAGGAATGAACTGAACAGAACTGTTATTGCCCCTGTTTATGATCTTGAATACGATATTCAACTGCAGGAAGCGATGAACATTTTCAAAAGCGGTGATTACAACAACCTGCTGAAGAATGCGAAATCTTTAAAAACATTGCAGGAAGAAGCGGAACAGGAAAATCTTGCGATAGCTTCATAATGAGTATTTAAAAGGTGAAGCAGTTTTTATTAAGTAAAGAGCCGGATACAGACGGAGTTATTCAGATTGACGGAGACGATTACCATTATCTTGTCCGTGTCCGGCGCCTTGCGGAAAGAGAATTTTTCACTGCGCGGCTGCCAAACGGCGAAGAAACGCAGATAAAGATACTTTCGATAAAAAGCAAAATTTTAACCGGAAAATGCATTATTCAGGAAGATCTCACACAGAAGAACACTGAGGAGGGTAGAACTGTTCCTCCGATTATTTTATTGCAGGCATTACCCAAAGGCGACAAAATGGATTTAATCGTGCGGCAGGCGGCGGAAGGCGGCATTACAAAGATTGTTCCATTTGTGTCGGAATTTTCAGCCGCGAAAACATTGAGCGCCGAAAGCCAAAAATTTTCGCGCTGGGAAAAAATTATAAAAGAGGCAAGACAACAAAGCGGCTCGCGGATTTCCACAAGTCTTCATAAGCCGCTTACGATAAACGAATTATTTGAATTTTGGAAAGAACTCAAGAATGAGGGCGCTCTGGGGCTATTGTTTCATCATCAGGGACTTGAACAGGAAAGCCTTCACAGTTATCTTTATAAGGAGCCCAAAAAAGCGGTTCTGGCTATCGGACCGGAAGGAGGTTTTTCCGGCAGAGAGGTAACCCTCTTTCTGGAAAACGGCTTTAAGCCATTGACCATCGGAGATACAATTTTACGGACGGAAACTGCCGCCCTTTACTGCGCGGCGGCAATTCGCATTTTATTGTTGGAGAAGAATACGTGGGAGTTGAAACAGACCTGACACCAGAGACAGAACAAACCGGAGAAGTCCGGCAGCGCATAAGCCTCATCAAAGTCCCAATAGACATTGTCGCGCCGGATCAGCTCAGCAATGTAATTTACGACCTTTTAAAAGAAGGAAAAGAACACAACATCGTTCTTCTTTCGCTGTGGGATCTTCTGCGCGCGCGAAGAAGCGGCGAATACCGCAGCTATATCACAAAGGCATCCCTTATCATTCCCATTTCCAAAAGCATAATCAGCGGCATAAAATTTCTTACAGGAAAAAAGGCTTACCGTTACATGCCCTTCGACTTTATAATAAGCACGCTTACAACTCTGGAAAACCGCGAATTCTCCTGTTACCTTTTGGGCGGAAAAAGAAAAGTCCTTTTAAAAACCGAACAAAACATGAGGCAGACCTTTCCCCGCCTTCGCATCGTCGGCCGTTTCCCCGGTTACTTCAAACGCTACGAAGAACCCACCATTATAAAAGCGATAAAAAAATCATCGCCTTCTCTTCTGCTCGCCGGAAAAGGCGTCCGCAGCAGCGAACGCTGGATCGCCAAAAACAGCGCGGCTCTGGGAAACGGCTTAAGACTCTGGTGCAGCGACATTTTCGACGTTTTCGCGGAAAGGAAAAAACATCCCTCCCGTAAAGCATTCAACGCCGGATTGGAATGGATAGGCTATTGCTTCCAAAACCCCTTCAAACTATTCAGGATTTTCCCGTACATTGGTTATAAATTTATTCTGCTGTTTTACAAATTGTTTGTGAAGTAAAATATTGCTTGGTGTCAGTCACCTATGAATAATTTACAAAATTAATAAATAACATACAAAAGGTGTCAGTCACCTCTTATTAATCTACAAAATAATATAATAAAGAAAAAAGGTGTCAGTCACTGATACATAATAATGTAAGGTCTGGGCGTTAAATTATAAACATCCTGCGGAGACATAATCGGGTCGTCATATCCGGCGCCGGGTATCCCAAAGTTGTAAAAAAGTTTAAACGCCTTAATCGGCATGTTGGATGCAAGCGCGTTGTAGTTATATGATTGCCGTTTTAAAACCGGCGCGCCGAAACCATCCGCGCAGTGAACAAGTCTGACTCTGTTAAAATCCGATCTTACAGCCGGTCTGTTTTTAATCATCACATGATTGAACTGATGTATCACAAGCATGCGTTCGCCGGGAATATTGTTTTCGATGATATAATCTTCCATTATTTTCTGCGCTGTGTTTATCTCTTCGCCTGTCAGGCTGCCGATGTTTTCCATGGGTGTGTTGGTGCGCCATTCGGGATCGAGCGCAAGGTGTACATTCGGGTAGCGCAGATAGGGAAGCATTTTTCTAAGTGAGTCATAAGGATCGTATCTGCCGATTTGATGATCTATAAAAACTAAAACATCGTTTTTTATTCCGTAGTCTATGTAGCGCATAAGAGTATTGTGGTTTATTATCCCTATCTCGCCCTGCGGCCAGACAGTCCCGTAAATCAGGTAAAAAGCTTTCCGCACTGCGCGTCCGCCGCTGACCGATTCATATTCTGCGGCGAGAGATGTTAATAATCGATCCAGCTCTTCTATCGTGTATCTGCCCAAAATGCCCATGTTACGCGAAGCGGGATGACCGTAATACGCGAGAATATCATTATTCAGCAAAAAGGAAATTTGATTGTCTGCCAGACGGTTAATATACTCCGCCTCTTCCATCGTGTTTACCCAGTAAGGGCGCGAACTTTCGGCTTTTTTCCAGTTATTTACGGTTTCGGTAAAAATCATGTGCGGGAAGAGAGGCGCGTTTTTTGAGGTAATGTTATTATCAACAGAAACGCCTTCGCCTGAAACGGCATAAGTATTGGAGAAAAAGCATATAAGCAAAGAGAAAAATATCACAAAACGAAAAAATTTTTTTATAGAAAACATCGTTATTTATTTTCGGCAGGAAAGCTGAAAATCTACAACCACAGATGTATTTTATGCAGTTTTGAGCACAGAAAACCGACTCCAACAGACAGTAATATAAGTCCAAGCGCCGGTCCTGCCCATGTATCAGCGCTTAGAAGTATGCTTCTGCCGGCAAGCGCCAGTAATAATCCAACAGCGATATAATTATACTCTTTTGTGCCGCGAATTTTCGCCGCGATAACAAAACTAATCATGGTAGTAAAAAAAGCGACCAGTTCGACAATCCTGAACAGCGACGAATATCCGTTAATCATGTTAAAACTGGTATCCCAATTAAGAACATCGATTGGAACGCCCATTGTAACGATTAAAGCCGCGATAATGATAATAAAAATGACATTGCGTGTTTTCTGCACTTCCATTCCCGCTGCGCATAATCCCGCCGCAAACAGCGAAAAAACGCTGAAAAATCTGGCAAAAAGCAGCATCCGCGAAGCGATAAGCATATAAAATGACGCGATATTAAAAATCATCTGCAAAGGCAGGATAAGGCGGAGCGCCTCAAAAGCGAAGGAAATAATAAACATGGCAATATACAGTATTTCCGGGGCGGATGTTCTTTCGAAATAGAAGTGAATTAATATTAACCCAACGAGCGAAAACAAAACCAGCGCCGCCAGAGACGCATGAACCGCAAGATAATCGTTATTCATGAAACCTGTCAAAAGCTGGAAAAACCCGGAAGGACGGCGGACATTATTATCAATATCCTGATAAACAGAAATCGTCAGAAAGGAAGCGCCCAAAACAGCCAGAACGCATACCGCGCTGACGGCAATCCCGATTTTAAAAAAAGTATTTCTCTCGGAAAGGGTCATTATCGAAGTCTATCCCAATAAATATTTTATCTCAAGCCGGAAAATGTAAAACCGATAATTAGAACTAAGGGGAACTCTATGTTATTGAAAAAAACAGTATTGATAGTCTCGATTTTGCTGTTAACTTGCATTTCCGCTCTATGGGCGGGAGATACGGCTGTTTTTGTTGATTTAGGCTTTTCTTCTGACGGCAGAACATATATGTTTGGGCAGCACGGAGTACTATCCCCTTCTCTTCGCCCCTGGGCTGATTTATATGCAGTCGATGTAAGCAGTAATTCATTTGTTCCAAGCGGTAAAATAACATTTACACAGGACACGCCGATTAGAGCCGGTCAGGACGGTTCAGGCATCTTACACAGACTGGTCTCCGGCAATTCAAACCTTTCAAGCCGACATGGCGTCAACTTCCAAAATCAGGGGCTTCCTTTATACATTTCCAGAGATGAAAATCCGCCGGCGCGCGGAGAGAGAATTGAATTCCGCGACTTTTTATCAGGCAAATCATACAGGGCGAATTTGATTCCCTCATTTACAGGCAGCGGGCAGAATGTAAGATCCCAATTTTACATTGACCTCACTGTAACCTCGCCTGACGGCACATCCAAAACATATACAGTCGGTACTCCGAATTATACGCGGCAAAAGATCGCTCAATACAACATTAAAAGAGTACTGATTGATGACAAGGGCGGTTCAGTCATTTTTGTAATAGAGATGAAACGGGCTGCCGAAAACGGATATGACATCCGCTATATGGTAGAAGCAGTAAGACTATAGGCAGGTGTCAGTCACCTACGCTACAGGTAGTGTAATAAAAAATTACGCACTTCTATAGTTACGTATAAATAGGTATTAAATTACTAATAAAATACTATAAGATTAATTTTTTCTTTTTAAATTATACCAGAAATCCCCGAAAATAGCCGTTTTTTAGAAACCAGTCAAAAAATCTTAAAAATTATATCGAGTTGTATAAAATTTAATCTTAGCGTCAACAACCAGAAAACAAACTGGTATATCGTTTTGGAGGCGCTATATGGAAAAAGAAGGGGAAAAATCGAAGTATAAGGAACTCATATATTTTATGTCCGATGATGAATTTGAAGAAAAATTTCCTACAGAAGAAGCGGCTATAGAGTATTTCCTAAAAGTCAGGTATGGCGGTAATATAATTTGTACTCATTGCGGAAGCCCAATTTTTTATCGTTATAAAGATCGATTAAAAGCGTTTCATTGCCACAGTTGCAGAAATTCATTTTCACCCTTTAAAGATACTATTTTTGCTAAAACACATATTAGTATAAAGAAATGGTATAGAGCAATAGCAGAATTATTAAATAATAGAATGGGTAATTCAAGTTTAGGGTTAGCTCGTACTTTAAGAGTTTCTATTGCGACAGGGTGGCGAATGGAACAACAAATACGAATTGCGATGAGTAATATTGAAAATTTTGAACTATTTCAATCAATAGTTGAAGTTGACGAAACTTATGTTGGAGGAAGCCCACGAAAGCAAAATGCGTTTGTAGAAAAAGACGGAACATTAATACCTCGAAAATATCCAAAAAAGAACAAACGAGGACGAGGAACTAAAAAAACTCCAGTAGTTGGAGTAAAAGAACGTGATACGGGAAGGGTTTACGCCAAAGTGATGGTGCCTGATGAAAATGGAAGGAAATTAACAGGGAAACAACTACTGGAAGTACTAGAAAATGCTTGTAAAAGCGGAACTATAGTAATTACTGACGATTTTAGGTCTTACGGTATTTTAGATAAACAAGACAGCCAATATCAACATGAATCTGTTAATCACTCAAAAGGTGAATATTGTAATTATAAAGCAAAATGGATTCACACAAACAGTATCGAAAATTTCTGGAGTATCGTCAAGCCGGGATTAGGAGGTATTTATCGTAACAGACAAACCGTAAAATATTTACAACGATACATAAATGAGTATAGCTTTAAGCAAAACACAAAATATAATAAAGGTGCGTTTGATTTACTTTTGAGACAGTGTATTTTGTATAATCCAAATGTTGCAAAGGATACAATTATAGAAGCAGCGTAATACTACTAATTTTATATGGGACTTTATGATGATTGGAAGACGGCTTATCCTGATGCTGATGAGAAAGAATCTGCTAATGTAGAGTTTGTATTAAAACAGTTAGACTCAAAAGCTAACAGCAATAAAATAACAAGCCTTACCTTATTAACGATTACACAACTAAATAATATTGCAACTATTGGCAGTAATGAATTCCTTCCGTTTAAACTTGAAAATGTTACATTTAATGGACTTGCTGCTGTTTATGCGCATGGAATATGGATAAAGAGTGGAAGTGATGACAGGCACACGCAAGAGGTTTTTGTATATCAAGTTAATAATTCTAAGGTTCTTAGAAAATTTATCAGAGGAAGGTCTTCTGCTGTTGCTTGGAGTAATTGGATTGAAGAATATCCGGCAGGCGTTGCATTATGGCAACCATAAGGATTAATAAATGGCAACAGCAGATTATATAAAAGCGGGTCAAATAATAAGAGCACCAGATAATATAAATGCTTTTAATGAAAAAGCGGATATTGATCATACTCATAGCGCCTTAACACACATTTCAAATAATGAAATTATAATTGCATATCAGGCAAATCAAAATGAAAATCTAAGTTCGCAAATCAGTTCCCGCTACGGCGGAACATGGAGAAGAGTTCCTGATAGCGCAGATCCAAATTTAAATCCGCGGCTTATAACTATTTATGATTCTACAATACCTGCCGGCTCAGGTTATATAGCAGACGGTATTCCAGTAGGCGGGAATGCAGATTTAAATTCAATACCTGCCGGAGCAACAGTAACTATTAATATTTACTGTAACCCTGCCTTTATTGGCACGGTAAGACTTAGATCCAATAAAAGAACTAATATATCAACATTGTCTTTTACCGGTAACAGCAGTTTTCAAGGTGTTCAAGTTCAAGAAGACGAAATTTTAAATTTACATTTTATCTCTACAACTGCAGTACTTATGGTATGCAGAGCATCATGGACTTACCCATCATTTCGTCCATCAAAAAATATTTATGAATATATATATGCAAGGCTTTAGGAGAAATAAATGGCAACAGCAGATTATATAAAAGCGGGTCAAATAATAAGAGCACCAGATATTATAAATGCTTTTAATGAAAAAGCGGATACAGGTCATTCTCATGATTATACAACAAGAATTTCTGATGGTAATGTAATAATAGCGTGGCAATCAAGTCCTAATGCTACTACTAATCTAAGTTCACAATTCAATTCTTTATATGGCGGAACATGGGGACGATCAGACAGATTAAGAACTTTTACTATCCCCGCTCCAGGTGTTACAATTAACGGAGGATCAGGATCGTCAAGTAATTTACTTACAATAATTGACGCTGAAAGCAGTTATGTTCTTCACTCAATTCCTGCTAGAGTAACAGTAACAATTATGATTGGTTGTGATGGTAATAATGGAATTAATGATGGTTTAACACTAAATGCAACACTTAGTTCAAATAAAAGAGGAAATTTACAAACAAGGATTTTTACTTCAACAAGTATTAGTTTTCAAGGAGTTACAGTTGAGGAAGGAGAAATATTTACAATAACCGTTAATAGTCATACCATTCCAAGTAACCAGCTTAGTAGTTATTACTTCTCATGGTCGTGGTCAACATACTCAATACCATCAAAAACCATTAATGAATATATCTATGCAAAGCTTTAGGAAAAAAAAATGAATTTATTTGAATTAGTGCTATATCAGTCATGTAATTACAGTTGTAAAGATTGTCCTATGGCAAAATGGCTTTATAAAGAAGACGCTGCAGATGAAAAAGGCAGAAAATACAATGCGATATCTAAAGAAATTTTATTTCAATGGGTAGACAAATATCTTGATCCAAAAGAATGGTTTATTGATATAACAGGCGGCGAACCGGGTATGCACCCCGATATACATTCAATCATAGTTGGACTTGCAAGTCATAGGGGTTATTACGGTTTAATCAGAACAAATGGAAGTCTTGCGATACCGGGACTTCCACGCATGAAAAGGGTAGCAACTTGGCACAAGGGTCACATAGTTCCTAAATACTATGACTTTATAAATATTCTTCAAAATACAGAAGATAATTGGGAAGAAAAAGTAAAATATTGTAAAAATAATAATATACCTTATAATATATCTCCATATAGATATTATTCACTTCCCGAAGAAAAAAGATGTAATGAACAACGAATATCTAAAACGCCATCAAGAATATTTCATAAAATGACTACGATGTTTTCTTCCGGAGTTCTTGGAGGATGTTCTGTTAGCCGCGATACCGGTTTAAATTTACAAAATATGGATATGCCTATAAATTTTAATATTAAAGATGGATGCAGATTCTGTCCAACTATAACAGGTATAGAAAATCTGATTTTCGATATTCCAGGATTTTCTGAAAAGGTGGAAATAACCGAAAGAGATTCATCTTTTGAATCTCTTGTAAATTATCCTATACTGAATATACAATCAGAATGGGTAGGAAAAACAGGTAAAATTTATGGTAAATTAGGTGATGATCTTGAAGAAATAATCAGACGTTATAAAGCTGAAGAAGTATCTTAAAATATAACTGAACCCGAAACGGCAATAAAGAGAAATAATTAATAAAATGATTAAAATATTTTGGGTATATAGTCTTCATGACTAAAGAAGAATTTGAAATTGATGTTAATAAAATTATAGATATACTTGGTAAAGAAGCGCTACAATTTTTGACAGTAACGAAAAAAATGGAAGAGTTTTTTCTTAAAGCGGATGAAGCTTTTTTAGGCTCTTCCCTCCTATTAAACGAGTATGAGGAAATAGCAGAAAGTATAAAAGACGTATTGGGAGAAGAAGAAGGAAAGCGGTTTTTTCGAGCTATTTATGATACCTTACCTACTCAAACAGTTTATTATTTGAGTGTTTTAGTTAAGTTATTTGAGATGAGTAAATAGGAGGATTTACACAGGTTTTCCTTTTTGAAGCTTTAATAAGCGGTCTACAACTACTAAAGCATAATCTTGAAACTGTGGATTAAGCTCATTAAAAAGGCTTAAAATCCTCTCTTTCTTCTCAACAGGGGAGGAAATAAACATCTCCCCTTTGCCTGTTTTTAGCCACTTTTCATTAGCCCCAAAGGTGAGGGAAATAAGCCTGATTATTCGGTCATTTGCGATTCTGTGTCCGTTTTCGATTTCGGCTGTATAACCGCTACTAACACAAATTGCTTTTGAAAAGTCCGTTTGAGTAAGTTTTAAGACTTCTCTAAGCTCTCTAATCCGCTTATTTATCGTCATAATATGACTATATATGCTTTTCTTATACAAGGCAAGTTTCATTTTTACTATGAAAGTATTGACAATATTTACTATGTATGATATTTTAATACATAGATACTATGGATACCACACCAGAACAAGGTAAAATTGAATTTTCTGAGGTTATAGACCAGTTGAATGATGAAAATCAACAGGAAATACTCGGAGTGTTAGAAGGGTTGTATTTTGCTCAAAATACGCAAGAAGGGGATTTTGTTAATGGATAATTACTGTCATGTATTACATGAACTTTGCTCTAAACTTCATGAATATAAGTACCCTTTTGAAAAATCAGATATACCTAAAAATGGTATATACATAATGTTTGAAAAAGGTGAAAAAGCACATGGTGTAAAAAGAATCGTAAGAATAGGAACTCATAATAAACCAGATAGATTACCAGAAAGACTTCACAATCATTTTTATGGAAATAGCAAAAACAGTGTTTTTAGAAAACATATTGGCGCAGTAGTAGAAAACCCTGCCGAAACAAGTATCAGTAATTATATTCTAAAAAATATTTCTTTTGTTGTTATACCGCTAAAAATTCAACAATTATTAGATTTTGAAAAGAAAATAATAGGGACAGTTTCTTTATGTAAGGAATGTAAGCCTTCAAAAAATTGGTTGGGTTTATCATCACCAGAAAATAAAATAATTTGTAGTGGACTGTGGCAAAAAGACCATGTATGCAAAGAACCCTTAAACGAGACAGAATTTAGAAAATTAAAAACATTAATTAAAATATCAAATAAATTATAGGTATATAGAAACAAACTGGAGGAATTTTATGACAAAGAAACTTACTTTACTTTTAACGGTACTCATCGTACTATTCGGCTTTATCGGTTGTCCTGATAATGGTAACAATAACGGAAATGGCAATAATAACGTCAACAATGACATCGAAGTTACTTTAAACAGCGTAACTGCTAACGGAAGCGAAACAGAAACAACAACCCAGTTAACCTTAACTTTTAATGAAGCAATCGAAGGTTTTTCAATAAATGACATTACTTTAAGCGGAATAACAGGAGTAACAAAAGGGACTCTTTCAAATTCTGGCGCTACTTATACCTTACCAATTAGCGGTTTTACTGAGAGCGGAACTTTGAATGTAACTATTTTAAAAACAGGTTTTAATATTAATGGAACACCAAAAACGGTAGGGGTTTTTTACGACCCTATATTAAAGTCTGTTGAAATGCAAGTATATAATTCAGACAAAACAACGCCTTACACAGGTGAAGACCTTGATTTTTATATTCAAGGCGATACTTCTAAGACTTTAGCGGCTACTATTAGAAGTGGGAAGTTGGTTATTAGATATATTGATTTGCCTGCGGGGTTGAACACAATTACATGGTCTGGTACTAATGATGGATTAGAACGTTTACTTCTTGTACTTGTATCTGATAATTCTAAGAAATTATCATATTTAGGAACTTCTATGGGGCAGATCGCTGTTTATTACTACAACAAGGATGGTAGTTGGGTTATCTCAAATACAACAATTAATGTGACAAAAGGTTGGAATTTTTATGTTTATCCAATATCATCAACAGACCCTGCTGATGATAGAGAAGGGAAATTTCGTTGGGTAATTGAATCTAATCCATAATAATTTAATTTTTCTTTATTTCTCTTTATAATGGGGCTTTTACAAGCCTCTTTTTTTATTGACATAAATTTAAAAGCACGCGATATTAAAAGTAAAGGAGAATTAATAATGGATATGAAAACACTTGAAGTTGTAACTTTAAAGATTAGAGAAATGGCTAACAATTCCTTGAATTTTTCATTTGATATTTATTCTTTAAAAGAAAAATTATCTGAAGTTGAAGTAGAAGATTTGAATGATGTTTTATTATATTTAGAACAAAAAAAATTGATAAAAGTAACTAATAAAGCAAGCTATCATGAGCCTATCTTAAAAAATGTGTAAATGACCATTAAAATGGTAGAAGTACCAGAGGAGAAAACATGGTCATGGCACGAAAAAAGAAAGAAAAAGAAAAGGATGTTCTAGATCAAATTCTTGATACTATTAATTTCAAAGGTTTAACTCAAGATGAAGTAGTCGGACAAGACGGGCTGATAAAACAGCTTACAGGAAGAATTCTTCAGAGAGCGCTGG